>ERZ779888.47-NODE-47-length-164437-cov-12.195484_pt1 | contig 164437 bp, 134 predicted proteins | sample MGYA00511245_ERZ779888 | MGnify/ENA primary metagenome ERZ779888 (study PRJEB29588, sample SAMEA2155255) | human gut metagenome | biome: human gut; feature: human-associated habitat; material: faeces | place: Denmark | collected 2008/2010 ...
CAGCACCTCGTCCACCATGATGAGCAGCTTGCCCGCCCAGTCGGAGTTGAACTGGCTGCGGAAGTCCTCGTTGGTGTTGAAAGTCACGTTGTTTTGGAAGACGGCTTTCAGGAAGTTAAGGAACGTGCTTTTGCCCGTGTTCCGTTCTTCGGACACGAGCAGGAGGATGGGCAGCTTCTGAATGGGGTACAGATACAGCAACTGCAAATAATCCATACCCAACTCATATTGTTCGCCGAAGATGTGTTCCACCAACGAGCGGATGCAGGGGAAATCCCCTTGTTCGGGGATATGGCTTATCGGCTCGTAGAGGTTGAGAAACTTGCCGACTACGGGTCGGTAACCCACATGGTCGGGTACGGTGCAGAAGCCGTCATACTTCGGGATGCCCGCCATGTAGTCCTTGCCGTAGTCCTGACGCAAGGTCTCGGAGTTCCATGCGATGCGTTTTCTCACATAGCCGCCATCGATGCGGGGATGGTTCACAATCTTGTAGAGCGTGGTGCCTACTCTAATGAATTCTTCTTTCTTTTCCATGTTTATAATACAGATTTAGTGCCGCCGACGTATTGTCGGCAAGCGGATTAAACATGGTTGCAAAGCTACGGCAGGACGGATAAAACCTTGATACGTAAAACGATGCAGAACGGCGCAAAAGAAACCGACGAATAAGAAAATGCAGCGGAACGGATAATGTCAGCCATCAAAAGGCGAAAAGAGAAAGCCCGGAGAAGCGGATATACTCACTTCTTCGGGCTGACTTGGGTTGTGTGAATGCACGGGCGTATTGACACGCAACCGCACTCGCTAACACTTACACGATGTGCTGTTGCCTAACGAAAGCCAAAGCATTTGTTTGTCTTTTCGCGAGCACAACCTTTCCAACAGGGCATTGCGTACCCTTGCGGCATTGGGCGTGTTGATACGGAAAGCTAATGCTACGACCATCGGCAAGGCATACACGTCCGCATAATAGCCGTTAGGCAGACTGATGCGCCTTTCCACATCGCAAGGTTGCAACACTCCGCTCTTATACACGGCTCGGATGGCGGCACGGAGTGTCGGGGCTATCACATCGAACAGAGCTACCAACTCCATTTCGTTCATCCATACGTTAGTGGCATTGGACGGTACGGCAACCCTGCCGCATCCGTCTATTGTGATTGTTGTCCGTTTCATAGGCTGTGCGTTATATGGCGAAACGTCCGCTTACCTTGCTCTCAAAGGCGGATATGTCGTTTTCAAGTTTAGCGTTGGTCACTTTCGCGTAAATTTGCGTGGTGGTTATGTTCGTATGCCCTAAAATCTTGCTTACGCTCTCTATCGGCATACCGTAATTGAGAGCTAAAACTGCGAATGAATGGCGGCTTAAATGGAATGAAACCGGCTTTTCTATCCCGCATTTCTTCGCCACAGCCTTGATGCGTTTGTTCACCGTGTCAAGTGAGCCGATATTGAAAAGCCGCTTGTCAGTCCTGAACGGTTCGTAACGCCTGATTATCTGCATGGGAATGTCCATCAGCTTGATTTGGAATGGCACGCCCGTCTTTTGGCGTTTCGACACAATCCAAGGTGTACCGTTCATTTCCACGATGTTGTCGGTGGTCAAATTCTTTATGTCTGTGAACGAGATGCCCGTCCAACACCCGAAAAGGAACAAATCCCTCGCCAAAGCGAAGTTGGGATTGTCCAGCTTGATTGCGCTCAGAGCTTTGATTTCATCCTCCGTGAGAAAGCCCCGCTCCTTGTGGTCGGGGTCAACGTGGTACATTGCAAACGGGTTTCTCGGTATCTTGCCGTTGTAGTGCGCCGTGGTGACAATGTGTTTCAGCGGTATGGAGTATATCCACACGGACGATTGCGCCAGCCCCACTTCGTTGCGCAGGTACAGGCAATAGTCACGGATGAAGTCCTCCGTCAGTTCGTTCATTGCCATGTCCGTCCGCTTGTATTGACGCTTGATGAACTCCGCCACGTATTTGCGGACGGTCAGGTACTTCTGATACATGCGCTTGGAGCGGTCTTTGCCCACCCGTTTGGCAAATACCTCGTTCTCCTTGTCAAAGGCTCTCAATAGAGTTTCATACTCCGTTCCGATGCCCTGATAGGCGTTGCGCACCATTTCCGCCGTAACAAACGCCTCGCGGTCGGAAAGCCGCTGATAGTGCTTCGTTATTTGCGCCTTGATGTTGTCCAGCGCATAGTTCACCGCCACCGCCTCGCGGCTCTTGCCTTTCGCCCTGTTGCCTTTGGCATCCCACAAATCCTTGGAGATGCGCTGTTTGCAACTGAACTGTGCGATAGTCCCGTTGATTGTAACTCGTCCCATGATGGGGACAATTCCGTTCTTTTCCTTGCTTCCGTTTACATAGAAGATGGTCTTGAAAGTACTCCTCATAATCCTACTTTTTTGTTTGGTGCAAAATTAGTTTACGGGAGTTGTAAAGGCAGAATGTAAACCTACGCAGAACGCAGAAATAGAGACCATTAGTGTTAAATGTGCATTCGGTGTCGGGTAATGGTTTGGAAGTGCATCTGTTGCTGCAATTCGCCTAAATCCGTTTTACGCCCTTGAGCCATTCTGTGCCACCCGAAGCCAAACTCTCTGACCGTCAGTGAGAATGCTCAAATTCGCTTTATTCTGCGTTTTATCCTATTATTTTCCGGAAAAAATCAGACATTAAGATTCGGTCGGGATTCTTATTTTATGTTGATCGGATTTTCGTCAGTCTTTTTGCAGGCATAGCGGGATGTGTCAAGAAAAAACAAACTGAAAGACGACGATAGAAAACAAAAAGACGGCTGAAAGGATTAATGCACAAAATGGATAAGACGATGTGCGGTATGATGAGCGATTGGGGTTTGAGATCGGAATCGTTCACCGCTATCCGGGCACCGGTGCTGACACTCCATAGAAGTGCAGGCACAAACAATAAAAAACATTTTCGGCGCATAACATCCATTTTATAAAGTTCGTATAAACAAAAAGCGGGACGTCAATCATGACGTCCCGCTCATGGGTTTTCTATCTTATTCCTTGTGTGCTTTCTTTCGTTCGTTATGGTCGAGGATTACTTTGCGGATACGCATGCTCTTAGGCGTAACCTCAACAAGCTCGTCGCTCTTGATGTACTCGAGACATTCCTCAAGACTCATAATCACCTTCGGTATGACGCGGGCTTTCTCGTCGGAACCGCTCGCACGCACATTGGTGAGCTGCTTTGCCTTTGTCACGTTTACAACAAGGTCGTTATCGTGAACGTGCTCACCTACAACCTGGCCGGCATAAACTTCCTCGCCCGGATCGATGAAGAATTTTCCACGATCCTGCAACTTGTCTATACTGTAGGCATAAGCTGTTCCCGTCTCCATGGCAATCATAGAACCGTTGACACGACGTATGATTTCGCCCTTGTACGGCTGATACTCCTTGAAGCGGTGGGCCATGATAGCCTCACCCTGACTCGCCGTGAGCACATTGGTACGGAGACCGATGATACCGCGCGAAGGTATGTCGAACTCGATGTTTACGCGGTCGCCCTGGCTCTCCATGGATGTGAGTTCGCCCTTACGACGGGTAACCATATCAATCATCTTGCTTGAGAACTCTTCCGGAACATTTATCGTGAGTTCCTCGATAGGTTCACACTTGACTCCGTCTATCTCCTTATATATTACCTGCGGCTGGCCTACCTGAAGCTCGTATCCCTCACGACGCATGGTCTCAATGAGCACAGACAGGTGGAGCACACCACGTCCGCTGACAATCCACTTATCGGTTGTGTCCTCGAACGGCTTTACTCTCAGCGCAAGGTTTTTCTCGAGCTCTTTCTGCAGACGGTCGTTCACGTGACGGCTTGTCACGAATTTTCCTTCACGGCCGAAGAAAGGTGAGTCGTTGATTGTGAACAACATACTCATCGTAGGCTCGTCGATGGCGATAGGTGGAAGCGGTTCCGGATTCTCGAAATCGCAGATAGTATCACCGATCTCGAAGCGCTCGAGACCGATAACGGCGCAGATGTCGCCGCTGTCGACGTGGTCGGTCTTCTTGTGTCCCATACCTTCGAACGTATGGAGTTCCTTTATCTTTGTGCGCTCCTGTGTGCCGTCACGATGGCATATCGTAACGTTCATACCGTCGCGGAGCGTTCCTCTGTGCACACGACCCACGGCGATACGGCCTGTGTAGTTGCTGTAGTCGAGCGAGGTGATGAGCATCTGCGGAGTGCCTTCGAGATGTTTAGGAGCCGGGATCACCTCAAGAATCTTGTCGAGCAGATAATCTATGTTGTCTGTCGGCTTCTTATAATCCTCTGCCATCCAACCGTTCTTTGCCGATCCATATACAACCGGGAAATCAAGCTGGTCTTCTGTGGCATTGAGTGAGAACATAAGATCGAACACCATCTCGTAAACTTCCTCCGGACGACAGTTCGGTTTATCAACCTTGTTCACGACGACAATAGGCTTCAAACCGATCTGCAACGCCTTCTGCAGAACGAAACGGGTCTGTGGCATCGGACCTTCGAACGCATCAACAAGCAGAATGCATCCGTCGGCCATATTGAGTACACGCTCCACTTCACCACCGAAATCGGAGTGTCCCGGAGTGTCTATGATATTAATCTTTACGCCTTTCCAATTTATGGAAACGTTCTTGGAAAGAATTGTTATACCGCGCTCACGCTCCAAATCGTTAGCGTCGAGCACCTGTCCACTGTTATCCTGACCCTCACGGAAAAGTTTTCCGGCCAGCATCATCTTATCTACCAACGTTGTCTTGCCATGGTCAACATGGGCAATAATCGCAATGTTCCTGATATCTTGCATAATATACCTTAAAAAATCGAGTGCAAAATTAATAATTTTAATCCACACTTCACATATTGTATGTACATAATTTTCAAGCAAATATAGATTTGTAACAATTAGAAAGGAAGACAACCGCCACGAGGGAAAACCTATTGCGGTGCGCCACACTTACAACGTCAGACGGTAATAAACGTATCGCGGACTGCAAAAAAAAGTTAAACTAATGATTTATATACGCCATCCGGACTCATTAGTGAATAAAAAAGAGTAACTTTGCATCCGCATTTTGCAAAATTATAAATTAACATTAACAAAAAGTTCTATGTACTTAGACAAAGCAAAAAAAGAAGAGATCTTTGGACAGTACGGAAAGTCTAACACTGATACTGGTTCAGCTGAGAGCCAGATAGCATTGTTCTCATACCGTATTTCCCACTTGACGGAACATCTGAAACAGAACCGTAAAGATTATACAACAGCTCGTTCGTTGACCAAACTCGTCGGCAAGCGCCGCGCACTGCTCAACTATCTGTACGACCGCGACGTAAACCGCTACCGTGCAATAGTAAAGGCTCTCGGCCTGCGCAGATAATGGGAGACGACAGAAAATTCTTTTTATTAAAACAAAAACGTCCGAAAGAAAGCGATGATTTCTTCCGGACGTTTTCTTTTTATTATAGATAAGCAAAACATTATTTATAAATAAGCAAAACATCTGAGCACGAACCGCTGACAATAAACGCATTTGCCACAACAAGGCGAACGCACGATATGTAGCGGAAAAACACAGACACACGTGCCGGCAAAGAACTTACCGCACCATGAAAACACACATTATGCAAAGCCGAAAGCCGGCAACGCGTCAAAGATCCTCGTCCATTATCTCCATAAGCGGGCGCATAACGAAATCGCGGGAACGCATGTGAGGATGCGGAATGGTGAGTTCGGGCGTCTGGATGTGCAAGTCGTCGTAAAGCAATATGTCGATGTCTATGAGGCGGTCTGAATAAACTCCGTTAACCGACTTAGACTTTCTGCCGAGCTGCCGCTCTATATCCTGAGTGGCGTGCAGCAGCTGGAGTGGCGAGAGTTGCGTGTCAAGAGCCACACACATGTTCAGGAACTTGTTGTCTGACTCGAATCCCCACGGTTCGGTTTCAATCATCGACGAGCGTCTCACAACCTTACCGACGTTCTCGTCTATCAGTTCCACGGCCATGTTCATATTGGCACGCCTGTCGCCAAGATTGGCTCCGAGAGAAAGATAAACCCTGTGCATGATAATAAAAATAATGTATCAGAAACACAAACGGGAGCGTAACGATGCGTCCGCTCCCGTTGTATATGTATGAAATATAACCAAAGTCCACAATCAGTCGTTCACTATGAGAAGTGCGTCGCCGTAGCATCCGAACATATATCCGTTCTTAACGGCGAGGTTGTAAGCCTCCATCACGATGTCGTAACCGCCGAATGCGGCAACCTCCATCAGCAATGTGGAATACGGATGATAGAAATTGGCTATCATGGAGTCGGCAAGTCCGAAATCGTAAGGCGGGAAAATGAACTTGTTGGTCCATCCGTCATACTCCTTGAGCAGGCCGTCCGTGCCTACAGCAGTCTCGGTAGCCTTGACCACACTTGTACCTACGGCGCACACATGATGGCCTTCCATCTTTGTCTTGTTGACAATTTTGCAGGCCTCGGCGTTGACAAACATCTGCTCAGAATCCATCTTGTGCTTTGTGAGATCCTCAACCTCAATGTCGTGGAAATTGCCAAGTCCACAATGCAAGGTTATGAACGCGAAGTTTATTCCCTTAATCTCCATACGCTTCATGAGCTCGCGTGTGAAGTGCAGACCTGTAGCCGGCACTGTGACGGCGCCCTCATTTTTGGCGAAGATGCACTGGAAGTCGCGGAAGTCGTCCTCTGTTCCGTGATGATTCTCGCGGCGGTCGATGATATAACGTGGCAGCGGAGCCTCGCCGAGAGCATAAAGCTCACGTTTGAACTCGTCGTGCGGACAGTCGTAGAGGAAACGCAACGTACGTCCACGACTGGTGGTGTTGTCGATGACCTCAGCCACCATTGTGCCACTCTCGTCGAAGAACAGCTTGTTGCCGATACGTATCTTGCGTGCCGGCTCTACCAGCACATCCCACAGGCGCATCTCTTCGTTGAGCTCGCGCAGCAGGAACACTTCTATCTTTGCGTCAGTCTTCTCCTTCGTACCGTACAGGCGCGCCGGGAATACTTTTGTGTCATTGAATATGAAAGTATCGTCCTCGTCGAAATAGTCGAGCACGTTGCGGAAGTCAAGATAATCACCTTCTATAGGATTACCCTTGGCATCCTTCTTAAACATATCGATGGTCTGCGATTTACGATGAATGACCATCAGTTTGCACTCGTCGCTTCGTGTCACACGAAACTTCTCTGTCTTTCCTTCGGAGTTGGTAAACTCACGCACAACGCTATGAGGATAGAGTGCGATTTGGTCTTCCGGTAATTTGAATTTAAACTGTGATAGTTTCATTATTATTTTGATTCAATATTCTCTATTTCCTGATTTTCAAGCCATTGTTCCACCTCGTCGAGCTTCAGACAATCGTCTATCGTCTTGTCACCGACACGCGTACGGCAAAGCTCCGTAAGATAAGCTCCGCTTCCCAAGGCGCGGCCGATGTCGCGTGCCAGGGCACGTATGTATGTACCCTTGCCACAATTGACGCGTATCCGCATCTGCATGGTCTTCTCGTCGAAATCTGTCAGCTCGATGGAATCTATGTGTATGTTTTTCGGTGTGAGCTCAACGTCCTTACCCTTACGCTTGAGTTCGTATGCCCGCTTGCCGTTTATCTTGCACGCGCTGTACGACGGCGGAACCTGCGTAACGTCTCCCACAAACTGCGAGAGCACCGACTCTATTGTCTCACGTGTAATGTGCGACGTTGGATAAGTGGCGTCAACAGGATGCTCCATGTCGTAGCTCGGAGTCGTCGCACCGAGCTGAAGCGTAGCCGTATATTCCTTTGAGTGAGCCTGAAGCTCCTCTATGCGCTTCGTGGCACGCCCCGTGCACATTATGAGTACGCCGGTAGCCAGTGGGTCGAGAGTTCCCGCATGTCCTATCTTCACACGTTTCACGCCGAGACGACGCGAGATGAGATAGCGCACTCTTGCCAGTGCGCCGAAGCTGGACATGCCGTAAGGCTTGTTTACCGCTATGATTTCTCCTTCCTGAAAATTCATGACGGCAAATTAATCAACCATTTTCAACTCTATGCCGCACAATGCGCAGGCAATGATTATGATGCCGACAATGATGCGATACCATCCGAATGCGGCAAAGCCATACTTCGTCACGTAGCTGATGAAGAACTTTATGGCGAGAATGGCAACGATGAATGCCACAACCGAACCGAGCAGAAGAGTCTCGAGATTGTTGCCCTGAGTGAGAAGCGAACCGCCGCCATGGCTTATCAGCTTGTATGTCTCAAGGCACGTAGCGCCGAACATTGTAGGCACGGCGAGGAAGAACGAGAACTCAGCTGCCGCCTTGCGGGTTAGCCGCTGAGACATTCCGCCGACGATGGTAGCCATAGAGCGCGACACACCCGGTATCATTGAGATGCACTGTATGAGTCCGACAGTGAAGGCACGCTTGTAAGTGAGCTTGGTGTCCTCGCTGCCTTTGTTGAATATGCGGTCGCAGAAGAGCATGAACACTCCTCCCACGATGAGCATGACAGCCACGAGAGTGACGTTGCCGAGATTCGACTCTATGAAATCATTGAATGCCAGTCCGAGTACCACGGCAGGCAGAACGCCCACCACCAGACGTGCATAGAAGTCGTACATTGCCTTCCAATAGGAGACGCCGGCGCGCTCTGCCGTCGGATAAAAAAACTTTTTCCAGTACAGGCATATCACCGAGAGGATCGCGCCGAACTGTATGATGACCGTGAAAGCCTTGACAAACGGTGTACTTTCCACGCCGAGCAGGCTCTGGGCTATTATCATGTGACCGGTGGACGACACGGGCAGGAACTCCGTCAGTCCCTCTACTATCGCGATTATTATTGTCTCTAATGTATTCATTCGGGCAGGTCGGCGTTATTGTCTTTAGGCTTGCGGATGATGCCGTAGATGATTGAGACAAATCCTAAGAAACATACAACGGGGGCAACCTTGATGCGGCGCACGCTGAAAATATCCTCAGAGAAGACATGCTCGTCGGAGCCTGAACCGCTCATGAGAATGAATCCGAGAATGACGACTACCATTCCGACTGCCAATATGATGAAATTGGTCTTGTCGAACGCAAAATTTCTCTTGTCCATATTATATAATGTATGATTTTGATTTCATTAAATCTTATAAAGATCTCCGGCCTTCATCTTCAGGAACTTGTTGACCGAGAGTATCGCACACAACGATGTGAGGATGATGCCGCAAAGGAATACGGCTGCGGCTGTGATGGCAAGCATCTCCCATGTGAGCAGAGTCATTATCTCAGGCTCGTAATAATAAAGGGCATAGACGCCGGCACCGAGAGCGATGCAGGCTAGAAGCGAGGCGATGAGACCAATGACCACCGCCTGGCGAAGGAACGGCCGACGGATGAATCCCCACGACGCGCCCACCAACTTCATGGTGTGTATGGAGAAACGGCGCGCGTAGATGCCCAGCTTCACCGTGTTGTTGATAAGCGAGAACGACACCACCGTGAGCAGCACTGCCAGCACAAGCAGCACGATGCTTATCTTGGCGATGTTGGCATTGACTTTCTCTATGAGGTCGCGCTGATATTTCACCTCGCTCACCTTGGGATAACTCTTCAGCTCACGCGATATGTGCAGGAGCGAATCGTTGTTGGCATAATCGGCCTTGAGGGTTATCTCGATAGACGAAAGAAACGGATTGGTGTCGGTGAACTCGCGCGGATCGGTACCTAAAGCCTTGATTCCCTCCTTCAGTGCCTGCTCCTTGCTGATGTACTCCAGCTTGTTGATGTAGGGCCGTTTGCCGAGACGGGCGCAGAACTTCTGGGCCTCGCTCGAGGACATGTCGTCCTGAAGCATCATCGTAACGACAATGTTTTGCTTCACGTATGACGAAAGATTACGGGCGGTAAGGACCGAAAATACTACCAGACCCAACAAAATAAGCACAAGGGCTGTGCTTATGCAAAGAGTGACAGCCTGCAACCCGTGACGGTCGCCGGACTTTTTCTGTTTCTTTCTCATTTCAGGATAGCGTATAATACTCCAAAATTCGCTGCAAAGTAACAAAAAAAACTGTTCTCCTGCAACGGTTTAACTACTATTAACAAAGATACTAACGATATTTTATTTAACTTTGCCCCACCAATATAAAAATGGAATTATGGCAACAATAATCTATCCATCGCCCATATTCGGGCCAGTACACAGCCGCAGACTCGGCGTTTCGCTGGGCATAAACCTTCAGCCGGCAGACGGAAAGGTGTGCACATTCGACTGCATATATTGTGAATGTGGATTCAACGCCGACCACATACCTGCCATGCGACGCCCCACACGCGAGGAGGTGGCAGAAGCACTTGAGAAACGACTCATACAGATGAAAGAGGAAGGCGAAAGCCCCGACGTACTAACATTCGCAGGCAACGGTGAACCGACAGGGCATCCGCAGTTTGAGGAGATAATAGAGGACACGGTGCGTCTGAGAAACAGCTACTTTCCGAAAGCGAGAATATCAGTGCTGAGCAACTCCACTTTCATACACCGCGAACAGGTGAGACGCGCGCTGATGAAGGTGGACAACAACATTCTGAAGCTCGACACCGTAGATCCGGAATACATCGCCATGACCGATCGCCCGACAAGCAAGAACTACGACGTGAGGAAAATAATAGAAGGGATGAAACTCTTCAACGGTCACGTAATCATACAGACAATGTTCATGAAAGGCACCGACGACAACGGAAACAACGTGGACAACACCGGCGATAAGTACGTGGAACCGTGGCTCAAGGCCGTAAAAGAAATTGAACCGATGGAGGTGATGATATACACCATCGACCGTGAGACTCCTGAACACGGGCTGCAGAAGGCCGGCAAGGAGGAAATGGAAGCCATACGCCGGCGGGTGGAAAAGCTCGGCATAGAGTGCACGGCGTCTTATTAGGCCGACATACGGGCTTACTCAAGCCATAATGAGGCTACAAACAAAAGTGTATAAATATACAACAATAGCGTATATGAACTGCATAAGCATTCCCGTCAACCCGACGAGAATGCTTTTTTTTTGGGCAACAAAATAATTGGCGCGGAATACTCGAGTCTCAGCGACGAATCGATCGGGCGTCAAGCAACAGATGTCCATCACTCAATCAAAATACAGTTTACCCCAAGTAAACATATAGAAAAAAGCCTTTATCACAATCTATACAGCCTAAAATGCCCCACAATAAACTCATATCGCATCACAATTAAGCCCACATCGCACCATGATTAAGCCCATATCGCAACGTGATTAAGCCTATATCGCAACACGATTAAGCCTATATCGCACCATGATTAAGCCCATATCGCACTACGATTAAGCCCATATCGCAACACGATTAAGCCTATATCGCAACACGATTAAGCCTATATCGCAACATAGAATGCGCTATTTCACATAAAAATTACAGACAAAATACATCACAAAAAACCAATCTACGAGTGCGAACAATATATATCTATACGACATAATATACAATTCGCAGCAATCCATTCTAAAACCAACTGCAACCCCATCTCGCGATAATGCCCGTTTCGCATCGACTACCCTATCCCGCAATTTCTATTTTGAGAATTTATTTTGTAAAATCTTTTTACCGTCAGGAATGTATAAATATGCAAATATGAACATCTATGTACTTTTAAAGAACACATCATGTGGCAAGCGCATCCAATACAAAACTACGTACATTATACAACGGAATAAATACAAATAATCATATCATATGCCATACAAAATAAAAAGGCGCAACAGCAATTGCCGTTGCGCCCGTATGTCTCATATTCAAATATGTCGCTTAGAACTTTCCTATGATGCCGAGCTTCGTACCATCGATGAATTCCACAATGTTGCGTATCTCTTCACCATCAGGCACCTGTTCCTTAACCTGCATCACTGCATCGAACACAGATGTCTGTCCATGGAAAATCAGACGATAAGCGTTTGCTATGTGAACCTGGATCTTCTCACTTACACCATAGTTGGTGAGCACTGTGTAGTTAACACCGCCATAGTTTACAGGGTTACCGCTTGCTATGATATAGGGCGGTACATCCCTACTGAAACGGCATCCGCTCTGCACCATTGCCGAGCGTCCTACACGTGTTCCCGGGTTAGCGATGACACTTGAAGAGAATATCACGTTATCCTGTATGTCGCAGTCACCGGCAATCTTAGTACCGTAACCGAACACACAGCCGTTGCCTATTTTTGTGTCGTGTGACACGTGGACACCTTCCATAAGGAAGTTTTTGTTGCCGATAACGGTTTTTCCGTCGCAATAGGTCGCACGGTTGATAACCACATTCTCACGTATTATATTCTCGTCGCCGATGACAAGCTGCGAGTTGTCGCCGCAATAGTTGAAGTCTTGAGGCTCGGCTCCGAGCACTGTGTTCTGGAACACCTTGTTGGCACGACCGAGGCGCGTGCCGTTCATTATACTGACGTAAGGGAAAATGACGCAGTCGTCACCTATCTCCACATCGCCTTCAATATAGACGAAAGGATAAATCGTGACGTTCTTTCCGATTTTCGCCTTCGGATCAATTTCTGCTTTTGGACTAATCATATTCTGTTTGTTTTTGTTTTCATATAAAATATGTGAACGTTCAGGCAGGTGAGTCTCGCTTGTTCCGCTGTCTCCTGTTGCATTATGCACTCCTGGAAAGATAAGCCCATCTGAGGCTCACATCTGCCTCACACGCCTTTAGTCACGACCGCCACCTAACGCGTAATAGAGGTTTACGACGGCCTGCATCTTGTAGAAATCGTCCTGCACCTTGGCGAGCTGTGCATTTAGCAGCGACTGCTGGGCAGTGATTATCTCAAGATAGGTGGTTCCCTTCGCCTGATGGAACAGTTCCTGTGTATATTTCACGTTCTTCTCGAGGCTCTCAACCTGTTTTGCTTCGAGCTTGCTCTTCGCGTCGGACGAGTTGTAGAGTACGAGCGCGTTGCTCACTTCGCTGCCTGCAGAGAGTATGGCGTTCTGCCATGTGTTGTAGGCCTGCTCCTCTTCAGCCTTTGCAACCTTCAGTCCTGCGACGAGCTGTCCGTTCATGAATATAGGCTGAACGAGGCTTCCTACTGCGCTGAGCAGCCATTTGCCTGGATTCACGATACCGCCTCCGGCACTGTTTGTGAATGCGCCTGAGCCACTGATTGTGATGCTCGGATAGAAGCGTGAGCGTGCTGTCTGCACATCGTAGAAGCACTGTGCGAGACTCATCTCTGCATAGTGAACATCAGGACGGTTTGACAACATCTGCAGGGCAATGCCTGTGCTGAACTTTGTCGGCAGCGACTGGTCGGCGAGTTTGCCGCGTGCGATGGTCTGTGCCGGCTGTCCGAGCAGAAGCGAGAGCGAGTTCTCGGTCTCACGTATCTGACGTTTCAGATCCTCTGCTTGTGCAAGCACTGAGTAGTAGTTGCTCTCGGCACTCTGTACGCCAGTCTCTCTCACCGTACCAAGATCTTTCTGTATCTTCATCATATCCCATGTCTCTTTTGTCAGTTCAGCCATGTCGTTGACAATGATGAGCTGCTCGTCGAGCATGAGAAGAGTGTAATACATGTTTGCAATGTTGCTGATGAGATTGGTCTTCACAACGAGCTGATAGTCTTTGGTTGCGAGAAGAGCCATCTGCGCACTGCGTTTCTGATTCAGAAGATTACCGAAGAGGTCAAGACTCCAGCTTGCCTGAACCGGCAGCGAATATGTCTTCGTGCTCTTGTTGCCATCCCATGAAGAGATAGTTCCCTGCGGTGAGAATGTGAATGAAGGCACAAACGCAAGTTTGGCAGCGGTGAGCTGTGCCTCAACCATCTTCACGTTAAGAGCCGCATTGAGCAGGTCCGTGTTGTGTTCCAGGCCCTGCTGTATAAGAGTCTGCAACTGAGGATCGGTAAATACGCTGCGCCACGGCAGATTGCCGAAGCTTGTCGTATCAGACACAGCGAGTGTGTCGGTTGCAGAAACGACATCGCGCACGATACCGGTGGTATTCACTTCCGGGCGCTCATATTTGTTATAGATTCCGCAACTGCTCATGAGAGCAGCTGCAGATATCATTGTTAATATACTAATCTTTTTCATTTTTACTTATCATTTTTCTGCTGTTCAACCGGATGCATGTACTGCAATAACTCAGTATCGACCGAAGACTTGTTGTCGTCCTCAAACTCGAGCGGCTTGATCTTCTCCTGCAGATACTGGAAGATGTAGAAGAGCGCCGGTACTACCAATAACTGACAAATCATACCAATGAGCATACCGCCGATAGCAGCAGCACCGATGGTCATGTTACCATTGTAACCTACACCTATTGGGATAAGCAACGGAGCAAGACCGATAATCATGGCGAATGATGTCATAAGGATAGGACGCAGACGGGCGCTGGCTCCGAGCACAGCCGACCACGACAATGCCATACCCGTGCGTCGGCGTTCAAGAGCGAACTGTACGATAAGGATGGCGTTCTTGGCCAGAAGTCCGATAAGCATGATAAGCGCGATCTGCATGTAAATATCGTTGTTCTTTCCAAACAAGTCGGTGAACAGGAATGCGCCGGCGATACCGAACGGTATTGACAATATTACCGAAAGCGGTACGAGATAGCTTTCATACTGTGCACTCAGAATCAGGTAAACGAATGTGAGACACAATGCGAAGATAATCATGGTAGAGCTGCTTGACTCCTGCTCAGAACGTGTCAGACCGGAGAACTCATAACCAAATCCAGTAGGCAATGTTGTGCTTGCCACCTCCTCGACAGCACGTATGGCATCACCAGAAGAGTATCCGTCGGCTGCCGTTGCATTGACATCGATAGAAGTAAACAGGTTGAATCGGGCAATCTCCTGAGGTCCATAAACTTTCTTCATAGTGACGAACTCATTGATAGGAGCCATTCCTGCATTCGTACGAACGTACACATTGTTAAGACTCTTCAGATCCTCACGCATCTTAGGATCAGACTGTATCATTACACGATAGAGCTTACCGAAGGAGTTGAAGTTCGAAGCATAAAGTCCTCCGTAATATCCCTGCATTGCAGTAAGCACTGAACTCGGGCTTATTCCACTCTGTTTACATTTCTCAACATTCACATCTATCTGATACTGCGGATACTGAGAGTTGTAAGAAGTCATGGCAGTTGCAATCTCAGGACGCTTGTTGAGCTCTGCCAGGAAGTTTTGTGTGATCTTAAAGAAGTTGTTCACATCACCACCGGTACGGTCAAGCATAGAGAATGTCAGACCGTTGGTTGCAGAGAATCCCTGCACCATAGGCGGCTGGAAGGCAAGAATCTGTGCACCCTTGATAACTGAAGTCTGTGCATATATCATGCCAAGCACTGCCTGCGAACCCATGCTGTGCATGTTGAAATACTTCAAGAATCCCTCTTCCTTGTCACGTTCCTCGAATGATTTCAGCTTAAGAATGAACGTACCTTGGTTAGAACCCTGACCTGAGATGAAGTTGTAACCGGTGACACGCAGACGGTTCTCGATTGCCGGGTTGGTGGCAAGCATAGAGTCAACCTGGTCCATTATCTCGTTTGTCTTGGTAAGACTGGTACCAGGAGCAGTAGAAACTGTACAGAATACAGTTCCGGTATCCTCATCAGGAACAAGTCCTGTCTTTGTATTCAATGCTGTGATGCCGAGCACAACAACACCTATTACGACAGCTATGATTGCGATGACCGGTTTCTCAACAAGTTTGCGCACACTCTTGGTATATTTGTCCTGAACCTTTCCATACACACCGTTGAATGCAGCATGGAAACGGTCGAGAGCAGACATCTTACGCGGAGTGCCGTCCGCATTCTTCGGTTTCAACAAGATGGCACACAAAGCCGGAGACAATGTCAACGCGTTAAGAGCTGATATGACGATTGATATCGCCATTGTGATACCGAATTCCTTATAGAAGGTACCTGACGTTCCGCCGATGAATGACACAGGAATGAATACGGCAGACATCACAAGTGTAATTGAAATGATGGCGCCGGATATTTCGTTCATCGCGTCGATTGAAGCCTGACGTGCCGACTTGTATCCCAAGTCGAGCTTAGCATGGACTGCCTCGACAACCACGATGGCATCATCGACGACTATCGCAATGGCCAATACCAAGGCTGAAAGCGTAAGCAGGTTGAGCGAGAATCCGAACAGATTGAGGAAGAAGAACGTACCGACCAACGACACTGGCACCGCAATAAGCGGGATGAGTGTAGAGCGGAAGTCCTGCAAGAAGAAATAAACCACGATGAACACGAGGACGAATGCCTCGAACAACGTGTGAATAAGGTCGCTCATTGATGCATAGAGGAACTCTGTAACATCCTGCATATATTCGATATCGACACCAGGAGGAAGCATTGTCTTCTGATCCTCGATAACCTTCTTGATATCGTTTACAATCTGAGTAGCGTTAGAACCAGCTGTCTGTGTGACCATCATCATGACTGCCGGCTTACCGCTCACCTTAGAAGTTACGTTGTAGTTAAGTCCTCCGAGCTCTACGCGAGCCACATCCTTAACACGGATAGTGTTTCCGTTGGTGTCGCTCGAGATGACCATATTCTCGAATTCAGTAGGTGTCTGGAGACGTCCTTTATAACGTATGGTGTATTCATACTGATTATCGCTCTGTTCTCCGAACTTACCCGGAGCAGCCTCAATGTTCTGTTCTGCCAGCACATTAGTGATGTCTGAAGGCATGAGGTTGTAGTTTTTCATCTTTATAGGGTCGAGCCATATACGCATAGAATATGTCTTGGCACCCATAACCTCACAGTCACCCACACCGCTAACACGTTTTACGGCAGGAATGATGTTGATGTCGGCGTAGTTCTGAAGGAACTTCTCGTCATATCTCTCAGCATCTCCGATGATCGCCATAAGCAGCACGGTAGATGTCTGTCGTTTCTGTACAGTGACACCGGCTTTGGTAACCTCGGCAGGCAGAAGTGCGCTGGCCTGTGACACACGGTTCTGTACATTGACCTGACACATATCCGCATTCATTCCCTGCTGGAAGAAAATGGTAATACGTGCAGAACCTTCATTGGTTGCGGTAGAAGTCATGTATGTCATGCCTTCCACACCATTTATCTGTTCCTCCAGCGGCACTACGACAGAATTAAGCACGGTCTGTGCATTGGCTCCGGTATAGTTAGCGCTCACACTCACAGTAGGCGGCGCAACATCCGGATATTGCTCGATTGGCAGCGATACCAATCCGATAAGACCCAGTATGACAATAAGAATGGAAATTACCGTCGAGAGCACTGGGCGTTTTATAAAGTTATCTAATCTCATTTTCTCTTTTTATTATTGGTTGAGTGGCGATGAACAGACAAAGTCGACTCACCTTTTATTATAATATATATGGTGTATGGTGCGTTACGTTGTCACACCTGTCGCATACGGCACCCGTATGCACCTTGTCTGTTTATGCTGATATATTGTTTTGCCAAATCTTCCTTAATATTAATGGGCGTTCTGAAGTGCACCCATCTTGCTTGTCTTCTTCAGTTTCTCGGTATACTGAGCTTCAGTGATAGGTTTTATCTGCATACCATCCTTCAGTGAGTTGATACCCTTGACAACAATGCGGTCGCCGACATTCAGTCCCGACTCGATGATGTAGTTCTTACCATCATTGTTCGGGTTCACCGTAACGTTGGTGTACTTCACCTTATTATCCTTGCCTACAACATAAACGAAGTATCTGTCCTGTACCTGAGCCACAGCCTCCTGTGATACGACAATCACGTTAGAGCTCTCATGAGGCACTACTATGCTTCCTGAACCACCGCTCTTGAGAAGGTTCTCGGGATTAGGAAAGTCAGCTCTTATCGACACAGAACCGGTTGAAGAGTCGATTACACCGCTCACGGCAGCCACACGTCCCGGATGAGCATACATCGTTCCATCTGCCAGCTGCAGTTTCACTGCCGGATATTCGCTTATGGCAGCATGGAGTCCGCCTGCTGTTCTCGTCATGTCGAGGAGGTCTTTCTCAGTCATTGAGAAGTAAACCTGCATTGTCTTGATGTTGGAAACGGTTGTAAGCGGTTCCTGACTTGTAGAACTTACGAGAGCACCTACACGGTAAGGCAGGTTGCCTACGATTCCGGCTGACGGGCTCTTGATGTAACAGAAGTCGAGGTTCTGCTTTGCCGACACATAGTTGGCCTGTGCCTGTGCCAATGCAGCCTGTGCCGACTCGTATGAGTTCTTTGCTGATTGCAGCTCATAATCACCTATAACATTGCTCTTGAACAGTTTCTGGCTGTTATCATAAGTCAGTTTTGATGTGTTGAGCTGAGCTTTTGCTGAGTTCACAGCAGCCTTTGCCTGACGCACGGCAGCAGCGTATGTCACATTATCGATGACAAAAAGCAACTGTCCGGCTTTCACCGTCTGACCTTCCTTTACGCACAATTTTGTAATGAAGCCCGATATTTTCGGACGAATCTCTACATCTTGAACACCCTTTATCACGGCCGGATAGGTTGTCTGAAGATTTGCACTCTGGCCTTCGATTGTCCTCACGGCATATTCATTATCTCCGAAACCACCTTTCTGGTTTCCGCCACAAGAAACGAGCACTGCGGCCAAAGCTGCCGTCAGTAAATAATTAATTTTTCTCATACTTTTATAACACTATAAAAAATTTATTTCTTTTTTCTTCCAATCTGATTATAAAATCAAAAGACAATAACACAAGTCTTATGACCTTTGTTATCCTCTCTTCATCGTTAAGCCATATCAAGAAAACTCCGCATATACACCAAAGTTTTCGAGCGCAAAGATAAATACAATAATTATAAATAGGAAATATCGTTCCCCAAATTTAACATCAATTATTTTGTCCTTAACAACTTTTGGCTACACAAGTTGCATACTTCTTGCTTTTTCCATGAGCAATTTCATCAGCGGCTCGCGCTCGTTCGGCACACGATTGTCGAGCACCGCGTCCTTGAGTGTCTGCTTCAGCACTCCCACCTGCGGACAGGGACGAAGGTTGAACATCTCCATTATCTCGTTGCCGTCGATGCACGGCTGGAGCAGACGTTTGTAATCGCGCTCCTTCAGGTCGGTGAGCTTCTCGCGCACTATGCGGAAATTGTCAAGAAAGCGCTGTTTGCGCACGCTGTTGCGGCTCGTGATGTCGGCCTCGCAAAGCGTCATCAGGTCGTCGATGTCGTCGCCAGCATCGTTCATAAGACGCCTTACGGCGCTGTCGGTCACCACATCGTCGGCTATTACAATGGGGCGCATGTGCAGATCAACGAGCTTCTGCACATACTTCATCTTCGCATCCATGGGCAGCTTGAGGCGTCTGAAAATCTGCGGAACCATCTTCGCTCCCACATAGTTGTGGTTATGGAATGTCCAGCCTGCCACCGGATCCCAGCGCTTGCACTTGGTCTTGCCCACATCGTGCAGGAGCGCCGCCCACCTGAGCCACAGTCCGGCTCCACGCCGGCTCGCGTTGTCCACCACCTCAAGCGTATGATAGAAATTATTCTTATGGGCCTTGCCGCAACGTGTCTCCACTATGTCGAGCGCGGCAAGCTCGGGCAGTATGAGCTCCATCAGCCCGCAACGGTGCAGCTCCATCAGTCCGCGGCTCGGGGCTTCGGTCATCATTATCTTGTTCAGTTCGTCGGATATGCGCTCGCCGCTCACTATCGATATGCGCGAGGCGTTGCGTCCGAGAGCCTCGAATGTCTCCTCATCGATGAGGAATTTGAGCTGTGCCGAGAATCTGACGCAGCGCAACATGCGCAGCGGATCGTCCGAGAAGGTTATGTCCGGATCGAGAGGTGTGCGGAGAATGCCGTCCTCCAGATCGGCAAGTCCGTCGAAGGGGTCCACCAGCTCACCGAAGCGCGAAGCGTTGAGACATATAGCCATGGCGTTGACGGTGAAGTCGCGGCGGTTCTGGTCGTCCTCCAGCGTTCCGTCCTCCACAACAGGTTTGCGCGAATCGTGGCTGTAGCTCTCGCGCCGTGCGCCGACAAACTCCACCTCGATATCTTTGTATTTCACCTGAGCCGTACCGAAATTGCGGAACACAGATATGTGGGCCTTGCGTCCGAGCCGCTTTTTCAGTGCGTCGGCCACCTGGATGCCGCTGCCCACAACCACCACGTCGATGTCGTTCGAGGGACGTTCCAGAAACAAGTCGCGCACATATCCGCCCACCACATAGCACTCCATTCCCAGAGAGTCTGCGGCATTGCCTATTTCGTGAAAAATGTCCTTGTCAAGAATCTGTGCCAGTTCGGCATCGGTATATATCCTCATTTCAATCTTTTTATTTTAATGCTTGTTCTGATTTTATAAAAACACTAACAATCTGCAAAGATAACTTAAAATTTTCACATTACGAAGTATTGCGCAACAAAGTTGCGGGGCGGAATATGCACATCAGCCCTCCCATAATGCCGCCATATACCTACAGACAGACAACGGCAGCGGAAAAGTTATGTATAATAGAGCAACTATAAACAGCCGAATGTTAAAACTTACCTCAAAATCCACGCGATATTTCCGACGAGACACGCTCCGGCGTCAAAATACGCGATTTTTAAAGACATACCGTTATACGCACTATATCAGCACATTAAGCACCAGCCACCTTTCTACCCCACCTTTCATGCGATGCGAAAAAGCCCATTTCGCAATGCAATAAAGCCCATTTCAGGCAACGATAAAGCCTATATTGGGGCACGAAAAGGCCTATATCGCACCCTGATATGGGCTTTTTCGTAAAACAAAGGCGGAAAAACCGCCGTCCGGCATTGCCTCAACCGCACAATAAAGGCGTTTTTGTTGCTGTTCCGTTCACAGAACGTCGGACGGAGACGAAGATTTTTTCGGCAATCATTTAACTTAAAAGTGTTAATTCGCGAAGGTCTTAACCGGACTGCGGGACGGTCCTCACATTCCGGCATCTGCGGTGGGTCAACATCCTGTTCTTTATCTTAAATCATACGGCCAAGCCCGTACACACCTACTGTCTTCATCACCCCAAACAGCCTCAAACAACGGTCGTACCTGTGGCGGAAACTTATGTCCTGAATAAAAAAAGCAAAAAAATGCCGGAAAAACAACCGCAAATTATAAAGATATTAAAATCTTGAACCGACAATCAGACGTTTTCTGATTTATTTTATACTTTTGCGACTGAAATTTATGAAGTATATTCTGACCATAATACTTGCGGCAGTGCTCGTCGGTTGTTCCGAATCCGACGAACAGAAAGCCGAACGTATGCTTGCCCAGATAGACTCGCTCTATGAGAAAGGCCAGTATAAGGAGGTGCTCGACTCCATCGTGTCGCTGCGCACCACCTATCCGTCGGCCATCAACATACGCAAGAAAGCGCTCAGAATATGGCAGAACGCGTCGCTGAAGATAGCACAGAAAGACGTGGCACAGACCGACGTGCTGCTACAGGAGACGCTGCGCATGATAGAAAGCGAGACCGACCTGCGCAAGGCCAACATGCTGCGCATGAGGCGCGACTCGCTCCAGGCACGCTACGAAGCCATGTGCGGAGTGGTCAAGATGATACACATGCGCCAGAAAGAACTTTGAGAAACGCCCGCAAGACAGCAGCCACCGCCGCTGCCGATACCTTTTAATGTTTTCATTTCCGCATTTATTTGTGTCGTAAAAATAAAATGAGTATATTTGTAGCCGGTTATGAACACAACGACAACTGAAGAACAATTCAAGAACGTCATGCAGGAGTGCCAGGACATCTTTGCCGGCAAGCTGCACGACTATGGCGCGTCGTGGCGCATGCTGCGGCCGTCGTCGCTCACCGACCAGCTCTACATAAAAGCCAAGCGCATACGCTCGCTCGAGATAAAGAAGACGTCGCTCGTGGGCGAAGGCATACGACCTGAATTCATAGCAATAATAAACTACGGCATCGTGGGGCTCATACAGCTCGAACACGGATTCGCCGACAACACCGACATGGGCAACGACGAGGCTCTGACGCTCTACCGCCACTATGCCGACGAGGCCCTGAAACTCATGCTCAAGAAAAACCACGACTACGACGAGGCGTGGCGATCGATGCGCGTGAGCAGCTACACCGACTTCATCCTGACCAAGATACAGAGGGTCAAAGAGATAGAAGACCTCAACGGCGAGACGCTCGTCTCTGAGGGTATCGCGTCGAACTACATGGACATAATCAACTATGCCGTGTTCGGAGCGATAAAACTGGCTGAAGACAAAGAATGAGATACGCGGCTATCATACTGACTAACGTGTGCCGGCTCGTGCTGTCAGTGACTTTCATTCTCTCAGGATACGTGAAGGCCATCGACCCGCTGGGCACACAATACAAAATCACAGACTATCTGGAAGCGCTCTCGCTCAACGGAGTTTTTCCCGACTGGACCATCCTGTCGGCTTCGGTCCTTCTGTCGGCTGTGGAATTCACGCTGGGCATACTGCTGCTGTTCGCCATACAGCGGCGCGTGATGTCGAGGGCGATGCTCGCGGTCATGATATTCATGACAATCGTCACCGTGTGGATATACTTCTACAATCCGGTGCAGGACTGCGGATGTTTCGGCGACGCGATTAAACTCACCAACGGACAGACTCTGGCCAAGAACATTGTGCTTACGCTCTGTGCCGCAACCGTAGCCGCACGCCCGCTGAACATGCCGAGGCTCATATCGAGGACCAATCAGTGGATCATCATCAACTACACCGTCATCTTCATCTTCGTCACAAGTCTGCTGAGCCTCTACACTCTGCCAATGTTCGACTTCAGACCCTACCACGTAGGAGCCGACATAAAGAAAGGAATGGAGATTCCGGAAGGCGCACCGCAACCGGAATTCGAGACGACTTTCATACTGAAGAAGAACGGAGTGACCAAGGAATTCACGCTCGACAACTATCCGGACTCTACATGGGAGTTTGTCGACAGCAAGACGGTGCAGACCAAAGCGGGATATGAACCGCCGATACACGACTTCTCCATAACGCTCAAAAGCACGGGGGAGGACATCACGCAGCAGGTGCTCGACTATAAAGGATACACATTCCTGCTCATATCGCCGCATCTGGAGCATGCCGACGACGGCAACTTCGGAAACATAGAGCAGATATACGAATACGCGCAGGACCACAATGTGCCGTTCTATTGTCTCACGGCAAGCAACGACAAAGCCATACGCAGATGGCAGGATCTCACCGGAGCCGAATATCCTTTCTGCACGACCGACGCGACAACACTGAAAACCATCATACGCAGCAACCCGGGACTGGTGCTCATAAAGGACGGAAAGGTGATAAGAAAGTGGAGCCACAACATGCTGCCCGACACCGATGAAATGACTCAACCGCTCGACAAACTCGAGATAGGACAGCCCGACGACGCGTCCACATCGTCGAAAATAGTGAAGATACTGCTGTGGTTCGTACTGCCGCTCACACTGCTCACACTCGCCGACAGGACGTGGGCATGGACCAAATGGATAAAGAATAAACGCAATAAAAACAAGTTATACAAACTCTTTAAACACAAAAAAATGAGAAAGAAAATTGTAGCAGGTAACTGGAAAATGAACATGAACCTGCAAGACGGCGTTGCTCTGGCTAAAGAGCTCAACGAAACACTTAACACAGAAAAACCTAACTGCGGCGTGATCATCTGCACTCCGTTCATACATCTGGCTACTGTCGCTCAGATACTCAACCAGGATGTTATCGGTCTTGGCGCTGAGAACTGCGCAGACAAAGAGAAGGGTGCGTTCACAGGAGAGGTTTCTGCTGAGATGGTAAAGAGCACCGGCGCACAGTATGTAATACTCGGACACTCTGAAAGACGTCAGTACTATCACGAGACTCCGGAAATTCTGAAGGAAAAAGTGCTCCTCGCTCTGAAGAACGGACTGAAAGTCATCTTCTGCATCGGCGAGACTCTCGAAGAGCGTGAGGCCAACAAGCAGAACGAAGTTGTTAAGGCTGAACTCGAAGGAAGCGTATTCAACCTCAGCGCTGAGGAGTTCAAGAACATCATCATCGCTTACGAGCCAATCTGGGCAATCGGTACAGGCAAGACCGCTACTGCTGACCAGGCAGAGGAAATACACGCTTACATCCGCAGCATCGTTGCTGAGAAGTATGGCAACGAGGTAGCTGAAGACACAACTATCCTCTACGGTGGAAGCTGCAAGGCAAGCAATGCTCCTGAACTGTTCGCTAAACCTGACATCGACGGCGGACTCATCGGTGGAGCTTCTCTCAAAGCTGCTGACTTCAAGGGCATCATCGATGCTTGGAAGAAATAAGCAAAGACATTCACAACAAGGCGGACCGGCTCATACATGAAGCCGGCTCGCCCATTATTTTAAAACTTAAATTCGAAAGATGAAACGATTCGTCATCATACTTACTCTCACATTCGCAGCCTCGGCTCTGTGCAACGCGCAGAACTATCTGCAACACCTGCAGGAAAAAAAAGACGGACAGGGTGATGTAACGGTGACGCAAAGCAAAGAGATTGACGAATTGGTCAACAAAGCCAACACTCTCTCCGTGACCACACCTACCGCGACCAAAAAACGCAGCAACAAGGAAACCGACGACACTGAGAGCGAAAAAGAAACCACACACACACGAAAAATCGCCAATACCGAACCACGAAACGAAACCGGAGAGGATACGGAAAGCCCGATGGTGGACACAAGAAGGAAAGTCTTGCGCAAAAGCTATAAAGTCAACGGATACAGGGTTCAGGTATTTGCCGGCGGCAACTCAAGAAACGATAAGATAAAGGCGCAACGCATAGGCAACGAAATCAAACAGGCTTTCCCGGAACAACCGATTTACGTGCATTTCTATTCACCGCGATGGATATGCCGCATAGGCAACTTCAGATCGTTCGAGGAAGCCAACAACATCCTGCACCAGATACAGAAAATGGGCTATAAGCAGGCGTGCATAGTAAGCGGAAAAATAACCGTGCCATATTAATCAGTAAACTCATAAAGTCGTATGTGCGGATTTAAGGCACATACGATAAACCTCATCAGACAATGAATCCCGAAACAGAATACCGCGAGGGCCTCGAGGAACTCGCCGCAAACTACAAGAATATATTACGTCTTCTCGGTGAAGACACTGAGCGTGAAGGACTTCTCAAGACACCTATGCGCGTGGCAAAGGCCATGCAGGTGCTCACAAGAGGATATCTGCAAGACCCGCACAAGGTGCTGACAGACGCACTGTTCGCCGAAAAATACAACCAGATGGTGATTGTCAAGGACATCGATTTCTTCTCGATGTGCGAGCACCACATGCTGCCTTTCTACGGCAAGGCACACGTGGCATACATCCCCAACGGATATATCACCGGACTGAGCAAGATAGCACGCGTCGTCGATATATACAGTCACAGACTTCAAGTGCAGGAAAGACTCACACAACAGATAAAAGACTGCATACAGAGCACGCTGCATCCTCTCGGCGTGATGGTCGTGATTGAGGCAAAACACATGTGCATGCAGATGCGCGGAGTGGAGAAACAGAACTCCATAACAACGACAAGCGACTTCAGCGGAGCATTCAATCAGGCAAAGACAAGAGAGGAATTCATGAACCTGTTGAGGGGCGAATCAAAAAAAATATGAATTTTCATGCAAGATAATGAGCACCTGTTCATTATATATATGTATGTTAAACGTTAAATTGAAAAAAAGGAAATGAAATTTATGAAATCTTTTATCTACATGCTTTTGTGTTCAACCGCAGTTGTATTTTCACTTTCGTCTTGTCTTGATACCGGAGAAAACGACAATCCATTACCGACAATGACACTCACCGACTCGATTGAGGCCATCAACGATGTACCGGGAATCTACACCGGAAAACTTTATTACATCGACCCGACAAAAACTTCCTCTTCAAACAAAGAAGACTCTCTGAGCATAACATGGACCATCAGAAAAGACGGCATGACATCGGGATACCTCACTACAAACAACTTCCCTATCAGACCGCTCTCGCTCTATATAACCAACACAACGAGCATGGACCAGTCGAAGAGCATACTGAGTGTAGCCGGCGACCAGACCTACACAACAAATGTAAAACCATACATGAAACTGCAGACAACGTCATCCAACTACTATCAGTACACCATATTCCCGAAGTCAAAAGACATGACTTTCTACGTGAACTATGCTAATTCCAGCCACAAAGTGACTGTATCGTTCGCCGATTACATAACTGACGCCATCGGATATTACTATTATCCGATAGCATACAAGGCTGACAAGCTCTTCCAGGGCAACATATTAATAGAAAAAGTAACCGTTGACGGCACCGAGCATAAGATAGGAACAGTGTTCGGAATCAAAGGTCATCTCACAAGCAAAGAATAATTATGAAATTCGTTTCTTGGAACGTAAACGGCCTCAGGGCTTGCATAACTAAGGGCTTTGAAGATTCATTCAAAGCCCTTGACGCTGATTTCTTCTGTCTGCAGGAGACAAAACTACAGGAAGGTCAGACCGATCTTAAGTTTGAAGGATACGACTCCTACTGGAACTATGCGGAGAAAAAAGGCTACTCGGGAACTGCAATCTTCACAAAGCATAAGCCGCTGAGCGTGAGCTACGGCCTGGGTATTGACGAACACGACCATGAAGGCCGCGTCATAACTCTTGAGATGGACGACTTCTTTCTCGTGACTGTCTATACGCCGAACTCGCAGGACGGGCTGAGAAGACTCGACTACCGGATGAAATGGGAAGAAGATTTCCTTGCCTATATCAAGACGCTTGATGAGAAGAAACCGGTAATAATATGTGGCGACCTGAACGTTGCACACGAAGAAATAGACCTGAAGAATCCTAAGACAAACAGGATGAACGCCGGTTTCACCGACCAGGAGAGAGAGAAGATGAGCATTTTTCTCAGCAACGGATTCATCGATACATTCAGAGCCCTGTATCCCGACACGGTGAAATATTCGTGGTGGTCCTACCGTTTTAAGGCAAGAGAGAAGAACGCAGGATGGCGTATCGACTACTTCCTTATTTCCGAACGACTCAAGGAACGCATGGAGAACGCTCTCATACACAACGAGGTTTATGGCAGCGACCATTGCCCTGTCGAGCTGATACTGAAATAAACGCACATAAGAATACTCATTCTCATATACTGAGAAACTCAAAAATTTAAAGCGGCGGACCTGTCATGACACATCAAATACAGGTCCGCCGCTTTTTCATATATCCGTTTCAACACAACCATATTATCCACACCGTCAAGCCTTAACGCCGTTTCTGTAAGGCCGCAAAGCTCTTTTTCCCATTCTTATAGCCCTGTATCGCCGGGCAAGAAACGCCCGGCCTCATTTCCGGACGTCACCGGATACAATCTTTACAGGGTCTCCGAAGCCTGAACGTGCAGCAGGATCATACACCGCCACGCTTACCATTGAATCGGCACAACCATAGTAAAGAAACCATTTTGAGCGGTGATATACCAGTCCTTCTATGAACACCGTGCCGGCGGCATACTGTCCGCTTTTCTCAAAATCGGTCATCGGACGGAAGAACGGCTTGTCAAGTCTATCCACATATCTCAGCGGATTGTCCTTGTCGAAAAGCATCTGACCGGCTGCGTATGTGTTCGACGGATAATCGGTATCACCTTTCTGCCCTACGTCATTCTTTCCGTTGTAGAACAACACTATGCCTTTGGGAGTGACAACAGCCGGCGGTCCGCACTCGGTCAGCATACTGTCGAAATATCCCTTGCGCGGTTCGGCGAGTTTAATCAGATTACCATCGGCGTCAGTATAGGGCGTCCACTCCACCAAATCGTCCGACGTTGCGGCACAAACCCATTGTTCTCCCCAGTACATAAGATATTTCTCCTTGCCTCCGACAGACACCTTCGCAGCCACCAGGCGCCCGTCCTTCACCTCCGTAAGTATCGAGCCCGACTTACATGCCAGGTCCGCGTATCTGCCGTTCAGGGCATGCAGAAAAGCAGGACCGTGCTTTGTCCATGTGCGCAGATCAGAAGATGTGGCTATGGAAAGCCGCGGACACTTATAGTTCCACGACGTGTAGGTCATCACATAAAGCGTTTTTCCGTTGATCTCAGCCTCGACAACGCGCGGGTCCTCGCATCCTCCCGGCCACTCATATACACGCGAAATCTGAGTGGTATCGGGAAACATAACCGGCTGTCCGTGTCTTTTGTCTATGTGCAGACCGTCAGCTGACTCGGCAACCCCTATTCTTGAGGTGCGCCCTCCTATGCCGGCCTTAGGATTGTCCTCAGCCCGATAAAGTATGAAAATCTTACCGTCTTTCACCACAGCTGCGGGATTGAACGTGTCAGCCAGCTCCCAGTTGACATCAGCCGACTTCATCGGACACCTGAAAACACTCTCCACCATCGGTCTGATAAGCGGATTTATGCCGTCAGGACGCGTAAAACCGCCCAACGCCCAATCGGGAAGCGGATTGTCGTTACCGGCAAACGACATGGCCGATGCCATCAGCAATGAGAGCGTAAATAATAAAGTTCTGTTCATAATATGACTGTTTAAGGATCTTAATATGACTGTTTAAGAATCATGGAAAAATTTTTCCTCATACAAATATAACACCTGTATGGCCCACAAACCAACTTCGGGAATAATATTTAACAAGTTTTATGCACTCTGTGGCAGTTCTGCGGGCATTAGTTTTATTAATGAATTATCACAAGATGGCGGAAAAATTCATGGCAGTGTATATTTATATAAACAATCACCATACGAGGCTCACGCGATAATAGATTCTTATTGCCGGAATAATAAACGCATATTATCACAACAAATAATTTACGTTGCAAAAACAATAAAATCACATTGTCTTAACAATGGATTTACTCTAACAAAATAATGATTTCATCCTAATAAAACAATATATTCCCTCCAATAAAACAATAAATTCACGCCTCCCAAACAACAAGCTCACATTATCGCGACCGACAAACCTTCACCACGAGCGAAGCACATACACCTTGTGTCTTCTCCAACATCCGACACCGACGTTTTTTTATGAAAACCGAAGTACGAACTTACAATTTTTCTTGACTTTATTTTGACAAAATATTTTCACTAAAGAGATGTAAAGGAATGTTAAACCATACGTTATAAGACCTGTTTCGGTATGAACCATACCTTGATATACCCTATAACATAGTCCGAAAATACTCATCTTGTTTTCCGAAAGAGCCCATTTCAGCATGCGAAAAAGCCTATATTAGGGTGTGATATGGTGCATTTCGGCCCCTGAAATAGGCCATTTCGCAAGCCGAAATGGTGCATATTGCAAAGCGATAAAATACCATTCGAGTATAAGTTATTGATATTCAACACTTTATATTATTCTCTTATTTTTCGCGTATTTGCGCCCGAAGGAAAGTCAGTCCGTAAATACGCGCTTATTTTTCGGGGTATATCGGGAAACTTGGACGTGAAAATAGAAATCCGGTTACAATTTGAAAGTGGCCGATATTGATTAATTTCAACAGCAGAAAACAACACTTATCCGGAACTTATGCCGTTATATTTTATTGAGGATGTATCATAATAAAACGCCAGACAAACCGGTTTTATGGCACAAAAAATACAGAGCGGGACACCCTTCTCACGAAGAATGGCTCGCTCTGTTTTCTTGATCATAGTGTTTTGGAGTATGTTATGTCCAAATAGAGAGAGATTGACACTGTCAGAAAAGCATTTCAGAAAAACACATCAGCCCGGTTTTTGACTGACAAGAGCATTGTTTTTCGCTTCTGACACTAACTACAAATATACACTTTTAATTTGTAACTTTCACTATTTTTTAATGTTATTTCAGACTTATTTTCAGGTGCGGTTTTAATTATAAGAAACAATATGTATTTTAATTTAAAACATAATAATTTAATGCCTTAAAGTAACAGTTTGTACAGCGACTTGACTGACAGCTGCTGCCAGGACACATTTTTAGTAACATTATGACACGACAGATATGGCGTTACACTTATCCATCATGTCACACCATAAGCACCGGCTTATAAATTGAAACCATCGTTCCTGTCATCAGTCAAAATTCATCTCGCCGTCAAAAGAAATCGACTCTCTCGACGAAGGATAAATGTTCAGCGTAGCGTGTCCGTCATCGCCGACATACAGAAGATACTGATAACGGTCTTCCGTATTCGTAACCACAATGTCGATCTTCGTGCCCTTATTGTCCGACGCACGCGACTCCTTATACTGCTGCATCACTCCGTCGAAGTCCAGTCCCACTCCACCGCCATACGGAACGTTGAAAGCTCTGCCGACATAAGGCAGACACGAATATATGGAGTCGCCGGATATGTGCAGGTAGTACCCTCCGTCCAGGTGGCGCGTGGCGGTACGCACCGGCCGGATATAAGTCATATCTATGGTGTAATATCTGTCGTCGAGCGCCTTTCTCACATTCTGTGCCGTGAGCGCGAGCTTCTGTCTGCGCTCCGCATCGGTCGTCTTGCTCGTCGCGCAAGCCATTGCAGTCATCACAACAGCCGCAAAAAATATAATCCTTATCATTCTTTTCATAACTCAAATATTGTTTTAACGTCAATCTCCGGAACGTCACTCATCGGCCGCTTCCAAAGAATGTTCACGACTAATATAGCATAAATATCAGTCGCAACGGTATTGCGTTATAATTATTTATCAAATAATCACATATTTATATCACCCTAACCCCATAACAACAATCATGCCGCGGAGTGTCCGTACATATCAGACAGCCCCGCGGCATGACAAAAAAGCTAATCAAATGTTTATCTTACGACATATTTCCTGTCGCCTATTATGTATATGCCCTTAGGCAGTCCTGCGAGCGCATTGTCGCGTGCCACGTCACAACGGACCATCACTCCGGTGATGCTGTACACGTTCACGTACTCTGCCTTGCTGTCTGTTGTGACAGACTCAAGGCCTGTTGATGTGGTACTGCGATAGAGAGCTACATACTTCTGCGGATTATCATAGCAAACGAAACGGGGGTGCGACTCATTATAATATATCACCCTACCGCTCACAGCCTTGTTCTCTATCATCGCATTGCTGCCACTGAACGTTATGTCCCAGCGCTCATTGTCGCCCGTAACGCTCGCTGTTGAATAAAGTTTATTGCTCGAGCCCGAGTAAGACAGATAAGTTCCGCTGTTCACATCGCGCAGAGTATATGCCCCGGAAGCGCCTCCAAGCGTGAACGCATGCACGTTTTCAGCCTCAGCGTCATCCACTATCACCTTACCGTCGGCGGCAGTCACAGCCACGCAGTCCCTTATTCCGTTGTCAGTCTGTGCGCCCATTGCTACCGATTTATCGGTTCCGTCCTGCTCATAGACTATGATATAGTTGTAACCAGTGAGCAATCCGTCTGTAGAAGAAATCTTCTCATAGGTCGCTCCTGCAGGTGTCGGATCTGGCGTCGGGTCCGGATCAGGAGTCGGATCCGGATCGGGCACAGGCGTTCCTTCCGGTTCCACATAGTTGTCATAGCTGAAAGCCATATCCGTCATGGTGCCCCATACATACTGTTCCAGTCCAGGATAGTCTACATACGGGTTACGGTTGTGCTGTATGCCATACACGGCATTGTTGCGGTCTATCTCCTTCTGGCTCACCGGATCTTCCTTTGCCCAACGCAGGAGCATATCCACCACCCATGTCTTGTATGCCGGATACTTGTTATGGGCAAGCATATCGCTGTTCCATCCGCTTATCTTGTCCTCATAGCATGTTGCCATGTAGAAGTAGATGCGCGCGAAATCGCCCTTGTATTCGTCGTTTGGTTCGAACACAATACCAGAATATCCGGACACAGTACACTTGCCCAATTTACTGAATCCGCCGTTCGACTGATATTCTTCGCCATTGGTTTCGCCGAATGGATAATTACCACGTTTACTGTTCACATAACCGTCTGTCGGCACAAGATGAAAGAGATCTGTGTACATAGGCTTGGCGTCGTTGAACCAACTTTTCGGGAAAGAATGCTCACGGTTGTAAACGTCACCCTCCTTCTTATAGTTTCCGGCTTGGTCTGCACCGAAAGTATAGTTTGTCGTACTCGAATACATGTCCCATACCTTGCCGTCGCTGCGACGGTCGGTAGTTCTGAAATCGTCCCACAGATTATCATACGAACGCACCGTATGACTCTTTATTACCGACCAGAGTGCCGTTTTCAGCGCACTGCCTTTCTTTCCGTCAGCCTGCTGATAATAAGTACCGCTATTGTTCGGACCCTGCGCGAACATCTGCACAAGCATGAACAATGCAGCAGTAAACATGATGTTTCTTTTTCTGAGATTCATATACTTATGTTTTTAGTTGATTGTCTTGAGTTTCAGTAAAATGCAGACTACAAAAGTAAACATTTTATCATCACCACGCAAGTGTTTCTGTTTTTTTATGACATCAGCCGTAACATGACAGCCAACCGACCACATAAAACGTAAAAAAGGCACGACAAAGAGAGTAAAAAAAGCACTCATTCACACAGTCAGGACACGCTGTCCGACACACGTTATCACACAAAACAAAAAGGCGGAATGCCTTTCTTTAGCATTCCGCCCTATACTTGTACGGCAGCACCAGGAACACACAACGCACGTATAGCAAATGTATGTCGGTCTGAACAACCGTATATCTTATGTCATTTCACCATGTGTTTCTCTCCGTCAACCACGTAAACACCGCTCTTCAGTCCGTCAAGTGCTACAATCTTGGAGACATTGCTGCGCACCTGACGGCCGTCAACGGCATATACGTTGACGTTTTTCTCAACAGTCTCCTTATTAAAATTTGTGATATTCGTGGTCTTGTCATCATTCAGAAGATACTGCACGAGCTTGGCATACTCGGCAGCATAAGCCACCTGATGGAACGCCTTGGTCTTTGTGTTCGACTCCCATCCTCCGAGAAGATTGTTCGGCAGGAATCCGTCTTTCAGATAGTTTTCATACGCATAGTCCAGATTGCTTTGGAAGTTATAGCATCCGCGCTTGGCATAATTGTCGGCAGCGCCGAGGCTATTTTTGAAGTCCGCGTAGGGAACTGCATCAACAAAGGCACGCATGAGTACATTGTTGAACCACGCGTTGAAACCGTTCATCGTGTCGCTGTCGTAAGGGAACGGGAAATAAACATCACCGTCGATGGTCTTTCGTGTGCCGCGGAAGTGAGTGTAAGAGTCTGTCGCGAGATCCTTCACCTCGTTGAGATAATACTCGTCGCCCGTTGCCTGATAGAGGTCAACGGCTCCGCAGAGCATAGTACCGGTGTTGTAGGTGAACTGTGTACCGCCAGGAGCGCCTATGTTCACGTGCTTGCGATATTTCACGCCATCCACCTCCTCATACTGTATGGTGTTGTCGGCGCCGCACATGTCGTGATAGCATCCCGTGTTGGAATCGTAAAGATGTTCCTTCTGCCATGCGTATATCTTCTTGGCGAAACCGAGATAGTACTCATACTTGTTCACTGTCTCCGATCCGCGCGTATTGTCCTTGTTCACGAAATAGCGTGTTGTGGTATCGTCCTTGCCTTTATACATCTCTGCAAGCCATACCAGCGGCGAGACAATAGGAGCATTGCTGCATGCGTGCTTAGAGTTGTAGCCCGGTCCCCATGTGATGCCGCCATACTCGTTGCCGCGCGAATCAACGCATGCATCCCATCCGTCGAGGATGTACTCGGTCAGATATTCAGCTCTTCTGAGATAAATATCATCACCTGTATTCTTATATGCACGGATGAACTCGCGCACGAGCCACATCTGGTCGTCATATACATTCTCTATGCCTGTGACCGTAGCCTGACCCGGAAGCGAACCGCGGTGAACGCCATAGATATCATTCCATTTTGTAGTACGGGTGTATGAGACAAGCTCATAGCTGCCTGCGTAATATCTTATTGATGTATACAGATCATTCAGAAGATTGACATATCTGTCGTGTTCGAGGTCATAATATTCCGGAGCGACATCCTTCAGAGCTGTCAGACCTTCGAGAATGGAGTTCACGGCTTCCATCACGGCTGTGTAAGGCCACACGTCTGACGTTCCGTCCTCGCGCTTATGGCTGTTGAGATCGTAAACATCTTTCATGACCATTCTCGCACCGCTGCCTGTGAAACACTTCGAGATTACTCCATCGACAAGCTCCATCGAACGCTCTATGTTGCGTATAGCCAGAGTTGTCTGCTCGTCATAGCCGTTGCTGTCGTCAGATGCAGGCGCAGCCGATGCACTGAATGCGAAAGCCGTGACAAACATTGCTAAAACCAGTTTTTTCATTGTGATAAGTTTTTTATTCATTCCCGGACATGTAAAACCATAAACCGGAGATGATTATGTTTAAGGAAAATAATGAACAATAAGCTGAATAGTGGTAATAAACAGTCGGGATGACTGGACTCGAACCAGCGACCACACGCCCCCCAGACGTGTACGCTAACCAACTGCGCTACATCCCGTTTTTCAAAAAAGCGATGCAAAGGTAATGTTTTTATTCATAATACGCAAAAATGCCACTACAAAAGCCGTATGTTTAACTAATTTTTACAATACCGCCATATCTTCACCGCCTGCCTGCTCTTTACGCGCCGACAGCCACCAGCATCAGTCACATGATTATCTCGATACAAGTGTAACGAAACATGGATAAGCAGGCCCGATTTGCATATTTATTCATTTCTGAAAGTAAAAAATCTTGACAATATTTTTTCGCGAAATAGAAATCAAAGAACGGATATTTACGTATAAAACATGAATAACAATACGCTTTCACATCGACATCTTCTCAACGGTTTTGCGATATAGGCTTTTTCAGCTCGCGATAAGCACCATATCACAACACGAAACAGGCTTAATCATCGGATGAAATGGGCTTAATCGCAGGCCGAAAAAGCCCATTTCGCAAGACAAAAGAAAGTCCTTCGGACGGCAAAACGCGCCAACTCACTGACTGACAATCGATTAAGAAAAACGCTCAAAATCCGCGAATTCACGGTAAAATATTTTTTGTTGGATTCCACAGGCACTCTCGTGAAGTTGACATCCTTACCGGATGAATATTTATACACTTCGGGTGCATATTTATACAAAAACCGGATGACACATCATCTTCCGCAACACCAGCAGACGCCAGACGACAAATCAGACTACCATAACGGCGTGACGTACTTTTACGCGATACTTATCCGCATTGCTACGGAATATCCGACGTTTTGTTATATAAATGCAAACCATGTCATTCATAGTTAACATTTTTGGGCGAGAAGAATATTTTAGTTACCTTTGTACCAAAAGAACCCGGAATCTTTCAAACAAAAACAACATGCAATACAACATATCAGCACCTTATCAGATAGACACAACCATAGCGCTGCCTGCTTCGAAAAGCATCAGCAACCGTGCTCTGATAATACACGCCTTGGCGGGAGGTGACATCCTGCCCGACAATATTTCAGACTGCGACGACACCGAAGTGATACTCAACGCTCTGAACAACCTGCCGCAGACCGTGGACATAAAGGCGGCGGGCACCGCAATGCGCTTCCTCACGGCATACTTCGCCGCCACACCTGGCGAGCACATACTCACCGGGACCGAGCGCATGAAACACCGCCCCATCGGTCCGCTTGTAGATGCGCTGCGCTATATCGGAGCCGACATAGAGTACGTTGGCGAGGAAGGTTACCCGCCACTGCACATCAGAGGCAGACAGCTCGACGGCGGACATGTGGAGATACCAGGCAACGTGAGTTCGCAATACATCTCGGCACTGCTTATGATCGGTCCGGTGTTAAAGAACGGACTCGACCTGAAAATGACCGGCGAGATTGTCTCGAAGCCTTACATCGACCTCACGCTGTGGATGATGCGCGAGTTCGGAGCTGACGCTGACTGGACCGAGATGGACACCGTCACCGTGAACCCGAAGCCTTACATACAACGTCCCTACACCATAGAGAGCGACTGGAGCGCGGCTTCATACTGGTATGAGATGCTCGCGCTGTGCGGCGGTTCTGAATCGTCCATAAAGCTCACCGGACTGTATGACGGCTCGAAGCAGGGCGACTCGGTGGTGAAATACATTTTCTCGCTGCTCGGCATAAAGACTATCTTCGAGTCGAAGGAGGAAGGACACGCCACGACAGTCACCCTAAAGAAAGTGCCGTGCATGCTGCCGAGACTCGACTACGACTTCATCAGCTCGCCAGACCTGGCACAAACGATAGTGGTGACGTGCGTCATGAGGGACATTCCGTTCCATTTCACCGGACTTGCAAGCCTGAGAATAAAGGAGACCGACCGCATAGAGGCACTGAAGACAGAGCTGCGCAAGCTCGGATTCGTGCTCACCGACGATGGAGACGACACCCTGTGCTGGGACGGACAACGCTGCGAACCAAACATGTCGGCGTTCGACACATACGAAGACCACCGCATGGCGCTGTCGCTGGCACCGGTAAGTCTCATGGCCGGAAACGTGACGATAAACAATCCGGAAGTGGTGTCAAAGTCATATCCTCACTTCTGGGACGACCTGCGCAAAGCGGGTTTCACCATAAACGAAAGACAATAAACATACTCAAATGTCCTTATTCTGGATTATACTCATCGGCGTCCTGCTGATTGTGGCAGGCATTATATTCAGCCGCAAAGGCATTGGCAATACAGACAACACTGTAAACCAGGTGGCTTCGTGTGCCACCTGCGACGGCACATCTACCAAATGCGAACAGGAATGTATGATGGAAGCCGCGACTAAAGACATAGAATATTTCGACGACGAAGAGCTCGACGAGTTTGCCGGACGCCAGTCCGACAGCTACGACGAGCAGGAAGTGGAACAGTTCAGCGAGGTGTTGCACACCATGCGTCAGGACGAAGTGCAGGCGTGGTGCCGCAGTCTCACCCTGCGCGGAATATCCCTTCCCGACGAACTGAAGGACGAAGTGATAATGCTTATAGACGATGAACATTCTTGAATACAGCTTTTTCCAGAACGCACTCATCGGTTCGGTGCTTGCAAGCATCGTATGCGGCCTTGTAGGAACATACATCGTGACGCGGCGCCTCACATTCATCAGCGGAGGCATCACCCACGCATCGTTCGGCGGCATAGGCATAGGCGTCTTCCTCGGCGTCAATCCCATAGTCTCGGCAATGGTGTTCTCGGTGCTCAGCGCGTTCGGCATTCAGTGGCTGTCGCGCCGCGGCAATGTGCGCGAAGACTCTGCAATAGCAGTGTTCTGGGCTTTCGGCATGAGCATCGGCATACTGTTCTGCTTCCTCACACCGGGCTTCGTACCCGACCTTCCGTCGTTTCTCTTCGGCAGCATACTCACCATCGAGAGCGGCAACCTGTGGTTGCTGGCAGCCCTGAGCGTCGTGACGCTGTTCCTTTTCACAGCCTATTACAGGATAATAGTGAGCACAGCGTTCGACCCTGAGTTCGCACGCTCGCAGCGTTTGCCCGTGAGCCTCATCGAATATGTCATGATGGCGCTCATCGCCATGACCATAGTCTCAACGCTGCGCATGGTAGGCATCGTGCTGGCAATGAGTCTGCTGACCATTCCACAGATGACCGCCAACCTCTTCACATACAACTTCGGACGCATAGCTGCATACAGCATACTCATAGGTTGCATCGACTGCGTGAGCGGTCTGGCTATGTCCTACTGGCTCAACGTGCCGTCGGGAGCATCGATTATTTTCGTAAGTATCGTCATTTATTGTCTCTGTAAGGCAATAAAATACACTCTCAAGCAGTTAAATAAGAGTGAGACAGCGCAACGCTAAATACTTCGCCATACTCATGGCTGCCGTGGGGCTCATGATGATGGCTGCCTGCTCTACGCAGAAAAACACTGCGAAGAGCAGGTGGTGGCATGCCTTCAATGCAAGATACAACACCTATTATAACGGCTCGGTGGCATACATCGACGGTTCGTTGGAGAAGGAAAACGGCAACCGCGACAACTTTACGGAGATCATACCTCTATACACCGTCGGCAACAAAAACAGCCGCGACCTGGGCAAAAGCAACTTCGACAAGGCCATAGAAAAGTGTCAGAAGGCAATAAAGCTGCACAGCATAAAGCGCAAACCGGTATGGACGAAGCACAGAAAAAAGACTGAGAAGGACCTGGAATGGCTCGGACGTAAGGAGTATAACCCCTTCTTATGGAAGGCATGGCTGCTCATGGGACGCGCGCAATTCAGCAAAGGCGACTTCGACGAGGCTGCCTCCACTTTCTCATATATGAGCCGTCTGTATCAGACACAGCCTGCCATCTACGGCAAAGCAAGGGCGTGGCTGGCCAAATGTTATCTCGAAGAGGGATGGATATACGATGCCGAGGACGTCATACGCAACATGCAGCGCGACTCAATACACTGGCAGGCCCGCAAGGAGTGGGACTACACCTACGCCAGCTACTACATACACACAGGCGATTATGAGAAAGCAATCCCCTATCTGCGCAAAGTCATAAAGCACGAAATGCGCAGAAAACAGCGTGCCCGCGAATGGTATCTCATGGGACAGCTGCAAAGTGAACTGGGCAATAAGGCGGAGGCGATGAAGGCTTACAAGAGAGTCATACGGCAGAATCCGCCTTACGAGATAGAGTTCAACGCACGCATAGCCATGACTGAGGTGATGTCGGGTTCTCACTCCAAGAAAATGATAAGACGGTTGAAACGCATGGCCGCATCAGACAAGAACAAGGATTATCTTGATCAGGTGTATTATGCCATCGGAAACATCTACATGAGCCAGAAAGATACGCTCAACGCCATATCAGCATACGAGAAAGGAAACAGCGGTTCGACCCGTAACGGCATAGAGAAAGGTGTGTTGCTGCTCAAGCTCGGCGACATTTACTGGGAGCGCGAGCGCTATAACGATGCGCAACGCTGCTACGGCGAGGCTATAGGACTGCTCGACAAAGAGCGTAAGGACTACGAGGAACTGTCGCGACGTTCCAAAGTTCTCGACGAGCTTGTGCCTTACACAGACGCCATTCATTTGCAGGACTCGCTCCAGGCTTTGGCAAAGATGGACGAGAAACAGCGCAACGAGGCCATCGACCGCGTGATCGAGGCTCTGAAGAAAAAGGAAAAGGAGGAGCAGGACAAGCTGGCCGAGCAGAAAGCTCAGGAGGTAATAGCACAGAACGGAGGCACTGCCGGCAACATAAACAACCGCAACCAGCAGAACCAGGGACAGAACAACAAGAACTCTGTGTGGTATTTCTACAACCAGATGGCTGTGAACCAAGGTAAAGCCGAGTTCCAGAAGATATGGGGAAAGAGGGAAAACGTGGACAACTGGCAGCGTGTCAACAAGACTGTAGTGGACTTTGGCGGTCAGCAGGAGATGACCGAAGAACAGCTCGACTCCATTGCCAGGGCTGAAGCTGTAGCCGACTCGCTCGAACAGATAGCCGACAGCGCGCAGAACGATCCGCACAAACGCGAGTATTATCTCAAGCAGATACCGTTCACAGAGGAACAGGTACAGGCCAGCAACCTCATAATAATGGACGGTCTATACAACTCCGGCGTAATATTCAAGGACAAGCTCGACAATCTGCCTTTGAGTGAAAAGGCGCTCCGTCGCCTCACCGACAGCTATCCGGACTATGAGAATATGGCAGACGTGTTCTATCATCTGTTCCTTCTCTATTCGAGAAAAGGCGACCCGCAGACGGCAGAGACGTATGTGGAAAAGCTGAAACAGCAATATCCGGAAAGCCCGTGGACAACGCTGCTAACAGATCCTTACTTCGTAGAAAACGCCAAATTCGGCGAGCATATAGAGGATTCCATCTACGCGGCGACCTACGACGCGTTCAAGGCAGACCGTCTGCAAGAGGTGGCTGCCAACCTCAAGATATCCGAGACACGCTTCCCGCTCGGAGCAAACCGCGACAAGTTCATATTCATTGGCGGTCTCGGAAAACTCAACGAGGGCGATGCCGAGGGCTGTGTGAACGATATGAACACACTCGTGGAGAAGTTCCCGCAGAGCGAGCTGAGCAATCTTGCCGGCATGATTGTGAATGGTGTGAAAGCCGGACGAAGGATATACGGCGGCAAATTCGATATGAGCAACGTGTGGGAACGCCGCACGCAGACACTCAATCCGCCCGACTCAATTGCCGAAAAGACGCTGTCGGCCGAACGGAACACCGACTTCCTCTTCATATTCGCATACAATCCGGACTCTGTGAACGAGAATAAACTGTTGTACGAACTGGCAAAATATAACTTCACGAGCTATATGGTGCGTAACTTCGACATCGTGATAGAACCGGCCGAGGGACTGAACAGGATGACTGTATCCGGATTCAGAAACTACGACGAGGCCTTGCAGTACGCACGACAGCTCTACGATCAGCAGAGCGTCATAAGACAAGCAGCGCACAGCCGTACCATTATAATAAGTACGACAAACCTGCCTCTGCTCGGCACGAAATACAGTTATGACGACTACGACAAGTTCTACAACAAACACTTCGCGCCACTCAAGGTCAGCACCTTGCATCTGCTCACCGAGCCTACGGAGATAACCACCGTAAGAACCAAGGACGCCGAGCCTACACCTGAGGAAATAGACCAGCTGCTCGACAACGGAACATTCATAGACAACGGACTCGACGTGACACCGCAAGACAACGGAACGATAATCACTCCTGAGGAGAACGCACCTGCGGAAAATGCCGGAGGAACCGTGATTCCGGTAGAACCGAACAACGGCAACGACAATACACAGGGCGGCACGACCATCGTTCCTGAGTCTGAAGAGAAGAAGCCGCAAGAAGATAAGACCGAGACCGATCAGCAAGATATAATAATGAATCCTGTGCCGGACAACGTAAAAGACGAGAAGAATGACGAGAACCCACAGGAGAACAACATGATGAATCCTGTACCGGACAGTGTAAGGGACGAGAAGAAAGACGAGACAAAACAGGAGAACAATATAATGAATCCTGTACCGGACAACGTCAAGAACGAAAAGAAGGACGAGACAAAACAGGAAAACAACGTAACCAACCCTGTACCGGACAGCGTAAAAGACGAGAACAAAGACGTAGTGACCGAGCCGGACAACTCGATAATCATTCCTCTGGAGGACCTCCAAGACAACAATACCGAGAACGCAAAGCCGAAGGAGGAACCGAAACAGCCGCAGAAGAAGGACACTGACGACAGCAAGACCGCACCTCAGAAACAACAGGAGGAAAAGAAGCAGCAGGAGGAAAAGCAGCCGGCTGACCAGCTGGAGAACGAGTTCTACTTCGACGACGACTTCGAGGACACAGGCAACAAGAACAAGAAGAACACTCCGGACGTGACCGACGACGAATACTACGATCTGGAAGGCTTCTGAAAATGCCGGTACAGATGCACCGGAATGTCGGAAACGGCAACGGCGACTGCATAAAAACAAAGTGTAACAAAACATCATACGTATGACAAACGGTTTGTTATTATGGGTGGATGACGAGATAGAGCTGCTCAAGGCACACATCATCTTCCTCGAGAAAAAGGGCTACGAAGTGGTAACCGTGAGCAATGGCATAGACGCCATAGACAAATGCAAGCAGACCACTTTCGACCTGATATTGCTCGACGAGATGATGCCCGGACTCACAGGACTTGAGACTCTGCAGCAGATAAAGGAGATATCGCCTGCCACACCGGTTGTGATGGTGACTAAAAGTGAGGAGGAGAACATCATGGACCAGGCCATCGGATCGAAGATAGCCGACTATCTCATAAAGCCGGTGAACCCCAACCAGATCCTGCTGACACTGAAAAAGAACATCCACAAGAAACAGATTGTAACCGAAGTGACGCAGACAAGCTATCAGCAGAACTTCGGAAACATTGCCATGCAGATAATGGACAGCCGCACATACAACGACTGGGTGGATATATACAAGCGTCTGGTGCACTGGGAACTGGAGCTGAGCAGCACCAGCAGCGCGATGACCGAGACGCTGCAGATGCAGAAAGAAGAGGCCAACATAGGCTTCGCCAAGTATGTGAAGAACAACTATATGGACTGGATGACTGCGTCCGGCGACACAGAACGCCCGCTCATGAGTCCTGACATATTCAAGAAAAAAGTGTTCCCGCTGCTGAACAACGGCGAGAAAGTGTTCCTCATCGTAATCGACAACTTCAGATACGACCAGTGGAGAGTAATCGCCCAGGAAATCGGAAACTTGTTCGACATCGACGAGGAGATGTATATGAGCATCCTGCCCACCGCCACCCAATACGCACGCAACGCCATATTCAGCGGTCTGATGCCGAGCAAGATAGCCGAGATGTTCCCTGAGCTATGGGTGGACGAGGACGAAGAGGAGGGCAAGAACCTCAACGAGGAACCGCTGATACATACACAGATTGAGCGGTTCAGACGCCACAACACGTTCAGCTATCACAAGATAAACGGCACGGCGGGAGGCGAAAAGATTGTGGAACGCCTGAACGAACTGCTCAGAAACGACCTCAACGTGATTGTGGTGAACTTCATCGACATGCTCTCGCATGCCCGTACGGAGTCGAAGATGGTGCGCGAGCTGGCCAACACCGAGTCGGCTTACCGCAGCATAACGCTCAGCTGGTTCCAGCACTCGGTGATGAGTGAGCTGCTGAGAAAGCTGTCGGAGACCGACTGCAAGGTGATAATAACGACCGACCACGGCAGTATCCGCGCGTCGAAAGCCGTGAAGATTGTGGGCGACCGCAACACAAACACCAACCTCAGATATAAACTGGGCAAGAATCTGAACTTCAGCTCGAAAGACGTATTCGTGATAAAAGACCCTCGCAAGGCCCAACTACCCGCGCCGAACCTCAGCACCGCATACGTGTTTGCCACCGGAAACTCATTCTTCGCCTATCCGAACAACTACAACTATTACGTGTCCTACTACAAGAACACGTTCCAGCACGGCGGCATTTCGATGGAAGAGATGCTCATACCGCTGATAACCCTCACATCAAGAAAACGATAAAAACATAAAGATATGGAAATAAGAATCAACTCGCTCGACCAGATCGGCGATGCCGCAAAACAGTTTGTGGCATGTATGAAAGACGCCAAGGTGTTTGCATTCTATGGCAAGATGGGCGCCGGTAAGACTACTTTCATCAAGGCTGTGTGCGAATGTATGGGTGTGACCGACGTCATCACTTCGCCTACATTCGCAATAGTGAACGAATATCAGTCGGACACAACCGGCGACAAGATATTCCACTTCGACTTCTACCGCATAAAGAAGCTTGAGGAAGTGTACGATCTCGGATACGAGGAATATGTTTACAGCGGCGCTTACTGCTTCATAGAGTGGCCGGAACTCATTGAGGAACTGCTGCCCGAGGACGCTACCAAGGTGACGATAAAGGAGAACGAGGACGGCAGCCGCTCCGTAATCATCTGATAAAGAGGACATAAGCAGCCCGGAATACAGTGGTGTTCGCGGTGCGGCAAACCACATAACGCGGCACAAAACCAACCACACGAAGACACAACAGCATTCACACGAACCGGACACCGGCATGTGGATGCTGTTTTTATTTTATACCGACCGACACGAAGAAAGATACCCCAAACACACTGACAACATGTCACCACCAACCCGTCATCAGCATTTTATACACACCACAACTACCACACGGACGTGTCACGTCTGCCATTCTGCCACACTGCGACAACAACCGTTCCCCCTGTCAGGATGTATATAAAATCATGCCTTCAGACTTTTTGTCAGACATGACAAACCGAAGGAAATGTATATTTATGCAATTTCAGAAGTAAAAGATTTTGACAAACAAATTTCGCGAAATAGAAAACGGAAATCAGTCGCGACGCTTATGAAAAATGCAAAAGAGCCTTTTTCACAACCGAACGTGGCGAACGGAAAACCGGAATTTTCACGCTGCACGTGCGATATTGCCCATTTCGCACTGCGAAAAAGCCCGTTTTACACCTCAATAAAGGCCATATCAGCTCCTGAAATGGGCTTTATCGCACCCTGAAAGAGGCCATTTCGCAACACCGTACGAACGTCATCGGAACGCACAAAAGCGTAATCCGCTGTATGACAAAGAATTACGCAAACCTCTCAAAACTCGCGTATTTGCGACAAAAAATATGTAGTGCGTTCCATCGACATTCTCAGCGAGTTGACGATGTATAAATATTCATCGGCAATCAACAAACTGTATATTTATGCAATAATGCATATCGCCATACGGTCCGTCTGCCATGCCGGACGAGAAACCCTCTGACAGACTCAACGACACCCCGTTACCTATGCCCCGCTCCACCTCCGGCGACACGTAAGCCACCCCCTGAGCATAAAAAAAGGTATGCCCCGGCACAGCCGGAACATACCCCGCGTTTCACATATCTTTTATCAGAGTTACTTCAGCAGAGCGTCGAACTTCTCCTGCAGCACTGCCTTTGTTGTGGCACCTACGAACTTATCAACGAGCTCGCCGTTCTTGAAGAAGAGCAGGGTCGGGATAGTGCGCACACCGTAGTCTGATGCTATGTCGTCGTTCTCCTCGACGTCGCATTTTCCTACAACTATTCTGCCGTCGTAGTCGCCTGCCAGTTCTGAAATAATCGGCGAAAGCATACGGCACGGTCCGCACCATGTTGCCCACAAATCAACTACCAAAGGCAGTTCACCATTCTTGTAACTCTCAAAATTCTCGGTTGTGATTTTAACTTCCATTTCTTATTTTGCTTTGATGTTATTACTCAAAAAAATTACACCCTGTTGCATTATACATATTGCAAAGATTATGCCATTTTCAGTTTATCGTGTAACTCAGCGCCGGACACGACTCTATGTATTGTATGAACGACGCGTTAATGTCCACGCTGTTGCTCTTGCTCACAAGCAGGACATCCTTGTTCCGCTCAACGTCGTATATCATGAAATAGAGCGGAACCTTTCCCGGATTGCTCTTGATGACGGTGGAGAGGTCGTTCATCTGCGTCTCGTCTATTATTGCAGTGTTCACCATCACGGTCACCTTCTCTATATATTTTTCCTTCACATCGTTGAGAAAGTCGATGTTCATTATGTGAATGTCCAGCAGGTCGTCATTGTTGCGATAACGCGGTACGCAGTTTGCCGTCAGATAGATGCTGTATCCTTCCTTGAACATGAACTGCCAGCGTGCCCACTCATCGCCGAAAAGCGCGAGCTCACCCGGACCGTCATAGTCCTCAATGGTCACAAAGCCGTAAGGCTTGTTGGTCTTCGTCCATCGCGAGACGACTCCCGTTACAATGCCTCCGAACGTCAGTTTGTCACGTTTGGCAAGCTCTTTCTTGTCGGCATCGCGTCCCAACTCCGAACAGTGTATGTTGCACATCTTGTTCAACACCACGGAGTAGTCGTCCAGAGGATGGGCAGAGAGATATATTCCCACGAGATCGCGCTCCTTGTTCAGCTTCTCTATGGTGCTCCACTTTTCAAACTGAGGCAACTGAGGCTTTGCAATGTCAACCGCGTCGAACCCTCCGAAGAGCGAGTTGCTTGCCTGCATCTTCTCCATCTGATAGAGCTGTCCGTAACGCACAAGCGTGTCGAGGAACATCTCTCCCTTGGTCGTCACGCCGAAATATTGTTCACGCGGCATTCCGAAACTGTCGAATCCGCCGCTCAACGCGAGACTTTCGAATGCCTTTCGGTTGACAGCAGACAGATTGACACGCTGCGCGAAGTCGTAGATGTCCTTGTAAGGACCATTGCTGTCGCGCTCGGTTATGATTGCCTGGGCGGCTGAATCGCCCATGCCTTTCACTGCTCCAAGACCGAAACGCACCTCACCTTTCTTGTTGGCACTGAACTTCAGGCGACTCTCGTTCACGTCCGGACCGAGACATTTTATGCCCATCGCCTTACATTCGCTCATCAACTTGGTTATCTTTCCTATATCATTGAGGCATCGGCTCATGTTTCCGGCCATGAATTCGGCAGGATAGTGAGCCTTGAGATAGGCCGTCTGATATGCCACCCACGAATAGCACGTGGCGTGACTCTTATTGAATGCGTAGGAAGCGAACTTCTCCCAGTCGGCCCATATCTTCTCAAGCACCTTCGGATCGTGGCCGTTTGCCTTTCCGCCCTCGATGAACTTAGGCTTCATCTTGTCAACGATGTCCTTCTTCTTCTTACCCATCGCCTTACGCAAGGCGTCGCTCTCGCCTCGCGTGAAGTTGGCGAGCTGTCGCGAGAGAAGCATGACTTGCTCCTGATATACGGTGATGCCGTAGGTGTCCTTGAGATATTTCTCCATGCAAGGGATGTCGTAGGTTATCTCCTCCTGCCCGTTCTTACGACGTATGAACTGCGGAATGTAGTCCATAGGTCCCGGTCGGTAAAGGGCGTTCATGGCTATGAGGTCCTCGAACACGGTAGGTTTGAGCTCGCGCAGATACTTCTGCATTCCGGCAGACTCAAACTGGAATGTTCCCACGGTGCGTCCCTCCTGATAGAGTTTGTACGTTTCGGCATCGTCGATAGGAATCTTGTCCAGGTCAAGCTCTATGCCTTTGGTCAGCTTTATGTTGTCAACCGTCTCCTTAAGAATGGAAAGCGTGCTCAGACCGAGGAAGTCCATCTTTATCAGTCCGGTCTCCTCTATCACATGACCGTCGTATTGTGTGGCCAGAAGTTTGTGTCCGGGGTCCGACTTATCCTCTGCCGTGCTCACCGGAACCCAGTCGCTTATGGCGTCACGACAGATAATGGTACCGCACGCATGGATGCCTGTGCCACGCACGGTTCCCTCGAGCATCTTGGCATAACGGATGGTATTTCTGAGCTGCGGATTAGGACTTGCCTCCGCCTCACGCAGTTCCGGCACTGCCTTTATGGCATTCGGAAGATTCATCTTCATACCGTCGGGCAGACGGTCCGGTATCGCCTTGCACAGATGGTTGGATATATCGAGCGGCAGTTTCTCCACTCTCGCGACATCCTTTATCGAGTTTTTGGTCGCCATGGTACCGTAGGTGATGATGTGCGCCACCTTGTCGTGGCCGTACTTATCCTCCACCCACTCGAGCACCCGGCCTCGACCGTCATCATCAAAGTCGGTATCAATATCAGGCAAAGATATTCGGTCAGGATTCAGGAAACGCTCGAACAGCAGGTCATACTTTATAGGGTCTATCTTGGTGATGCCAAGACAGTATGCCACAACCGAACCGGCAGCCGATCCACGGCCCGGTCCTACGAGCACGCCGAGCTCGTTACGCGCGGCATTGATGAAGTCCTGCACAATGAGGAAGTAACCTGGGAAACCCATCGTCTTCATGATATGAAGCTCGAATTTCACGCGTTCCGCCACATCGTCAGGTATCGGATCGCCGTAAAGACGCTTCGCACCATCGTATGCCAGTTTGGCAAGATAGTCGGCTTCGAACTTTATTCGGTATATCTTCTCGAATCCTCCGAGGTGCTTTATCTTCTTGTCCGCCTCTTCCTTCGGCAGCGGGTTCTCTCCGTTTTCGTCGGTGGTGAACTCCTCATAAAGCTGTTGCTCCGTATATTTCCGTCTTACGTCCTCCTCCGTTCCGAACTCGGCAGGTATCGGGAAGAACGGCATGATAGGGTCGTGGTCGATGCTGTACATCTCCACTTTGTCGAGAATCTCCAGCGTGTTGGCCATCGCCTCCGGCACATCAGAGAACACCTCGTTCATCTCGGCCCTCGTTTTGAACCACTCCTGCTTAGTGTATAACATTCGCTTCGGGTCGTCCAGGTCCTTGCCCGTGGCTAGACAGAGCAGGTGGTCGTGCGCTTCGGCGTTGTCCTGATCCACAAAATGCGCGTCGTTAGTACAAACCAGCTTCACTCCATACTCCTTGGCAAACTCCATCAACACCTTGTTCGCCTTCTGCTGCAGCGGGAACGTTTCTCTGTTTGCCCTGATGTTGGGGTCCTTGACCTCGTGTCTCTGCAACTCAAGATAGTAATCGTCGCCGAAAACACGCTTATACCACTCCAGCGCCTCACGCGCTCCGGCTATGTCGCCTTTCAGTATTTTCGACGGTACTTCGCCCGCAATACAAGCCGAACAGATGATAAGGTCCTCGTGATAGCGTTCAAGATCCTCACGGTCTGTACGCGGACGCATATAATAACCGTCCACCCACGCACGTGAGACGAGCTTTATGAGGTTTTTATAACCGTTATAATTCTTCGCGAGAACGATAAGATGATAGCCGCTCATGTCGCCTTTTTCCTTCACCTTATCCTCTTTCCGGCGACGCGCCACATACATCTCGCATCCCAGAATAGGCTTGAACGGCTCCTCACCGGCCTCCTTACGTTTTTTGTTTATGCCCTTACAATAATTATAGAATTCCTTTATACCGAACATGTTGCCGTGATCGGTGATGGCCATACCTTTCATTCCGTCGCCGATGGCCTTATCCACAAGGCGTTGCACCCTGGATTGGCCGTCGAGAATTGAGTAATAGGTATGAACATGAAGGTGTACAAAATCTTCCATTTTCAAGCAAATTTGATTTCAAAGTTACCATTTTAAAACTACACGACCAAAAGAATGATATGAAAAATTTGTCCAATCTATAAAAAACAACTATCTTTGCAAAAAGATAGATGTACCTCAACCGCTATGATAAAAAGAATTAAACGACTGAAAAAAATACGTCTGCACCGCGAAGGCACGGATACACTTCTGTACGGATTCATCGTTCTTGCAGCCATAGCGCTTCTGTTATGGCGCAATCTCGACAACAAGATACCGTTCTGGTTCTTTGTGGTAGTGGCAGTAGCATTATACGGAGTAGTGGTCAACTTTTTCCGCTGCCCGATCAGATATTTTCCTCAGGAAGACACAGAGAACATCGTTGTGGCACCTGCCGACGGCCGTATCGTGGTCATAGAGGAAGTTGACGAAGACCAGTATTTCCATGAGAAGCGTCTTATGATAAGCATATTCATGAGTCTTTTCAATGTCCATGCAAACTGGTTTCCGGTTGACGGCCGGGTGAAGCTCGTACATCATCAGAACGGAAACTACCATAAGGCGTGGCTTCCGAAAGCAAGCGAGGAAAACGAACATGCCGACATAATCATCACTACGCCCGACGGCAAGGACATACTCTGCCGTCAGATTGCCGGAGCTATGGCACGCCGAATAGTCACATACGCCAAAGAAGGCGAGGAATGCTACATCGACGAGCACCTGGGATTCATCAAGTTCGGCTCACGCGTTGACGTTTACCTCCCGTTGGGAAGTGAAGTATGCGTGAAGATGGGCCAGAGCACGACGGGTGACCAGACTATAATAGCAAAACTGAAATAAGAGAACTGTTATATAACAGATAGCAAATGCCTAATTCAATAATAAGAAACATACCTAACGCCATAACCTGCTGCAACCTCATTTCCGGCTGCATCGCTACGGGATATGCCTTCATGCTCGACGCAAGAACGGCACTTATCTGGATTATCATAGGTGCGGCGTTCGACTTCTTCGACGGTATGAGCGCACGACTTCTCAAAGTGTCGTCGCCCATCGGCAAGGAACTCGACTCACTGGCCGATGACATCACATTTGGCTTTGCACCTTCGGCGATAGTTTTTTCACAACTCAGCGTGATGGACTATCCTGCATTTCTCGAACCCACAAGAAACGTTCTGCCATACATAGCATTCATTATGGCGGCATTCTCTGCGCTTCGTCTGGCTAAATTCAACCTCGACGAGCGACAGACAACATCGTTCATCGGAATGCCTACACCTGCCAACGCCCTGTTCTGGGGCTCGCTCATCGCCACCCAGACACGATGGCTCGAGAGTTCGCCGTGGATGGTGTGCGTACTCATATTGCTCGTAGCTCTCTGCTGCTGGCTGCTTGTGGCTGAGCTTCCTATGTTCGCACTCAAGTTCAAACAGTGGGGATGGAAAGGCAATGAGATAAAATATTCATTCATCATATTATGCGCTGTCATGATTTTATTGTTCGGATTCATCGGCAGTTTCAGTCTTATCATACCGCTGTATGTCATAATCTCCATATTCATACAGTTCAAGAAAAGCGGTGACAACGATAATAAATGACGCAAAAATAACGGAACTGACATGTTTACTTTATTCAAAATAATTCTTATATTCGCCCTTGTCATCGCGATACTTCTGGGTGCCACCCTGTTCAGAATATACCGGAACATACGCGACACGATGCATAGTTTCGGCTTCAACAACACAAAAAAGCACCGCACAACGTATCGTCAAGACACCACAAGAGAGGAAACAATATATACACACAACACCAAACAGATGAAGAAAAAGATGATTCCGAAGGACGAAGGCGAGTATGTGGACTTCACAGAAGTACAATGACCGACTGCAATACGCGTAAAAATATCGCTGCCAAAGGAAAAACTTGAACTAACAGAACAGGAAACAAAACAACAATAGAGAACAAAAAGATATGCCGGTATGGGTTTAAAGCCACACCGGCATATTTTGTTTATAAACCGATAAAATAAAAATCATCCCCATACACCTGGCATGAGGATGACTCTATGATATGGTTCCGACGCCTTGTGAATGACCGGGCGTCCTGTATTATGTGGTTTAGTTGTGTACGTAAGTACCAATATCCTCACCGTCCATAACGCGTTTCAGATTACCGTACACGTCCATATTGAACACATAAATCGGCAGATTGTTCTCCTTACACATCGTTGTGGCAGTGAGATCCATCACCTTCAGTCCGCGGGTATAAATCTCATCGTAGGTTATGTCGCTGAACTTCGTTGCGGTAGGATCCTTCTCCGGGTCGGCGGTATAGATGCCGTCAACACGTGTTCCCTTCAACATCACATCTGCCTCAATCTCAATTCCGCGCAACGACGAACCCGTGTCTGTAGTGAAATAAGGCGATCCCGTACCGGCTGAGAATATGCAGACATAACCTGCTTCCATTGCTTCGATAGCCTTCCATTTTGTATAGAACTCTCCGATAGGTTCCATGCGAATGGCCGTTAGCACTTTATTTTTTACCCCGTTCGCACCGAGAGCAGAGCTCAAAGCAAGCGAATTGATCACTGTGGCACACATTCCCATCTGGTCGCCCTTCACACGGTCGAAGCCTTTAGATGCCCCACTGAGGCCACGGAAAATGTTTCCACCACCAATCACGATACCAATCTGCACACCCATCTCGTGCACTTCCTTTATCTGTCTTGCATATTCGTCGAGTCTCACAGGATCGATTCCGAAATGCTGGTCACCCATCAGGCTCTCGCCACTGAGCTTCAATAGAATTCTCTTGTACTTTGCCATATATTATTCAAATAATGTAATTCACTTCCTTGAAAGCATATTTGCGTTCGCGTCCGGCCTCATCACGCAACACCAGACGACCGTCGTGATCCACTCTCACTACCGAAGCCATGAACTGTCCGTCACCGTCCGAATAGGCGTGCATGCCGGTGCGGCGGTAGAGAACGTCATGATAAAGCGCCGCCACACGGTCGTATTCGCCGGCAAGCACCATAGAGTAATAACCTTCGAACGCCTCCAACACCTTGTCGAACACCATGTCTATATCAGTGTCGCGGCCCGTTATCTGGCGCAGCGACACAGGATTCGGCGCGTCACTGCGGAACTCCTGCTGATTGATATTGATACCCGTGCCGAATATGCAATCCTTCACGAACTTGCCGCTGATTGATGTCTCGATGAGCGTACCGCTTATCTTGCGGTCGTGCCAATAGACATCGTTGGGCCATTTCAGCGACAATCCGTCAGTCAGAGGATCGAGAGCAGCTTTCACAGCCAGCGCCTCAGCCATGGACAAGACGAACTGACGTGCCACAGGCACGCCCTCAGGACGCACCATAAGAGAGAAAAGCAGGTTCTTCCCGTCCTCACTCTCCCACCGGTTGCTGCCCATGCCGCGCCCGGCGGTCTGGTGACAAGCCGTCACAACCACGACATCTGCATCGGGCAAATGCTCCAGATGGCGCAGATATGTGTTGGTGGAGTCCACCTCGTCAAGTCTTATCTTGTATGTAGTCATGCCGTTCAGATTATCAACAGCGGATTGAACGCGTCCTCTATGTGCTCTATTCTCGGTTCACACCCTTTCGTGCCTACCACTGTGATGATGTCGAAACGCAGCTCCTCGTCCACCTCGTGCATCTTCACATAATTATCGGCAGCCACACACAGGTTTCTTATCTTCACCGCATCCACGGCATCCTCAGGCGCCGCGGCACTGTCGGGCAGGCGCGTCTTCACCTCGACAAAGACCACCGTCAGGGCGTCCGGCGTAAGGGCTATTATGTCTATGTCGCGCCGGCCCGACTTCCAGTCGCGCTCGCGTATGACGTATCCCTGCTGCCTCAGATACTCGGCCGCAACGTCTTCGCCCCATCGGCCCATCTCGTTGTGTCTTGCCATGTGCTGCTGTTTACTAATCACAAAAATACTGCAAAAAGGATGAAGCGCAAAATTATTAGCCACTTATTTTCGCTCATATCACCATGTGGCGTGGCCGCCTCTTACGAGTGACAAACCGCAACAGCAGCTTTCATCCTGTAGTAAGAAACGGGCACGCACCACATACCTAAACGCTAAAACCCTAATAATAATGATCCGGCACGTGCAGGAAAACCATGCCGGACCGTGAATCATCCTGAAACAATCCTCTACCAACTGAAATCTTCCTGCATGCTGTCGGCAACACATAGTCTGCCTTCAGTTTCTTATATATCGGATACCTTACCACCCGGATTGTCTCAAGAAAAAATCGGAACACGGAAAGCCACACCGGCTCCGGCGGACTTTCCACCGTCCGTTCACATATACTCCGGAAACAAGAGTTTCACAACTGTTAATTTCCTTCACCGTATATCATATTTATATTCAAACACTTATAACACCAAGTTCTTGCTTACCATTGCCGAATCATCATCTGCAAGGAATATTCTCAGTCTGTCTGCACAGACCACCATCCTGTTTCAAGCCAATCACCGTAAGATATTCATGCAATGGATAAAATTCACGATCATACCACATTAACAGAATAATAACTTTAAATTCACATACAGGGCTTCCAAATCTTATATCACAACCTGAAGTCTCACCATCCGAACAATATTTCAATTCTTTTTCCGAGTGAAACAGCCCCGCAATCATCCAGCGAACGCACATCAAATGATACGATAAATCCGGTAAAAACCGTCGCCGTCAACAGTATAACATATAACATCACGACACCACCTTGTCATAAACCACCCTGATACTCTGACTGCCACGGCCCGTGACTTATCATCGAATAACGGATGAAACCGCCTGAAAGAGTCCTCTGCCAAAACTTTTGCCGAATGTCTGAAAGTGCGTACTACAATCATGGCCATCGGATTATTATGTTCTGCAAGTTAGGAAATAAAACATTACGTGTCAAGCATATAAGGTTAATTATACTTAATTAACGGGAATAAAAATACCGTGTCCGCACACAAAGAGCTGCATACTACGCCACGATGCAGACTTATGCCTTATGTAAAATACGACAACTAAAAATATCGTATTGTTAAATCTTTCGTCGTCATACGTGCGATATTTCTGAACAAAAGGCTCTGACTCTGGAAAAACGGGAAATAAATGGGTGGCAGATAATTCACTGGCTGTCACTTCGTTACATCTATAAGCCAATATGCATACCGATTGTCTGTCCTGCGAAATGGGCTTTATCGCACACTGATAAAGCCCGTTTCATGCCATAATACGGTGCATTTCGACACTCGATAAAGAACATTCCGCAGCACAATAAAGCCCGTTTTACAAACCGATACAGAAAATACCGCGGTAAGAAATTCCCAAAAGCAATTTATGAAAACGAAAAAACGGAACTGCGACACACAGAATGTGAGTAAATCACAGCAAAATCATCTGTCAGGCGTTAACTTAAAATTTAACATTCACAATCTGCCCAATGACACATCCCGAAGCATAGTCAACTACCGCGTAAAAGCACCGCTATCCCGGTATATCATAACTTCAGACTATACACATAGCAGGTATTATCCCGCAACATCCCCACCCCTCACGCGCAGTCCGGACCAAAAAGGCAACCGTTGCGTTCCTTATCCACCCGTACACACCACGCATCCCCATCATGCGCAACCTTCGGCAAGGCGTCATGCCACCCTGTTTTACAATCCACTATTTGCGTATATTGCACAAAATGTATAACTTTGCAACTATCATACACCTGCGCCGAAGCATACCGGCGCACAGGAATTGACAGACGTCACGCGACATTCACACCCCTGAAACAATCTTACATAAAGAACAATACAATCCTACATAAGATGAACATCACGAACGCAATTAAACGAATGGTGCCTTACAGACTGGTGCTCATGCGACGCGAACTGCTCCCGCTCTTGGCAAAGTGGACACGCAAGAACATGAAACGCAAGGACTTCATACCAATACTGCACTTCCATCTGGTTGACCACTGCAACCTGAACTGCCGCGGATGCGACAATTTCTCGCCGCTCGCGCCGGAGACATATACCGAGATTGAGGTGTTCGAGGCCGACTGCCGACGCATTGCTGAGCTCATGGGCACACGCAACCGAATAAGAGAAATACAACTGCTCGGCGGCGAACCGCTGCTCCATCCGCAGGTGAAGGAGTTCATGAACATCGCGCGCCGCTATTTTCCACAGACTCCGATAAACCTCGTCAGCAACGGTCTGCTGCTGCCAAAACAGGGTGAGGACTTCTGGGAATGCTGCCGCCTCAACAATGTGCACATCATCGTTACCAAATATCCTGTAAAGTTCGACTACCAGAGCATGGCCGAACACGTGAAGGCTCATGGCGTGCGCTTCTCCTACTACGGCAACACCGAGGTGGTGGAAAAGACCATGGTGTGTGTTCCGCTCGACGTAAAAGGACGTCAGGACGCCACCGACAGCTTCCTGCGCTGCGCACGTGCCAACCGCTGCATCGCGCTCGACCACGGCCGGCTCTACACCTGCTCGCTCATTCCCTACGTGAAATACTTCAACCAAAGATTCTGTACGAAGCTCGAAGTAACACCGGACGACTACATCGACATCCACAAAATAGACAGTTTCGACAACATTCTCGACTTCATATGCCGCCCCATACCGTTCTGCCGCCACTGCAATCTTAAAGGAACGGTGGGCAACATCAAGTTCGGAATATCGCGGCGCGAACGTGCCGAATGGACCGGAACGGAAGACAAATAGACGACAGCCAAAGATTGAACAAAACATAAACCCGACATGAAATGTTCTTTTTCATGTCGGGTTTTCATATTATTGTAATATACAGAAAAGTCCTGTCAGCGGCCGTCCGCACATATATCTCTCGTCCGGACAGCCCGTCACCTCGCCGGTTCGGCGTATGCACGGCAGAGCTTCATGCCATCGCGGTCGATGCAGAGCAGCACTATGCGTGCCTTGGCTGTTTGCCATAAGGCCAGCGGAGTGGCACCCTCGTGATGATAGGCGAACTGTCCGGCGTATGCATCCTGCAATTCCGGAGAGCCGCGGTCGATTATAGGAGCACCGCAAAGCTGCGTGAGATAAGCATAAAGGGCATTAACCGATGTATCATAAAACACATTGTCGTCATGTCCGTTGTTCCACATAATGAGCTCCGCACCCGGCACTCCGACGTTCTTCCTCGGATTGACGGAAAGCTGGAAATCACTGTCGAGCACGTTTTTATACCCCGTGTTGCCCTCGTTGCCAGTCATATCATTCCAGTTCCAGCACAGGAAATCCTTATTGTCCGTCACTTTCAGAGCCACAGACTCGGTGCGGAATATCTCGCGGTCGCCCTTATAGCCCACGACATACGTGGTATAGCTGCCCGGCAGATAGAAACAATGGCTCCACTGCATGGTCATGCGTACGTTGTCCATGAGTTTGAACGAGCGGCCGGTCTCCTCCACTTTCCACACTATTGAGTCGTAACTCTCGCGCACGTCGGCCATACTCACGCTGCCGTCGCCGCCTGACTTGGCAAACGTCACGCCGAAGTTCATCTGTCCGAAGATGTTTTCCGACGTCCGGTCTGCCGTATAAGCAATCTTCACCAGTCCGCTATCCGCCGTGCCGTCACCGCCGTCATCATTACTGTCGTCGCTGTCGCTGCATGCCGAAAACAGCACAGGCAGCATAATTACTCCGGCACAAGCGGCCGTCTTTAATATATCATTCAACCATTTCATAACCACTGTATTTATTGAATTCTGCTTCTTTGCTAAGTTCAAGATAAAGTTTTTCCGCAGTCTTGTCATAATGGAAACGATAATAGATGACTATGTTCACACTGTCGTCATTGCGTATATACATCTGGCCGCTGTCCGGGAACAACTCCATGACACACGCCACGGTCATAGTGCACGGCCCTGACCCTATGCACTCATCGCTGTTATAAGTGCAATAGAAGTAACTGCCGTATTCCTTCTTTATTATTTCAAGTTCGGAATAATCCTCCGAATCCTGTCCTATCGGACCATTCTCGGTATATACCGAACGCCAGTTTCCGTAAACGGGAACATCGCGCACGAACGTTCCCTCACCCTCGACAATCATCCGGTCACCATCCAAGTCGAACTCCAAAGTACGTGTATCTCCGTCATAATCGAGCACGACGCCCTGCGGAATGCGGAACCACCAAATATCGCGCTTCACCTGATTGCCGCCATCATCAAACCCGTACGTCTTGCATGTACCAGTATTCTTGAAATCGTAGCTGAAAAATCCACCTTTGAAATTCTCCGCATACCAGCGGCCGACGGCGGGAAACGATGTGGTGTAAACAATATTGCTCCCCTGGATGGTGAGTTCGGCACCGTCCACATAATAGAACTCACCCTTTATGCGGCGTCCGTTATCGAAGCTGACATAGAGTTTTCGTTCCGAAGTGTACCAATTCAGCTTACCGTCGTCGTAGGTGCCTTTGCCGTCAGCCTCAAACACAATAGTGGTCGGAGCCGACTGGTCGCCGCCGTTATCCGAAATCTGCCACGTACCGACAAGGGAGAAATCGTATTCCGGAACAGGATTGTCATCATCGCCACTGCCGTCATCCGACGACGAACATCCGCACAAAAGCACAGCCGGCAGAAGAAAAACAAGAATTCTCATGAGTAAGTCTCCCGGCAGCAATACGCCGGAAAACAAGGAGTTTGACTCTTTTGTTTTCATATTATCAGGTTTGAGTTATTCATTTTCATACACTCTGTCCATCCGCAGGCAACAGCAATATAAGACATGATACAGACACAGACGGAACGACATATTTCCTACACATCTTCATCATATCATAAAGATAGCCCACAGACAGATTGCGCAAAGGTAAACAAAATATCACGGAAAAGCTGTTTTAAACATAAATTAACTCAAAGGAGAGGACAATTATACCACTTTGATGTTTATAACCATAAGACATGAAAATATAACAGTGACAATGTTGTTGCGGCAGGCATCGGCATCAAAAGCAGGAATCGAGGTGAGGAACAAATGGCTCAGTGAAAATTAAGCGCAAATTGATTTCAATAAAAGAATGCGGATTCAACCCCGAATAAGCGTTGTTTTCTTATGCTGAGAAGAAACAATATTGACCACTTTCAAATTGTAACCGGATTTTGATATTTCGGTCCGAGTTTCCTGATATACCCCGAAAAATAAGCGCGTATTTGCGGACAGACTCTTCCTCGGACGCAAATACGAGGAAAACAAGGCGTTTATATAAGATATTGAATATCAACAACTTATGCTCGAATGATATTTTATCGCTTTGCAATATGCACCATTTCGGCTTGCGAAATGGCCCATTTCAGATGGCAAAATGCACCATATCACACTCTAATATGGGCTTTTTCGGAACGCGAAATGGGCAATATCAGAAAACAGAATGTATCTTTTCAGACTATGTTATAGGGTATATCAAAGTATGGTTCGGACTGAAACAGGCTTTATTCTATCAGTTTTAACATTCCTTTACATCTCTTTTGCGAAAATATTTTGTCAAAATAAAGTCAAGAAAAACTGTAAGCAGGTTCTCTAATTTTTCTTTAAGAACGCAGATTTCAGACATGAGAAAAAGCGAAGGAAGATTTCATCGGCTGAGCCGTACAAATGGCATGAGAAGACAGTCATGGTTAAATATTTTCAGAGAAAACATCCGTACAGCGATTTTTTTGTAGTAACTTAGCAGACAGAAACAAAATCCGCAGCAATGGAAAACGACAACCAGCAGACCAAAGACGAGAAATTCATGCGCATGGCACTGGCCGAAGCACACGAGGCCGGAGATGCCGGGGAGATACCAATCGGCGCAGTGGTGGTGTGTCAGGACAAGATAATAGCACGTGCACACAACCTCACCGAAACCCTTCACGACGTGACGGCACACGCCGAAATGCAGGCCATAACGGCTGCTGCCGACTCGCTCGGCGGCAAATATCTGAAGGGGTGCACGCTGTATGTCACGGTTGAGCCGTGCGTCATGTGCGCCGGTGCGCTGGGATGGTCGCAGATTGAGCGCGTGGTTTACGGCGCTGCCGACGAGAAGCGCGGCTTTTCACGCTTCGCCCCCGGAGCATTGCATCCCAAGACAACAGTTGTAAGCGGAGTGCTCGAAGAGGAATGCCGACAGCTGATGCAGGATTTCTTCAAGAACAAGAGATAGCATACAATCCGTACGTAGCGGCCACAACACCATAGACACAAGCCTCATCTGTACTGCTTACGTCATCCGACAGACATGGCATTGCATCATATATCGTGACTGTTTACAACGAAAACACCAAACCTTATTATATAAAACATGAACAAGAACTACAAACCATTCCTGTCCGCACTTCTATTGACGTTGGCCTCGACAGCGTCGTACGGTCAGGCACTGCCCGTTGGAGGCGCAGCGGAAAACACACCTTCGCACTCGGAATACTTCTCGTGGATAAACAATACGAACGAAGGACCGACGGAGAGACAGACTCAGATAAACCTCGATTTCTTCAAATGGCTGCACGACACATACGGCATGCAGCTCGACATATATGCTTTCGACGCCGGCGCTCTCGATGGTGCGAAACGCTATGGCAGCACGCGTTCGGAGCGTTTCAAGCAACAGTTTCCCAATGGTCTGGACGCCATCTGCCGCAAGGCGTCGTCGATAGGCACGCAGTTCGGAGTGTGGTGCGGTCCTGACGGATTCGGCGACACACCGGAAGAAGCTGCCGAACGCATGGACATCATGACCGAACTGGTGAAGAAATACAAGTTCAAGCTCTTCAAGATGGACGCCGTGTGCGGACAGCTGCGGCCGGAGAAATACGGTTATTTCGAACAGATGATGAAGGAAATAAGGAAGGAGGATCCGGGATTCATCCTGTTGAACCACCGCCTGAACCTCGGTCCGGCAGACAAATATTCAACGACCTACCTGATGGGCGGCGAGGAAACTTACATCGACGTGTTCATGACCAACGAGGTGACTGCGCCCCATCACCGTGCGCGGGCATTGAGCCGGAAAGCGCCGGACAACATGACGCGACTGACGGAAGACCACGGCGTGTGTCTGTCGTCATGTCTTGACTACTGGGAGGACGACCTCATTCTGCAGGCGTTCAACCGCGAACTGATACTGGCGCCGCAGATCTACGCCAACCCCTGGCTGCTGAGGGACGACGAGTTTCCTTATCTTGCATACATATACAACCTGCACCGCGACTACCGCGACATTCTGACGAGCGGCATAAAACTGCCTGCCGAACGCTACGGCGACGGTGCTATATCGAGAGGCGACGGCCGGACGCAGTTCATCACGCTGCGCAACCTGTCGTGGGAAAAGAAGACCTACCGCATCCGACTCGACTCGGAGACCGGACTGAAGGATAACGGCAGCAAGGTGAAGGCGCGGCTTTATCATCCTTACATATACGACCTTGGCAGCCATGACTACGGCACTGAGCTGGAGGTTGAGGTGTTGCCGTTCCGCGTGGCTCTGGTGAAGATAACGACAGACGAGGAGAAGGACAAGGTGGCGCTTAGCGGAATACCCTACCACATCGTAAACGACCGTGCCGGAAACGTGGCCGAAGTGAAGCTGCTCGGCAAACCGGGAGAGAAATACAAGGTGAGAATGGAGCGCGGATGCGAACTGTTCAGCTCGGCCGACATCGACGGACAGCAGGTGCGCAAGCTGCTGAACGGCAAACAGGTGACGCTGACTTTCGATGGACAGAAGCTCAAGCTGTCGCCCTACCGAAAGCTGGCCGACATGCAGGGATGTGACGTGCCGGCCGACGCCGAGGCTCTATACTACGCCACATGCTTCGCCGCCGACAACAACGCACTCGAAGTACGCTCACTGAAACGCTCGGGCGAGACGGCCATTCCGCAGGTGAAGGCGGCACGCGATGCCTTCTTCGGTCAGGAACTGTTCGGAGCACGCGAGATATGGGACCGCAATCTGTTCGACGGTGATCCGAAAACCGGATTCTCGATAGCCATGCGCTGGGGCGACATACGTCCGTTCGGCGAATCAGGATTCTGCCTCGACATGGGCGAGAAACAGCAGTTGGACAAACTTGTCATCGAGTCGTTCGACGAGTATTCCATCACTCCTCTGAAATCGCTCGAGGGCGTGGAAGCTTACGTATCGGCCGACCTGAAAAGCTGGAAACCAATCACTTTCATGGCAGGGCCCAAGATGGTGATAGACCTTAAAGACGCTGGTGACGTGAGGTTCGTGCGTTTCTCTCCGTGCCCCATACGCCTGTCGGAGGTTAGCGGATACAAGGACGGAAAGAAAGTGGACAACAGTCGTTGGCGCGCATCAAACCTGTTCCGCCCCTACGGAAGCGCGACATGTCTGGCACAAAAGGCATGGAAGAGCGAGATAACACTCGACGAGATACCTGACGGCGCCTATCTGTGCGTGGCTGTGAACGGATATCACGGATATGAAGGCGCATGGGCAGGTCTGAAGATAGACGGCGAGTATGTGGGATGTCCCGACCGTGCACCGTCGTTCACGTCGAACACGTGGGAATATAAGAGTGCCGGCAGCGACAAGAACTATACATACTATCTGCCGCTGACCAAGGATATGGCGGGCAAAAAGATTGAGGCTTACGTGCTTGCACTTAACCGCAACATGGACTACAGCAACAGTGACCGCCCTGACGACGGCGACCGCAAAGGCACGATAACCGGACAAAGGATAAGTCCGGAGATATGGCTGAGCGCATATCCGATGCCGCTGAAAGAAAAGACTCTGAAAATGGAAATGAAACAGAAGTAAATATCAGCGGCACAAAGGAAAGCAATCAACAACAAATACATACATAAAACCGCACCCGAAATCCATAGACAGTCATACACTCACACGCCGTCAGGCGGACAGAACGACAGATGTATGACCGTTACGAGATGACGGATGCGGTTTTATGTTTTTCTTTCCCCACAACGCTTTACGTCAGACCATCAAGCACCGACAAAATCAACTGATACACCTTTTTATAATAATACATATCGTTATACAATAAAAAATATTACAATATTTAACCTATGACACATCTTTTTTGCTTATTTTTGCACGCAGATTGTATTTTACACATTTTATAAATAAATAACTTTACGACTTATGTTAAGTGAAAAGCGCAGCAGCATGCTGCACGGTGTGCTGCTTATCACGTTGTTCTCATGCGCCGCATTCTACATTGGCGACATGGGATTTGTAAAAAGCCTGTCTTTCAGTCCGATGATTGTCGGCATCATTCTCGGTATGCTCTATGCCAACAGTCTCCGCAACAACCTGCCAGAGACATGGGTACCGGGTATCCAGTTCTGCTCTAAGAGGATACTGCGCATAGGTATCATTCTCTATGGTTTCAGACTGACGTTCCAGAATGTTGTTGAGGTGGGAATCCCGGCAATATGCATAGACGCGATAATCGTGACCGTGACAATATGTGGCGGTGTTTTGATTGGCCGTCTGATGAAGATGGACCGCGGCATAGCATTGCTGACTTCAGTGGGCAGCGGCATCTGTGGAGCGGCAGCCATATTGGGAACCGAATCGGCAATAAAGGTTAAACCATATAAGACAGCCGTGGCTGTATCTACGGTTGTAATATTCGGAACGATAGCCATGTTCCTCTATCCTATATTGTATCGCAACGGAATACTCGACCTCACACCGCAGGAGATGGGAATCTTCACCGGCAGCACCGTTCACGAGGTGGCACACGTAGTAGGTGCTGGAAACGCAATGGGTAAGGAAGTTTCAGACCCTGCGATAATCGTGAAGATGATACGCGTGATGATGCTTGTGCCGGTACTGCTGATAATAAGCTACAGCGTCATGAGAGCAGCCGTGAAGAGTGGCGACGCAAGCGGACGCGGAAAGATATCAATGCCTTGGTTTGCCATCCTGTTCCTCGTAGTGATTGGCTTCAATTCGCTCAATCTTCTGCCGGCAGGACTGGTTGATTTCATCAACACATTCGACACATTCCTTCTGACAATGGCCATGACAGCACTCGGTGCAGAGACAAGCATCGACAAGTTCCGCAAGGCAGGAGCAAAGCCGTTCATCCTGGCTTTCATACTGTTCATATGGCTCATGGTAGGCGGATATGCACTGGCTAAATACGTAGCACCGCTCATCGGATAACACAGACGACGCAAGTCTGACAGAAAATAGGAATACGGTGATTTGTCCGCCATTCATATAACTTTTATCAACAGCGGATTTCACCTGACGCAAAATGGCCCGTTCGGATTCACGAAACGGGCCATTTTAGTATCAGATATAAACCATTTCAATATTTAACATGGACCATATCAAGGCTCAATTTGGGCTATTTAAGCGTTCGGTATGGACCGTTTCATAATTTCATATATACCTTTTCAGAGTTTTATATAGGTCATTCCGGAATTGAATACGGGCTTTTTCAGAACGCGATACAAGTCCTATCATCTTTCAATATCCTGATTAAAGGCAATACGAAATAAAAAGAACCGGTCAGGATTGCGGCAAACTCAGGGAGCAAAGAGTAAACATACAGGCCACGAAAAGAACGTTACTCCGGCACAAAATACAGCTTGCGGCAAACAATCAGAATGACAATCACCGACAACATCGGACACTGAGGCGTATGAAAACAAGCGACCATGGACCCGGCAAATGGCTAATGAGCAAACACAATCAAGGACACGGACAATGAAAGAGATAAAAAATAAAGGCAAGTTCCACACGGAGCTTGCCTTTGTTCGTATAATTAATATAAGGTGTTACTTCACGAGTATAACGAGATATTTGCTGGTTGACCAAAATATCTGCGGATTTGTGATGCGGAGCACATACTGCTTATTGGCGTCTTTCTGCAGAGTGTAGCTGTCTGACGGATGCATCGTGAGAATCTTGGCATACTTGGAATAGAGCTTGATCTCTTTCTCCACGCGGATGTCAATCTTTGTGAAATAGCTCTTGTTGAAGTTTGACTCGAGCACACGGCTACCGTCGATGATACGCTGTTCCTTGAGTTCCTTCTTCGTACCGAACACAAACCATGCCGTATTGAGCTGTTTGTCCTGAGCCTGTATGGTGGCACTCTTCTGCGAACTCTCAGTCTTCAGGTCTGACACATTGCTGTTAAGGCTGCTTATTGTCTGGTCGAGCTCGCTTATATGAATGTTCTTTGCGTCAAGCTCTGCACGGAGCTGCTGCAGCTGGTTGTCCTTTTCCTCGAGCTCAGCCACAAGATTGTCGATGGTCTTTTTCAGATTGTCGCTCTTCACACTACTCTCACGCAACTGACGGCGGAGCTTGTCTATAAGCGCGCGGTTCTCTTTCATAGTGCTCGAAATGAACTGCACATTCTCCACAAGCTGCTGTCTCCGGCTTGCTCCCTCACCGTCTTTCATCAGACTCACACGGTTTTCAGCTTCGTTAATCTCCTTGAATCCGGCTTCAATCTGATTGAATGTTTCCATTATATCATTTATCTCATTATCCTTCTGAGCAATGATTTTCTGTAACGAGTCATTCTGGCTGAAACCTGCAACATCGGCTGCCTTGTGGTCGTCTTTACAACCCATGAAGGCAATAATAGTCAAGCCTAGTGCTAAAAATAATAACTTTTTCATATCAGTCTGGTTTTATTATAAGTTTTGTTTACTGCTTATTATTATGACCTGCCAGCACAATAACTATCTCACCACGCGGAGCATTGGCCTCAAAGTGCTCCTTCACTTCAGCAAGAGTGCCTCTGACGTATTCCTCGTGCACCTTTGATATCTCACGGCAGACGCACACCTCACGGTCGGGGCCGAACACTTCGGCAAACTGCCCCAATGTTTTCAACAGCCTGTAAGGCGACTCGTAGAATATCATTGTACGCGTCTCGTCTTTCAGCGAGTTGATCATTGTCTGACGGCCTTTCTTCTGTGGCAGGAAACCTTCAAAGCAAAATCTGTCACAAGGCATTCCCGACGCCACGACAGCCGGGATACATGCCGTCGCTCCGGGCAGACACTGAACCGTTATACCTGCCTTTACGGCCTCGCGTGCCAAAAAGAATCCCGGATCACTTATACCCGGAGTACCGGCATCGCTCACAAGAGCTACATTCTGCCCGCCCTTCAGACGTTCGATGACAGACGCTGTTGTGCCGTGCTCGTTGAACTTATGATGCGACAGCAAACGGTTCTGTATGTCGAAATGTTTGAGAAGAATGCCTGATGTGCGGGTGTCTTCTGCCAGCACCACATCGGCCTCTTTCAACACGCGGATGGCGCGCAGCGTCATATCTTCCATATTGCCCACCGGCGTAGGCACGATATACAGTGTTCCCATATTGTGGACAAATATAAGTAAATATTCCTCACGAACAAAAAAAGCCGCTATTTCTTTGCAATTTTTAAAACGTCTTTGTACTTTTGCAAGCATCATGACAGAATATTTATCAGGCGAGGCACATCGCCCAGGCAGAATAGAAGTGATATGCGGTTCGATGTTTTCAGGCAAGACAGAGGAACTGATAAGACGTCTCAAACGTGCAAAATTCGCACGCCAGAAAGTGGAGATATTCAAGCCGGCAATAGACACGCGCTATTCAGACGTCGATGTGGTGAGCCACGACAATACATCAATACAATCGACACCTATCGATTCTTCATCGAGCATACTGCTGCTGGCATCAGACATTGATGTGGTGGGAATAGACGAGGCGCAGTTTCTTGACGAAGGACTGGTGGACGTATGCAACGAGCTTGCCAACCGTGGCACACGCGTGATAATAGCCGGACTGGACATGGACTTCAAAGGAATACCTTTCGGTCCGATGCCTGCACTGTGCGCGATAGCCGACGACGTGACAAAGGTTCACGCCATATGTGTGAAATGCGGAAACCTTGCTTACATAAGTCACAGAATAGTTGACGGAGAGAAAAGGGTGATGCTCGGCGAGGAAAGCGAATATGAGCCGCTCTGCCGCGAATGTTATAAAAAGGTGACTCAAGGCAAAGGAGCGGGACAAGCCGATAAAAAATAAGGACATATTCATTCAGGATAAGCCATGACATGAGCTTTTTCGTGTCAGTTCCAAGTACAACATTACAAATCACAATAGTAAAAATATGCTGGAAGAGAAAATCACTTTCGATAAGTTTGTAAGAGGAATGCTTATCACAATCATGGTGATCGCCGTGCTCTATATAGTCAACTACCTGAGCGGAGCGTTGTTGCCGTTCATCGTTGCATGGCTGTTCGCTTATCTGCTCTATCCCCTGGTGAGATTCATCCAGTACAAGATGAAAGTCAAAGTCAGGGCCCTTGCCATAATAATCGCGCTTCTTCTTGTAATAGCTGTTATCGGAACAATGATATATTTCATCATTCCGCCGATGATAGAACAGTTCCAGAAACTTTACGACGTGTTAATGAGATGGCTCCAACAGACCACGCACACCAACGATCTGTCGGTAATCGCGAAGAGATGGGTCATAGACAACCAACACGAAATAGAACGTTTCTTCAAGAGCAAAGACTTCAGCGACATGCTGAAAAGCGGTATGCCGAAAGTGTTTTCAGTGCTCGGACAGACGGCCAGCGTGATAATAAGCATCGTGGCATCGTGTATCACGCTGCTCTATATGTTCTTCATCCTGCTCGACTATGAGTATCTCACGACTAACTGGATAAAGATATTCCCCAAGAAGAACCGCCCGTTCTGGCAGGAACTCATGAAAGACGTGGAACGCGAACTGAACAACTACATACGCGGACAGAGCTCTGTGGCATTGTGCATGGGCATAATGTTCTGCATCGGATTCAGCATAATGGACTTCCCCATGGCCATAGGTCTGGGCATTCTTATAGGAATAATGGACCTCGTGCCCTATCTCCACACATTCGCACTCATACCTACCGCATTCCTTGCCATGCTGAAGGCAGCCGACACGGGGCAGAACTTCTGGTATGTTTTCGGTCTGGCAGTGGGTCTGTTCATTCTTGTGCAGATAATCACCGAGACCATTGTCATTCCGAAGATAATGGGAAAGGCAATGGGACTTAACCCTGCCATACTGCTGCTCTCGCTGTCTGTGTGGGGTGCTTTGTTAGGATTTATCGGACTCATAATAGCCCTTCCACTCACCACTTTAATCATAGCATATTGGCAACGGTACGTGACAAAAGAGCATGAAATCAATAAAATTGAAGAAAAAAACACGAAATAATTTGCGTGTTTCAAAAAAAAACAATACCTTTGCACACGCTTTTGAGATACAACATATCGCAAAGCAAACAAGGGAGATCCGTTAGCTCAGCTGGTAGAGCACAACACTTTTAATGTTGGGGTCTTGGGTTCGAGCCCCAAACGGATCACTCAAGCAAAGAGCAAAGTAAAGAAAACCGCTGATAATGATTAATTATCAGCGGTTTTCTTTTTATACATACTGCAAAATTGAAACAGAATATGGCATCTGAAATGATGTGAAACAGGTGGACTTGGCTTTCACCTAAGATTCGTCCACCTGATAAGATTGTATTCCGTTTATTTTATGTATTTTGTACAAAACCAATTCTTTACAATACATATACTTTTACACCAAATAAAAAATGAAGAATATTTCATTGATATTTGTAAATTCGTTCCAGCAGTTTATTGCCCAACAAGGGACGATAGTGTCCTGATTCATAATAGTTGTGGTAATCTTTCGTAAATTCGTTAATGCCGCTGAAATCATATACATTCTCTTTTCCGAAAATGCTTTGCAGGATTTTCCTATCATACGGATGTAGTTCTTTCTGGTCATAATCCGGACTGATAAGAACACGTATTGAGGTGTTATGACGGCGCAGGACTGCCATGATTTCATCCAGTACCTTCCGTTGCTTTTGATATATGGCGGAGTCATTTACGGTGATTGTGCCATCCCGTTCTGGAAACTCGTTTTTACGTTTTTTCCAATACGCCTCACCATCCTTCTCAATCATCTTCTCACGAGGATTGAATGCATCATTATTCCTCGAATCACGTATCCTTCCATAAGGATTCATTCGTTTCATTTTCAGTTCCACTTTCCCAGTCATACGGTATTTCAGATACGGGAACAAGAAATCGGGCGTTGCAAATCCCTGTATGAAAGCCAACTGAACCGTAAGCGGATTGCTCCCCGATATGGCAGACGGAAGAACATTGCTGTAACCCGTCAAGAGTTCAAAATGAGAGAGGGAAGCCCTGTCAAGAACAATCAGCACATTCTTAATTTCCGCACCTTCACGGTCAAGGGCACGAAGTTTGAGGCTTACCGCCTTTATGCTCTCCGCATTGCCGAAAAGACGGATGGCACGATCGCTGGGAGCAAGATATTTTTCCCATTCCCCGCATCGGAATGCCATCGTGCAGGAATTGCCCAAGATAAATGAATTGAAATGCACGCTGTCATTATTATTCTTGTATATTTGCCAACCTATATGATGTTCGTTCAGTTTGACATCAGAATCATACACGTCATATTGGTGAAGCACCATGAACGGATCATCGTAAACGTACAGGGCAATCAAAGCCCAGAATGGTATGGTGAACAACGCCAACTTCCAGACAAGACGTAGGAAAGCCGGTCGTTCTGTGTTGTTTGCACCAAGATTGGTTTCCGCTATATTTTTCATCAGAATTGCAGATATATGAAGTCTTCCGTGCCGAACATCCCATATGCGAACACGGCAAACACAATTAAATAATACACTGTCCAGCGAACGACGGCAGGCTGTTTTTCAAAACGAAGGTGCAAGTCGCCTTTGGACATAAAAAAGTCATAGAGCAACATCAGCAACAAGGTGGAGCCTGCCACGATGCAGATGTGGTCGGACATACCGATATTTATTTCTTTCCAGCTAGCATGGGTCTGAAAAGAAATATTCCGAAGGAAATAGAATGCGTCTGAAACAGACTGCGCCTTGAAAAACACCAGCGATACGGCAAAGATGATGTAGGTGCGGATGACTGAAAGCGTGGAGAACAGACGTTTACCGATACGCTTCCTTATCACGTTCCGTATTTTCTCAGTCCTTAGTTCCCATACAATCACAAGTCCCTGTATCAATCCATAGACGGCAAACGTCCATCCCGCGCCATGCCATACACCCAAAGCAATGAAGGTCACAATGAGGCTTGCAGCCACGCCCAATTGTCCCCAACGGCGTGTGAGCGACGACAGAGGAAGAAAGAGGTAATCACGTACCCAGGAGGAAAGGGAAATATGCCAGCGTCGCCAGAACTCAGCCGTGGTTTGGGCGGCAAAGGGATGCGCGAAGTTGGGCGACAGTTTCAATCCGAACAACATTCCTGTTCCAATCGCCATATCCGTGTAGCCGGAAAAATCGGCATAAAGTTCGATTGGATAGAGAAGGCAGGCCATAAACAGTTGCACGCCTGAGACGGTGTGCATCGAATCGAACACCCCGTCAATATAAGGCGCTATATGGTCGGCAAGCAGCAGTTTCTTCACCAAACCCACCAAAATCAGTCTCAAGCCGTAAGTCATCATGGAATAGGATGCCGGAGAGAGTCTTCGTACTTGCGGAAGCAAATCGGCGGACCGTTCAATCGGACCGTACAGGAACTTCATGAACAGGAGCATATAGAGCAGGAAATCCATAATATTCCGTTCCGCCTTCTCTTCCTCCCAATAGACTTCCGTCAAGTAGCCGATGGCCTGGAATGTATAGAACGACATTCCCAATGGGAAAATAAAACCAGAGTCTCCGGTCAACTGGTTGGCATAACGGAAACCAATCCAGCAGAGGACAAGACAGGATATGCTGCTCCAGTAAATCAGACGGGAGCCTCTCGATTTTTCACAAGCCCGCTCAACAAGTATCGCCGCACCGTATGTAAAAAGGCTTACCACCAGTGCCGTGACAAGAAATACGGGATTGAAGTATCCGATGAAAACTCCACTTGCCGCAATCAGAACAAACTTCCGTCCTCTATCACCTACAAGATGGTATAATGTGAAACAGAACAGGAACAGCAGGACAAATTCAAGGGAGATGAACGACATTGCTTTTTTCCTCCTATCCTATTTGGTCTTATTCATGATGGCATGGCAAAGATCGCCCACATTTTTCAGTTTCACTATCTCGCGAAACGAGAAACGCACACCAAACTTCTTCTCTATCTCGGTGAGCAGTATCATATTGGTCAGCGAATCCCATCCGTCCACATCGTGGGCAGTAGTGCTTTCGGTCAATGCGACGTCGTCTCTCTTCAATACTTGTCTGAATATTCCGTTCAGGATTTCCAATAATTCTGTTGTCTCCATATACTTGATTAATTTTTTATTTTTTTGAGTGATGTACTTTAATAGTTGGTTCCGGTCAATCTTGTTACTGTTGTTCTGTGGAAAACAAGGTATGAAGTGAATGTGCCGGGGCACCATATAAGAAGGCAGACGGCTCAGCATATACCGTTCAAGTTTCTCAGTGTCTTCAGCATCCTTTTCTATGACAAAGTGCAGTTCACAATTTCCATCGGGAGTATGAGACGGCAACACCAAAGCGTTGCATGTATGCCTGTAAAACGCCCGAACGTGATGTTCTATCTCACCCAGTTCTATTCTGAAGCCCTGTATCTTTACCTGTGTGTCCATGCGACCGCAATAAACAATATCTCCGTCAGCATCTGCCAGACAGAGGTCGCCGGTACGGTAATAGAGTTTTCCGGAGGAATCCCTCACAAAACACTCCGCAGTCTTTTCGGGAGCGCGCCAATATCCGCTCATCAACTGCGGTCCGGCAATCCACAATTCGCCTGTCTCTCCTGCCGGAAGTTGTTTGCCCGAAGGGGATGCAATCAGATAGTCCATGCCCTGAAAAGGTTTTCCTATTGCGGTCATGCCGTTATGGTGTTTGGCTCCTTCAGCCGGAACGACATACGAAGTGCAGTAGATGGTAGCTTCGGTAGGTCCGTAAAGATTGATTACCGTAGCATTGGGTATGCAAGGACGGAACTCATCAAGCAGATTCACGTCGGTGGCTTCGGCGGTGACAACGAGATAGCGCAGGTCCGGAAAACTGATTTCCCCAAAATAAGGACGCGACAACCGAAGTACAGAAGGGGCTACTGCCGCAAACGTAAGGCGATGGCGTTCCATGATATCCAGTACGTTCAGGTATTTCATTCCCTTCTGTGGAACAGCATAGACACACGCTCCAAGGGTGAGAGGATAAAGAAACGACACTACGGAGACATCGAATGTCAGTTCGAACATCTGTAGCATACGGTCGTTTTCGTCCAGCTCCCATCCTAAAGCACTATAAGCCCGGTAGAAAGCATTCAGGTTCTTACGGGATATCGGAACACCTTTTGGCTCGCCCGTACTTCCTGACGTGAAGATGATGTAAGCGGGCACGTCGGGATTGACCTCATACGGCACGACGCCAGACGACAAAGCAGGCCGGTGTGAGGAGAAAGACACACGCATGGCACTGATGTCTGCGGGAAGCATATTGCCATCCTCTCACTGTAAAGCAACAGCCCGATACCTGATTGTCTGGCTATCCGACAGTTGCGCTCTGCAGGATAATCGGGATGCAACATGACATAGGTCTTCCCTGAAAACAGCACAGCCAGGATGGATGCGTAGGTTTCAATGCGGTTTTCGGCCGTGATGCCAATGATGTCTTCCTTGAGATTTCTCAGCGTTTCACAAATGCTTCCTGCCAATCCGAACAATTCCCGATAGGTATAGGCCCGGTCGTCGATGACCAGTGCCGGACGCAAGGCATGGCAAATTGATGCCCGGGCTATAACAGCCAGCATATCTTCATCATGTTTCTTCTTCATATTCTCTGTTTATGTTTTCTTGTTATGCTTTCGGTTCATACAGCATTGTTTTTCCTTTGGGGCACCGGCGTCAGTCCCAGGCAACCACAGGAAACGGGGAAAGGCAATGCCGATTTCCCGGTATTTCCGCTTTTTGTTGTTTTCATCTTTCTTTTCTGTATAAAGCATTTGTTTTCTTTTGGAAATATGCGTTGATTATTCCCTTAGTCTCAACAGTCTTATATATCCGTTCCTTTATTTTCATGTCTATCTAACTTAAACCGACAAAAAAACCACTATCCTACAACTGTGAATATTAGTTAAATATAAGAATAAAACTTTGCGGACACCATTATGAACCTATTTTGGAGCTTTACTTATGCGATTGTATTAGCGAACCTGCCACATAAAGCATCACCGCCGACACAAGCGCAAGTCGACGGAAATTCATAGGATGCGTGTTTCAGCCATGAACCACAGCTTAGCTCCCGAAACCGCATTGTTTTCTGATACAGAAATAAGACCAATATGGACAACTTTCAGATTGTAACCGGATTTTGATTTTTCGGTCTCTTTTTACTGATATACCCCGAAAAATAAGCGCGTATTTGCGAACAGACTTTCCTTCGGGCGCAAATACGCGAAAAATAAGAGATTTATATAAAATATTGAATACCAATGATTTATGTTTGAAGGGCATTTTGTCGTTTTGCGAAAAGCACCATTTCGTCATGCGAAATGGCCTATTTCAGAGGCCGAAAAGCACCATATCGCACCCTGAAATGGGCTTGATCGGAACGCGAAATGGGCATTATCAGAAAGCAAAACGAACATTTTCGGACTATGTTATGGGGTATATCATAAGACGGTTTGTGGCAAAATGACCTTTATTACGCGGTATTTAACATTCCTTTACATCTCTTTTGCGAAAATATTTTGTCAAAATAAAGTCAAGAAAAATCGTAACTGACACCGCGAATTTTCTTCAAAAGCGATGGAATCAGACGTAAGGGAAGCCTCCGGAAGCATTTATCCATAGGGCCGGAAGCGTGCGCCGCGCCTGCGGAGACAATCCGTAGGTTGCCACGGCGTAAACTCTTTACCATCCGATGTCCGTGCATTCAATGCATATACCGCCCCTTGCCGTTATAAAACATCCCGAGAGCCTATGTCTGTTCGCGAACAAAACCCTTTCGCGCAGAATTCATACAGGGCCATAAAAGCATCTGTTCACCGCCTCATACTATTATAAAATGTGAAAATGAATAACCTTTCGGATTTATTTATTAAATTTGCACCATAAAAGAAAATGTATCTTTACCATAGGTAAGTCAAATTTGTTTGACAAACAGCATAACAAAGAATTAATTCTATTTTTAACATGAATATTTTAGAACTGAGCGAACAAGAAATTGTCAGAAGACAATCCTTACAAGAATTGCGCGACATGGGCATTGATCCATATCCTGCTGCCGAATTCCCGGTGAATGCTTATTCAGACGACATCAAAGCCAACTTCAAGGAAGACGAGAAACGCAACGTGGTCGTTGCAGGACGACTGATGAGCCGTCGTGTTATGGGTAAGGCAAGCTTCGCAGAAATACAAGACTCGAAAGGACGCATACAGATATACATCACCCGCGACGACATCTGCCCGGGCGAAGACAAGACTTTGTACAACAACGTATTCAAGCGTCTGCTCGACATCGGCGATTTCATCGGAGTAGAAGGATTCGTCTTCAAGACTCAGACGGGCGAAATAAGCGTACATGCACAGAGCCTCAAACTTCTGTCAAAGAGTCTCAAGCCGCTGCCTATCGTGAAATACAAGGACGGTGTGGCTTACGACAAGTTCGACGACCCGGAGCTCCGCTACCGTCAGCGCTATGTTGACCTTGTTGTGAACGACGGAGTGAAAGACACATTCCTCAAGCGCGCCACTGTTTTAAGAACTCTCCGCAACGCGCTCGACGAGGCTGGATACACCGAAGTTGAGACTCCTATCCTTCAGTCAATACCGGGCGGCGCGTCGGCACGTCCGTTCATCACTCACTTCAACGCGCTTAACATGGACATGTATATGCGCATTGCCACCGAGCTTTATCTTAAAAGACTTATCGTGGGAGGCTTTGAGGGTGTTTACGAGCTAGGCAAGAACTTCCGTAACGAAGGCATGGACCGCACACATAATCCGGAATTCACATGTATGGAACTCTACGTTCAGTACAAGGATTATAACTGGATGATGTCGTTCACCGAGAAACTTCTCGAAAGAATATGCATAGCAGTGAACGGCAAGCCGGAGCGTGAGATAGACGGAAACATTATCAGCTTCAAGGCTCCTTACCGCCGTCTGCCCATCCTCGACGCCATAAAAGAGAAGACAGGATACGACCTCAACGGCATGACCGAGGACGAGATACGCGACGTATGCAAGAAGCTCAACATGGAAATAGACGACACCATGGGCAAGGGCAAGCTGATAGACGAGATCTTCGGCGAGTTCTGCGAGGGTACGTTCATACAGCCTACGTTCATCATCGACTATCCGGTGGAGATGTCTCCGCTCACAAAGATGCACCGCAGCAAGCCGGGTCTGACAGAGCGTTTCGAGCTTATGGTAAACGGTAAAGAGCTTGCCAACGCATATTCTGAGCTCAACGACCCGATTGACCAGGAGGAACGCTTCAAGGAGCAGATGCGTCTTGCAGACAAAGGCGACGACGAGGCAATGATAATCGACCACGACTTCCTGCGCGCCCTGCAATACGGTATGCCGCCTACAAGTGGTATAGGCATCGGCATCGACCGTCTTGTAATGCTCATGACAGGCAAGACGACAATTCAGGAAGTGCTTCTGTTCCCGCAGATGCGCCCGGAAAAGAAGATACCGAAGAGCAGCGTAGCCGAATGGGCAGCGCTCGGCGTTCCTGAAGAATGGGTACCGGTGTTCAACAAGGCCGGATACAATCTCACATCAGACATCAAAGAAGTGAAAGCACAAAAGCTTCAGATGGACGTGTGCGGTGTGAATAAGAAATACAAATTAGGCTACGAAAATCCTAAAGTGGACGAATTCCAGAAATGGATTGACGCGGCAAACGCATGATATTCTGACGGTGCATGGCGTGAAGTACGGCACTGATGCCACTGCTTCACGCCATCCGCTCAAGGCGGTTGTCACACCGCCGCGAATGTGGAAATATTGATTATAACAAAATGTTCGATTGCGGCAAAATAGCAATAATCGGAGGCGGAAGCTGGGCAACGGCAATTGCCAAGATTGTGATAGGCAAGACCAATCACATAGGATGGTATATGCGGCGCGACGACAGCATAGAGAACTTCCGCAGAATGGGACACAATCCCAACTATCTCACGAGTGTCAGGTTCAATGTTGACAATATTTTCTTCTCAAGCGATATCAACAAAATAGTGGAAGCCTACGACACTCTGGTATTTGTCATACCGTCGCCCTACCTGAAAAATCATCTCAAGAAACTCAAGACACGGCTGCACGACAAGTTCATCATCACGGCCATCAAAGGTCTGGTTGCCGACGACAATCTCGCATGCTCGGAATTTTTCCATAATGTTTATGACGTGCCCATCGACAATCTTGCATGTATCGGCGGTCCGTCTCATGCCGAGGAAGTGGCGCTCGAACGCCTCTCCTACCTCACCGTGGGCTGCTCAAACCAGGAGAAAGCCCAGGCATTTGCAGACGTCATTGCGTCCGACTACATCAAGACAAAGACAAGCAGCGACCTGCTGGGCATCGAATACTCGTCGGTGTTGAAGAATGTCTATGCCATAGCAGCAGGTATATGCACCGGTCTGAAATATGGCGACAACTTCCAGGCTGTGCTCATGGCCAACGCCGTGCAGGAGATGTCGCGATTCCTTTCAGCCATCTATCCGCTCGACCGTAACGTTTACGACTCTGTGTATCTCGGCGACCTGCTCGTCACCGGATACTCAAACTTTTCACGCAACCGCACATTCGGTACTATGATAGGAAAAGGCTACAGCGTCAAAAGCGCGCAGATCGAGATGGAGATGATTGCCGAAGGATTTTTCGGAACAAAGTGTATGAAGGAGAAAAACCGACACATGCACGTCAACATGCCCATACTCGACGCCGTATATAACATTCTGTACGAGCGCATCAGCCCGCAGATAGAGATCAAACTGCTGACAGACTCGTTCAGATAATGCCAGCCGAAGCTACCTGAATAAAACGATTTTACATATAACTTGACAACATAAAAAACAACAACGATGAAAAAAATCATCTTAGACATCACCAAAGCATCCTCATTCCTCAAGGAGGGTGCCGTTAAAGCTTATGAACAACAAGTAAACGAGGCACACCGTTCTCTCGAAGAAGGCACATGCCCCGGCAACGATTTCCTGGGATGGCTTCACCTCCCATCATCGGTAACACCCGAATTCCTCAACGAAATACAGACCGTAGCCAACACTCTCCGCGAGAAATGCGAAGTAGTAGTTGTTGCCGGCATCGGCGGAAGCTACCTCGGAGCACGCGCCGTAATCGAAGCCCTGAGCAACTCTTTCGCTTGGCTCGTAAACGACAAGAAGAATCCGACTATCGTCTTTGCAGGCAACAACATCAGCGAAGACTATCTCTATGAACTCACAGAGTATCTTAAGGACAAGAAGTTCGGAGTAATCAACATATCTAAGTCAGGAACGACAACAGAGACAGCTCTCACATTCCGTCTTCTGAAAAAGCAGTGCGAGACACAGCGCGGCAAGGAAGAGGCACGCGATGTTATCGTTGCCATCACCGACGCAACAAAGGGTGCAGCACGCGCAGCTGCGACAAAAGAAGGCTACAAGACATTCGTCATTCCTGACAATGTAGGCGGCCGTTTCTCTGTCCTCACTCCGGTAGGTCTGCTGCCTATCGCCATCGCCGGCTACGACATCAAGGCTCTCATCCAGGGTGCTGCCGACATGGAAAAAGCCACCGGCATTGACGTTCCGTTCGACGAGAACCCTGCTGCCATATATGCTGCTACACGTAACGCACTCTACGCACAGGCAGGAAAGAAGATTGAAATCATGGTTAACTACCAGCCGAAACTCCATTTCATGAGCGAATGGTGGAAGCAGCTCTACGGTGAGAGCGAAGGTAAGGACGGAAAGGGCATCTTCCCGGCATCATGCGACTTCACAACAGACCTTCACTCCATGGGTCAGTGGATACAGCAGGGCGAGCGCTCTATCTTCGAGACAGTGCTCAGCATAGAGAACACAAGACACGAAGTGCTCTTCCCTGAGGATGAGGAGAACCTCGACGGCCTCAACTTCCTCGCAGGAAAGCACGTTGACGAGGTGAACAAGATGGCCGAACTCGGTACACGTCTGGCACACGTTGACGGTGGAGTACCAAACATCCGCCTGTCTATCCCTGAGCTCAACGAGTATTATATCGGACAAGTGATCTATTTCTTCGAAATCGCATGCGGCATCAGCGGAAACCTGCTCGGTGTAAATCCGTTCAACCAGCCGGGTGTAGAGGCATACAAGAAGAACATGTTCGCACTGCTCAACAAACCTGGCTACGAAGCTGAGAGCAAGGCCATCCAGCAGAGACTGGCCGCAGAAGCATAAAACCAGTGAGCATGATAGAAGAAAAAGTAAAGGATTATATAAGAAAGCACGGCTTTGGGAGCTTCAGCCCCAAGGCTGTGCTTTTTGACATGGACGGGGTGCTCTACGACTCAATGCCCCATCATGCCATCTGCTGGAAGCAGGCAATGGCCGAGTACGGCATTGATATGCCCGAGGCAGACACATATAAATATGAAGGCATGCGCGGCGTAGAGACCATTCAACTGGTTGTAAAGCAACAACAGGGACGCGACATAAGCGAGGAGGAAGCACAGATGATGTACGACGAAAAGGCACGTCTGTTCGGACTGATGCAGGAATCGCCCATCATGGAAGGCGTGAAAGACCTTATGCGTCAGATAAAAGCCGACGGGCTGCAGATAGGTATCGTCACCGGAAGCGGACAGCGTCCGCTCATACAGCGTGTGCTGCACGACTTCGCCGAATTTGTCGACGACCGCCACATTGTGTGCGCCTACGACGTCAAGAGAGGCAAACCCGCGCCCGACCCATATCTCATGGGACTTCAGAAAGCCGGCGATCTGAAACCCTGGGAAGGCATTGTCGTTGAGAACGCTCCGCTCGGCGTGAAAGCCGGAGTGGCTGCACAGATATTCACAGTGGCTGTGAACAGCGGTCCACTGTCCGAATCAGCCCTCGCCGACCAGGGCGCAAACATTGTCCTACCACGCATGACCGAACTGAGCCACCTATGGCCTGAGATATCGGCTTGCCGAGATATGACACTATAAAAAACAAGACGGACAAGACATTCCGACGCGTGCCACATTGTGCACAAGCGTCATTTGTCTTGTCCGTCTTTCCTTCTAATTCAGATCTATGCTTTCGTTCTTTGTCCCGAGGGTCAGATGACAACGGCAGTTCCGCTGCATGTCACCATGAGCATTGAGTTGCCCTGGCCTATCGTCTCGTAGTCAAGATCTATCCCAACCACGGCGTTGGCACCCATCTGACGTGCTCTCTCGGCCATCTCCGACAGCGATGTATCCTTTGCTTCGGCCAGCACCTTTTCGTAAGTGCCGCTGCGTCCTCCGAAGAAGTCGCGCAGACCGGCCATGAAGTCTTTGAATACATTGGCGCCGATGATGGTCTCTCCAGTCACGATACCCTTATACTCACGTATCGGGCTTCCCTCTATTGTCGGTGTTGTACTTAAAACCATAATTAAAAAATTGAAATCTAACGATAACAGAAACCTCGTGATATATGATGACCATGACATCCTCTTGACCGATGATGCCTTCTTTCCGGCTGACATACATCATCATCTGTTCCGCCACTTACACATGGCGCATTGACACAATATCTACACTGTCCACCAACACCATTCCTAACACACACAGAATCGTATGGACATTTTTCACACAAATCTCTATGATGACATCCTACATTCTGACACTCAGTAGCACCAGGACAAACATAGCCAACAGTCTTACCTTCAATTTTTCCCTTGTCGGTCTCTATGTACTCGCTTCTCTGCAAACCAGACGTTTTGCTTATAGCCGTCTTGATGTCCTGCGCAAAGGCGATAAGTGCCACAAACGCAACGGCAGTCAATACCACCAACGATTTTTTCTGCATAATCTTAATTGTTTTTACTGTTTGTAAATATTCACCGTGTGGTCATCCGCCTACATATTCTTATATATGTGGAAAGCGAACATTCCCCACGTTTGCAAATATAGTACGAAATGGGGTTGGAAACAAATTATACAACATTTTTTAACTACGTGTATTCACTTACACGCTGCATCATTTTATCTTCTTCAATTTCATTCCGTATTTATCCCTGAATTCCATTGAGGTATTATAGCTTGTCATATATTTATTAAGCACTTTCCCAGACACCACAGATCCACTTACCTCGTACGAGGAACCGTCATAATCGAAATTGAATGAGTATCTGATTTCATATTCCGGATTATTTATCAGCTCGGCCTTAATATTGTACACTCTGTCTGTAAGATTATTTATCGTTTCTCTACTGTTTTCATCCAGTATCTTAAACGATTCTACCATTATAATGCCGCCCTCATACGGTGGACATTCTATCTCAGTATCCACTCTAAGATCCAACAATGTCCCATCCTTAAAGTAACAGAAATCGCCGGCTCCCATTCTGGACATCGGATTCAGCTTATGAAGTTCATAGCTTGACTTGTAAATACTGTTGTACTTCTTACAAGTAATCTTTGCATAAGGAAAATGGCTCCTTTCTGCATAAGACACTGCATCATATTTCTTCTTTCCTCTATATTCCAACACTTTTATAAGCGAGTCGGCCAATACCTCTCGCTCCGACATGTGGTACTCATTCTTAAATTCAAAAGTGATGATATAACCATCATATATAGACATTCCCAATGCCGCGCACACACTGTCGAGCACCTCATACTTTTCTTTCTCCGTCATGAGTCGGTCATCCGACTGACTGGAAAAAACACTAAACGCGCATACCTGCACTGTCGCAATCATGCCCAAGATTGCCACAACAATACTGCGTAAATTAATGTTCACCATACTTTTCAATTTATAATTGATAATAAGAAATAATATTTACCTATATAATACAAAGAAGAATATAACTATCCTCACACAAAGTATAGTGCATATAAACAGCACAGAGCTTAAAACTGACGGGAGAGCACCGGAATTTATCAAACAGTTATCTCCGCCGAACCGATGCAACAATGATGCCTCTCGTCGTAAACCACGCAGAACTGGCCAGGTGCCACGCCCTGTATGGGTGTCTGTGAGTGCACCATATATGAGCCATCGCCCGTACGTTCGAGCCGTGCGGGATGATATTCCGGCGTGTGGCGTATCTTGAACGTGACGTTGCACTCCTGCGCGTCGCCCCACGGATTCATCGTCAGGAAGTGGAAATCGTGCACCTTGAAGTCGGTCTTATAAGCAGTGCGCGGCTCATATCCACGGCTCACGTAGAGTATGTTGCGCTCCACATCCTTCTTCACTGCATACCATGGACCGCCGCCGAAGCCCAGACCATGGCGCTGACCTATGGTGTGGAACCACAGTCCGCGGTGCTGTCCTATCTTCTTGCCGGTCTCCAGTTCGAGCACGTCGCCCGGATTCTCGCCCAGATAACGGCGTATGTAGTCGTTGTAGTTTATCTTTCCGAGGAAGCAGATGCCCTGCGAATCCTTGCGCTTAGCGTTCACAAGATGCTCACGCTCGGCTATCTCCCTCACCTCCTCCTTCATGTAATGACCTATCGGGAATATGGCTTTGCGCAGCTGCCAGTCGTATATCTGCGCAAGGAAGTCGGTCTGGTCCTTCACCGGATCAGGACTCGTCACAAGCCATTTGCGTCCGTCTATTATCTCGGTCTGTGCATAGTGGCCCGTGGCTATGAGGTCGTAGTTGTGCCCCATCTTCTCGTCGAACGCGCCGAACTTTATCATTCTGTTGCACATCACGTCGGGGTTTGGCGTATATCCCGCGCGCACCTTGTCCATGGTGTAGCGTGTCACGCCGTCCCAATACTCCCTGTGGCAGTCCACCACCTGCAACTTGCAGCCATAGCGCGCGGCTACGGCGGTGGCCATCTCCAGATCTTCCTCGCTCGAGCAGTCCCATTCCTCCTCTTCCTCCGGACCTATCTTTATATAGAAGCAGTCGGGATGCAACCCCCTGCGTGCGAGTTCGTAAACCACCACCGAACTGTCCACGCCGCCCGAAAGCAGCACGGCGATGCGCTTGTTCTCTATGTTTTCGTTCATATTGTCGTGTATGATTATTATCCGTATGCAAACTTACGGATTATTTTTCATATTTCGGTGTATGCCGGCAGGAAATGTGACGGGCGTCATGTCCGGTGCGGAAACAACGATGGAGAATCGGTTCTGATGTTTGACTTTATTTTTACAACAACCCTCTCATAACTCGAATATTTTCGAGCAAGTGAACATTCGGACGCGTACAGACGATTCTCGAGAAGTTACGCAACTGTCTGATATAATGCGAGTTACGCATTTTCTTACTATCATACCGATTTTCCCGATTTGCAAAAGAGCCTTTATTGAGGTGCGAAATGGGCTTTATCACCTCCCGATAAGCCCCATTTCGTGCACTGATATGATGCTTTTCGCACATCAAAATGGCCCATTTCGCATTGCGAACCGATTTTTCCGACATTTTTGTTCACACTTAACCGTCACGAAAAACGCCATTTCTCACTTTTCCGTTTTCTATTTTGCGAGTAAAAGCGGGGGCTTTTTTTGGTAAAATATTTTTACAAATCGTATTCGCGACATTATATATATATACTGCCGAAGAGCTATTTTATTAATACATGCTCACCTGCCTCCCGCTCCGAATCTGCGAAAAAAAGACATTGAAAAAGAAAAAATTCATTATTCAGCGAACGGTTGCGCCTCTCGGGTGTATGCACTATCAGAAAACGACAAACAAACAGATATATGATGAAAAGGATAAAGACATTAGCAATGGCCGTATGTATGATGACGGCAACAGGCGTCGCAGCACAGACAGCGCCCGAGGAAGTGAAAAGTCCTATCGTGGAGGAGAAGACTGCCGAATGGTATGACGGACAGATAAAGGCGTGGGGCGAGGTGGTGAAAACCGACCCGAAAAATGAGAACGCATGGCGCAACTATTACCAGGCAGCGAACTACAAACGCTGGCAGGACAACACCGACACTACCGCTGTCACGGTGCTTGCCGAGATGAAAAAGGCTGTACCCGACTCATACATATACAACTACTGCGCCTACCGCGAATATATGGGCACTCCGGAAGACACCGTATATGCCGAAAAAGCCATAGCGCGCATGCCGGAGAAGATGGGCTACGACGAATACAACACGTGGCTGGCCTACTTTGCCAAAGAGAATGACACCCGACGGCTTGCAGATATCTGCAAGGCTTACTACGAGTCGGGGCAATACTCACCGGGTATTCTGCAATACAACTACAACGAACTTCAGGGCATGGATGAGGGCGGAATATATATCGGCGTAGGCGACGCCGTGGTAATACCCAAGTGGTTGCTGCAATACGGCAAGGGAGTACACACCGACAAGATAATAGTATGCGTTCCGTTCCTATATATGCGCAAATACCGTGAACAGCTGTTCCGGCAGCTCGGAATAGGCGAAGTACCCAAGCCGGAGGTTCCGATAACCGATGAAGATAGCAGCTACAAATATCTTCTCCAGCTGTTGCGTTACATACGTGTAAAGTCGGGACGCTCCGTATATTACTCGCCATTGAGCGGTATGGACCTCAAAGCACCGGTGCTCGACAGTCTCTACAACGAAGGACTTGTACTGAAATATTCCGACAAACCATACGACAACATGGCCGTGAAGTGTCGGAACGTGGAGCAGAAATACCTGTTGGAATATCTGCGTGAGTCATTCGTGCCGGACAATTGGATATCTGCCAAAAGGATGTCTGTGAATTATGCGATAATGCTCTGCGACCTGCTGCCATATTACAAAACATACGATAAGGCACGCTACGAATGGCTTATGACCACCTTGCGCAGTGCAATAAAACAGGCTTCGCTGCCGTTGGAAGAAGAGAAAAAGTTCATGAAAATGCTCGACAAATGACGATTTTCAGTCTGAGACGCACACAACGCACCGACGAACAGCTCATGACGGCAGCCGCACGTGGCAGCGACGACGCCTTCGCTGAACTCTACAACCGCTACGCAAGGCGGTTGCAGGGTTTCTTCATACGCCAACTCAGGGGCGACCGCGAGGCTGCCGCCGACTGCACTCACGACGTTTTTCTGCGTGCCTATGCCGCCCGTACGTCGTGGAGGGAAGGCAGAAAGGTGGACGTGTGGCTGTTCACAATAGCCTACAACATCTGCCGCAACATCTGGCGACACGGCATACACGAGGCTGCATACATAGAGACACAGTCCGATTCGCCCGTGGCCGACTGTGAGGCAGAGGCTGAACTCGACGCCGAACTGTTCAGACAGGCACTGCGTACGACGCTCGCCACACTGCGGCCCGATGACCGGATGATGTTCTCGCTGCACTATGAGGAGGAACTGACCGTGCCTGAGATAGCACAGATATACACCATGCCCGAGGGCACTGTGAAATCGAGACTGCACCGGATAATGACAAACATAAAACAGAAAATGACACAATATGAAAATAAATGACAAGGAAATAGCACGCATGGCACGCCGGATGCGCGACGAGGAAAACGAGAGTCTGCACGTAAGACCGTGGCGACGCAACCGCAGGAGCATGCCGCAGTGGCTCGTGGCTCTGCCGGCTGCGGCTGTCATAGGATTTCTGGCGGGATTCTTCACCGGCTCGAAAAGCGAGCCGGAGGACATGCGTATGATCTCACAACGCATCGATACGCTCTACATAACGCGGCAGGCGGAGAAGCCGGAAACGGCAGACTCTGGCACACTGAAGACCACCGGCCTCGCCATAGAGGCTAAGAACGCCGAACCGCGCACACGCGCCAGACGTGACAGCAGCAGCAAATCAAAATATGTCACGGGCGTGCCGGCATCGAGAGACGGCATCAGATACGATATGCTCGTGATGCAATAGACATTGCTTTCTATCTTTCATAAAGATCAATCCATACGCAACGGTCTGATTGTTCAGCCCGCTGCGTTTTATCGTATATACACCGGAGCCATATTGTATTGGCCTCAACTTGCCGCACTATGCCGTGAAACCACCATACACAAAGCGTTTTCCCGCCACTGCATACCGCTCCTCACACCCTTATTTACACCTTACATATCTTTCATATTCGCCTTACTTAACCGTAATAATCGCCTTATACAACCATAATACTCGCCTTACGTAACTGTAACACTCACCTTATAAATAACCAGAAACGCAACTTATACGTGAACGGAATGAAAAATACGACATATTAATTTACGTTAAATCATAGTCCGATATATTGCTCCGTAAGAAATAAAATAATATATTTGCGATATCAAAATAATATCAAAACTAAAACAACTAAATTATTACACTTTTATGGAAAACAAGGAATTTACATTCAAGGGAACGACACTCAACGGCTTCCTGATGCTGTTTGTCAATCTGTTTCTCACCCTCGCGAGCATAGCACTCATCGTGCTTGGCATCAACATCGGCGATTCCGCATGCGGTATCACCACCGGTGTGTGTGGCGGTCTGCTCGCTATTGTGGCACTGATAATGTGGTGCGGCATGATGCAACTCGAGCCAAACGAGGCACGGGTGATGATGTTCTTCGGCCAGTACAAAGGCACATTCACCCGCGTCGGCTACTTCTGGGTCAATCCGTTCATCTCTACCAAGAAGCTGTCGATGCGTGCACGCAACCTCGACGTGGAACCGATAAAGGTGAACGACAAGACGGGTAATCCGGTGATGATAGGTCTGGTGCTGGTGTGGAAGCTCAAAGACACGTACAAGGCGATGTTCGAGATCGACTCGCAGACAATGGCACAGTCGGGCAACCAGAACGCCGTAGGCAACTCAGTATCGAGCGTCATGAAGGCGTTTGAGAACTTCGTGAAGATACAGAGCGACGCCGCGCTGCGCCAGACAGCCGGTCTCTATGCCTACGACGACAACGAACAGAACACCGGCGAACTGACTCTGCGCAGCGGAGGCGAGGAGATAAACAAACAGCTGGAGGAGAAACTGGACGAGCGTCTGAACATGGCGGGCATCGAGATTGTGGAGGCACGCATCAACTATCTGGCTTATGCTCCCGAGATTGCGGCCGTAATGCTGCGCCGCCAGCAGGCTTCTGCCATAATCATGGCAAGAGAGAAAATCGTGGAAGGCGCTGTATCGATGGTTAAGATGGCGCTCCATAAGCTGTCGGACGAGGAGGTCGTGGAACTCGACGACGACAAGAAGGCTGCCATGGTGAGCAATCTCATGGTGGTGCTCTGCAGCGATGAGGCTGCGCAACCGGTAGTGAACACAGGCACTCTGAATCATTAAGTGAACGGGCCGGCACCATGCCGGCCCTGATAAAACATTAAAAACAACCGGTCATGACAAAACACTGACATGGCAAAAAAGGAAAATAAAACAAAGAGCTTCATTCTCAGAATCGACGCCGATATGATGAATGCCATCGAAGCGTGGGCAGCCGATGAGTTCCGCAGCACCAACGGGCAGCTGCAATGGATCATCACGGAGGCCCTGCGCAAGAGCGGTCGTCTGAAGAAAAAGAAGCAGGAAAAGAAAGAAAACGATGAGACTGAAGAATAATGAAAACAGAATAAAGGTGTACCGCACAATGGAAGGCAACATCTTTGAGGCGATGGCTGCAATCATAGTAATAATAATGTGGGTCGTGACAATGAACGACCTGCAAAGCATCGACCAGACCGTCATCATATCGATGTCTGAAGGCAGCAACGAGGCGGGCCGCATTCTTGTGAACAGCATCATAGGTACGGCGGCAGTATTGCTGTGTCTGGTAGCTGCATACTTCCCCGACCGGATGATCAACATACACATAAAACTGCACAACACCGCGCAATACTCACTGATAATACGCATGGCAAGAGTCATGGCTTTAGAGATGGGTTTCGCCTTTCTAGGCAGCGCAGCCGACCCGGCAAACAAGGATTCGATATATCCCATACTGCTTGTCATAGCCTTATGCGTGACACTCGTGGTATTCAGAACACTCATAAAAAGAAAAGGATGAAAGCAGCTTTCACATTCATATCCGCAATACTCCTCGCCTGTGCGGCTGACATGACGGCACAGACAACCGACGGACAATGGTCGGGCAATCTGATTTTAGGACAGGGAAAAGAACTGCCGCTGGTGCTCAACATCGCCACAGGCAGCGACGGAAAGCCGAGTTGCACACTTGACAGTCCAATGCAGGGAGCAAAGGGAATAAAGACAGAGGTGAACGTTCTCACGGCGGACTCCATCAACATAACCGTGCCCGACATCGCGGCAACGTATGCCGGACGCATCACAAAAGACTTGATAACGGGACGTTTCACGCAAATGGGCATGCCGTTCAGGCTCGACCTGAAGCGTGGCGGCGTGGTGATGAACAGGCCGCAGACGCCTCAACCGCCATTGGATTACACCACACAGGAAGTGAGCTTTGAGAACAAGGCTGCGAGAGCAGTGCTCAGCGGCACACTGACATGGCCCGAAGGCTACGACGGAAAGAAGCCCGTGCCGGTGGTGATTATGGTTAGCGGAAGCGGTCTGCAGAACCGCGACGAGGAGGTGTTCGGACACAAACCCTTTCTTGTCCTGGCCGACCGACTGGCACGCAACGGCATAGCATCGCTGAGATATGACGACCGCGGAACCGGTAAATCGACCGGCGACGCCGCCAAAGCCACAACAGCCGACTTCATGAAGGATGCCGCGGCCGGACTCGATATGCTGCGCGGAATGCACGGAAAGTTCTCACGCATAGGAGTGATAGGCCACAGCGAGGGCGGAACGATAGCCTTTATGCTGGCTGCCGACGGCAATGCCGACTTCATTGTGAGCCTGGCCGGAACGGGTGTCAAGGGCGACACGATAGTAGCCGGACAAAGCAATGACGCGCTCAGACGCATGGGACAACCATCCGATGTTACCGCAGCAAACATAAGAAAACAGGCAGAGACCGAAGGGAACGCGTGGCTCAGATACTTCGTAAACTACGATCCGGCTGACGTGATAGCATCAACAACGTGTCCGGTGATGGCTCTGAACGGAACGATGGACACACAGGTGAAGCCCCGACTCAACCTCGACAGAATAAAGAGTCTGCTTCCCAACAATCCGAAAAACACGATAAAGGAATACGACGGCCTCAACCATCTGTTCCAGCACTGCACGACAGGATATGCCGATGAGTACGGAGCGATAGAGGAAACAATGTCTGAAGACGTGATGAAGGATATTGCCGGCTGGATAAATTCCTTATGATGACGCTGCGCCGGCAGACACGTCAATAAGCCTCGCGGTATTTGTTCTCGTCCTTATCCTCGAGCATCGACAGATAACTCTGATAACGGCTCGCCGCGATGTAATGGTCTTCAACAGCCTTGAGCACGGCACATCCGGGCTCATGGGTGTGGGTGCAGTTGCTGAAACGGCAGTTCTTTGAGAAATGGAATATCTCCTTGAAATAGCTCGTAAGCTCCTCCGGCTCCATGTTGAACGTGCCGAAGCCCTTTATTCCCGGCGTGTCGATGATATATCCTCCGCCAGGCAAAGGCAGCATCTCGCTGAAAGTGGTGGTGTGCATGCCCGTATTGTGGGCGTCGCTTATCTCCGCCGTGCGCAGATTGACACCGGGCAGCAGCCTGTTTATCATCGTTGACTTGCCCACTCCGCTGTTTCCGCTCAGCAGAGTGATTTTTCCGCGCAACAAGTCCTTGAGCTGTTCCATGCCCTCACCTGTCTGAGCCGACACCTGAACACACTTATAGCCCACCGTCTCATAAAGGTCGATCATCATCTGCTGATAGTGCATTAGATCGTCGTCGAGCAGGTCGGTCTTGTTGAACACGAGCACAACTGGCACGCTGTAAGCCTCAGCCGTAGCCAGGAAACGGTCGATGAACGTGGTGCTTGTCTGCGGACGCTCCACCGTCACGACGAGAAATGCCTGATCCACATTTGCAGCTATGATGTGACTCTGCTTGCTCAGGTTCTGCGATTTGCGTATGATGTAGTTCTTACGGTCGTCAATGGCAGTGATGAATGCCGTGTCCTGCTGGTTGCGCTCTATCTCCACGTGGTCGCCCACAGCCACAGGATTGGTACTGCGGATGCCCTTGAGCCGGAAGTTTCCTTTAATCTTGCATTCCACGATATCGCCTTCCACGGTCTTCACCGTGTACCAGCTACCGGTATTCTTTATCACTAAGCCTTGCATCGTAATGGGAAAAAATATAAAAAAGAGAAGAAAGAAAACAAACCACACACACGTTACGGACAGCCGGAATAATCATACAGAACATCCGTGACAGCCGGTGCGCGCCGCGTTTATTTTCTTTCTTTTCAGTGAATTTATACTGTCATTATTTCTTTTGTCTTTTCAGCGAGCAGCTCATCAATCTTCTTGATGTACTTGTCGTGAATCTTCTGAAGTTCCTGCTCGGCGTCCTTCTCGTTGTCTTCAGACAATCCGTCCTTGATGGCTTTCTTCAGTTTCTCCTTTGTCTCGGTACGGGCGTTGCGCACCTCCACCTTAGACCTCTCGCCAATCTTGTTGCATTGTTTCACCAGATCGCGGCGACGCTCCTCCGTTGGCTGCGGTATGCCGAGACGGATAATCTCACCGTTGTTCTCAGGAGTGATGCCTACATCACTGTCCATGATGGCTTTCTCTATGTCGCGGATGGCCTTCTTGTCCCAAGGACGGATGGCGATGGTACGTGGATCGGGCACTGATACGTTGGCAACCTGATTCAATGGCACCATCGAACCGTAAGAGTTCACTCTCACACCTTCGAGAATAGCCACGTTGGCACGTCCGGCACGTATGCGGGCAAGCTGCTCTTCGAGATACATCGCAGCCATCTCCATGCGCTCACCGGCGGCATTTAATGTCTCTTTAACGTCAATCATATCTTCTTATTATTGTTTGTTTATTTGGTTTAGCTGTAATCTTACATCCGACACCCGAGCACCGCATCCGAAGCTTTCATGGCATTCAGCAGCCCACAGACGGTCTTGGATGTAACCCTTCCGGAATGCTGCAAGCGCGGCAAACAGGCTTTTTTATTTTTGCAAATATAAATATTAGTTTTTAAACATCCAAATTATTATCTTCGGAATTTAACGCCCGACCGCCATATCCGCGATTTTAAAGACGAACCGAAAACCGTGATGCAGACACTATCCGCCCGCTTGCCGACAGACCGCAGATGATAAGCCGGCAGCGGAACAGGCAACCGATACAGAGAATTATTAACACGACAACAGACTGATATGTAACTGAAGATGAGCACATTCAGAATCCATAGGAACAAATCCGCGCTTAATTCAGACAGAAAGACAGACGTTTCAACATAGAAGCAGCATCGGTTTCTTTTGCCGGATGAAAAAGATACGGGATACTTTCAATTTATAACCTGATTTCGATTTTCACGCCCCGGTTTCCCACTCTACCCCGAAAAATAAGCGCGTATTTGCGCGCAGACTTTCCATCGGACGCAAATACGCGAAATATAAGAGGTTTTTATAAAATATTGAATATCAATAACTTATATTTAAAAGGTGTTTTATCGTCCTGCGAAAAGCACCATTTCGACATGCGAAATGGCCTATATTGGAGGCTGAAATGGGCCATTTCGCACCCTAATATAGGCTTTATCGGAATGCAAAATGGGCAATATCGGAATGCGAAAAGAACTTTTTCGGACTATGTTATGGGGTATATCTAAAGACCATAAAGCCCGAAACGGCCTCCGCAACGCCTGTTTTAACATTCCTTTACACCTCTTTTGAGAAAATATTTTGTCAAAATTACGTCAAGAAAAACTGTAAGTTCATCCTTTGAGTTTTCGTGTAAAACGATGATATTAAGCGTGAGAAATAATGTGGAAAACATTTATCCGACTAACGGGAAATTTATATGGCATACGGATAGGTTCTTTATTATCACCAACTATCCACCGGATGTGCCCGTATTTAATAATTTTGCATTTTCAGGAAGATAAAAACATAAAATCGGAAAAAACAGCCTCGGTTTTTCAAATATTTTCAATCATAATCCATAAATAATGTAAAAACTTTTTGGGTTCTATATTCTAATTTATTATCTTCGCATATCCAATACTGATTTACAATACTTTTTTCGTGTGACAGAATCTTTTGTAACCGCAAAAGACCGTATCTGCACATTATGCAACCGAACTAATAAACTAAAAACTAAAAGATGAACAAAAAACTGAAATGGGGCCTGATAGCTGCTATCGTATGCGCACTGGTCGTGTGGGGTGTGTATTCACAAATGCCTAAAACCAACTCCGAACTGGCTGATGCCGAAAAGGTAGTACAGGGCGGAAGGGGAAAAAACAAACAGCTGAACGTAAACGCCACAATCATAAAGACCGGGCCCCTGACCGACGAGTTCACAGTCACCGGAACACTCATTCCGGACGAAAGCGTCGATCTGTCTTTTGAGACGTCCGGACAGGTGGTAAGCATAATGTTCAAAGAGGGCGTGCACGTGAAAAAAGGACAGCTCCTGGCAAAGGTGAACGACAAGAAACTGCAGGCCGAACTCAAGAGACTGGTGTCGCAGCTCAAGCTCGCCAAAGACCGTGTTTACAGGCAGCGCACGCTGTTGCAGCACGACGCCGTAAGCCAGGAAGCCTATGAACAGGTGAACACGGAGCTTGCCACGCTGCAGGCCGACATCGACATAGTGAAAGCTCAGATAGAACTGACAGAGCTGCGGGCACCGTTCGACGGAATAATCGGATTGCGGCAGATAAGCGTCGGTGCATACGCCACACCGCAGACGGTCGTGAGCAAGCTGACGAGAATAGTTCCGCTGAAGGTGGAGTTCGCCATTCCCGAACGATACGCAAGGGACATCAAGCCGGGCACAAGGCTTCAGTTCTCCATCGACGGAGTGCTCCACACATTCCCGGCAAAGGTCTATGCCAAGGAGTCTGCCATCGACATGAACACTCACACTCTTACAGTACGCGCGATATATGCCAATGCCGACGGTAAACTGACGCCGGGACGGTATGCCAGCATCAATCTGAAGAAACAGGAAATAAAGGACGCAATAGCCATTCCTTCTGAGGCTGTCGTACCCGAAATGGGTAAAGACAAGGTGTTCCTTTACAAATCGGGAAAGGCTCAGCCGGTGGAAATAACAATCGGACTGAGAACGGAGGACAAGGTACAGGTGTTAAGAGGACTTAGCGTAGGCGACACGCTGATAACTTCAGGAACGCTGCAGCTCCGCACCGATTTGCCGGTAACTCTCGATAAGATTGATTAATGCACATAAAAAACACGAATAATGAACATTTCCGAAATAAGCATACGCAGACCTGTTCTCGCGACGGTGATGACCGTGATCATTCTGCTTTTTGGAATAATAGGCTATGCGTACCTGGGCGTGAGAGAATATCCGTCGGTCGATAATCCTATCATTTCAGTAACCTGCTCGTACGCCGGAGCCAACGCCGACGTCATAGAGAATCAGATAACGGAGCCGCTTGAGCAGAACATCAACGGTATTCCCGGCATACGCTCGCTTACGAGTACGAGCGAACAGGGCAAAAGCCGCATAACGGTGGAGTTCGAACTGTCGGTCGATCTGGAGACTGCCGCCAACGACGTACGCGATAAGGTCTCTCGCGCGCAGCGCTATCTGCCGCGCGACTGCGACCCTCCCACTGTGTCGAAAGCCGATGCCGACGCCTCACCTATACTCATGGTGGCTCTGCAAAGTGAGAAAAGGCCGTTGCTGGAACTCAGCGAGATAGCCGACCTTACGGTGAAAGAGCAGCTTCAGACCATCCCCGACGTGAGCAGCGTGAGCATCTGGGGCGAGAAGAAATACTCCATGCGACTGTGGCTCGACCCGATAAAGATGGCGGGATATGGCATCACGCCGATGGACGTGAAGAACGCCGTGGACAACGAGAACGTGGAACTGCCGTCGGGAAGCATCGAGGGTAACACCATCGAACTGAACATACGCACGATGGGACTTATGAACACCGCGAAGATGTTCGACGATCTCATAGTGAAGAGCGACGGCAACCGCATAATCCGTTTCAGCGACATAGGACGCGCCGAACTCGGTGCCGCCGACATAAAAAGCTACATGAAGATGAACGGTGTGCCGATGGTGGGCGTGGTGGTTGTGCCTCAGCCCGGCGCGAACCACATCGACATAGCCGACGCCGTGTATAAACGTATGGAGCAGATGAAGAAAGACCTGCCCGAAGACGTGAAATACAGCTACGGCTTCGACAACACCAAGTTCATACGCGCATCAATAAACGAGGTGAAACAGACGGTTTACGAGGCGTTCATCCTTGTGATAATCATCATCTTCCTCTTCCTGCGCGACTGGCGTGTGACGCTTGTTCCCTGCATCGTCATTCCCGTATCGCTCATCGGTTCGTTCTTCATAATGTATCTGTTCGGCTTCTCCATCAACGTGCTCACGATGCTTGCCGTGGTGCTTGCCGTGGGATTGGTGGTCGACGACGCCATTGTGATGACCGAGAACATTTATATCCGAATAGAGAGGGGCATGTCGCCGAAGGAAGCCGGAATAGAAGGCGCGAAGGAGATATTCTTTGCCGTCATATCCACGACAATCACCCTGGTGGCAGTTTTCTTCCCCATCGTGTTCATGGAAGGAACCACCGGCCGACTGTTCCGCGAGTTCAGCATGGTGATTTCGGGCGCCGTAATCATATCGGCATTCTCCGCCCTCACGTTCACACCGATGCTTGCGACGAAGCTTCTGAAACAAAAGGAAAAGAAAAACGCATTCTATCGCGCCACCGAACCGTTCTTCGAAGGTTTGAACAACATATATGAGAGATCGCTGAAATACGTGTTGCGCCACCGCATGTGGATATTGCCGCTCATCGCCTTAATGCTCGTGCTCATCGTAGTGCTGTGGGGAAAGATTCCGTCGGAGATGGCTCCGCTCGAAGACCGCTCAATGATCACCATCAACACACGCGGCGCAGAGGGTGTGACCTACGAATACATAAGAGATTATACTGAAGACATCAACCGTGTGGTTGACTCCATAATACCCGACGCCAAAGCCGTCACAGCACGTGTGTCGAGCGGAAGCGGAAATATACAGGTGACCCTTAAGGACATGGCCGACCGCGATTACAGCCAGATGGACGTTGCCGAAAAATTGTCGGCTGCCGTGCAGAAGAAGACCAAAGCGCGTGCTTTCGTACAGCAGCAGTCATCGTTCGGCGGTCGCCGTTCGCGCATGCCTATACAGTATGTACTGCAGGCCACCAACCTCGAAAAGCTCGAAAAGGTGCTCCCGAAATTCATGGAGAAGGTGTATGAGAATCCGGTTTTCCAGATGGCTGACGTCGATCTGAAGTTCAGCAAGCCCGAAGCGCGCATACACATCAACCGCGACAAGGCCAACGTAATGGGCGTAAGCACACGCGACTTGTCCGAGACCTTGCAGTACGGACTCAGCGGACAGCGCATGGGATACTTCTACATGAACGGCAAACAGTATGAAATACTCGGTGAGATAAACCGCCAGCAGCGCAACAAGCCGGCCGACCTGCGTGCGATATATCTGCGCAGCAACGACGGGAAAATGATACAGATGGACAACCTTATCGAAATAGAGAATACCATTGCTCCGCCTAAACTGTACAGGTACAACCGCTTTGTTTCGGCAACGGTTTCCGCAGGATTGGCTGAAGGGAAGACCATCGGTCAAGGTCTCGACGAGATGGACAAGATAGCGAAGGAGGTGCTCGACGATACGTTCCGCACGTCTCTGGCAGGCGATTCCAAGGATTTCCGCGAGAGCTCGTCAAGTCTTATGTTCGCCTTCATCCTCGCCCTGGTGCTCATTTACCTCATTCTGGCAGCCCAGTTCGAAAGTTTCAAGGATCCTTTCATCATAATGCTTACCGTTCCGCTCGCCATAACTGGTGCGCTGATATTCATGTATTACGGCGACATAACCATGAACGTGTTCAGCCAGATAGGCATCATCATGCTCATAGGTCTTGTGGCAAAGAACGGTATCCTCATCGTTGAGTTCGCCAACCAGAAACAACAGGATGGCATGGACAAGCTGACTGCCGTACGCGAAGCCGCAAAACAGCGTCTGCGTCCTATTCTTATGACGAGTGCATCGACCATTCTCGGCCTCATCCCGCTGGCTTTCGCCACAGGCGAAGGATGCAACCAGCGCATCGCAATGGGTGTGGCTGTTGTCGGCGGAATGCTTGTCTCCACCATTCTTACGATGTATGTGGTGCCTGCCGTTTACAGTTTCATATCAACAAACAGAATAAAAAAGATAACAAATGATAAATAAACTCATTACCGGAATATTCTTTCTGATGTGCTTCTGCAGCGCGTCTGCCCAACAGGAATCTGAATTTCACGATGTCGGAGTGACGACATTGCAGGACTGTCTGGCCAAAGGTCTTGAGAATAACTTTTCAATACGGATGGTGAAAAACCGTCAGGAAGTCAGCTCTAACAATGCAACGGCAGCCAACGCGGGACTGTTGCCTGAAGTGAATCTCACTGCCTCATACAACGGAAACTATCATACCACAAGCTCAACAGCAAGAGGCACGGGCATAACCTCAAAAGAAAGCAACGCCCTTGACGGGACTCTTGACGCCGGAATAGAACTCAACTGGACCATATTCGACGGCTTCAACGTGTGGACAAACTACAAACAGCTGCAGCTGATGAAGGAACAGGGCGAGCTGCAGACACGTGTCGCAGTTGAGGATTATGTGGCATCGCTCACCGCAGAATACTACAACTTCATACAGCAAAGCATCCGACTGAAGAACTTCCACAACGCCATGAAGCTCTCACGCGAACGATTGCGCATCGTGGAAGTGAACTATCACGTCGGCAGTTTCTCGCAACTGGAATATCTGCAGGCAAAAGTTGACTTCAACGCCGACAGTACCCAATACATGAAACAGCGCGAAGCACTCAACACTTCAAGAATAACACTGAACGAGATGCTTGGCAACGAGGACGTCATGGCACTGCTCGGCATACGCGATACGACCATCGACGTAAACCCGAACCTGCGCTACGACGAGCTGTGGGAGGCCACTCTGTCTGCCAACTCGTCGCTCCTGCTGGCCGATAAGAATACAGACATCGTGAAAGCAGACTACAAAAAGATTATGTCGCGCGACTATCCTTACGTGCGACTCAACATGGGCTACGGCTACACCATGAACCGTTACGAACTCTCTGCCACACGGAAGCGCGACAACTGGGGACTGAACGCCGGAATAACCGTAGGCTTCAAACTGTTCGACGGCAAGCGAAGAATGCAGAAACGCAATGCCGAGCTCGACATAAAATACTCTGAACTGGAGCGTGAGAACCTGAAACTCTCACTGAAATCGGAGCTAAACAACTTCTGGCAGGCATACAGAAACAACTGGGAGATACTACAAAAGGAACGGCAGAATCTCGTTGCGGCAGAGACAAACTACTATTTCGCAAACCTCAAATATCTTGAGCACAGCATATCAGGATTCGAGATGCGCGAGGCGCAGCAAAGCCTGCTCGATGCCCGCGAGCGCATACTCGTTGCCGAATACGACACAAAGATATGCGAGATATCGCTCCTTCAACTCAGCGGAAAAGTGCTGAGCTATCTCAATGGAGAAACATAACAGACAACATAAAACCAACAAACAATCCAATACAAGGATACGAACATGAGAAAAATAATATTATTCGCCCTGCTGATTGCAGCCTGCATCTCGTGCACTGCACAATCAAAGAAATCGGTATCAATACTCGGTGACTCGTACAGTACGTTCCAAGGCTATCTGCAACCGAGCACGAACTACGTTTGGTATAACGCCGGAAAGCACGACAACACAGACGTGACAAAAGTGCAACAGACGTGGTGGCACCAGCTGATAAGCAGCAAAGGGCTACGCCTGTGTGTGAACAACTCGTTCTCAGGAGCAACAATATGCAACACCGGATACAACAAGGAAGACTACAGCGACCGCTCATTCTGCACACGTCTGTGGAATCTCGGATGTCCCGACATAATATTCATCTTCGGCGGAACGAACGACAGTTGGGCAGAATCACCCATCGGCGAATATAAGTACAGCGACTGGACGAAGGAAGATCTCTACTCTTTCCGCCCGGCAATGGCATATATGATAGACAACACAATAGCACGCTATCCGAACGTCGAGATTTATGTCATAATCAACGACGGGCTGTCTGAGGAAATAACAGAGTCGAGCCGCACCATTTGCGAGCACTATAAAGTGAAATATGTGATGCTGAAAGACATCGACAAGCTCAACGGTCATCCATCCATAAAAGGCATGAGACAGATAGCCGAACAAGTGGGGAAGATAATGAAAAAATAAATAATAACCGACAATAAAGACAAGAGAAACGCGCGGACCGCGGCCGGCAGCAGGACAATAATGTGTCACTGACTGCAGACAACGCCGTTCGCGCGTTTCTCTTTTTTATATTCTTGCGTGATTATTCAATCACTCCGCACCAGCCACCGTTGCGTTCCAGCTTCAGTGTGAGCACCGAAGACTTGTCCACCTGGCTCTCACCCTTCACGTAGTCGAAAGCCTGGCGGTCGGCATTCACGCCGTCGGCAAAGAAAGTAAGGGTGCGTTTGCCACCGTCACCGAGGAAGTCGAGCGGCACATTCACGGTTCTTGCGTTGCCTGCGCTCATTGCTCCTATGAACCAGCGGTTACCTTTACGGCGTGCCACGACAACATACTCGCCCACCTTGGCATCGATGACGTGTGTCTCATCCCATGTCACAGGCACCGAGCTTATGAACTTAGTGCACTCCTCTTCGGCGTAATATCTTGTCGGAGTATCCGAAAGCATCTGTATGCCACTCTCAAAAACGACATACATAGCCATCTGACAAGCACGCGTACCCATACCCATCGGATTAGGATCGGTGCAGCGGTTTGACTCCGGTTGTGCCGAGTTCATCGAACCGGGAGTGAAATCCATTGCTCCCACAGCGTTGCGGATGAACGGCAGATAGATTGTGTTCTCCGGACGACAGCCCTCGTTCTGCTCCATGCCACGCACTCCTTCGTAAGACAGAAGATTAGGATATCTGCGCTCCAGACCTGCCGGTTTGAACGATCCGTGGAAGTCAACCACCATCTTGTATTTGGCAGCTTCCTTTATCACTCTTTCATAGAAGTTCACCATCCACTGGTCGCTGCGGTCCATGAAATCTATCTTCACACCCGGAATTCCCCACTCGGCATAGCGTTTGAAGAGGTCCATGTGGTTCTCAACTGTCAGCCACGGCAGCCACAGAATGAGGCCCACGTTCTTGCTCTTGCCATAAGCCACGAGCTCAGGGATATTGATTGCGTCGATCGAGTTGAACGGATCGCGTGTCGTGCGTGCCCATCCTTCGTCAAGGATGATGTAAGGAATGCCGAACTTAGATGCGAAATCGATGTAATATTTATACGTATCGTTGTTTATTCCGGCCTTGAAGTTCACGCCCCATATCATCTTGTGGTTCCACCAGTCCCAGCTCACCTGTCCCGGTTTAATCCAACTGCAGTCCTTCAGTTCGCACGGAGAAGAGAGCACATAGGTCATCTCGTTGGCAAGGATATCCTTGTCCTGCTTCGAGATTACGAAATAACGCCACGGGAACGAACGCTTGCCCTGAGTGCGGGCTATGTAGTCTGCCTCCTTCAGTATCTTCACACTTCTGTCGCCATCGTCGCCGAACTCAAGCGGAACCTTAGGAAATACTGCCTTCATTCCATTCTCGCCGGTACCCTTTAAGAACATACACGGATAGTCTCTCAGGTCAGCTTCAGAGATAAGAATCTTATAATTCTTGTCCGTACCAACCAAAACCGGGAAATATATCATCTTGTCCGACGGCTTGAAGTCGCGCGTCTTGATTTGGCTGTAAGGACTTTCATACGAAGTCTTGAAACCATCTGTGAAAGAAACGTGAGCCGTATAATCACCGGGGAAACCTATTTTGAAAGTCTCGTCCTTCACGTCGGCAGTGCCCTTAATGTTTGTCACGAAGCGATAAGCCACACCGTTGTCGAAAGCTCTGAACTCAATGGCGTAATTGCCCGACATGTTGAGCGTCATGGCATTGTAGTGGTTCTTCACCTGTGCGTTCTTTATAGGCACCTCGCGCTTTATTGTCTCGTCAACCGAAGTGCGTTTCACGTTTTTCAGTTTCGGCTTCACTCCCAGCTGTTTATTGCCGACGGTCATGGCGAGCTCGCATCCTGTGAGCACCTCGTTGCCGTTAACACTTACCGAATAAGTCACCTTGTCGCCAAGGCTCACGTTCACTCCGATAGTGCCGTCGGGCGACTTGAGCGTCAGGTCATCGGCAGCTCTCAGCCCGGTTGTGAGCAATGCCGCCGCAAGCATAAGGATTGTTTTTTTCATGATTGTAATAGTTATGTTGTATTGTTAAGTATATAGGCCGGATAAATTCCGCAAACCCGGTTATAAAAAACTGGAGGGGCGGAAAGCATTCCGTTTTCCAAGCCTCTCCAGTCTATGCGTATCAATGATGATTATTTCTTTTTCTTACCCTTAGCCAGCTCTTTTGTGAGCGAATAAGGAGCGTCGCTGTCGGCAATGCCGCGCTGCTTGTTAGGTGTGGAAGACATTGTGTAAACAATGTTTGCACCGTTGAGCAGATCGCTGTGTGTCACATAGTTCTTTGTGTAGTCGGCACCGTTGAGTGTCATCTTCTGTATGTAACGGTTCTCGGCACTGTTGTTGTCGGCAGTGATTGTCACGGTCTTACCGTTCTCCAGATGCAGAGTCATCTTGTCGAAGTACGGAGTTCCGAGCACATACTCATTAGAACCCGGGCATACAGGATAGAATCCCATAGCAGAGAATACATACCAAGCAGATGTCTGACCGTTGTCCTCGTCACCGCAGTAGCCGTCAGGATTTGCGTTGTAGAGCTTGTCCATCACCTCACGGATCCAGTACTGAGTCTTCCAAGGCTCGCCTGAATAACCGTAGAGATAAATCATGTGCTGTATAGGCTGGTTGCCGTGAGCATAGTTACCCATGTTCATTATCTGCATCTCACGTATCTCATGGATTACTCCACCGTAGTAGCTGTCGTCGAACAATGGCGGAACATTGAATACAGAGTCGAGCATTGCGTTGAATGTAGCCTTGCCGCCCATCAGGTCGATGAGTCCCTGTGGGTCGTGGAATACAGACCATGTGTAGTGCCAAGAGTTACCCTCGGTGAAGGCGTCACCCCACTTCAGCGGGCTGAACGGAGTCTGGAACTTGCCGTCCTTGTTGCGTCCGCGCATGAGTTTTGTCTCCTTGTCGAACACGTTCTTATAGTTGAAGGCGTGCTTGAGGAACGGCTTGAGCTCCTTGTCAGACTTGCCGAGAGCCTTACCGAACTTATAGATGCACCAGTCATCATAAGCATACTCGAGCGTACGTGCCACGTTCTCGTTTATCTTAACATCGTAAGGCACATAACCCAGTTTGTTATAATATTCATATCCGAGACGTCCTGTAGAAGAAATCTGCGGATGAACAGAGTTTGCGCCATGCTTTACAGCCTCCCAAAGAGTCTCTGCGTCGTAACCGCGCAGACCTTTCAGATAGGCATCGGCAACCACTGAAGCAGAGTTGTTACCAACCATACAGCCTCTGTGACCGGGGCTTGACCACTCAGGAAGGAATCCGCTCTCCTTGTAAACATTCACGAAACCAGCCTGCATCTTCTCGTTTACAGAAGGATATACGAGGTTGAGCAGCGGGAAGAGGCAACGGAATGTGTCCCAGAAACCTGTACCGGTGTAGAGATAGCCGGGCAGCACCTTGCCGTTGTACGGGCTGTAGTGTACAGGCTGTCCGTTGGCATCGATCTCGTAGAAGCTGTGGGGGAACAGAGCCGAACGGTAGAGGCAAGAGTAGAATGTGCGCAGATGGTCGATGTTGTCGTCCTCTATCTCAATCTTGCCCAGCACCTCGTTCCAACGGTCGCGGCCCTGCTGCTTAACGCGGTCGAAGTTGCCGTCGCCCAGTTCTTTGAGGTTGAGAAGTGCCTGTTCAGGGCTGATGAACGATGAAGCCACCTGCACATTGACCTGTTCGCCGCGCTTTGTCTTGAAACCTACGATGGCACCTGAGTGGTTGCTTGTAGATTTCAGCTGCGAAGCATCAACCTTACCGTCTGTCACGGCAGCTGTGTATGTGAAAGGTTTGTCGAACTTCAGCACGAAATAGTTTTTGAAGTTCTCGGGCACACCGCCACTGTTGCGTGTGGTGTAACCCACGATCATGTTCTTCTCAGGAATGATCTCGGCATAAGAACCTCTGTCGAAAGCATCCAGAACGATGTACGACTTGTCTGTCTCCGGGAATGTGAAGCGCATGGCAACGGCACGGTCTGTAGGAGCCATTTCGGCAACCACGTCGTGGTCGGCCAGATATACGCGGTAGTAGTAAGGCTTTGCTATCTCTGCCTTGTGAGAGAACCACGAAGCACGCTTGTCCTGGTCGAACTCGGGAGTTCCTGTCACAGGCATGATTGAGAACTGACCGAAGTCGTTTATCCACGGGCTTGGCTGGTGGGTCTGCTTGAATCCACGTATCTTGTCCTGTGTGTATACATAAGCCCATCCGTCACCCATCTTGCCGGTCTGTGGCATCCAGAAGTTCATACCCCACGGCATGGCGATGGCCGGATAGGTGTTGCCGGTGGATAACTCGAATTTAGAAAGTGTTCCTACGAGCGGGCTGACATAGTCAACAGGCTCGGCAGTCTTGGCTGCACCGGCACCCAATGTGCCCAATGCAAACAGCGCAGTAAATAAGGTTTTTAATCTCATATTGTTATTATAAATATTGAATTCTCCGATTACGCCAGTTAATATAATAAGTCGCGGAAGAAACACAAACAAATACAGAAGCCATCCTAACACAGAGAGCCATACCACCTGACAATGGCTATTGTTTGCTACAACGACATATATTGCAACAAAGATACGACAAATTGAGCGCACTGCAAAATAAAAATCCATTTAATTTGATACTCCCCGATGCTTGTTCAAAAGCAGTGTATATTTATGCGGTTTGCGACAGATTCGCGCATTAATATTTATCGCTGCAGGAACATCAACATCACCGGAATGTTCCCACTGGCCGGGAAAATATTTATGGCTGCGCATAAACGGTTTTTGAGCACACGGCATGACATTATGACGGGCAACGGAATGGACGCTTCAGTGGATAAAAAGACTTTCCTATACAATGCAAGACAGGCATTATTCGGATGTCAGACAGATTTTATTATGATAAGGAACAAGCTCTATCACGACGTGACATGAAGCATGCCGACCTGCAAAAAAGACTTTATCACAAACCGGTTAATGACAATTCTGGAAACTGACAGCTGAAAATACTCCGACCAGACTTAGAATCAATAGAAATCAAATGATGATCGATTTATCGAAAATCGGCGGCTTCAAGCCCGGATAAGCGCTGTTTTAATCTGCTGAAATGAAAACAATATGGACTACTTTCAAATCGTAACCAGATTTTGATTTTTCGGTCTTAGTTTCCCACTCTACCCCGAAAAATAAGCGCGTATTTGCAAACAAACCTTCCTTCGGGCGCAAATACGCGAATTATGAAGGGATTACATAATATATTGAATATCAATGATTTATGTTTAATGAATATTTCCTCGCATTGCAATATGCCCCATTTCGGCTTGCAATAAAGCCCTTTTCGGAGGGCGAAATGGGCCATATCGCACCCTGAAATGGGCTTAATCGGAACGCGAAATGGGCAATATCAGAAAGTGAAATGTATTATTTCGGACTACATAATGGGGTATATGAAAAGCCGGTATGCCATGAAATGGCCTCAAATGTGCCCGATTTAACATTCATTCACACCTCTTTTGCGAAAATATTTTGTCAAAATTTAGTCAAGAAAAATTGTAAGTTGTTCTCTCGAAAATCCCTTAAAAACGCTGATTTCAGATGTAAAGAAACACTCCGGAAACATGCATACGACGCACTATGAAAATATATTGGCTTTGGCGAATGGATTTATTGTTATGACAACGCGGATTCATTGTTACGGTAGCGTGGATTTATCGCCGTGACAACATTGATTTTTCCATTACGCGAGCCACGCACATTCACGGCTTACAAAACACAGCGCGATATATAATTATTCCGCCATTCAATACTTATTCACCACTGGAAAAATACTTATTCATCACCGAAAGCCATGCTCCACTGAATATCCGTCTGGCAGTATAGGCCTCCTCACAGACTCTGACATTAAGTCTCACATAAGCCATATATACTTTATGAGGATTCCCTACAATACCTGTCCGATGATTCAAGATTTCCCGACAAAACCTCTACCAAGCGTCTGAAACCGTCCGCCATTCCCGGTTTTGCGATTTCATCGAATAAAATCCTTACCGACAGAAACTTTATATTCATGCAAAAACAAAAATGACGACCGGCGTCGGAAAGACGCACGGCCGCCACATATATAATTAGGATTGAAAGTCGCATCACAGCTGCTCCGGCAGAGAACGGACGACAGGCATCCGCCTTACCGGGCGCGGCACTTGCCACCTTTGAACCTTCAACTTTTAAGCGGAGGCCCCAGACACAGGCATCGGGGACTGTCCGCCACGAAGAATTATTGTATTACTTGAATTGAAAGTCTTACATCTTCACGCTCACTGTGTGAGTGCCCGCACCGTATTCCTTTGAGGCAGTCTCGCCGGGAAGTGTCACATCGGCTGTGGCTCCCTCAGGAATAGTGAACGTCCACTTCCATGTGTCGCCGTCAAACTTCCATGAACTCTTTATGAGTCCGGCGGCAGACTTGTATTCAGCAGTCAGATAACCCAGACGACGGTCGGGAACAGGACGCATGATGATGTGGCGGAAGCCCGGCTTGGCTGGATCGGCGGCTATGCCGGCAGCAGTCTCCCACAACCATTCGCACACCGAACCGTAGGCGTAATGATTGAACGAGTTCATGCCCTGCGGACCCATGCCCTTGTCTTTCATGTAGCTGTTCCAACGTTCCCAGATGGTTGTGGCGCCGTTGTCGATGGAATAGAGCCACGACGGATTCTTGCGCTGGAAGAGCAGTTCGTAGGCAATGTCGGACATACCGTTCTCGGTAAGTGTGGACATGAGTATTGAAGTGCCGAGGAAACCTGTCTGCAGGCAGTTGTCGTGCTGCTTGAAGTTCTCGCGCAGACGGGCAATCATGCGTTCCTTGGCAGCGCCTTCAAGTATGTTGTTCTTCAGGGCGAAGAGTGCCGGAGTCTGCATGGTGTTAAGTATCTCAGTCTTGAACTCACCGTCTGAAGTGAAGAACTGGCTGCGTATGTACTCGCGTGCCTCGTTCACCATCGACGCATAGCGTGAGGCGTCACGGCCGGTGGCGTTGGCCATGTCGCGCATCATGCCGGCATCCATAAGCCAGTAGCTGGCGCACAGATAGTTCCAGTAGTCAACAGCCTCAGGCAGAGGACCGTTCTGACCGAAGGCACGTCCGCTGCAACTCTCCAGCGGTTCGTAGCTCAACCAGTCGGCCCACTGATAGTTTCCGTTCTCGTTTCTGAGCGCATTGTGATCGTATTTTGTCTCCGCAACGTGGTTCATGAAACGCTCCATTGACGCCCACGACTCGTCAACCACCTGTTTGTCGCCGTACTGTTTCCATACGACCCATGGCACAATGATTCCCGCATCGGCCCAACCGAGGCGCATCATGTCCTGATCGCCGCATCCGTACTGTGCGAACGGAGCCACGCCCGGATAGCCGCCTGTGGGCGACTGGGTGTCGCGCATGTCCTGCAACCACTTATGGAAGAAACGTTTGGTGTTGGCGAAGAATGTACCTGTCTCTGCAAACACCTGTGTGTCGGCAGTCCAGCCCAGACGTTCGTTGCGCTGCGGACAGTCGGTAGGAACAGACAGATAGTTGGACAGCTGTCCCCAATATGTGTTAGAGATAAGTTTGTTCACAAGTTCGTTACCCGTAGTGATGTGTCCTATCTCCATGTCCTTGGCGATAGATGTCACGGGAACGCTGCGTATCTTCTTTATTGTCACCGGCTCGGTGACGGTGATTGATACGAAACGATAGCCGAAGAACGTGTTTTGCGGACGGAAGGTTACGGGCTTGTCTCCTGCTGCAAAGGTATAGTCGAGCATCATGCCTGTATCAGGTATGCGCAGATTGAGACGGTGAACGCTGCCTTCAGGTCCGTCCATGCCTCTGCTCTTAGCTCCGTTTCCGTCGTTGAGCAGCTCTCCTGTCACACAGTGAAGCTTTGTGCCTTCCTTTGCCTGGAAGACGAACTCAGGCACGGCGGCGGCATTCTGTCCGAAGTCAACCACCAGATTCTCGCCCGGATTTACCTGCATGGACTCTCCGTCCTTGAATTTCTTCTTTATGACAACCTTGCCGTAAGCGTCGTCGCTCTGCCCTGTCACGTCCTGCCAGGTATAGGCATCGACGGGAGCGAGCGCAAGGTCCTGACGCATATATATCTCGGCACCGTTGTTCGGACGTATCTGTCCGCGGAATTCGTGGTTCACTTCAGGCTTTGAGAGCTTGGCAGGAGTAAGATAGCCCTGTGGCTCGCGGGCATCGTAAACCTCGCCGTCGAATATGGCGGCATGCTTCACCGGTCCGGCAATACCTGCCAGCCAGTTGTCTGTATCGGTTCCGTAAAAGCGTGTGGTTCCGTCGGCATAGGTCACACGCAGCACGCCACGAAACGCGCACTTGGTGCCATACATGCCCTGAGTTCCGCCGGGGGTGACGATCTTGTCGGCCCACCAGCCCGGTGTAACCTGCGCGGCCAACTGGTTCTCAGCTCCGGAGTGTCTGTCGAACAGGTCGGTTATATCATATGTAAACGAACGCTTGGTCTTGAGCGGATGGGTGAATCCGGGCTTGAGCACCTCTTTGCCGACGAGCTTGCCGTTGACATACAGGTCATAGACTCCAAGTCCTGCCGTCATCCATTCCACACGTTTCACCTTGGCTTCGTTGGTCAGTGTGGATACAAACCAGTTGGCACCGTCAGCCGCACGCGCACCATCGTTCACAGTACCCGTCACAACAGGTGCATTGACTACGGAAATCCATTCAGAATTTTTCCACGTTTCACCGTCGAACCCGTCGATCAGTGTCCCCACGTTTTTCTTGTCGGCAGTACCGCAAGCCGTAAACATTGCGAGTGCTGCACAATAAAGCATCTGTTTGTAGTTCATCATATTTTATTTTGTTTTTATGAAATTCTATCTTACGACCCCTGCAACAGATAAACCGTATTATTTCAGACAGTTTAAGCAGTAGGTGCTGAATATCCGCACAATTCGCCGGTCGGCGACACGGCTTTGCAGCTTGACGCACAAAGCGGCAGGCAAGACAAAAAGTTCGGACATTCTCTTGTTTTAGTCATTAGTTTTATTCAGACAGACATCAATGCCGGAAACTGACTTTCATCCACAGGAAAGAACCGTGCGGAACGGCGGCAGAAGACGGCATGTGCGTCAAAGACAAAGTTAAGGAAATATTTTGTACGAGCGACGCATACAGGCGTGTTTTTGATGCGAGGGTGTCAGAATGTATAGTGAAAAATATCAAAAAGCGCAGCCGGCATATTGTTACCGCTTAATATTAAAAGAAAAGAACCGGGTGCAGGAATAGCATTTTGCGCTGCCCTGAACTTATGATAGGACAAAAAACAAAGTGTCCGCACCACCGTGACGGAGGCACGGACACCGGTTGTTTATGCTTTGTTCATGATTTGAACGTCTATTTGTCGGTAGTCGGGAAAGCCGATATGCGCAGACGGGCGGCACCCATCGGCACGAGCGTTATGACGTCGAGCGTGGCGGCTTTAGGCGCGCACTCGTCGGGCAGGACTCCGCACAGCTTGGTGGCATCGAGCGTCCACGACGGCACCTGACGGCCTTTGGCCTTGAACTCGAGCGGCACGCTCTCAAGCGTGAACGGGAAATTGTCGGCCGGCCATGGCTTCTTCACCACCTCGATGTCGCCGAGCGCGTTCGTAGGATTGAGATAGAGGGCGTAATTCCAGGGGCTGTCGGCATATATCTCGGTGGTCGGCCACTGCGACGCGTCGGCGTTCTTCTGCCACTGGCTGTCGTGTATGGCGGTCTCCTTGCTGTCGCGCTTCACGTAGCGTTCCTTTATCTTCAGCGACAAGGTGAGCGGTCCGTAGTCAACGCTCACGCTGTTTTTGTTGACCTGCCAGCGGCGCATGCTGAGCGACATGGGCACACGCAGGCTCACACTATCACCTTTCTTCCACTCGCGGCTGATGCAATAGTACTTGCCGCTCACGGGAGCCACGGTCTGTTTCTCGCCGTTTACATACACCTCGGCATTCTTTGTCCACGTTGGTATGCGCAGATAGAGCGGGAACTCGGCCTTGCCTTTGTCAATAGTTATGGTGATGTTCTCGTCGAAAGGATAGTTGGTCGTCTCTGTCACCGTTACTTTCTTGTTGTCTGCCACCTTCACATCAGCTGTGCAGGCCGCGTACATCACGAAGGCCATGCCGTTGTCAGGAGTTGCATAGACAAGATTCTCGGAATAGTAAGGCCATCCCTGCGAATGGTTGTGCTGGCAGCAGCGGCTGCTGAACGGGTTCATCGAGAGGAACGGTCCGCTGTTGGCTATGCCGGGACTGTGGTTCTCAGAGTCGCTCTGCACCATGTTGGGCGATGTGATATATCGCAGCGAACGGAAGTCGGGCATCACTGCGGCGGGATATGTGTTGAAGGCAACGTCCTCGCAATTCTCGGCCCAGTATGGGTCGCCTGTGAAGCGCAGCATTATCTCGTCTGACGCCATCTGCTCCACCATTCCGCAGGTCTCCACGCCCTGACGCGGGTCTATATAGCCCAGACGCGCGTTCTCGTCGCTGCCGAACATGCCGCCCGGCACTTGTCCGAAGGTGCGGCGTATGAGGTGCTGCACGTTGTATGAGGCATGGAGCATGGCCTTGTCGCCGGTGAGCATGTAATAGGTTGCCGGCTCGCGGAAACACTCGGCTATGTTCACATTGTGCCAGTTGGGCAGGCTCGTGGGCTGACACCAGTCGGCGGTGTTGCGGTGTATCTTGTGTGCAAGGTCGAGAAGGAATTTATCTCCAGTGCGGTTGTAAAGCCATAAGACAGTGTAGAGATTGTCGCCGCCACGGCTGTTCTCCCAATAATCCTCGAGAAACTTGTCGTCGGGGATGGTCAGCTGCCACTTGAAATAATCGGTCATGAGCTTTATCACGCGCTCGTCGCCACTGTATTCATAATAGGTCTGAAGCGTGGACAGCGCTATCATCTGGGCCCAAAGCTCAGGCTTGTCACCGTGCATGTTCACCGGTCCGAACGAACCGTCGGGACGCTGGCTGTTCAGTATGGCCTCAATCCACAGTTTGGTCTCTTTAAGCATCTTCTTATCACCGAGGATATAGGCGAGGTCGCTGTATCCTTTCAGCCAATAAGGCACTTCCTCCCATCCGTGGTCGCCGCCGGAAGTGAGCCACGCGTTGTTCTCTTTGTCGAGCCAGGCAGATATCTCACCGAGATGGCCGGTGAGACCGTCGCGCTGCAACTCAAGATAACGCCCCACCCAACCTGTCGGGTGTATGCTGCCGACAGGAAGCTTGATGAAGCTCTGCTGACGCAACGGGGCACGACTGTTTACATAATTGTTGCTCTGACTTGTGTTGTCGGGCCTGTCAACAACACGTATGGTCTGTGCTCCGACAGCGCCTGACGACAGAAACAACAACAATGACACCAACTGATATTTTAACTTTATCATAAGTCCTTTTGTTTGTAAACGCATAATATGAAAAATCACTCTCCGCGCGAACGGAGAGTGATTGAATGTATGTTTGATAAAAATCCTGTCAGATTATTACCATTCGATAGCATACTGACGGTCCTTAATCTGAGTGTTGATCTTACGCTCGCCGGTCAGAGAACCTTTGACTGTGTAAGACATCTCATATCCAGGAACAAGTCCGTAGTCAGTGAATGTATAATTAACATTGTTTATTATCACATAACGGTGCAACAGATAGTTCTGTGTAGCATCCATTTCCTCTATTACAGTGTAACGTGTAACCTCATCTTCATTGGTAGGATTACCGGTTGCGTCTGTAACCTTGTTAACGCTGAACTTCATAAGAGGATTATCGCATGTGAACTTGACTGTACCACGGGTGTGGTCATTCTCGTTAGGAACGAACTCGAGCTTGATTTTGTAGTTAGCACGGTCCTGTCTGTCCTCGTCGATAAGTCCGGCATATACAAACACTGCATTCTCATCCACTACATACATACGGACATTTTCAACAACAGAAGCCTCAGTATCTCCTGCAATGGAAATCTGCTGAGATGTTCCTGAATAAAGTCCTGACCAGTCATTGAACGGATAAATACGAAGTAGAGCCTTAGCATAATACTGACGCGGATGCGACTCGTATCCATAGCTTGGGTCGTCCAGTATCTGAATAGGAAGAACCCACTTCTTAGACATATCTATACCACGAAAGTCGAATTTGATATTCAACAGATCAACATCTGTTCCGGCAGGTATAGTCATCTCTGATGCGTATGTGGCATACTGACTCATGTCCTGATAATACAGATCCGTACGGTTCTGGAATCTGGCATAGTTCATTATACCCAATGTATCAGGGTCTGCTGCGAAATGCACGGTCACATCCTTCGGATTGGTTGTAGAACCCGCAATGACAACAGGAAGATCATACTCTGAAATACCGTAACCGCCATCAGCCTCATCAGGGAATTTATTACCGGTAACATTACCATCATTATCGTAAAGGCAACGCGTGTACGGAACATTAACAACTCTCACACCATCGTTATCAAGCGGAGCACTGAAAGCTACATAGTGAGCATACTGCTCATCCTCCCACTCGTCATTACAAGAAGTAGTTAACAAGAGCAGGCCCAACAAAGAAGCTCCTAAAATAGATATATGTTTCATTTTAATTTCCATTTAATTATTTAGTCATAATTTCTCCAACCCGGTGACTGTACCAACTTGTTGTTGCGCTTGAGCTCGTCGAAGGTAACAGGCCAGAAGTACATCTTCTCAGCGAATGTCTGCTGAAGATTGGTTGTTGGTATTACAACCATGAAGTCATCACGTCTGTCTTGAGTCATAAATACGTTAAGACCATAAATCTGCTGAGACTCCTCAACCGGTGCATCCATCCAACGGCGCAGGTCGTAATAACGCTTGCCTTCTCCAAGAAGTTCAATCATACGCTCACGCTTGATCTTTGCACGCAATACGTTCTTATCAGAGTATTCCGCATCAGTGTAATCAGGCAGTCCCGCACGAATACGTACCGGCTGGATACCTTTCTTTATCTCGTTGATATCACGGCTAATTGTGTATGTTTTGCTGCCATCCCATGATGCAACCTGGTATGAACCGTCAAGCTCATTAAGAGCCTCTGCATACATCAAGAGGATGTCTGCGTAACGGATAGCAGGTTCCGGTTTGGCTGCAATGTTTGTCATACTGTGGTCTGACTCTATGTAATCATTAGGATTATAGAACTTTCTGTAACCTATACCGGTACGAGGATAAGAGAAGGCATTGATGTAACCGTCACCACCTCCACGATAATAGAATATCTGCTTGTCGCGCTGTGATGTTGTCGGATGACCTGCGCACTCCCAAACGCTACCGCTGAATGCTACTGAAGCGTAGAAACGCGGCTCACGGTTAGCATACTGCAATGATACGTTTGCCTTCAATGGCGGATAATCCTTATAGTTCTGACGTGTGGTCCAACCCTTAACACGCTCTGAACCATTACCACCATTCAACTCGCTATCCTTACCGGGAACATCTGTTCCGTCATTCATATAGAAAGCATCTACCATCTTCTGTGTAAGACCGTTGGTATTCCATCCGCCGCAGCTTACCGGCATAGAGTGTAATACGATAGACTCGATAGAATAATCATTCTGGCGGAGCATTCCGCTTACGCGAGAGAAGATAATCTCAGGATTGTCCTGTATGGCAACATTACCATTGAACAGGTTTGCATATGACAACTGCGGGTCGATATCAGCCCAACCGTTAGGCCAGTTCTTCTGAGAGAAGTTACCATCATCCGGAGGAGTGATAGTCGCTGTTCCTGATGTACTCTTTGTAGTGTGGTAAAGCTCGTACTGATTAAGCTCCATCACATCCTTACAAGCAGCGGCTGCACGTGCCCACTTGCTTTCATCGTATTCTCTGCTGAGCAGATACTGTCCATCCTTGTTTCTGAAATCCTCGGCAATTTTTGCATCAACCTTAGACTCATCATGCTGACCGTTTGCAAGCTGTCCGTTTGCAAGAGGGCTGGCTGCATAGATGTAAGCCAAAGCACGTGTTGCAAGACAAGCACCCTTGGTAGGACGTGCCGCATTTTCCTGATCACGCTTATAATACTGTATCTCGTTAGCAGCCTGAATCATTTCTTTAGAGATATGCTCAACTACTTCCTCGTATGTATTACGCGGCTGAGACATTGCCTCATATGTCAATGTGTAATCAACGCCCTCCTCAGGAACGATTGGCACCGGACCATACTTGCGGAGCAGTAACCAATAGTAGTATGCACGTACGAAACGAGCCTGACCCTTATAATCGAGTTTTTCGAGATCTGTCATCTGAGGGTTCATATCTACGTTATGGATGAAGACCGAAGCCTGATAGATGCCTTTATAGCACATCTGCCATACATAGTTGTTGAAATCCTCTTCGTAAAGACCCATACGATAGGAGTTGTATGAAACTCTCACATCGTCTTTATCATCACCAAACAACTTACTGTCGCGGTCGCCGTAATATACGCAATCGTCGAAGCAGTTATAGAATGAACCTGATTTATTGCCCACATCGACATTCTCACGCAGAAGGAAGTAATAAGCATATGCCAACCACTCCTGTGTCTGCTGACGGTTTGTGAAGACTGACTCCAATGTTCGGCGGTCTTCAAAATATTTGTCGGAATCAAGGTCAACGCAAGAAGAAAGAGACCCTAAACCGATAACCGACATCATCAATATTGCTATTTTATTTTTCATATCTTTCTTTTTGAATTTATTACAAGTTAACCTGTACACCTACTGTCACAGACTTTGTAAGAGGATATTCCTCACCACGAGTCTGCAATGATTCAGGATCCCATGTATCAAACTTAGACCATGTCAACAGGTTTGTTCCTGTGATATAGAAACGTACTGTGTTGAAATGTATCTTGTTGACAATTGATTTTGGCAGTGTATAACCGAAGTCAAGGTTCTTGAGACGGAAATAACTCATATCACGAAGCCAGAAAGACGAAGTCTGCTGGTTGTTCGAATTGCCTCCATAAGAAAGGCGCGGATAAGATGCATTCGGATTTTCTGTGGCAGTTGTTCCGGATATATCAGCTGAGATCCAACGGTCGTCAAGCATTCCCTTGAATACATTACCCCACTGGTTCTCGCTGAATGCGAATACGTTCTTACCAAGAATCTGAACATTTGACTTGCCTGCTCCCTGGAAGTGGAGGTTGAAATCAAAGTCTTTCCATCTTACAGAGAATCCAAGACCGTAGATAAGGTTTGGTGTAGAAGTAGCACCGATAGCAACAACGTCGCCACCATCTACCTTACCATCACCGTTGACATCCTTATATTTTATATCACCAGGCATGTAGTCGCCGAATGTCTGCTGAGGACTGTTACGGATATCATCCCAATCCTTGAACAATCCAAGAGCGATAAGACCCTTCTGCTGATTTACACGATATCCTGCAGAATACTGATAAGGATATGTATTGAACTGTTCATCAGCTACGAGCACCTCATTCTTACTGTAAGTAATGTTACCACGTACGGTAAGATCTACTTCACCGAGTCTTTCATTATATGCGAAGTTACCATCAAAACCATTTACTCTAACGGCACCTACGTTAGCCCATGGGCTGCTTTCGAAACCTGCCATAGACGGGATGTAGTTACGCTTGGTGTACTGTCCTGTACGTTTCTCATAGAAGTAGTCCATTGTCAAAGAGAACTTATTCTTGAAGAGTACGAGGTCAATACCTACGTCTGACTTATGAGCAACCTCCCATGTAACACCTCTTGCTGCAAGCTGTGTGTAATGGATACCATGGAAATTATTGCTATAATCAGCTGTACCGAAATTGTAAACATTGTCCTGAACTATAGTTCCATTATCATCATGAGTTATATAATCCAAAGTGTACAGATACGGGAAACGTACAAGAGCTCCGTTTTCATAGATACCATCATTACCTACTTTACCGTAAGAATAACGAATCTTAAACATATCCATCCAAGGAGCTGCCTTGCGAACCCACGGTTCCTCTGCTACGTTCCATGCCAATGAGAATGCCGGGAAGAATCCCCAACGGTGACCGTCTGCAAAGTTCTCAGTTCCATTGTAACCGAAGTTACCATCAATGAAGTAACGGTTTGCATAGTTATATGTGACCTGTGCAGCAAGTGCCATGTTCTTACGAGATACAGAGTTCTTGATATCTGTTCCCAGATTCTGTGTCTGGATGTTTGTATCCTGTGTGAAACGGGCGTTGAAACCTACGTTATGCACTTTAGCAAACGAGCGGTTGTAGTTGAGCAACAACTCGAGGAATTCACGGCGTGAACCGCTATTGCTTGAAGACTGAGTCATGTCCTGCTCGTTACGTATCTGATCCCAGATAATATTACCATTGTCATCACGACCATTAGCATGATATGTTGCCGGGCTGCGACGATGAGATATCTGGTTGAAGTTGTACGTATCGTAACCAAAACGAGCAGTAAATTTAAGTCCCTTTGTTATAAAGTCGAGATTCTGCTCAAGTGCAACATTAGAATAGAGGTTGTTGGTCCATTCCTCGTTATAACCGGTCTGTGTTGCAGACACCCACGGGTTCACATGGTTGTCATCACGTCCGAGGTTGATCTGCGGTACATAACCATTTGAATACATTACCGGAGAAAGGATGTTGTTATAACCAAAGAGCTGTCCCCAAACAAGGTTATCTCCCAATCCCGGAGAGTTACGTTTGTTCAAGTCGCCGGATACACCGAGCTTCAATACTGTTGTCGGAGTAATATCGATATCGACATTCAAACGATAGTTCCAACGCTTGTAGTTTGCGTTTGTATCATACTTGTCACGAAGAGTCTGGTCTGTCTTATACATACCCTGATCTTCTACGTATGCGATAGATGCATAGTAACGTGCAGTGTTACCACCACCACTGAGGTTTACGTTAGCACGATAGCTCCAAGCACCGTCTTTCAGAAGAAGGTCAGACCAATTCACATTCGGATACAAATCCGGATCCAGTCCGTTAAGGAACAATTCCTTTTCTGCTGGAGAATAAGCAGCACCAAGACTTCTTGTTATACGTGCCTCATTCAATAAGTCAATGTATTCACTTGTTCCTACGAACTCCGGAGTGATAGTACGTGTATTGTATGAAGCCTCGAACTTACCGTTTACGTTAATCTTACCTGCTTTACCACGTTTTGTTGTGATAAGTACAACACCGTTAGCACCTTTTGAACCGTAGATGGCTGTTGCTGATGCATCCTTAAGCACTGTGAACGATTGGATATCCTCGATGTTAAGTTCATCAAGATTGTCGCGCTCGAAACCATCCACAAGGATAAGTGCTGAAGAACTTGCACCGAAGGTAGAGATACCACGGATCCAGAACTCAGATGTATTCTTACCCGGCTGACCTGATGTCTGGTAAGCAATGATACCAGGAACGTTACCGGCAAGAGTGTTCGACAAGTTGGAAGATGTATAGTGCTTCAAGTCACCCATATTAACATTGGTGATGGCACCGGTCACATTAAGCTTCTTCTGTGTACCCAAAGCCGTTACAACGACCTCATCCACAGCTTTTATAGTCTCCTCTGTCATCTTGACATCAATTCTTGTCTTGTCACCCTTAACGAGCACCTCGACCTTATTGAAACCAAGATAAGAGAAAACAAGTGTCTGATATTGTTTTACACTTATTTTATAATGTCCATCGGCATTGGTGATAGCTCCAAGTCCCGGATCATCCTTTTTACTGACATTGGCACCGATAATAGGTTCACCCTTAGCATCGGTGACAGTACCGGTAATTTCCAAAGTCTCCTGTGCCAGAGCACTTACTGTCATGCCCAGCATCATAAATAGCATTATTAAATACTTCTTCATAACTTCTGATTGTTAGTTAGCAGTTGTTCCGTCACCCTCAGTTGTATTGCCGGTTTCGCCTTCTGTATCACTACCTCCGGTTTCACCAGTGCTCTCACCATTCTCGTTAGGATCTTCCTCCATACCGATAGTACGGATTGAACGACCTACAGTGTCAAGGACATAGAACATATTCTTACTCTCATCATATGCAAGACCAGTCGGGTCACGGAAACGTGCAACCTCACGCAGATCACCATTATCTGTACCCCAGATATTATTATCAGCAGCAGAAGTACGGCTACCACGTCCGGCAAATGTACTTACAATTCCTTCCGGAGTCATCTTACGGACATCATGATTACCTTTTTCTGCGAAATAGAAGTCATATACATCCTCTTTGCCTTCAGCTACATAATCTTCATTCTTAACGAATACACCCTGATAAGGTGTTGAAAGCTGTGCCGCAGTACCTACACCATCAGCCCATCCTGCAGCCTTCATCTGTCCTGCAACGATGTAAGGCGCAGTGAATTTCTGTTTTGCCTCATCATAGTCTGTACGCAGAATGTAATGCTGGTTAACAACAATAATATAAGCGTATGCTCCAGTCGGATGGATGGCAATCTTGAACTCCCAGTTTACATCCTGAATGGTGAACAACTGCTGGAATGGAGAATCAGAGCTCTGCAGATCATAATCCAACAGATACGGATCCCATGTTGAGCCGTTATCCAGCGATTCGAAATAAGCGTCCATATCAAGACGGAAGAACTGACCGTTCTCATAAGAGTTGAAATACAAATCTCCACTTACCGGATGTATGTATGCACCATTACACTGTCTGTAAGCAGCGAGCAACTGTGTGTCAGAATTTTCATTGAATGTACCGTCTTCATTACGTCTTACAATATAAACAGACGGACTTCTCTGCTGGCTACGGTCTTCATCAACAGAAACGATCATATAGTCAACACCGTTGTGACTTGTGAAATCGATAGATCTGATACGGTTTCTGTTATTGAACTTGGTGTAACCCATTATACTCTCAACAGTCTGCTTATCAAAATCAACAACCTGAATACCAGGGCTGCCCTGATCGTATCCAATGTACATACGGTTTGGATACTTCGGATCGAACTTCATCTCACCATCAGCAGCAAAACCTGTACAAGTGCTGAACGGACCGTCATTCCATCCCTGATCATCGTACTCATTACGATAACCGCAGAGACGACCAACGACCATCTTACGTTCATATTCAAACTTTTCTGTTGCAGTTGCAGATTGTGTACCAGTGGTCTCATCACCGACAGTAACCTGAATCTCACCAGAGAAAGCTCCTTGAGGAACGAAAACATATAGACCGTCATCATTGCCTCGAACATTACTCTTAGCACTAATAAGAGTAGCCTTAACACCACCAACAGTCACCTTTACTTTTGAAGTGTCATTACCGAAATTCTCACCATAAATGATAAGCCTATCGTTAGCACCTCCCGACTTAGGTAAAAAATCGGTGATTGTTACCGGCGTGTTCGGATCATACTCCTGAACAGTAACATCGTCGTCTTCGCTACATGCAGTAAAGCAGCAAGCCAACAATGCAAGCACTGCACCTGATAGGTACCTGTGCAAAGTAACACATTTCTTTAACATATTAATTGATTAAGGATTAATTGTTTATAGTTTATCTTCTATAAGTTATTAGAGTTCCGCACTGTGACATGACATTCTGTCATGAGACATTTATCGAGTTCTGTCCACCGCAGAGATTCCGGACGAATCATCTGCGGTGACAAAACACTCATATTTTCAAACTCTTAAACGAGCGATTATTTCTTGTCTGCAAGTTTGTCTGCAAGAACCTTCATCCAGAAGCCACCGATTACCGAGCGAGCCTTGAATCCGGTCATCAGTCCTGTCTTGGTGTCATACCAGTCGCTGATTGGAACGCGAGACTCTGTCTCATTGATATAATCGTAAACCGGATCAACAAATTTAAGGAATGTCTTGTTGTTAGGAGCCATTGCAGCTGTCCACATAATCCAGTCGTTCTTTGTATAGTCTTTACGGCTGTCAAGCGGCAATCCGTATTTGTTCTGTTTCTTCAGATAATACTTGATTTCGCGCTGCATTGCGTCGTTGGGGAAGATGTTGAGATTCCAGAGCTTGTCCCAAACCATATTATATTTCTGGCTCCATGTATTCTCGCGGTCGAATGCAAGACGATAGTGGTCGTCCTCACGTGCATCGCTCTCCCACTTTGCAGCCATATCCTTGGCAATCTTCATATATTTGTCGGCAGTTGCGGCGTCGCCCTTGATACGAGCCATCTCTGCATAACCTGCGACACCCATGATAGCCTTTATAGAAAGGTTTGCGTTGTGAGCCCAGTGTCCGGCGAAGTCGTCGGTGCAGAGCTGGTTGGCAGGATCCTGACCGTTCTCAACAAGATAGTTGGTCCATGTTGTGATGATGTCCCAATATTTGTTTACATATTTGGTATTGCCCTCGAGTTTTGAAATCATCGTAGCAAGCGTAATCATGTTGCCGGCTTCCTCCAAAGGCATGTCACCGCCATACACCTGTCCATTTGCGATAGGATAAGTTCCGAGGTCGTGAGCAGCGAACGGCTTGGTCCAACGTCCTGAATAGCTGTAGTCGAAGATACTTGTCATCATTGCCTTCTGCAAATCAGGATTGTAAACGAGGAACAGCGGAGCCTCAGGATATGTAAGGTCAACGGTGTTCACGCAACCGTTAGAGTTGTTTTCCTTTGAGAAGAACAGCAGGTTGCCGTCCTTATCCTGGAACAGTTTGTGAGCAGCAATCACGTGACGGTAAGATCCCGAGAGAATCTCAGCATACTTCACATCACCGGCCTTCAGACCATCGTCGTATATCATCTTATCAAACTCACGGCATTTTGCCATAAGGTCTGAATAGCTGTTCTTCATACGATCGAATGCGTCGAATATCGTAACCTTTCCACCGTGTGCCCAGTATCCTTTATAACGCTCATACATATATTCTATGTCCTGAACCTCATCATATCCGAGCATTGTGAAGCTTGAAGCAGTTGTCACATTTCCGAAGTTGTGCACATAAGCCAGAGTAGGCATCTGCGAAGCCTTGCGGCAAACGATTTCGTTCTCACCTACAGGCAGTTCACCTGTTGAAAGGAATGCATCCTTCACTGTGTTCTCAGCAGCGAGACTCACATTTCCGTTCACATTAGGCATATAGAAATATCCCCAGTCAATGCAGATACCGTCACCCTTCTTTGCAAGGATAGGCTGATCGATTGTTCCGGTCTTCAGATACTTCACACCGTTCTTGATGACTGTTGAAGAAACTGTAGGCTGTGAGCTCTTGTTCACGCCCTGTAACGGATTGGCGCTGAGATAGAACTGCACGTCGTGAGTTTTCTTATCTGTTGAACGAACCTGATATGAGATGTAGTTGATAGGCATTGAAAGCAGATCGTAGTCGTTGATCAGCATAGGAGCTGTGAACACTACGTCAAGCTCAACAGGTCCGCAGACGAATGTATAATAAGAAGATGTGGCGAGCACGCTTACTGACTTCTGCTCAGCCTGCATTATCTGTTCGTTGCTGCGTGCGAGGTTCTTGTAGAGTCCGAAATCGGTGTATGCACCACCCGTTGTGTTGTGGCAGTGAGATGCGATTACGTTCTTACCCGGCTTGAGCAGCTTCTTCATATCGTCTGTAAGATGCAGCTTGATGCCTTCACGCCAAGTCTCACCTGTCTTAACCACAGAAGTTCCGTTGATGAATAATTCGAATACGTCATCGTGAGAATAGACAAGGTAAAGATCATTCTTCAGATCCTCTTCTGTGAGATCAAAAGAACGGCGAACATAAAGATCTGAATTTTCCTCAGACCAACGTGTGCTTACGAAACTCAGATCCGGCGAACCGAAAGCAGCTTCGCCTTCTTTCCATCCGCTTGCGTTGAAATCCGGTTTTTCCCAGCCTGCTCCAGGATTTTTGCGTGTGTACTGCGCCTTCCATCTCACTTCGTCGGCCATAGGCACGATTGATTCGAGAAGATACTTATCCTTCGAACCCATGAAGCGATAGGTTTTGCCGTCAACGCGCAGAAGTCCCTCGAGCGGTTTCTCATCATTTGTCCAATGGCGAGTATCACCGTCGTTGAGTTTGTCATACGGAGACCAGATCGAGAAATAAGGATCAGATACTACCAGGGGCACAGACGGAAGTCGAAGCTTTGTACTCTTATACGGCACAAAATCCGCTGGTGTCTGAGCATTGGCAAACAATGCAGTAGCAAATACTGCAACAGACATTAATAATTTCTTCATCAAATTTATTTATTCTAAGTTAGTTAATAATCAACCTTCTTACATCATTTTTTCATGTCACCTGTCAAGCAATCTTCTACCTTTTATTTATATGGAAAAGCATAAGTGCCAATTCAAGATAAATATTTCGTCGACTTGTTTAGATACAGTATATGTGCTTAAAAAGCTTAGCTGAATGCAAAGTAAACTATTTTTCTGTAAAAAAAAGAATAATTGTCAAAGAAAATTAAAAAAAACTTATTTTCAATCCGTTTTTTAACATTTAGATTTTAATATACTAATAATGTTACATGTTCATTACACTATTTATTATACGGAACAATGCCTTACTGTATAAAGAAAATGTAACAAATTTGCACGCATCCATATATAATAATGTGTAAATATATAAATTCATACAAATATGTATCATACAAATTATTACAAAATAACAATTTGATGTATCAAATTTGTAATAAAAATATAACGGAAGAAACTCACGACCATCTGTCGTAAAAGTTTCTTCCGTCATTTTGAAAGCCCGAAACGTGTCAGCGATATGTAAATAATGCTACACGCCGGAGCTTTTATCTTTTGGCATTTATTAACAAATCAGTCTTGCCGTCATCTATCAGTTTCAGGATAAGTTCACCGAAAAGAGTGTTCTGCCATGCGAACCAAGGACGTGTGTAATTGTCCGGATTGTTCTTATTGAACGACTCGTGCATCAGTCCTGTTCCGGCATCCGTGCGCTGGAGTGTCTCGATGCACCATTTTATTTCGGCGTCGTCCTGACTTGTGAAAGCTCTCATCATGATAGACATTGGCCAAACCATGTCATATCCGATGTGCGGACCACCGATACCCTCGCCCTTTGAGCCGCGGAAGAAGTAAGGATTGTCCTCGCTCCATACGAAACGGCGGGTGTTCTGATAAATAGGATCGTTTACGTCAACATCGCCGAGATAAGCCATTGCCAACAGACTCGGAACGTTGGCGTCGTCCATAAGATTGTAGTTTCCGTAGCCGTCAACCTCGAACGCATATATCTTGCCATACTTCGGATGGTTATACACAGCATACTTCTGCAGGGCGTCTGCCACCTCGTCAGCCAGAGCCGTGCACTCGCCTGCTGTCGCACTGTCGTTGTTCACCTTTGTCAGAATCTCAGCAGCCTTGCGCAGTGAAGACACTGCCATGAAGTTTGAAGGCACGAGATAGAGATATGTGGTGGCATCGTCAGAAGGACGGAAGAACGAGCAGATGAGTCCGCAAGGTTTTGCCGGAGCACCGAGTCCGTCGTTACATACGGTGTCGAGCTGGCGTTCTGTTCTGCGCTGGAACTTGTACGGACCAAGACCGTTCTTGCGCTGCTGCTCACGGAATGTCTTCAAGATGTTCTTTACGGCAGCCTTCCATTCTTCACCGAACACAGAAGCATCGCCTGTCACCTGCCAGTAGTGATAAGCCAGTCGGAGCGGATAGCACAGCGAGTCTATCTCATACTTGCGCTCATGCAGCTCAGGCTTCATGTCTGTAAGGTCGCTTGCCCATGGGTTATCTTCCAGCGGACCGGGATTGAATGCGTTGGCATACGGATCGATGTTGATGCACTTGAGCTGACGCAGGATGACACCGCGCAACATCTTCTTCAGTTTCGGGTCCTTGTTAGCAAACTGCACATAAGGCCATACCTGCGCACCGGAGTCGCGGAGCCACATGGCTGCAATGTCACCGGTGTAAACGAAAGTGTCGTCCTCACCGTCGAAGTGCACTGTCGTATCGATTGTGTTTGGGAAACAGTTCTCGAACATCCAAGCCAGATACTTGTTGTCCTTCAGGAGTTTCTTCACCTCCTTTATCTTCTTCTCAATAGCGTCCGAACGGAACAGACGCTCAGCCTCTGCCGGACGTTTAGACACGTATGCCGTCGCATCCTTTGCGAGAGTGATATACTTTTGCGCGTCGAAGTCTTTAGCTTGCGCCACATTTGCCGAGAAAGCAAGCATCATAGCCGCACCGGCAAAGAATTTTAGTCCTTTATTCATAGGTTTGTTATTGGTTATACATTATTATATTTTTACCTTTTTATTATATCCCTTTATTTTTTATATTTTGTATTATGTCTTTTTCTATTTCGATTATTATATCTTTTATTACTTTCCCCCTCTTTACTTCTTTACCCTTTTACTTTTTTACTCTTTTATCTATTTACGTTTTTACTTCTTTACCTTTCTACTTTTTTACCTTTCCCTATTTCAATGCCGACAACCTCGCCATCATCTCTATCATCGCAGCCTGATTGAGCAGCGTGCGGTCACCCTTCTTTCCGCGGGCATCATAAAACTTACCGAACAGTCCGTCCTTGTCGCGCGAGCCATTGTCGCCCCACGCGGTGTCCATAGATGCGAGAAAAGCCTTTATATACTTATTGTCTTTATCGATGCCATAAAGTTCGATATATCCGCGAAGCATCACCGAGTCGAACCACATCTCACCGCCACGCAGTATGCGCAGCCCGTCGGCACGGCCCTTATCCTCGAAAAATCTGTTATATGCAGCCTCAGCCATCAGCTTTGCATCGTCAAGATACTTCTTCTCTCCGGTTATCTTGTAAAGCATCGCCGCAGCCTGAAGCATCTGACCGGTGTTGTATGAGAACTTTGCCCTGCCCAGTTTTCCTTTCAGCGTGAGATGGTCGAAATACAGATGGTCGTTTTTGTCCTCCAGACTGTCTTTCGTCCATTTGTATATGTCAAGTCCGCGGTCCAGATATTTCTTATCTTTCGTGGCATTATACATTTTCAGTGCGAACACGCTCGCCGGCGCATTAGAACATGTGTTCTTGCTTTCCTTCTTCTGCTCACACCAGTATATGCCTCCGCCCAGCTTGTCGTCGTAGCCCGACATCACGAATGTCCATATCTCCTCGGCACGCTTCAGATAGTCATTCTTGCCGGTAGCGGCATACAGGTCGGCCATGTCTATGCCCAGCCAGATGTTGTCGTCGTAGAAACGGTCGCTCTGCGGAGCAGTGTTCACATACGAAGCATATGCAGCCGGCAGACGTTTGTTGTCGTAATATTTGTCGAGTCCTTTCAGCATCATGCCGTCCATCACCTTCAGCCACTGCTTATCGCCCGAAGCCTCATACATGGCGCTCACGGCCGAGACCGTTGCCGAGTATCCCCAAAGAAAGGAATACGGATTCTGTCCGGACTTCACCGGCACCAGTTCCTGCAACAACACCTTATCGTCTGTTGCCATGTGTTTTTTCACTGCATTAAACGTCTGCGACGCTCTCTTCATAAGATATGCGTTGTCTCCATCCTTAGAAGCAGCCTCCGCACGTCCACACCCGAACGCTGCCAGCATAACTACTGTCAGCAATATCCGGCTAAATAATCCCTTATTTGTCATTTTCTTATTTAAATGTTCAGGCTTGTTGGTTAGCAAAAACCATATTAAAATCAATACAGACACAAAGATACAAAATAAAAGACGGCCATACAAATAAAAGACGGCAAAAAAGCACCGGCAGACAAAATGCGTGTTGCGACACGCATGCTTATGCACGCCACATACATATTCTGCGGCGTACAGACATCGCAAAACGCCGTTTCCGCATCCGGATTCAGTTATTCGAAAGGCCTGACATTCTGCTGATAATAACCCGCCGTACCCGTTTCGTCCATATCGCGGTTGTTATATTTTATGGCATTTTCCTGCATCACCAGCCACCGGTAGCGCGGTACATTGTGATTCCACACCCGTCCGCGAACAGCCGTAAGCCTGTTGTTATCTACAAGCGTATAGCGCCGCCGGAGCCCGAGATCGTCGAGCATGAACGGCTCACCGTTTTTCTCCAGCACCCAGACACACATATAAGGTCTCCGCACATTCTCCGACAGAGTCCACCCGCAAGCACCTTCGTCACGACTGAACCACAACCGGTAATACACGTCTCCATAATCGGCGTAGAACGGAACGAGCATACTGTCGGCCTTGCAGAACACGTTGCGTTCCACCTTCACCGCCACACCGTCGTGATAGAGCCGCGGAATCATATCTCTCACAGCCCGACACGCCTTCATCACCAGCAGCGAGTCGCGTCCCGCTCCGGACATTCCGGCCAGACGGCACCCCTGCGTCATGAGCGTGAGAGGGTCGGCCTCAAGCCTGTTGTAAGGGCCGGGACGCATGAACAGAAGTTCACCCGTGCGGTCGAGAAATACTCCACGCGCGGTATAACGGCCGGTGAACCCCTCGTTGTGCCAGTTCCAGTAGTAAAGCGTCATTTCATAATACACATCGTCGGGACGTACATGTGTGGGCACATCACTCCGCCGCATGCCGTTCCACGCACTGACTTCTGAGACGAGCCACCTGAAGTCTCCCTTCACCGTCAGCGGACTGACATCCTCGCGATACAACTCCGGGTAGCGGTTTTTCAATGCGGTCTGCAGACAAGCCTCCATCACACTGTCGCGCTGCAATCGCGACATGGACGACAGTTTCTGCGCGTTCGTCATCACGAAAGAACCGCACACAACAAACAATATGAATAAAAAAGTTCTTTTCATAATCTCCTTCATTTAATCAATCACCGACGGCCCGCCACACCGCCGTCACCTTACACCACTGCTTATCTTGCAAACTCGACATCTCGGAAGCAGTCTATCGCCACCCGTTGTTTTCTAATCCACTCCCTGCAACCGTTGTCCACCGTAGGCAGACGACGTTCCATGTCGTCGAGCACTGCACTTTCCATAAGCGTATATACGCGGTTGTTCACCACATCCACTGCCTTATATGGCATTTCGTCTTTCTCCGCCACATACACATCCATGCGGTAAGGCTCACGATGCCCGTCCTTTCCGCACGGCCATTCTCCCGCAAGCGTCACCACATAAAAGATGCCGTAACGGTCGGCAGGATTGGCAGTGTGAAGGTCGGCCACATCATCGCCGAGCCACGGATACTTCAATTTCTCGAATGTCTCTTCCCGGACGTCAGCCACACGGGCACCTTCATTATAAAGACGCGGAAGCAGACGCTTCATCGCATCAGCCGACACCGCCGCGAGCACAGAGTCGCGTTCTGCCACGGGCATGAGCGAAAGCCGTCGTTGGTCGGCCATGACGTCAAAATCGGACCATCCATATCCCCATCCGTCCCACAGCGTGAGCAGCTCGCCTGTACGGTCGAGGAATATGCCACGGGCGGTGTAATCCTCCGAAAAGCCTTCCTCCATCCAGTTCCAGTAATACAACGTGACGGCATAGCACACGTCGCCCTTCCTCACCTTTACGGCCTTGTCTACAAGCCATTTATACGGCTCGCTCTCCTTGTCGGCAGTCTTCGGACTGTCCATCACCCAGCGTTTCACCACCGGTCTGACGTCACGGCGGTATAACCACGGACGTTTCGTCATCATCAGACGCTGCACCCGTGCCACCATCACGCTGTCGCGTGTCCGCGCGTCGAGCCGTGACAACCGCTTAGCCTCACCCGTTGCGCCACACGGCATGAGCATATGTAACCAGAATAAAACAAAAAAAATATCTCATACGCCTTCTATTTTTTCCATTAAATCCATAATCTTAAATACGCATCCGTGCCCTCGCTTCGCCCACATTCCGACATCGAAAAGCACCGCAGCGGCTCAATGCGTCACCAACACATCTTGATTCGATTAAAAGATTGTTTTCTAATACAAATAAACAAAAAATTATTCATCATGTCAAGCATTTACACCGGCAATTAAAAACATGATTTTCAAAACGATGAAAGCCACATAATAATGAACCACCTCAACAAAAGAACAACACACTTGGCACGGAGTTTACTGATAATGTATATTCTTTTGATTATCAATCATATACAAATCCATAGCCACACTTCATATTCCTTATTATTATTCATCACGACATCACATCTTCCACACCCATTCCGGGCAGTCGATGCCGTAAGAAATCCGACGCGAGACAGTGTATAGACATCCGTCCGAAAAAAGGAAAATATATAACGTACGGGCACTGTCGGAGCACGAGCAAAAAGCATGCTGTTTTATTATAATTAACAATCGGATGCATCACGTTTAACATATCATCCGTGAAAACGAGGCATACAGAAAAGCCCTTTTCGCAAGATGAAAAGCCAACTAATGCACCGTCATAATTCCGTCTGCCGGTGACGATTTTGCGAAAGAGCCTCTTTTGACTTCCGAAAAAGGCTCTTTCGTGCCCTGATATGGCTCATTTCACCACCCGAAAGAGGCCATTTCGCAAGCCGATAAAGGCCATTTCGCAAAGCACTTAAAATATGGCGGAAACACATGCCGCGCAAACATCACTGACTATCAGCGCTTTACGGAAACACGTCAAAACATCTCAAAAATCGCGAAAAAACGCGCGACAGACCGTCCGGACGAAAATACGCGAATTTTAGAGCTGCTGATTTAACATTTTATCGTCTGATTAAATAAAAATAAGTTAATAAAAATTCGTTCAACGGCAATATGCCCCGATTTCTCAATAATTTTCTTATCTTTGTAAATTTAAGGGGGAATGTGCCTAAGGGCTGCACCCGAAAACATAATTCAACACAAAAGAAACGACAGGAATATGAGAAAACTTATGCTCGCCATAGCGGCACTGTGCGTATCGATGACGCTCGCCGCACAAGACAAATACAAGACACTGAAAGACATATCTTACGTGAGCGCCGACGACACGTCGGCATACAGACGCGAGCGTTGCAAGCTCGACATGTATGTGCCAGAGGGCCGCAAGGGATTCAAGACCATTGTCTGGTTTCACGGCGGAGCACTCGAGGGCGGTTCGAAGGAGCTGCGCCCAGAGCTTCAGAATGCTGGCATAGCCATCGTGGCACCCAACTACCGGCTGTTCCCGCGCTGCAAATGTCCCGACTACACGCGCGACGCTGCGGCTGCAGTGGCATGGACCGTAAAACACATAGCCGAATATGGCGGCGACCCTTCGCAGGTTTATGTCGGAGGACACTCCGCCGGCGGATACCTCACACTGATGCTTGCGCTCGACAAGAGCTATCTTGCCGAATACGGAGTTGACGCCGACTCCATACGGGCATATTACCCCGTGAGCGGTCAGACGGCCACTCACTACACCATACGCAAGGAGCGCAAGATATCATACACGCTGCCGATAGTTGACAAGTATGCGCCGCTCAACAACGCGCGCAAGCTGGGCACGCGCCTCGTGCTCTACACCGGCGACCGCCGTCTGGAGCAGATGGCACGCTATGAGGAGAATCTCTATCTGAAAGCCGTGCTCGAAGGGCTGGGCAACAAGGAGATTCCAATATACGAGTTGAGCGGATTCGACCACGGAGGTGTGGTTACACCGGCTTGCCTGCTAATAAAAGGCGATATGACAAAATGATGCCGCGGCGCAGCAGCATTGCCTGCACGGGCAACAGACCGGAAGCGCCGCACACAGACAAAAAATCATACACACAAACGACACACTCACGGAGGTATGAACATACAGGAAATGATAAGCCGCAAGGACAGACGGGGATTCTCGTTTGAGGTATTGCCACCGCTCAAGGGTACGGGCACAGGCAACCTGTTCTCAACAATAGAGAAGCTCAAGGAGTTCGGTCCCGACTACATCAACATAACCACACACCACAGCGAATATGTTTACCGCGAACTGGACGACGGACTGTTCGAACGCCGCCGCATAAGGCGCCGTCCGGGCACGATAGCCATTGCAGCGGCCATACAGAACAGGTTCGGCATACCCGTCATTCCGCACGTCATATGCAGCGGAGCGACGATAGAGGACATTGAGTACGAACTGCTCGACCTGCAGTTTCTCGGAATAGAAAACCTGTTGCTGCTGCGGGGCGACAAGGCAAGGGAGGACCGCAACTTCATACCGACAAAGAACGGACACGCGCACACCACCGACCTGATAAGGCAGGTGAACATGTTCAATGAGGGTTTCTTCGCCGACGGCACACCGATAAAATGCCCGATGGGCACGTTCGACTACGGTGTGGCTGCCTATCCCGAAAAACATGAGGAGGCACCCAACCTCGAGATGGACATGGCGTGGCTGAAAGCCAAGCAGGAACTGGGTGCGCAGTATGCCGTGACGCAGCTGTTCTACGACAACAGCAAGTATTTCGCCTTTGTTGAGAAAGCACGCGCCATGGGCATCACCATGCCTATCATACCGGGCATAAAGCCTTTCGCCAAGATGTCGCAGCTCACCACCGTGCCACGGACGTTCCATTGTGACCTGCCGCAGGAGCTGGCACAGGAGGCGCTGAAATGCAAGAGCGACGACGTCGCACGAGCACTCGGCATAGAGTGGACCGCGCAGCAGTGCCGCGAACTGTACGCAGCGGGCGTGGGCAACATACATTTCTACACCATGTCGGCAGCCGACTCGGTGAGGGAGATTCTGAAAAAAATTCTTTAAAACAAAAAATACAACACTGAAGTGAGAATGAGGTTTGAGGACGTCGTAGGACAGAAAGAGACTATCGAAAGACTGAAGGAGATGAAAGCCGAGGGGCGCGTGCCGCACGCCTTACTGCTGTGCGGGCCGTCGGGATGCGGTAAGATGGCAATCGCCATGGGATTCGCGTCGTACATGCTCGGCGAGACGACACTCACAGACCACCTCAACCACCCTGACCTGCACTTCACCTACCCCACCATAAAACTGCCGTCCATGGGTAAGGAGCATCAGCCCGTGAGCGGCGACTTCGCCAAGGAATGGCGCGAAATGCTCGCCAAAGGCCCTTACTTCACCATAGAACAATGGATGAACACCATAGGCGCGACAAGCCAGCAGGCAATAATCACCGGTGCGGAGAGCGACGAACTGATACGCACGCTGAGCCTGAAGCCGAGTTTGGGCGAGTATAAGGTGAGCATAATATGGCTTCCCGAGCGCATGAACCAGACTTGCGCCAACAAGATGCTGAAGCTGCTCGAGGAGCCGCCGGGACATACGCTGTTCATCATGGTGAGCGAGGAACCGGAGCTTCTGCTCGAGACAATACGCAGCCGCACGCAGCGCATAGACGTGAAACCCATCGCCACGGCCGACATGGAACGCGAGCTGATGGCACGGCGCGGCATAGACGAGGCGGCGGCAAGGCGCATAGCACGTCTGGCTGCCGGCAGTTGGACAAAGGCGGTGGAGGCTCTTAACGCCGGAAACGAGAACAGGATGTTCCTCGACATGTTCACCATGCTGATGCGTCTGGCATATCAGCGCAAGCTGAAGGAGCTGAAGAAATGGAGCGACAGCGTGGCAGCATACGGACGTGAGAAGCAGAAACGTCTGCTCGACTACTTCACACGTATGATAAGGGAAAACTTCGTCTATAACTTCCACGCGCCTGAGCTCAACTACATGACAGAGGATGAGGAGCAGTTCGCCACACGTTTCGCACCGTTCATCAACGAGGCAAACGTCATAGAGATGGCCGAGCTGATGGCCAAGCTGAAGCGCGACATCGGACAGAACGCCAACGCAAAGATAGCGTTCTTCGAAATGTCGCTCCAGATAATCATCCTGCTGCACAAACGGGCATGAGAAATTCATAAACCCCATATATACATATTATAAATTCAATATTTGTTTCAAGACATGACAGACTTTAAAGATATGAAATTCAAGATAGCAAGCGACTGCGACCACGGACTGTGCCACAGAGCTTGCGGAAGACAGGACAGGCAGCTCAACACATACGACTGGCTGTACGACATTCCTGGAAACACGGACAAGACCGACCTTGTGGAGGTGCAGTTCAAGAACACACGCAAGGGCTACTATCATAATGTAAACAACATAGACCTGAAGAAGGGCGACATCGTGGCTGTGGAGGCCACTCCAGGACACGACATAGGCGTGGTGACTCTGACAGGACAACTGGTGAAGCTTCAGATAAAGAAGGCTAACCTGAAGTCGGCAGACGACATAAAAAGAATATACCGAATAGCCAAGCCGGTGGACATGGAGAAGTATCGCGAGGCCAAGAGCAGGGAGCACGACACCATGATACAGAGCCGACAGATAGCGAAAGACCTGGGACTGCAGATGAAAATCGGCGACGTGGAATATCAGGGCGACGGCAACAAGGCGATATTCTATTACATCGCTGACGAGCGCGTTGACTTCAGACAGCTCATAAAGGTGCTGGCAGAGACATTCCACGTGAGAATAGAGATGAAGCAGATAGGCGCACGTCAGGAAGCAGGACGCATAGGCGGAACAGGACCGTGCGGACGCGAATTGTGCTGCGCAACATGGATGAAAAACTTTGTCAGCGTGAGCACCAACGCTGCACGCATACAGGACATATCGCTCAATCCGCAGAAGCTGGCGGGCATGTGTGCCAAACTGAAATGCTGTCTTAACTATGAGGCAGACGACTATGTGGAGGCAAGGCGCAAGCTGCCGAGCAAGGAAATCGTGCTTCAGACAAAGGACAGCGACTATTATCTCGTGAAAAGCGACATACTTACGGGTCTTGTGACCTACTCCACCGACAAAAACACGATGTCCAATGTGGAGACAATATCGTTTGACAGAGCGCACGAGATCATCAATATGAACAAACGAGGAGAGAAACCTCTGTCGCTCACCAACGACGGCAAACCGAAGAGAGACAACAGACCTGCCGACCTGCTTGCCGAGGCTGACATCAGCAGATTCGACAAGAGCAAGAAGAAGAAAAAGAACAACAGCTCAAGAAACAGAAACAACAAACAGGCAAACGGCGCCAACAAGACACAGAACAACGCCGCAAACGCCAAACGAAAAGATAACAGCAAGGAACCGGCAAAGCAGCAGAAGAAAGGCGCACCGGCAGCAAAACAACAATGAAAAAGACTTTTTCGGCTATCATCATAGGTATCATGGCCGCAACGGCTTTCACATCCTGCAACGGCAACATGGTGTATGACAAGTATGATCATACACCTCTTGCTGGATGGGAAAAGAACGACACGCTGAGCTTCGACATTCCGAGGCTCACGGCAGACGGCATGTATGAATCGTCGCTCGGACTGAGAATAACAGACAACTACCCGTTCATGGGACTCACTCTGATTGTTGAACAGCGGCTGATGCCGGCAGACACAATCATGCTGGACACGGTGAAATGCGAGCTTACCGACAAAAACGGCAAGACAAAAGGCAAAGGAGTGAGCTACTACCAGTTCAAATTTCCGGTAACAAAAATGCACCTCAACAAGGGGGATTCGCTTCACATACGTGTAAGACACGACATGAAGCGTGAGATGTTGCCGGGTATCAGCGATGTGGGAATATCGCTAAGTGTTGACTAACTTGCGGTCGGCATCCATTCGCAGGAATATGAACAGGAGTATGGTGAATCCCCACAGTGATGAGCCTCCGTAGCTGAAGAACGGCAACGGAATACCTATCACAGGCGTGAGGCCAAGCACCATGCCGACGTTTATGAACACGTGGAAAAGGAAAATGCTCAGAACCGAGTAGCCGTATATGCGTCCGAACGTGAACGGTTGTCGCTCGGAAAGATATATCAACCTTAATATCAGTGCCAGGAAAAGCGACAATACGCCTGCCGAACCGAGGAATCCTTCTTCCTCACCCACCGTACAGAAGATGAAGTCGGTGTCCTGTTCGGGCACGAATTTCAGTTTGTTCTGGGTTCCGTTCAGGAATCCCTTTCCCTTCAATCCACCCGATCCGATGGCTATCTCGCTCTGATGCACGTTGTATCCGGCGCCCGAGATGTCCTCCTCAAGTCCGAGCAGCACGTTGATACGCACTCTCTGGTGTGGCTCCATCACGCTGTTGAGCACGTAATCGGCAGAATAGAAGAATATGATGGAACCGAGCGAGAACAGCATTATGTACAGATAGTTGATGATGCGGCTGCGCAACCACTGATACAAAAGATACAGCAAAAGCAGCACACTGAGCGTCAACTGAACCCATACTATGTCAAACGGTATCACGAAAATGGAGAAAAGAGTGGCAAACAGCGTTATTCCGAGCACATAAAGAAGTATGAGCCGCGTCTGCTTGCGGTCTTTACAATAGACGTAAACCATCGATGCGGTGAAGATGTGCACAAGCAGGAACACGACATACTTGCCCACAGATGTGGCCGTCTCTGCCAGGAACACCTGCTCGTATTTTATTCCCACCACGAAATAGACCACCATCGCAACCCCCGTGAACAATATGCTGCCGGGCATGCCTTCGCGATAGAGCACAAGGAAGAACGACAGATAAACCAGCGCCGAACCTGTCTCACGCTGTCCGATGATGAAGAACATCGGCATGAGAATGATGGCGCAGGCAGCCGCGAAATGCTTCCATCTGTGTATATTGAATCCGAACGAGCTCATCACTTTAGCCAAGGCAAGGGCCGTGGCAAACTTTCCGAACTCGGCAGGTTGCAGTCGCAACGGACCGATGACAATCCATGAGTGTGATCCCTTAATATCGTGAGGATTGAATATCGTGGCAAACAGCAACAACAGCAATATGCCATAGATGATATATGAGAACGTGTCGAAGAAACGGGTATCCATCAGCAGTATGGCAAAACCCAGACACACAGATGTGGCTATCCACACAATCTGCATGCCTGAACGCGTATCCAGACTGAAAATATCGTTGTCGCCGTAAGTATAGCTTGCACCGCACACGCTCACCCAACCGAATATAAGCAGGGCTATATATAGTCCGACCGTCCACCAGTCGAGCGAAAAAAATACGCTTTGGCGCTTACCTACTCCTTGTTCCATATGCAATTCTACTGTTTTGAAAATGCGTAGCTCGCTTCTCGCTCTCTGGCGACAGCTTGCCGTTCATATATTGTTCTATAATCAGTGAGCCGATAGGCACACCGAAGTCGGCACCGTAACCACCGTTCTCAACATACACCGCAACCGCTATTTTCGGGTTATTCATCGGTGCAAAGCCCATGAATATGGAGTGGTCCTGGCCGTGGTTCTGCGCGGTTCCAGTCTTTCCGCATACCTCATAGTCGGCACGGTTGGCCGAGCGGCACGTACCCTTGATGACAGCCGAGCGCATTCCGGCAACCACATAATCGTATGCCCGGCGCGTGGCTTTGGTGTAATGACGACGCGTATAGGTCGTGTCGAGCGGCAATCCCTGTATCTTACGCACTACGTGAGGTACATAATAATATCCACGGTTGGCTATCGTCGCACAGAGATTGGCCACCTGTAGCGGCGTAAGATTGACCTCTCCCTGCCCGATTGAGATACTGATTATGGTCAGCGCGTTCCAATATCCCTGATACATGTCACTATAATAAGACGCATTAGGAATCAGTCCGCGCTTCTCACCGGGCAAATCGATACCGAGTTTATATCCGAATCCCATGCTGACCATGTAGTCGCGCCAAGTATTAAGAGCCTCTATCTTGCTCTTGTATTTTCTTCTGTTGCTTATCATGTTGTACAGTCCCCAGCAGAAGAATGAGTTGCACGATGTACTCAAAGCACCTACCACCGGCAGAGGAGACGAATGGGAGTGGCAGCCTACGTGCATACCGCGACAATAGAAACCTCTATGACACGGATAGGCTGTACCCGGAGTAATTATTCCTTCAGACAGGAACGTGAGTGCCTGTGATGTCTTGAACGTAGAGCCCGGCGGATACTGACCCATCACACTACGGTTGAGCAACGGTTTCCACGAATCGAGCGAAAGCTTCTTGTGGTTCTTTCCACGCTGTCGGCCGACCATAAGTTTCGGGTCGTATGTAGGCGACGACACCATACAAAGTACCTCTCCGGTGGATGGTTCGATGGCAACGATGCTTCCTATCTTGCCTTCGAGCAGACGCTCGCCAAGTGCCTGAAGATCAATGTCTATGCTAAGCGTGAGATCATGGCCCGCCACAGGCTTCCGGTCATAAGCTCCGTTCTTGTATTTTCCCTGTATTCTGCCACGTGCATCGCGCAATAGTATCTGCACACCTTTATCTCCACGCAGCACCTTTTCGTAGGATTTCTCAACTCCTACCTTTCCTATATAATCGCCGGGCTGGTAATAATCATCGTCATCGATGTCGCTTTGAGACACCTCTGCCACATCGCCCAGCACATGGGCAGCGTTGCTGTACTGATACTGACGTATGCTTCGCTTCTGCACATAGAACCCGGGGAAGCGGAAAATCTTCTCCTGGAACATGCTGAACTCCTCGTTTGAGAGTTGGCTCATGAACAACTGCTGGGTGAAACGCGAGTATCCCGGATTCTTCGTACGGTCTTTTATCTCATCCATCCGCTTGATGAAAAACTCCTTGGTAATGCCGAGCGTCTGACAGAACTCCATCGTATCTAGCCGTCCTTTCTCCTCGTTCATAACCACCATGATGTCGTATGCCGGCTGATTGTACACGAGCAGCTTGCCGTTGCGGTCCTTTATGATTCCCCGCGACGGATATTCTATCTTTTTAAGGAAAGCGTTACTGTCGGCATTTTTCTTGTAGTCGTCGCTCATCAGCTGGAGAGTAAAGAGCCTGATGATATAAACCACCACAATAGCAACGGCCACACCACCTATGACATAACGCCGGTTTTCCAGACTGAAGTCTTTCATTCTCTCTTAAATAAGTTTTCAATCACCCAAACAAGAACAAGAGTTATAAGCATGCTTCCGCCTGCACTGAAGAGCCACTGCATCCAATTGAAGAAGCTGAAAATCTCAAGCAAGAAGAATACCATGCAATAAATGAATACCAGAATGAATGTGTAGAACATGTATTTTGCTGCTCCCAACGATGCGAACGACGGTTTGAGATCTTCAGGACTGTCGCGCGGGACAAACAGTTCAAGCAGGTATGGCTGTATTAGTGCGATAAGTGTCATGGACGCAGACGCCAGTCCCGGAGTGTTGGAGAATATGTCAACACACATTCCGAGCAGGAAAGCCCACAGCAACAACGCCCACTTAGAAAATCCACGGTGTGCCGGAAGGACGAAATATACATATAATAAAGGTGTGGCATAACCGAACAGATGGATGTGGTTGAACACAAGTACCTGCACCAACACCAGAATTATAAAGAACGATAAAGTCTTAAACCAGTCCAGATTCATCTTTCAGATATTGTTATTATCCATGTTCAACAATCCCCAGACAGCAGTCATACGGGTAGTCAATACTTCGGCTTCAATGAGTCAACGGCCGCGTTCAACAGCTGCTGCCGCTCTATCATGGTCGTGTCGTTTATCACACAAACATCACGCAGGCATCCGAAATCGGTCGAAAGCTTCACCTGCAGCTTATAAGAAAGTCCGTTGTCAGAATTATATACATGCATTATTGTTCCGACAACAACGCCACGCGGGAATACAGAAGAATATCCACTCGTGATTATGACGTCGCCCAGACGGAACCGGGCATGCCGCGGAACATCATCGACGAAAGCCTCATCGACAGCACCTCCATTCCAATGAAGATAGCCGAAATATCCTTTTCCGCGAATGGTACAACTTATATTGGAATGAGAATTGAGCACCGGAATAACAACAGAATAATGTTCAGACACGAGATAGACAATACCCACGACGCCGAAACCGCACGCCACGCCCATATCTTTTCTCACACCGTCGGCATAACCTTTGTCTATGGTTATGAAGTTATCGAGCTTGTTGACCGAATTGCTCACCACTTTCGCCGGTATGGTCACAAGTCCACGCATCGCCTCCATCTGAAGACGCTGCAGATAAGTGGTGTCCTTGTTCACGGCAATCTGTCTGTCGGCCACGGCAGCCAACTGTCTTTCAAGATACAGATTGCGCTGTGTGAGCTTCTCATTCACCTCAGTCAGTGAGAAATATTGCTCCACAGCCGAGCTCCACGAATATACCTTGCCGGCGACAGCATTTGCCGACGAGAACCACACACTGCCCTGATAACTGTTGTAGCGGAACAGCAGTACAATACTCACTGCCTCAAGCAACAGAAACAGAAACCAATGGTTATGTCTGGCAAGAAAGTCTAAAAGATTCCGCATTGTTCAACTCATCATCCATAAACGACAATTCACGATTTCCGGTCCATGAACAGCCGATGCAGTCCGACGTGCGGACCGACTTGTCATAATACAGCCCATGGACAGGAAATCATGAATTATCAGAAAATCATCTCATCAAGAACGAGAACCTGTCAATGTTCTTCAGCGCAATGCCCGTACCCTTGGCAACACTGTGCAAAGGATCCTCGGCAATGTGGAACTTGATGTTTATCTTGTCGGTGAGACGCTTGTCAAGTCCGCGCAGCAAAGCTCCGCCACCTGTCAGATATATACCGTTCTTCACGATATCGGCATACAACTCAGGCGGTGTGTTCTCCAGTGCAGACAGAACTGCATTCTCAATTTTGGCAACAGTCTTGTCAAGGCAGTGCGCAACTTCCTGATAGCACACCGGAACCTCCATAGGCAGAGCTGTGATACGGTTAGGTCCGTGCACGATGAAGTCGTCCGGTCCTTCCTCACCAAGATCGGTAAGGGCAGAACCAACGTGTATCTTGATGCGCTCAGCCATACGCTCGCTCACCTTAACATTATGCTGACGTGCCATGTATTCCTGAATATCGGCTGTCAGATCGTCACCTGCAGTACGGATAGAGTTGTTGGACACGATACCGCCAAGCGATATAACGGCAATCTCGGTACTACCTCCACCTATATCGACAATCATGTTTCCCTCAGGAGCCTCGACATCAATGCCGATACCTATTGCTGCAGCCATAGGTTCGAATATAAGATAAACGTCACGGCCATCAGCATGTTCAGCGCTGTCACGTACGGCGCGCAGCTCCACCTCCGTACTTCCCGAAGGCACACCGATAACCATACGCAGCGACGGCGAAAACAGTCTGCTGCCCGTATGCACCATCTTTATAAGTCCACGCATCATCTGTTCGCAAGCCGTAAAGTCGGCAATCACACCGTCGCGAAGCGGACGTATCGTGCGAATGTTGTCGTGCGTCTTCTCATACATCATCTTGGCTTTTGCGCCGACGGCAATCATCTTGTCGGTGCGGCGGTCGAGCGCAACTACGGACGGCTCATCCACAACAATCTTATCATCGCTGATAATGATTGTGTTGGCCGTACCCAAATCCATTGCTATCCCCTGAACGAATGAAAAAAATCCCATTTCTCTCTATTTGTTGAATTTCTGTTTTTCTATATGAACTTATACCTTCCCGGTCAGCTGCACACCACCGTGCATAATTAACCGCTATATACAGCCGGCCGCAGGCGACGAATCAGGATATTACTTGCTGAACCACTCGTGTATTGCAGTGTCATAATGGCTGCTCACTCCGAATGCTCTCGTAGCGAACATCTTGCGGTCTTCTATGTCAGTCTGTGCGCCTTTCTTGTTCAGGATGTCGAGCAGAACACCATACTCAGCCTTGCTCGGAACGATTACCACGTCCTTGAAGTTCTTGGCTCCGGCACGTATGAGCGAGATTCCGCCTATATCTATCTTTTCAATAATGTCGGCATCAGAAGCGCCACTTGCAACAGTCTGTTCGAAAGGATAAAGATCAACAATCACGAGATCTATCTCCGGTATCTCATATTGAGCCATTTGTTCGCGATCACCCTCATTGTCACGGCGTGCAAGTATGCCTCCGAATATTTTCGGGTGCAGTGTCTTCACACGACCACCGAGTATTGACGGATAAGTAGTGACACTCTCCACAGTCTGGCATTCATAACCCAAAGACTCGATGAATTTCTGGGTTCCTCCTGTGGAAAGGAATTTCACGCCCTCAGCGTTAAGTTTTGCGAGCAGTTCGTCAAGTCCGTCCTTATGAAAGACGGACACAAGTGCAGTCTTGATTTGTTTTGTTCCAGCCATTTTTATTTAATTAAATACATTTGGAATGCAAAGTTACTAAAAAGGCATGATATTACACATTAAAAAAATAGAAAAAATATACCACGGCGCATATTTATGAGCAACATCAAGTCACAGGCATAATTCAAGACATGAACGGCACAACACTGACGACCCATCTCCGACGTCTGTGCGACGTTGTATAAATATGCATAAATCACTGTATATTCATGCATGAGTGGGAACAATCACCGTGCGACAGCTTCATGAAAGTAATATATTCTCGGACGAAAAAACACTTTGTGAGAAAATCAAGAAATTTCGGCAAGCAACAAAACTGCATATCACTCAACGGCTTATGCTTTCACGTAATTTCGGCATACAATAATAGCGCATACGACAAAAGCTATTCAATATTCAGAAATAGCCTGTTTAAAATTGCGAAAGAGCAATTTTTATGTATTATATAGTACCATTCGACAACAGAAAAAGCCTATTTTGCAAGCCGATATATTCACAACAGCAAAACAGCACCAGCACTAATGCCACACGACAACGGCACAACGTCCGTCAAAGAGAATTTTCCGTGATTCACAATTTTATCTTTTGAGAAATTCAACTACCAAATCCTTACAATCCAAATTGCATATTTATACACTTTCCGTCACATTTTTCAACCTGTCATATTCCGATTTAAACTTGCTCGGAGTACTTCCTGTGAGCCTGCGAAAATATTTACAGAAAAAACTGTCATTGGCAAAATGCAGTCTGTAAGCAATCTCATTCACCGACATAGATGTATGGCATAGCATCACCTTTGCAGCTGTTATCACTGCCTTGTCTATCCACTCCTTGGCGGTAATGCCGCTCGCCTTTCTCACAAGATTGCCGAGATAGCGCTCGCACATACACATCTTATCGGCATAGAAAGACAGACGTCGCTCGTCGCGGCAATATGTATTGACCAGCGTTATGAACTGTTCGAACACCTCACGCTCTCGTGTACGTTCGTTCAGTGGTGAAGCTATCTGGCGTTGCCTGAGCCAGTCAACATAATTGACAAATGCCGAAGCCATACTGAGGACGGTGTACTGACTGAAGTCATCCTGATGAACGACATCCCAGATTATGCGCATCATGTCGCTGAGCATTGCCATATCATTTTCTGACAGATGTATATGGAACGAAGACTCACTGCCGCAGAACGACACAGGCAGACGTCCGTCGAATGCAAGATTGAGAAAATCATCGCCCATCAGCATCGCGTATGGCCGGAAATCCGACGTAACACGGTTGATCTGAGCCACACTACCGCGTCCCACATACACCAGCATACCCTTATGAAACTTCTGGTTCATCAGATTGAGAGTCACTTCTGCCTCACCCTGCATAAGAAGGATGAACCTGCTATCTTCAACCAGAAAAGGAGCATTATGATTCAACACCTTGTCAAAAACACTGTTATACCCCCTGGCCATGGCAAAATCATGGTCAAGAAAAAAGCTCCTATCGTCAGTCTTAACACCTTTCACCATCTCGCGCATTTCCGAGAAAGTGATACGTGTAAACGCATTGTTTCTTTCAGCCATACTATATATAATAATGTCTTGTCCACATTCTTCTCAGAACAGATATGCCGATCGTCAGAATATCATGAATGACTCTGTACACAAACATATGCCTGCCCTGATTGCAAAATTAATCATTTCACGGTCAAAAAGTATGGTCCTAAGCTTATAATATTACAAAAAGAACATTCATATTTAAGTAATGACAATGATATATATAGCTTTATAGCTTATCTTTGCAACAGATTAAAAACCACAACACAGCATAAGAATGACAAACAGAACATTATTGGCAACAGTCACAGCCTTACTGTCACTATCGGTCAGCGCACAGGTTACGCTCGACGAATGCAAGACTTCTGCCAGAGACAATTATCCGGCCGTGAAACAATACCGGCTAATAGAACTGAGCCGCGACTACACCGTGGACAATGCCTCCAAGGCATGGCTGCCCAAAGTAAGCGTTGCTGCTGGAGCCGTAGCCATGACCGATATTATGGAGAACACGGCGGCAGGCGCGGCAGCCGATGTCAGTAACGAGATCTACGGAGCCATGTTCCAGGTAAGCCAGACCATATACGACGGAGGTACAACGGCTGCAAGAAAACGCGTGACACGCGCCGAAGCCGATGTGGAGAAAGGGCGTCTCGACGTGACGATGTACGACATCAACAGCCGTGTAGAGGAGTTGTTCTTCGGGATACTTACCATCGACGAGAAACTGAAACAAATACAACTACTGCAGAACGACCTCGAACTGAGCATGCGCACCGTGAACGGAATGATAAACGGCGGACTGGCCAACCAGTCGGACAAGGACGCCATAAAGGTAGAACAGCTCAAGGCCTCGCAGCAGGAAAGCAGTCTTACCACCTCGCGCGCTGCATATGTCAGGATGCTCGCCGCCTTCACGGGAAAGGATATGTCTGCCGACACTCAGTTTGAGAAACCAGAGACCACCACTCCTGCCCCTGAGACAATAACCAACCGGCGTCCGGAACTGGAATATTACTCGGCCCGTCTGCGATTGCTTGACGAACAACGCCACACACTCGACACGAAGCTGCGCCCACAGATATCGTTCTTCGGCGCAGCTGTATATCACAACCGCATCAACGACCTTCTGAAAAACGGAACACTTGCGGCGGGTGTCACCCTGAGCTGGAACATAGGAGCGCTTTACACCCGCAAAAACGACATAAGAAACATAGAGACACAGAAACTGCAGACAGAATCGCAACGCGAGACATTCCTGCTAAACACACGCATGCAGAACGAGAACTCATACGGCAACATAAACGGTCTGAAAAAACAGATAGCTCTCGACGACGAGATAATCACCCTGCGCGAGAACATACGGCAGACCACTGAAAAGAAAGTGGAGAACGGTACGGAAACCGTGAACGAACTACTACGCCACATCAATGCCGTAAGCGAGGCACGACAGACAAAGGCAATGCACGAGATCGTACTGATACGCGAGCTCTACTCGCTGCGCCATACCAACAACATATGAACGGTCACGCGCACATTCATTCACCGCAAACAGACATATAACATAAAGACAACAGATAAAACAGACAATCATGAAAACAGAGATAATAACACTTCTGACAGCAGCTGCGATAATGACTGCATGCAACGGCAAAGACAACGAATTTGACGCAACAGGAACATTCGAGGCTACCGAAATAACCGTATCGGCACTGGAAACCGGACAGATCATGCGACTCAACGCCGAAGAGGGCACCATGTTGAAGGAAGGACAGCAGGCCGGACTCATCGACACCGTGCAGCTGGCACTTAGCGCCATAAGGCTTGGAGCCACACGCGAGAGCATCGCCAACAGCCGGCCGGACATACAGGCACAGATTGCCGCCACAAGACAACAGATAGAAAAGGCGGAGATGGAGAAGCGACGCTTCGAGAAACTTGTCGGTGAGAACGCCGCAAACAGAAAACAACTGGACGACGCCGAAAGCACACTGAAGGTGTTGCAGCGTCAGCTTCAGGCACAACTTTCGACACTTGGCAACAGCACGCGCAGCCTCGACAAACAGATGAGTGCCACGGAAATACAGCGTATGCAGATACTCGACCGACTCAACAAATGCAGGATAGTGGCACCGGTGAGCGGAACCGTGATCGAGAAATACGCCGAACAGGGAGAATTTGCGACAACCGGCAAACCGCTGTTCAAGATTGCAGACACACGAAGAATGTACCTCAGGGCCTACATCACGTCCGAACAGCTGGCCGATGTGAAAATAGGTCAGAAGGCAAAGGTGACCTGCGACTACGGCAACAACAAGGGCAAAACATACGACGGAACGGTGACATGGATATCGCAGAAGTCTGAATTCACACCCAAGACCATTCTCACCGACGACGAGCGTGCCGACCTCGTATATGCCGTAAAGGTAGCCATCGACAACGACGGCGGCGCAAAGATAGGAATGTATGGCAAAGTGAAGTTTCTGAAATGATAGCACTTGACGACATATCAAAAAGATACGGCAGCGTCGTGGCGCTCGACAGCGTGTCGATAAGAGTGGAACGCGGCGAGATTGTCGCCCTGACCGGATGTGACGGCGCGGGGAAATCGACACTGCTGCGCATCATCACCACACTGCTGCTGCCCGACAGCGGAAGCGGGACAGTGGGTGGTTACGACATCCGCAATCAGACTGCCGGCATAAGACGGGTATGCGGATACATGCCTGAGAAATTCTCACTCTACGAGGACCTTACGGTTGAGGAGAACCTGAATTTCTATGCCACGATCTACGGTACAAGCATAAGAGATGGCTACGAAAGCATAAAGAGCATTTACAGCCAGATTGAACGCTTTAAGGACAGACGTGCCGGAGCCCTTTCGGGCGGCATGAAGCAGAAACTGGCCCTATGCTGCGCACTTGTTCACAGACCACAACTGCTGGTGCTCGACGAGCCTACCACCGGCGTGGATCCTGTGTCGAGAAAAGAATTCTGGGACACTCTCGGCACGATAAACAAAGGTGGAGTGACCGTCATTGTTGCCACACCTTACATAGACGAGATAAAAAGGTGTCACCGCGCGGTGTTCATTGACAAAGGAACAGTGATGGGAACAGGTTCTCCCGACGACATACTGACACGCTTCGCCGACATCTTCAGCCCCGGCAGACTGAAAATGACTGATGCCGATGCACATACAGGACAGACGGACGTAATAAAGGTGAGTCATCTCATTAAATCGTTCGGACATTTCAGGGCCGTTGACGACATATCGTTCAACGTAAGGAAGGGAGAGATATTCGGATTTCTCGGAGCCAACGGTGCCGGAAAGACTACAGCCATGCGCATGCTTACCGGACTGAGCCAACCTACCGGCGGACATGCAGAAGTGGCCGGATATGACATCGCCACGCAATACGAAAAGGTGAAGACACGCATCGGATACATGAGCCAGAAATTCTCGCTCTACGGAGATCTGACCGTGAAAGAGAATCTGAGACTGTTCGGCGGCATATACGGAATGAAAGATGAGGACATAAGACGCAGCACCGACGAGGCCGTGACACAGCTCAACATGAAAGGACTGGAAAACAAACTTGTGAGAGAGCTGCCGCCTGGATGGAAACAGAAGATCGCCTTCACGGTGAGCATAATGCACAGTCCGGAAGTGGTGTTTCTTGACGAACCCACCGGAGGTGTGGACCCCAAGACGAGAAAACAGTTCTGGCGTCTCATATACGAGGCTGCCGGACGCGGTATAACCGTGTTCGTGACAACCCACTATATGGACGAGGCCGAATACTGCGACCGCATATCCATAATGGTTGACGGACAGATACGCGCCATCGGAACTCCCGACGAACTGAAGTCAAAATACGGATGCGCCGACATGGACGGCGTATTCACCAAGCTTGCCATGATGGCAAAGAGAGGAGACTGAGCACAATGAAAGAATTCATAGCATTCATATCCAAAGAGACGAAACACATCATGCGCGACAGCCGCACGGTGATGGTGCTGTTCGGCATGCCCATTGTGATGATGCTGCTGTTCGGATTTGCCATATCGACAGAGGTGAGAAACGTGAGAATATTGACGGTGACTCCGGTTGAGGACATGCTCACCCGACAGATAACCGAACGGTTGCAGGCATCCGAATATTTCACAGTCACCGGCACCGCCGGCTCTCCGGCAAGCGCCATAGAGATGATCAGAAACGGCAAGGCGGACATGGCCGTAATTTTCGGTCCCCACATGGCCGACCACCGACACGACGGGAGCGCCGGCATACAGATCATGACAGACGGCTCCGACCCCAACATGTCGATACAACAAAGCAACTACGTCAGACAGATAGTGGCCGACGCCATGCACGGACAGACGACAATGGCTTCGACCGCTGAAATAAAACTGCTGTACAACCCGCAGATGAAAAGCTCATACAACTTCGTGCCCGGCATCATGGGCATGCTGATGCTCATCGTATGCACTATGATGACGTCCGTCAGCATAGTGCGCGAGAAGGAACGTGGCAGCATGGACCTTCTGCTCGTCTCGCCGGTCAAGCCCATCGTCATCATAACGGCCAAGGCCGTACCCTATTTTGTCCTTTCGACACTGATACTGGTCTGCATCATCATAATATCGCACTTTGTGCTCAACGTACCGATAGCAGGAAACATAATATCCATTTCGCTGGTGTCATTTCTGTACATAATGCTCGCGCTGTCGCTGGGACTTCTCATAAGCGTAGCCACACAGACGCAAGTCGCCGCGCTGCTTGCCTCAGGAATGATAATGCTTGTGCCCACACTTCTGCTGTCGGGTATGATCTTCCCGGTGGAAAGCATGCCGCAGATATTACAGTACGTCTCGGCCATAGTTCCTGCAAGGTGGTATATCTCTGCCATAAGAAAACTAATGATAATGGGTGCAGATCCTTCGACGATTGCCAAGGAGACATGTGTCCTGCTCGTGATGACGGTAGTGCTGCTTGGCATAGCACTGAAGAGATTTAAAGAACATCTGAAATAAAAACACACACGATATGACTATAAAATATCTGTTGGAAAAAGAGTTCAGGCAAATAATGCGGAATAAGTTCATTCCCAGAATGATCATCATGTTCCCCATCATCATAATGTGTGTGACGCCCTGGGTGACAAACCTTGAGGTAAAAAACATCACAGTAAGCGTCGTCGACAACGACCATTCATCCCTCTCGTCACGACTGATACACAGAATCGAGGCTTCCGACTATTTTGTCTTTGCCGGAACGGAGAACAGCTACGAGGACGCGATGAAGAGAATAGACATGTGCAAAACGGACGTGACTATCGTGATACCCGAAAATTACGAGCGTGACATGATAAACGGAAGGCTGCCGAAAATACTCATAAGCGCGAACGCAGTGAACGGCACCAAGGGCAGCATGGGGGCGGCATATCTTGCAAACATAATAAACGACAATCTGAAGGAGTCGGTGAACGCGGCTACGGATGTCGGCAAAAAGCAACTGACAACATTCAGTCTTTACAACAAAAGACAGGATTATAAGGTTTTCATGATTCCGGCACTCATGGCGATACTGATTGTCATGTTCTGCGGATTCCTGCCGGCACTCAACATAGTGGGCGAAAAAGAAAACGGAACCATAGAACAGATAAACGTGACTCCCATAAGCAAATCGACATTCATCATAGCCAAACTCATTCCCTACTGGATTATCAGCATGATAGTGATGACAATATGTTTTCTGCTGTCATGGATCATTTACGGCATCACTCCCGAAGGAAACATCCTGCTGCTCTATATGCTGGCAATGCTGCTCGCGCTGACTTTCAGCGGCATCGGACTGATGATAAGCAACTACAGCCGCGCGATGCAACAGGCGATGTTTGTCATGTGGTTTGTCATGGTGTGCATGATTCTGCTCAGCGGACTGTTCACGCCGGTCAGCTCCATGCCCGACTGGGCCATATGCATCACGACAATCAATCCGATGAAATATTTCATCGACGGAATGCGCACGGTGTTCATTAAAGGCGGGACATTCGGAAACATCACCGTCCAGACATCGGCATTGACAATATTTGCAATCGTGACAAATGTCATGGCCATATACAGCTATAAGAAGAACACATGACAGAATCTTGCGCAGAACTGCGTGACATACCGCAGCCTTAGCCTGAAAGCAAAAAGAGAATGACGGAAATCACTTCCACCATTCTCCCCCAGCTTCGCAGGTTATTCGTTACTCTTTCCTCATATAAAAGTCAAGTATTACAGGAGTGAAGCCTATGCCACTTCCTCCAACCGGCAAATTGTCTAAAACTAACTTTAACTTCAGGTATTTATCTATAAACTCATTATCCTTTCCGTCAAAGAATACTGGACCATTACCGGTCCCTATTCTTCATTCCTACGTCCTACCTGACTGATCAACCCGCCATAAGCAAGGCTCCGTAAAGCGTTGGTCCTAACCTGTTTACAACCGGACCCGAGAGTCACACTACATGGACAGCCCTCACGGCAAAGACGATTCATAATCCGGCATAATCACGCACGGACATCAACTCATCCAGGTTCACATGCAACGACAAAAACAATGCTTTGCTCGCTATGCGCGCAAACGGACATGTTTGCATCGGTCTGATATTCGTTAAGTCTATTCATCATAGCATATAATGTATGCTCCATATACATAAACGCTCCGAGAACTCTTCATTAAATTGAATGAATAAGCGCGGAAATGTTTGCATCAGAAACCGTTAATAAATAATTAAAAAACATTAATAACAGCAGCACAATATATTCACCTTATTATATATATGCCGCATCCATACCATAACACTAATACATACCGACATTCAGCGCAAAATTTTCCGGAATAGAATAATGCGCGACCCGGCGGTTATCTGTCATAACTGATACCAGGGCCAGAATATAGAAAAGCCGAAAGATGGCTCAATGGGAATTATCGTGAACAAGCTTTCATTCTCGGAATATAACGAAATGACGTAACATTTTCCGGCTGCGCGTGATGTTTATAAACAGCGACAGCACATATTTCGTGTAATAACAAATTGACAGCGCCGCAAACGATAAACCATAAATTCAAAAGAAACACACGTCTTCCACACTTTCTTCCACACCCTGCAACCGCACTTTTACAGGAAATCTGCGGGACAGACTTACAATTTTTCTTGATTTTATTTTGACAAAATATTTTCGCGAAAGAGATGTGAAGGGATTCTAAAACGGATACAATAAAGGACATTTAGTATAATAGCGTTTTTTAATATGCCCCATAACTTAGTCCAAAACAATGAAGATAACGTTCCGATATTGCCCATTTCGCAGTACGATAAAGCCCATTTCATGGTGCGATATGGTGCATTTCAGCCACCAATATGAGCCATTTTGCATAGCGAAATGGTGTTTTTTGCAATGCAGAGAAATAGTCCTTAAACATAAATCACTGATATTCAATATATTATAAAAGCCTCTCATAATTCGCGTATTTGCACCTGAAGGAAGGTCAGCCCGCAAATACGCGCTTATTTTTCGGGGTATAGTGGAAAAATCATGCCAAAAAATCAGAATCCGGTTTTAATTTGAAAGTTGTATATATCGGCTTAACCCCAACCGGTGGTTAAACTTCCTGCTGATTTCATTTTATCATCGGGCTGTCCGTATTACACTTTTTTCTAAAGCATGACGGGCTACATCAATACCGAGTATCGGGCAGAATGACGGCAAGAGAACGGCAGACACAGACGAGCAAGAACAGCAATGCGGAATAAACATATGCGGGATGATAACCTACCCGGAGCTGATTTCAGAATATGGAAACAATGCCGAATGTGAATTGAATCCACAACTTTATATAATAAAAATAACGCTTTATTTCATACGATTCTGATTCCCGGCCGGCACAAACACGCGTGACAGAAGGAAACGACGCCGAAACTGGCATATAAACAAAACAGCCACAACCGGAAAACCGATTGTGGCTGAACCATTTACGTTTGGTAATGTAGCGGGACCCAGGATTGAACTGGGGACCTCATGATTATGAATCATGCGCTCTAACCAGCTGAGCTATCCCGCCTTTCGTTTTTGCGAGTGCAAAGATAATACAATTTTGTTAAACTGCAAAATATTTTTCCAAAATTTATTGTTTTGCCTATCAAAAATATTATTTTTGCATCATAAAAAGTAAGATGTATGATGTTGTCAGCTGAAACAACCTACACCCTATGCTAAATGAAAAAGAAGAAAATTGAAATAGAACAGAAACTGAACTCGAAATCGCCGAACATTATATGGAACCTTATTGGGACTCCGGCCGGCTTGGGCAAATGGATTGCCGACGAAATAGAACAGGAAAATGACATTTTGACATTTACCTGGGGCAAAATTTGGAGCAATCATGAAATAAGGTCGGCAAAAATCACCGCACTCGAGAAAAACAAATACATTCGCTTTGTGTGGGAAGACGAAGAGGACGAGGACACATACGTGGAGCTAAGAATAGAGGGCAACATACTGACCGGCGATTTCATGCTCCACATCACGGACTTTACCGATGATGACGATGTGGATGCATTGTACGAAATATGGAACGGCAACATGAAAAAACTTCACCGTGTGAGTGGTCTTTAGACAGTCATGGCATCCTTACATATAATAATAAAAAGATATAAATAGGACCATTTCTTATTTTTTTTACTAATTTTGCATAACATATGCACTATCTTTGTGCTTAAAGCATCTGCCAACAATGTTTCGTATAAAAAAACTAGATATATTCATCGCCAAACAATTCGGCATCCTGTTTATGGGTACTTTTTTCATCTGCCAGTTTGTGCTGATGATGCAATTTCTATGGCGATATATTGAACGACTGATAGGAAAAGGCTTGTCGATGGACGTGTTGGCACAGTTTTTCTGGTACATGGGACTGATGCTTGTGCCGCAGGCTTTTCCGCTGGCAATATTGCTCTCTTCACTCATAACATTCGGTAATCTCGGCGAAAGCAGCGAGCTGACAGCCATAAAGGCCGCCGGCATATCGCTCATGCAGACATTCAGATCGCTGATCGTGATTTCGGTATTGGTGTGTCTGGTCTCGTTCTATTTTCAGAACAGCGTAGGACCTGCTGCCAACATGAAAATGGGACAGCTGCTGATGTCGATGAAACAGAAGAGCCCTGAGCTGGAAATACCCGAGGGAGTGTTCTACGACGGAATACCGAACAGCAACCTTTATGTCCAGAAGAAGGACATAAACACCGGAAAGCTCTATGGCATAATGATTTACCGCATGACCGGAAGCTACGAGGACCAGGCCATAATACTTGCCGACTCGGGCATGCTGCAGGCCACAGCCGAGAAAAAGCACATGCTGCTGACGCTATGGAACGGTGAGTGGTTTGAGAACATGAAGTCGCAGGAGTTCGCCAACAGTGCCTCGGTGCCATACCGCAGGGAGACGTTCGTGAACAAAAAGATAGTGTTGGACTACGACGGCGATTTCAACATGGCAGACGCCACGTCGCTCTCAAACAACGCCAAGACAAAAAGTCTGGCACAGATAAACCATTACATAGACTCGATAAACCACGACTACGACAGCATAGGACGGGCATATTACAATTATGACAAGATGACATACTACGCCATTCCGATGGCGTCGAAGCATGATTCCTTAATAGCATTGCAAAGAGCCAAAACCACGGAGTATAATGTGGATTCGGCCTACGCGCGCCTGTCGCCGGAGCAGAAAAGGCTCGCCGCCAACGATGCCCTGAACAGCGTGCAGCAGCACATGAGCGACCTCGACTTCAAGAGCATGATCACCAACGACGGTGACAAACTGATAAGACAGCACAAGATAGAGCGTATCGGAAAATTCACGCTGGCCCTGTCGTGTCTGATTTTCTTCTTCATAGGTGCGCCTTTGGGTGCCATAATACGAAAAGGAGGACTTGGCATGCCGGTGATCATATCCGTCCTGGTGTTCATTGTATATTACATTCTTGACAATTCCGGCAACAGAATGGCAAGCGGAGGCATGTGGGCAATATGGTTCGGAACAGGTCTTGCGCCGGCAGTACTTATTCCTACGGCCATATTCTTCACCTACAAAGCAAACAAGGATTCCACAGTATTCAACGTAGATGTATATATAAACATCATGCGCAAGCTCCTCGGACTGAGGATAAAACGCCACGTGGCGGCAAAAGAAGTAATAATAGAGAATCCCGACTACGAGAAAGATGCAGCTCAGTTGGAAAGCATAAGCCGCGAAATCCAGGAATACTCTCAACAGCACAGACTGAAGTCTGCGCCTAATTGGATAAAGGTGTTCTTCAAATACGAGCCCGACCATGCCATTGAGCACATAAACGAAAAGCTCGAAAGCGTGATAGAGGATCTGGGAAACACAAAGAGCGGCATAATAATAAACGAGCTGAACACATATCCTGTAATCTCGGAGAAGACCCACACAAGGCCGTTCGACCGCAAGTGGCTCAACATAGCCGCGGCCGTGATTGTGCCTCTCGGCGTGATACTGTATATCAGAATGTGGCGCTACAGGCTCCGACTGTTCCAGGATCTCAAGAACATCAAGAATACGAACGACAGAATAATAGCACAGATAAACAAGATGTGACATTATTATATTAATCAATAATATAACCGTTTCAAGAAATAAAATAAAAATAAATAAACTATGACAGAGTTCAATCTCAGCAACATTGAAGATGCAATAAAGGATTTCAAAGAAGGAAAGTTTGTTATTGTAGTGGACGATGAAGACCGCGAGAACGAAGGCGATCTGATTATCGCAGCAGAGAAAATAACACCGGAGAAAGTGAATTTCATGCTGAAACACGCACGTGGAGTTCTCTGCGCACCTATAACACTGTCGCGTTGCGAGCAGCTTGACCTGCCAAGACAGGTGAGCGACAACACATCCATGCTCGGCACCCCGTTCACAGTGACAGTGGATAAGCTGGAAGGCTGCACCACAGGTGTATCGGCTCACGACAGGGCAGAGACCATAAAAGCACTCGCCGACCCGAGCTCCACCCCACAGACATTCGGACGTCCGGGACACATCAATCCGCTTTACGCCCAGGACAACGGCGTACTGAGACGCTGCGGACACACCGAGGCTACAATCGACCTGTGCAAACTGTCAGGATTATATCCGGCAGGAGCACTGATGGAGATAATGAACGAGGACGGAACAATGGCCCGCATGCCGCAGTTGAAAGTGCTCGCCGAGGAATGGGGACTGAGAATCATCACCATAAAAGACCTCATTGCCTATCGTCTGAAGAACGAGTCGATAATAGAAGTGGGCGAAGAGGTGGATATGCCTACCGAGTACGGACACTTCCGTCTGATTCCTTTCCGCCAGCAAAGCAACGGTCTGGAGCACATGGCTCTCGTAAAGGGCGAATGGAAAGAGGACGAGCCTATTCTGGTGAGAGTACATTCGTCATGCGCCACAGGCGATATTCTGGGAAGCAAGAGATGCGACTGCGGCGAACAGCTGCATAAAGCCATGCAGATGATTGAGAAAGAGGGCAAGGGCGTACTGATATACATGCAGCAGGAAGGACGCGGCATAGGTCTGATGAACAAAGTGGCTGCATACAAGCTACAGGAAGAAGGCTATGACACGGTGGATGCGAATATACACCTTGGATTCAAGCCCGACGAGCGCGACTACGGATGCGGCGCGCAGATGCTCCGCCATCTTGGAGTGCACAAAATGAGACTCATGACCAACAACCCTGTTAAACGCGTGGGACTGGAAGCATACGGACTGGAAATAACCGAGAACGTACCTATTGAGATTACGCCGAACGAATACAACGAGCGTTACCTCAAGACCAAGCGCGACAGAATGGGACACACCCTGCACTTGAAATAAAAAACGCAGACTGTGGCTTCTATAAGGAGCTGCAATATGGCGCAAGTCCGATATAAAATATAAAATAAGAAAGGGCCGTTGCATACAGCTTAAAAGCCCATGTCATGTATTAAACCCGAATCGGTCATTAGAATTCAGTCTGTATTTTTGCTTTATATTGAGCGGATTTTCGTTGGATCTTTTGCAGGCATAGCGGACTATGTCAAGAAAAAATACAACAAAAAGAGGCCAATAGAAAACAAAAAGAAGGCTGAAAGCATGAATGTATAAAATAATATAAAGACACATGCGGTCTAATGACCGATTTGGGTTTAATGCATGATATAGGCTTCCCGGAGCTGAGCAACGGTCCTTTCTAAGTTCTGAAAAGAGCTGTCATATGTCACAGGACGGGCTGTTTTCTGGTTCAGAACCGATTTTTTCAGAACGCGACACAGGCACATTCAAAGCCTGACATAAATTTATCTGTTATAATCTTAAATCGTATTCACATTAAATAAAGAGAGTAAAAATATAAAGAAAAACCCGCACATTATTATAAATGGCCGGTTTGTTTCAACTGCCTTAATATCCGCAGATACAAAAAGGACTGAATAATAGGACATTATATGTAGTATGACATGCGGAATCATCACCGCAATACTCATTTCAGCCGCTATTATCGGCTGTATATTCGTTAAACACATTAAGTAGTGCGAAAATCAAAAAATGTTACAAAACCATTAATTACAGAGAAATATACTATCTTTTCTTTCGTCAGAATGAATTAATTTTTTAATTTTGCAAAATAAAAAACATATAAATTATGGCACAATTATCAGATCGTCTAAACAGACTCGCACCTTCTGCCACACTTGCAATGTCGCAGAAAAGCAGCGAGATGAAAGCACAAGGCATTGACGTTATAAACATGAGTGTGGGAGAACCGGACTTCAATACACCGGACCATATAAAGGAAGCTGCAAAGAAAGCTATCGACGATAACTACTCTCGCTATTCACCGGTTCCAGGATATCCAGATCTGAGAAAAGCCATTGCTGCAAAGCTGAAAAACGAGAACGGGCTGGACTACAGCATAAACGAGATACTGGTGTCGAACGGAGCAAAACAAAGTGTATGCAACACTGTAATGGCTCTTGTGAACGATGGCGACGAGGTTATCATTCCTGCACCATACTGGGTTAGCTATCCACAGATGGTGAAACTTGCAGGCGGTGTTCCGGTGATTGTGAACGCAGGCTTCGAGCAAGACTTCAAGATGACCGCACAACAGCTTGAAGAGGCCATCACCCCGAAGACAAGAATGCTCATACTGTGCTCTCCGAGCAACCCGACAGGAAGCGTTTATTCAAAAGAAGAGCTTGAAAGCCTCGCCGAAGTAATAAAGAAGCACGATGACTTATACGTGCTCGCAGACGAGATTTACGAGCACATCAACTACACAGGACGCCATGCAAGCATAGCACAGTTCCCTGGCATGAAGGAACGCTCAATCATTGTCAACGGTGTGTCTAAAGCATACGCCATGACAGGATGGCGTATAGGATTCATCGCCGCACCGGAATGGATTGTCAAAGGATGCAACAAGCTACAGGGACAATACACAAGTGGTCCGTGCTCTGTCAGCCAGAAAGCTGCTGAAGCAGCCTACACACTGCCACAGGACTGCGTGGAGACAATGAGACAGGCATTCGAACGCCGCCGCGACCTGATTGTGGAACTGGCAAAAGATATACCGGGACTCGAGGTAAATGTTCCGCAAGGAGCTTTCTATCTGTTCCCGAAATGCAGCAGCTTCTTCGGAAAGAGTGACGGTACACGCACCATAAACAACTCTACAGACTTCGCAATGTATCTGCTTGAAGTTGGACATGTGGCAACCGTTGCTGGAGACGCATTCGGCGATCCTGACTGCTTCCGTATGAGCTATGCGACAAGCGATGCAAACATACGCGAGGCAATGAGCAGAATCAAGAAAGTCCTTTCAGTCTTAAAGTGATAATATGCAATAAATGACAAATGTCGGATAAATTTGCAAAAATTCATTGTTAAAATACGCAAATACAAGTTTCAATTATACTTAAATTGTTATCTTTGCCTCAAGAAAGCATACCATAAAGAAAAATTTGCTTACAAGGCAATAATACAAAGACCGACAAGAGACAAAAAATAACAACCAAAAAATTTATTAACAACCAAATTAAAATTTTAAATTATGACAACTACACAAAAAAACAGCCCCAAATCTCAGGGCTTCCAAGGAGTTAGAGACGCAATTTGGATCATTGTAATATGCGCCGTAATTGCATTCTGCTTTTATGAATTCTTCCTCGGTGGCCCGTCAAACTTCCGTGGTGGAGACAATAGTGGTGAACCAGCCAACCTTCTCGGTACAATCTACAAAGGAGGTATCGTCGTTCCGGTTATCTTCACTTTGCTTTTCACTGTAATCGCACTTGGTGTAGAGCGTTATCTGGCTCTCCGCAATGCATTCGGTAAAATGCCTTTGGCTAAATTTACAGCACAGATCAAAGCTGCCGTTAAAGGTGGTGATTTCGCTACTGCACACCAGCTTTGCGACAAGATGAGAGGTTCTGTTGCAAACGTTGTTAACGCTTCTCTCAACACATACGAGGAAATGGAGAAGACAACAGGTATCAAGAAGAGCCAGAAAATTGCTAAGATACAGCAGGCTCACGAGGAAGCAACTCAGCTTGAAATGCCTACTCTCCAGATGAACCTTCCGATTGTCGCTACAATCGTTACACTGGGTACTCTTACCGCTCTGTTCGGAACCGTTGTCGGTATGATCCGTTCATTCGCAGCTTTGGCAGCCGGTGGTGGTGCAGACTCTCAGGCTCTTTCTACTGGTATTTCTGAGGCGCTGGTTAATACAGCATCAGGTATTTTGACATCTTGGTTCGCTGTAGTTATTTATAACTTCTTTACAAACAAAATCGACAAGCTGACATACGCTCTCGATGAAGTTGGTTACACTATCGCACAGACATACGAAGCCAACCACGGAGAAGAGGCTTAATTTTTGCTAACCCTTTAAACTTTTATCACTATGGGTAAAGTAAAAATTAAGAAAAGTGACATCTGGATAGACATGACTCCAATGTCCGACGTGATGGTACTTTTGCTGACATTCTTCATGTTGACATCAACATTCGTAAAGAATGATCCTGTAAAAGTCGTCACCCCAGGTTCGGTATCGGAGATCAAAGTCCCGGAAAAAGATGTCTTGAACGTACATGTTGCCAAAGATGGCAAAGTGTTCATTACTATTGACAACACCAATGATTTGGTGTCAATAGTGGATGCGATGACAGGAAAATTCGGAATCACTCTCACCGGAGCACAGCTGGAGACTCTCAAGAAGCACTCTATGCTCGGTGTAGGTATGGAAAAGCTGACTGCATATCTCAGTCTTCCTGAGGATCAGATGGCAGACGCCATACAGAAAGAAGGTATTCCGACAGACAGTATTGACGACGGCACAGGCAAGAAAGATAAAAGCGAGTTCCAGCTTTGGGTAACTGAAGCACGCAACGTAAACAGCGATATCAAGATTGCCATCAAGGCCGACCAGGACACTCCTTACAGTGCTATCAAGACTGTTATGTCAGAACTTCAGGATATGAGTGAGAACCGTTACTATCTCATAACTTCATTAAAAGCAGAGGAGGACTAAAGAATGGCAAAACAGAAAGCAAGCAAGCAGAAAAAGATGAATGTCCGCGTAGACTTTACGCCTATGGTGGATATGATGATGCTTCTTATCACATTCTTCATGCTCTGTACCTCACTGGCAAAGCCACAGACAATGGAGTTGAGTATGCCAAGTAACGATAAGAACCAGACTGAGGAAGATAAATCAGTAACAAAGGCATCTTACACAATCACAATTTATGTAGGATCCAACGATCAGATTTACTACATAGCAGGACTGCCGAAATACGACGATCCTACATGTCTGAAGAAAACTACTTGGGGTAAAGACGGTATCCGTAAAGTTCTGATTTCTCATGTTACAGAAGACGGAACACAGCCGGTTCAGCAGGTAATGCTTGCAAAGGCAAAACTTGATGAAAAGAAGCTGGCTAATCCAAATTATCCGGATTCTCTTTACAACAAAGAGCTGTCAAAGATCAAGTCAGGTGAGATAAATGGTCAGAAGATATCAACATTGACTGTCATTATCAAAGCCACAGACAAATCTGCTTACAAGAATCTGATCAGAGCGCTCGATGAAATGCAAATTTGCAGCATTGGCAAATACGTGATCGATAAGATTAACCCGGACGACCAGAAGCTTCTCGACAAAGCAGGAGTGAAATAGTCGTTGAATGTTGAACAATTAAAACGAAAAAGACTATGTCAAAAATAGATTTGATTTCAAACGACTGGGTTGATTTAGTATTCGAAGGACGTAACAAATCATATGGAGCCTACAGACTCCGTAGAAGTACGACCAAGCGCAATATAATTGCAGTCATCTCAGTTTTGATTTTGGTTCTCGCATGTTTCATCATACTGACTGTAAAGAATATTGTTGATGAGCAGCGCGCCAAAGTAGCAGTAACGCAGGTAACTGAGCTTTCAGCTCTTAACCAGCCAAAGAAAAAGGCTGAGGTTAAGCAGAAGAAAATCGAGATCAAGCAGCCTGAAAAAGTTGTTGAACGTGTAAAGAGTTCTATCAAGTTTACTGCTCCTGTCATCAAGAAGGATAAGGAAGTAAAACCTGAGGAAGAGCTCAAGACACAGGATGAACTTATGAACACGAAAGTTGCCATCGGTACGTTCAATGTAATAGGTAACGACGATGCCAACGGAGAGGTGCTCAAAGCTAAGGAAGTAATTGCACAGCCTGAGCCACCGAAGGAAGAAGAGAACAAAGTCTTCGAGGTGGTTGAGCAGATGCCGTCATTCCCTGGTGGCGATGCAGCGTTGATGAAATATCTGCAGGAGAACACACACTATCCGACGATTGCAGCAGAGAACGGCGTACAAGGTCGTGTTGTTGTTGGATTCGTTGTTGAGAAGGACGGTTCTATTACAGATGTAACAGTCATCAAGTCTCAGGATCCATCACTTGACCGCGAAGCAGCACGCGTTGTGAAGAGCATGCCACGCTGGATTCCAGGTAAGCAGAACGGATCTGCCGTACGTGTTAAGTACCAGGTACCTGTTACATTCAGATTACAGTAACAAAACAACAAGAATGAGAAAAGACAAAATATCTTACATATTCGTAGGATTAGCACTGTTAGCCTGTCTTTGCGTTTCCTGCAACAAGAAGCGCAAAGACGGCAGGACAGACACATATTCGTCAGGGGTGATCAGTTTCGCCTCTGACGAAAGTTTTAGTCCAATAATAGAAGAAGAGCGCGAAGTGTTTGAAAGCTCGCACGTAGATGCTACGCTAAAACCCATTTACACAAATGAGTCAGACGCCATCAACATGCTTCTGAAAGGCAAAATCTGTCTCGCAATCACAGCACGTGATTTCAAGGAAAACGAAAGACAGAATCTGCGCGACCGCAACTTCAATCCGCGTGCCACAGCCATCGCTTATGACGCGCTTGCACTCATAGTAAACAACGCAAACAACGACACTTGCATATCAGTAAAAGATATAGCGAATATACTTAGCGGCAAGTCAACAAAATGGAGCGACATTTATCCCAACTCCAAACGAGGTGACATCGTTGTCGTCTTCGACAACAAAAAGTCGAGCACTGTCCATTTTGCCGAAGACAGCATTCTCGGCGGCAAGCCAATAACAAGTCCTAATGTCGTAGCCACGAAAAAGACAGCCGACGTGATCGACTATGTGGAAAAGACACCTAATGCCATCGGCATAATAGGCAGCAACTGGCTCAACGACAAACGTGACACAACAAACCTGACATTCAACAAGAACATACGCGTAATGTCAGTAAGTAGAATTGACAAAGCCACACCGGCAAACAGCTGGAAGCCGTATCAATACTACATATACAACGGGAATTACCCACTCACCCGCACAATCTGGGCTCTGCTCAACGATCCGCTGCGAGGACTTCCTTGGGGATTCTTCAACTTCCTGACTTCTCCTAAAGGGCAGATGATCATCTTCAACGCAGGACTGTTGCCTGTGCAAGGAAACATCACCGTACGCGATGTTAGAGTTACCGACGACTGACAAATGAATCAGTCTTGATACAAAAAATGCCCCACAAAACCGAAAGCAGAAAATTCTGTCAAAGACAAAATAAATAAACATTGGATATGAAAGTAATAAAATATTTTTTAATCGGAGCGCTGATGATAGGCATCACCACTCCATCTACAGCACAGGAAGAAGATCACAAAGCTGTTATCGAGCAACTCACAAAAGTCGTTAAATCTGATGCCGCAGACAAAGAGGATCAGATAAAAGATCTGTTCAAAGACTACAAGAAAGATCCGGACGTAATTGTAGCAATAGGCCGTGCATACCTCGACATAAAAGATACCGAGAATGCACAGAAATATGCAGATATGGCCATCAAACGCGATAAGAACTACGGTGACGCATACGTCCTTGCCGGCGATATCCAGGTAATACTTGACAACGGGGGTGAAGCATCGTCACTCTTCGAGCAGGCTATCTACTTCGATCCGAAAAACCCGAACGGATACCGTCGCTATGCACAGGTGAACAGCAAGGCCAACCCGTCTGCCGCAGTACAGAAACTGGAAGAACTCAAGCAGCAGGTGCCAGACTACCCTATCGCACTTATCTCTGCAGAAATATTCAGTAAGGCCGGTGATCTCGACAAGGCCATACAATACTACAACCAGGTTGACAAATCAAAGATGGAAGACTATCAGCTCGTTGACTACGCACTGGTTTACTTCCTGAAAGGCGAATTCGAAAAGAGTCTCGAGATTTCACAGTTCGGAAACAACAAGTTCCCGCGCAATCCGGCGCTCAACCGTATTTCGTTCTTCGACCTGACAAACCTCAAACGCTATGACGAGGCACTGCAGTATGCAGCAAAGCTGTTCAACGAGTCAGAAGAGACTAAGATAACCGAGAGCGACTATCTCTACTATGGTTATGCTCACCTCGGCAAAGGCAACTACGACGAAGCCATCGCAATGTTCCAGAAGTCAATCGAAAACAACCAAGACAATGAAGCCGACAAGAACGACGCAATGAAGAACATTGCAGAGGCATACAAGAAGAAAGGTGACTACAGGAACGCTATCGGTACATACGAGAAATATCTTGACAACCTGAAACAGAAGACTGCAAACGATATACACACTCTCGCAACAATGTACATGGCAGAGGCTTCAGACTCAACCATAGCAGAAGCACAGAAGAAGGTGCTCTATGCAAAGGCAGACTCTATCTATGCTGAGATGGCCGACAAGATGCCTAGTGTAGCAGTATTCGCTACTCTGCAGCGCGCTCACATCGGTTATGCCCTCGACCCGGAGACAAAACTTGGTCTTGCTAAGCCTCACTATGAGAAACTCGTAGAGCTCCTCACCACACAGGAGAAAGACGAAAACACAGACGAGCGTCTCATCGAGTCATACCGTTATCTTGGCTACTACTATCTGCTCAAAGATGACAAGACTAAATCTGCCGAGTATTGGAACAAAATTCTTGCAATCGATCCGGAAAATGCCATGGCTAAACAGGCACTTGGTCTGACACAAGCAAAGTAAATTTTATAATTACAAATAAGTAACCATAAAAAGCATGCGGGAATAATAAATATCCTGCATGCTTTTTTTATACACATACAGACGCCACACATCAAAAAACATTATCAAATCAGCAACACAACTGTTTTTAAATATCCGCAACTTATTAATCAAACAACGACTTTAATTCCACAGTTACACATAAAAATACACCATGCATCACATTTATACATAAAAATTTTCACCCAAACTCACGAGAATTAAATGTATGCGAACAAAAGTGATGACGAACGCAAATACAATAATTTTCAACAAACTGCTTAACTATCCGACATTTAACGGCGTATTCAATATCGTACGACAATCATAGAAACTCAGCGATAGGAAACGGACTTTGTCAGGCCACAACTAAGACCACATCACACAATAGAAGACATAATTCCAGCACATCAGAAAATGCGTTTTACAACACGAAAAAACATCTTGTGTAGAACATTACTCCACAAAAGAAGAATAAAGCTCCCAAAAGCAGCTGAACAGAAGAATCAAATCAGTGTGATAAAACATATCCACAAACAAACACGTATCGCCCACTGCCATACCACATAAACCAATATCAGCTGCAACAACCATCCACACAGCACCTGACACCCCACACAAAAACAATACACAAAAAAAGCGGCAACGCATCTGCGCAGCCGCTCTCTAACTTTTATGGAAAAATGTTATTATGGAAGGCTGATTGCTCCAGAAGGACAAACATCAGCGCATGTACCACATTCTGTGCACATATCTGGATTAATTGAATACTTCTCGCCTTCAGAGATAGCGCCTACCGGGCACTCATCGATACATGTACCGCATGCGATACAGTCATCACCAATTACATAAGCCATAGTAAAAATATTTTTATAATGTTAATAATGTTATTGTACTAATAGACCGCCGGACTAAACCGGCTCGTACATTGCAAAGGTACATTATTTATCCCGAAAAACTACATCCGACCCAAGATTTTAACTAATTTATACATTGTTACTTTATTCTGCCATACAATAAGCAAAAACAAATGGCGTTATTAATACGTATATGAAACGTTTCGTTATAACGATATTCACAATTATCGTCTGTGCAGCCCATGCCACAGCACAGACACGCACGGTGCAGAACAGGCCCTACACCGACCTGCGTCCGTTCCATTTCGGAGTGGTCGTAGGCACGCACATGCAGGACATCGAACTGTTGAATGCAGGTCCGCAAATCATAGCAAGTGAAGACGGAACTACTGTCGAGACTCTCGTCACTGCCGACCAGGACCGCTGGGACACCGGATTCAACGTGGGCGTAGTGGGCGAATACCGCATAAACACATACTTCCAGTTCCGCATTGCGCCGACGATGTACTTCGGCAACCGCCGCATAACGTTCCGCGACATGAAGAATCTCGACGAGGACGGCAATCCGAGAGAGGAGCATCAGAACATGAAGTCGGTATATATATCCTCATCGTTCGACCTCATTTTCGCCGCGCCAAGGTTCAACAACCATCGTCCGTACCTCATGGCAGGACTCAACCCGATGATAAATCTCAGCGGCAAGAGCACCGATTACATAAAGCTGAAACGCTACGACGTCTGCGCGGAGATAGGTTTCGGCTGCGACCTCTACCTGCCTTTCTTCAAGCTCCGTCCCGAACTGAAGTTCGTTTATGGTCTTGGCAACAGCCTCGACACCAATCACCCAAACCAGCTTCGCGACAGAAATATGCTCCGCTTCGCCAAATCCGTGAGCGAGGCACACACAAAGATGATTGTCCTCAGCTTCTATTTCGAATAACACACAAGCCTCTACATACAATAAAGCCTCACCTTTCCGGCGAGACTTTATTATTTTATGTACCCTTGTTTACTTCAAATCCATTTGCTTTCTTCACGCGTTACTTGCTGAAGTTGAGCATTATCTTGCCGACAAACGCTCCGTGCTTGCCGTTCTGGTCGTTGGGCACCTGCTTCCCGTCGGCATTCTTTACATACTTCAGACTATCGAAATAAGAATGTGAGTGTCCGCCCAGCACGAGGTCTATGCCCTTGGTCTTCGACATAAATTCCTTGTCGCCTTCATCGTCTGAGTCCTCCCATCCGAGATGCGAAAGACAAACCACCACGTCGCATTTCTCCTTGTCTATCAGAGTCTTCACCGTCCTTTCGGCAGCATCCTCCGGGTCCTCGTATTTCACTCCGCGGCAGTTCTTCTCGTCCACAAGCCCTTCGAGCTCCGGTCCTACGCCCAATACGCCTATCTTCAGCCCTTTGCGCTCTATCACCACATACGGTTTCACAAGTCCCTCGAGCGGAGTTCCCGTGAAATCATAGTTACAGCAGACCACCGGAAAATTCGCTTTTCTGAACAGACGCGCCATGTTATCCATACCGAAATCAAACTCGTGATTGCCTATTGTCACGGCATCATAGCCCATAAGGTTCATCAGTTCCACCTCAACGTCGCCGTGGAAAAGCGTGTAGTAAGGCGAACCCTGCGAGAAGTCGCCGCTGTCGAACAACAGCAGTTGCGGATTGTCCTTCCGCTCACGGTTCACAAACTCCAGTCGTCTTACGAATCCGCCGCGCCCTGCCACAAGCGTGTCTGCCAGATTCTTGGTCAGCGGCAGAATGCAACTGTGCGTGTCGTTGGTGTGCAATATCTCAATCTTAGTCTGTGCCTCTGCCGCCATCGACGACAAGAAAAGCGCACAGCAAACCATTAAATTCCTTATCATATTCATCCCGTGTTTCATTCCACAACAATACGGCCCTCAACCTTGCTGTCCACCTGACGGCCGTTTTTCTCCTGCTCTCTGAAATAATTCTCTATGATATGCCTGACGTTGTTCTCCTCGCTTTGCGGCGACACCACGTCGGTCTTATCCTTAAACGCCTCCAGTCCGTCGTTGCCTTGAGCCAGATAGTCGAGCGTGGCTATGCGGTAAACCCTGTTCTCGTCTATCTGACGGCCGCCGACAAGAGCTGACTTCAGCTTTCCGTCCTTCGTTATCACGAGGTTCACGCCACGGCTTACAGCCTCACCTCCTGCCTCAGCCATCTCTTCAAACAGATCCTCCACCTTGTCACCCTTCAGCGAAAGGAAACATATCTTGTTCTCAAACGGCGCAACGTCCAGCACATTGCCTATCGTCACGTCGCCCTTCGACAGCGCCGCACGTATGCCGCCCATATTGTAAACGGCGAAGTCGGGCTTCTCTCCGAACTTGCTGCTGCCCCACAACAGTATGTCGGCCAGCAGATTCGACAGGTCGCTCTCCGGTCGCGAGGCCGCCATGTCGTGGGCAGCATGGCCCACGACCGGACTCATCATGCTGTCAACCTTAGCCCTGTAAGGCGCAAGAAATCTCACTCCGGCACTGTCGGTCACCGTGTCATAGCGACTGTCTATCACCACCCTCTCACGCTCGACACCCGTAAGCTGCACGCCGGAAGAACATGCCGCAAGCAGCAATATGGCCGGCAGCACTCCGACACCGAGTGCGCGTCTGCGCATTTTTCTGTTCATCATGTCTGTTGTCATATTATGTGTGTTGTTTCCGGACAGACATCACCGTGTACAGAAACTCTCTGTCACCGGCAATCCGCACCGGTTGTTTCATTTACAAAGTTAATGCAACTATCTCACAGTGCAAAGCCAAACGAACTTTTTCTTCACGTCAAGGTACTCACAAAAAACACAATGCGTCACTACATAAACTCCCATGCAACATATCACACCGCAATATTTGCTCATATAATAAAAAATCCATATATTTGCGAAAGTGCCACACAGTAAATAGAAATACTAAAAACCGTAAACACAAAATCAACCACAGACCACATACCGGTGGCATAAAAACAAACAACGAAACTACCTTAAACAACAATACAGGGAGGAAATATAATGACAACAAATGCAGTCCACACTCCATTTAATGACCGTTGCATAATACGTACAACTGCCATGCAACTTACACACAAGCCTGTCACAGATATGCAGACTGTAAAATCCGTGCATTACTTATTCATCATCATCATGCTGATGATGCTCATACCGTTCAGCACCAGAGTTTCCGCCGCCGTAGCAACCGACTCCACTGCGTTCGGCAAGGCAGCATTCGCATCCGACGCAAAAGGCGACATCATTATGGGCAAAGCCGTATACACCGCATTGCCCATATACAATGCAGAGTGCAGCGACGACGGAAAATACTTATGCATACATACACGCGAGGCCACCAAGAAAGGGATATGGAAAAACAAAGGCAGCATATGCATGTTCGACAGCAGCAATATGTCGCAACTGTGGGAAACAGACGTAAAATACAACAGCACGCAACTGTCGCTCACCAACCACGGACTGATACTCACATACGATACCCATAACACCAGCGACTGGCTGTACACAACAGAGATGCGCGACCTCAACACAGGACAGGTGGTGTGGCGTAATGAACTGATACCCATCTACTACAACGATTCTCTCAACATTGTCATCGGCTACGAACATCCGTTCACAAAAACAGTAAAGGCTCTGAACCTGAGCGACGGCAACATAAGATGGATCAACGAGATACCGAACAACAACACGTTCGGATGGACAAATCCGACGGTGATGGAAGGAACAAAACTTGTTGTCGTCAATAACGACATATACGTGATAGACATGAGCACCGGCAGAATGAACTTCGCCGAAGCTGACACATCCACGCCCTGGACCAAAGGCATAATCATGGACGGTCTTGCCGGACTGACACTGACCATCGGCGCCATGGCTTCTACAGGAACAACCTCAATGTTCATGCCCGCCACAGCAGGCAGACGCATATTCGGACTTAACTCAAACGTGGTGACAGAAGGTTCGCGTTTCTACATCTCCGACCGCAACCGTGTATATTGCTTCGACCATGACATGCACCAGATATGGAGCAGCGAACTGCCGGATAAATCAGGGTCCAATGCTTACATGACGCTTTCCGGCGGCCGTCTTCGCCTGCTCAACCACGGATTGGGCATGGCCATGGGCTATGCTCCCGTAAAAAGCGGACGACCGTTCGTTGCCGAGTTCGATGCCGCCACAGGCCGTCAGCTGTCGTTCCGCATGCTGGCAGACAAGAAAGAAATGGTTGTAGGAACAGCCGCCGGCCCGTCGGGCGACAACATCGTGTTCGACAACATGATAACACACATAGCCCGCAACGACACAGCCTCCACCACCACAATGTGGGACTATAAAAGTCATGGACGCATAAAAGCAGTGTTGAATAAATCGTGCTGTGCTTTAAAACCGGACGGCACCATGTTCAAGATGCCGGCTTCCGACTGCTCCGAACTATGGGTAATAACCGAAAAAGACAGTGTGTTCGTCCTTAATCAGGCATACGACATCACCGGCAGCTATCCTTTAAGCAACATGTACGTGAGTCTGTTCGAATCAGCCGACTACTCATGTGTGGAAGCATGCACCGACAAACAGGATTTCTGGCTGGTAAAATCAGACGGAACACCATACCGACACTTTTTCGAAGACAACAAGGACATCATAAAAACAGGAGACAAAATCATTGCCGTGAAACCCGGACAACTGGTGTTTCTCTGCACAGCACAGAAAGAATAATAAAGCTGAAAAACAGCTCTTTACACCGCTATTTATTCATATTTTAGCGGTTTACGAACAAATTGACAGACAGAAATTTGCCTGTTCTGATTTATTGTAGTAACTTTGCAGCGCTTTTCGGCGTAACCGCTGACAACGGAAGAGTCGCTGGTCATGTTGCGTTGGGCGATAAAACAAATTTAATTATCAAAAAATGGACTTAATTAAAGTTGCTGAAGAAGCATTTGCAACCGGCAAGAAGTTCCCGGAGTTCAAGTCTGGTGATACTATCACTGTCGCTTACAAAATTATCGAGGGTAACAAAGAGCGTATCCAGCTCTACCGTGGTGTCGTAATCAAAATCAGCGGTCATGGCGACAAGAAGCGCTTCACCGTTCGCAAGATGTCAGGCACAGTAGGTGTTGAGCGTATTTTCCCGATCGAGTCACCGAACATCGACAGCATCGAGGTGAACAAGCATGGTAAGGTACGTCGCGCCAAACTTTATTATCTGCGCAACCTTACAGGTAAGAAAGCACGTATCAAAGAGAAGAAAGTCATCAGCGGAGAATAATACAAACATTCTCAGACTTAATCCCCGAAAAAGAAATAAAAGGTTTTGCCATCATATATGGCAAAGCCTTTTGTTATTTATACAGGTATGCCGTTCTGACGGAAAACTACGGAAAGGGCGTCGCCACGCTTTCCTCACAACTACGGTTACCCTCTGTCTGTAGCCCGGCCACACAACGCAACGAATACTTTCATAACACTGAAAAAGCACAATACACCGATGCGGCATAGATTGCGCGCGCACCTGTCTTATTCATAAAATGACACTGAATATCGGAAAACTTATTGACAGCGCACAATGATATAAAAGATGACAGCGTATTGGTCATACGTTAAAAATGTAAATTGCCTTATTTTAGGTTCATCCGACATTTCGAGTGATATGACAATCATGAAGAGCAAACAGCCTTA
>ERZ779888.49-NODE-49-length-159606-cov-17.295385_pt1 | contig 159606 bp, 138 predicted proteins | sample MGYA00511245_ERZ779888 | MGnify/ENA primary metagenome ERZ779888 (study PRJEB29588, sample SAMEA2155255) | human gut metagenome | biome: human gut; feature: human-associated habitat; material: faeces | place: Denmark | collected 2008/2010 ...
TGTGCGCCAGCTACGCAACAACACGGCGCAGTCGGACGGTACAACCGTCAAGCTCAGCACTCATATTCTCGCCGCCTTGCGGCTCGCACCCCGAATAAGCACATTCCATGTATAAGAACACTCTGAATAAGTGTTCGTTTGTCCGCTTGCGTGCTTTGCACGCTTTCACCAAGCAGACAATCTTGCGAAATTGCGGCAAGAGTTTTTTATCCGTGTTTGAACTGATAGCAAAGATTTTCTGCGCGGTAGAGATTGCGAGAACAAGTGCGGTCGGTGGCAATCGCCACTGTGTTTTTCGTTCCTTTTTAGGGGATTCCCACGTCACTTTGTTCCTCGGAATGACATTTGGGGCGGTTGCCATAACCGCGATGCCGTTTGAGCAATTTATTCGCTCAATAGCGGTGCGAAAATCATTTGATTTGTTTGGTTGCGACTTCCATAAGAGCGAGTTTTGCAAAGTCGTCAACGCTCATTACGCCGAGGTCGCCGTCGGTACGATGACGCACGGCAACTACGTTTTGCTCCGCTTCCTTGTCGCCTATAACAAGAATATAAGGCACTTTTTCAAGTTGCGCTTCGCGGATTTTTTTGCCGAGTTTTTCGCTTCTTACGTCGACTTCCGCACGCAATCCCATATCGAAAAGTTTGTCGCGAACGCTCTTTGCGACATCACACGTTCTATCCGTCAGCGACAAAACGCGCACTTGTTCGGGCGCAAGCCACATCGGGAACGCTCCGTTATACTTTTCGATGAGCATAGCAAGAGTGCGCTCATAACAGCCTATGGACGAGCGATGAATTATTATCGGGCGTGCCTTTTCGCCGTTTTCGTCGATATATATCATATCGAAGCGCGTAGCAAGCGCAAAGTCGATTTGCACGGTGAAAAGCGTGTCTTCTTTGCCGTGTACGTTTTTGCCTTGCACATCGAGTTTAGGCCCGTAGAACGCCGCTTCACCCCACGCCTCGCTATGTTCGATACCGAGGTCGGAAAGAATGGTTTGCATAGCCGTTTCAACTCTGTTCCAATCCTCCGCCGTGCCGACGTACTTGTCGGGATTTTTCGGATCCCAGCGAGAGAAACGATAACTAACGTCGTCTTGAAGTCCGAGCACGCCGACAAGGTATTTTATGAGGTCAACCGCGCCTTTGAACTCGGATTCGAGTTGCGCCGGCGTGCATATAATGTGTCCGTCCGACAGCGTGAATTGACGGATTCTCGTAAGGCCGTGCATCTCGCCGCTCGCTTCTTTTCTGAACTCTATTGCGGTTTCGGCATATCTTATCGGCAAATCGCGGTAACTTTTGAGTCCGTTTTTGTAGATGGTGAATTGCAACGGACAAGTCATAGGACGCAAACACAAAATCTCGTCGTCAACGTCCTCGTCGCCTATGTAGAACATTTTGTCTTTATAGTGATCCCAATGTCCCGACACGATAAAAAGATTGTTTTTTGTCATTATGGGCGTTTTTGTGAGCAAGTATCCCCTCTTTTGCTCCTCGTCCTCGACAAATCTTTCCATAATCTGAATAATGCGCGCGCCCTTGGGCATCATAAGCGGAAGTCCTTGGCCTATGTTTTCGTCGGTCATAAACAAGCCAAGCTCTCTGCCGACTTTGTTGTGGTCGCGCATTTTTGCGTCTTCGAGTTTTTGGATATACTCGTCAAGCTCGGCATTTTTTGGGAAACAAGTTCCGTAAATGCGTGTGAGCATCTTGTTTTTCTCATTGCCTTTCCAGTATGCGCCGGTGAGCGAAGTCAGTTTGAAAGCCTTGATTTTGCCCGTTGACGTGAGATGCGGTCCTGCGCAAAGGTCGACGAAATCGCCTTGTTGATAAAAGGTTATCTTTTGGTTTTGAGGAATATCCGACAAAAGCTCCGCCTTGTAGATTTGTTTCATCTTTGCAATGCGCCCTTCCGCCTCTTTGCGAGTACATTCGATGCGAATTATGGGCAAATTGGCTTTGACGATACTCTTCATTTCCGCCTCGATTTTGGCAAAATCCGCTTGAGTTATGGGCGTTCTGAAATCGAAATCATAATAAAAACCGTTGTCGACGGCAGGGCCTATGGCAAGTTGAACGGTGGGATAGACGTTTTTGACCGCCTGCGCCAAAATATGCGCGCAAGTATGGCGATAAACTCTTCTGCCTTCTTCGTCCTGAAAAGTGAGCAATTCAAAATCGCAATCTTTGTCGACAAGCGTATCCATCGAGCATACAACGCCGTTAATCTTGCATGCGAGCGCACTCTTTGCAAGCCCGTCACCGATGCGTTTTGCCGCCTCGTACGCGCTCATAGAATCGTCGAGAGAAACAACTCTTCCGTCTCTCAATTTCAAATCCATAAAAAACCTCCGCGCAATCTGCAACACCAAAGCAGTACGCGCAATATAGTGAAAGACATTATATATGTGTGTGCAAGCAAAGTCAACACAAATTTCTATCAAAAAACAATATACAAAAAGTGCCGTAAGCAATAGGCTTGCGGCACTAAATATAGATTGAAAAATATACCCTTACGCTTTGATGACAAAGCTGAATTCGTGGTAACGGTTGGGAAGAATCTTGTAGCGTTTCTTCGTGCAGGCAAGTGCGGGGACGTCGCCACCCACGCCGCGTTGCGCGCCGTCTATGCAAACTTCAACCACTCCGCCGTGTTTAAGCTCGTGCGCATGGGTTGCTTCTTCGAGTGCTTCTTGCGTGTAATCGTGTACGCTGAATTCAAACGGTTTTTCGCAAGCGACAAACGTGAGTCCGTCCTCGCCTCCCACTTTGAGCCAGCGGGCGTCGGTGTGGTTTCCGTTCTCTTGCGGGACAAGATAGTTATGCTCGAAATCCGCAATTTTACCCGAATAGATGCCGAGTTTTGCCGCCGCTTTGCGGTCGCAATAGTTCTCGTGAGGTCCTCTTGCAAAGAAGGTCATATCATCGGATGTCGCAAGCCCCATACGGAAGCCGAATCTCGGAAGCGAGAACATTGCGTTTTTGACGCGCATTGTGATTTTCAAGCCGTCCTCGCCTGCTTCGTACACCGTTTTGAGAGAGAGCATTTGCGGAGAGCAAGACCAGTCTATGACAAGCGACTTGTCGGTAATCGTCATATTTGACTTGACAAGGTGATCCTTGCAGGACTTGAAGAACTTTTTGCCGAAAAGCGCAAGTGCGAAAGGCGGAATTTGCGGAGATTTGTCGTTGTCGATTGCCGCGCGCCAGAAGTTGAGCATAATCGGTGAGGAAAGTTTCTCTTTGCCGTCCACGACAATCGAAGAAATACAGCCGCCGTTCTTGGACACGGTTGCGCGCATTTTTCCGCATTCGAGCACGATTACGCCGTCCTCGTTAAAAACGGTTTTGCCTTGCGCGCTCTTGAACTCTTGCGAGACATAGCCGGTCATATCGATTTGCTCGTAAGCAACGACGTCGCCGTCCTCGAACACGTCGAATTTGTCCTTCACAACCGCATAGCAGTTGATTGCGGTTTCCTTGCCGCTGTCTTTGATAGCGAACGGCATATCCACACATCCTTTTTCAAGCGGTTTGACAGAGGGCATATTTATAGTTTTGGTTTCTGTTACGACGCCGTCAAGCAAAAGCTCGAATCTCAACGCAAACTTGTCGAGATTGGTGAACATATACTCGTTTGTAAGCTCGATTTTGTCGCCTTTGCGTGCAAATTGCACTTGCTGATAGACCTTTGCAACCTCGTAGAATGCCGGATTCGGGCTTCTGTCCGCTCTGACGATGCCGTTGAAAGCAAAAGTGCCGTCGTTGGGCTTATCCCCCCAGTCACCGCCGTAGGTGTATTCCACGACGCCGTCTTGGTTTACGCGTTTGATAGCTTGGTCTGCAAAGTCCCAGATATAGCCGCCGCAAAGTCTGTCGTTGTTTCTGAAATGTTTCCAGTAGTCCTCGAAATTGCCGAGGCTGTTGCCCATGCAGTGAGCGTATTCGCACTGAATAAACGGCTTGTTTTTGTACATTCTCGGCGTGAGAAGATGTCCGAACGGCGCCCACAATGCCATGGAATGGATATGGCAACGATTGTGAGCGATCTCTTCCATCTGCTCTTCCTTTGTGTACATCTCGCTCATAATATCGGTGGTTTTGAGATATGCGTCCGGCTCATAGTGAATCGGACGAGTATTGTCAAGTTCGAGAGCGGCTTTTTTCATTGCCGGGAATGCTTTGCCGTTTCCGCTTTCGTTGCCGAGCGACCAGAAAAGAATACAAGCATGGTTGCGATAAGACAAAACCATGTTGCGCATACGCCAGCACACTTGCTCCGTCCATCTTCTGTTCGAACGAGGCACGCGAGTTGCAAGTCCGTGAGTTTCGAGGTTGTTTTCGCACATAACCATGATGCCGTACTTGTCGCAAAGCTCGTAGAAATGGCGGCTGTTGGGATAGTGCGAAGTTCTTATGCTGTTGACGTTGTGTTTTTTGAGAAGAAGGATATCCTTTTCGGTGTACTCTCTGGGCACCGCATGGCCAAAATCGGGATGGAACTCGTGGCGGTTTACGCCTCTTATTTTGAGTTTTTTGCCGTTGAGAGTTATGTAGGGCTGCTTGCCGTCTATCGACGGAATTATCTCTACTTTTCTGAATCCGAAATCTATCTCGCGAATATCGTGGACGACGGTTTGTCCCTTTTCAACGGATGTGAACGTAAGGCGAAGTTTGTAAAGATAGGGATCTTCCGCACTCCAAAGATGCGGATTGACGATATTTTCCGTCATCTTGACCGCCATGGATTCGTCCTCGTCAAGACCGAGCACCGCAAAATTGCCTTCGCAAACGGTGTTGCCGTCCTTGTCGATAAGCTCGATTTTGACGTCTGCGTCCGAAATTTCCACGCCTTTTGCGCAATACACGCTTGCGTCGACAAGAAGTTTCGCCTTGGAATAGTCCTCGTTGAACTCCGCGCGTGCGTACATATCCTCTATGCGCGCGTCGGGAAGGAACACGAGGTTGACGTCGCGATAAAGTCCGGATATGCGCCACATATCCTGGTCTTCAAGATAACTGCCCGTCGTATAGCGGTAGACGATGATTTTCAGCTCGTTTTCGCCGACTTTTACATACGGCGTAATGTCATATTCCTGATAATCGAAAGTGTCCTCGCTGTAACCTACGAAAGAGCCGTTAACATACACTTCCGCTCCGCTGTTGGCTGCAAAATTGACGTGTATGCTCCCCTCGATTTTGTCAAGAGAGAAAGAGCGTCTGTACACGCCGCAAGGATTTTCGTTTTCGTTGATGTGAGGCTTGCCGCTCGTCGCAATCGGATGCGGATAGCGGATATTCGAATAAATGGGCTTGCCGTAACCTTTGAGTTGCCAGTTGGACGGCACTTCGATTTTGTCCCACTCGGTAGGCTGTGGATTGAGAATTGCCGTCGAAACGTAATATTTGAAATCCCATTCGCCGTTGAGGAGAACGGTTTTAGTTTTGCCGTTTTGGTCGAGGGGAAAACCCGCACCGTGCTTCTTTTCAACGTTGACGCAATAAACGTCGGGGTTGTTGTAGCATTTGTTCATTTTCTTCTCTCCTTTAAATCGATTATTGCTCGTCGGCAACGTAAAGTATTCTGCGGCAGTTTGGGCACTCGGCATAATCGCCGACGTTGCGCAGTTTGGACTTTGTGTCGTTGGGCACGTCCATAAAGCAGCGTCCGCAAACTCCCTTTGTTTTGTCGTACGCGACGAACGCAGGCATCTTTTTCGCCGTGCGAAGCGCAAGATACGCATTCATAATATTTTCGGGGATTTCCGCTTTGAGAGCGTTGAGTTGAGATTTGATTTCGACGACTCTGGGTTGGAGTTTTCTCACGAGATTGTCGTAATCCGCCTTTGCGCTCTTGTACACGTCGGTTGCTTTGACGCCTTGATCCCACGTCTTTTTGTAGCTGTCGTTGACTTGGTCGATTTTTGCCGCAGCACCGTTTGCCTCTTTTTCGAGAGCGTTGATTTTTTCGGCGATGGACGCCACCATTTTGAGATAATGATCCGCTTCGTTTGCGTCCTGAACGTCGTCCAAAATGCCGTCGAACTCGTCGAGTTCGTCTTTGAGAGCGTCGATTTTTTCTTTCATGGCGGCATAGCCTGCAAGAAGTTCGCCCGCTTCGGATTTGAGCTTACCGATCATTTCCGTCGCGCCTTCCAGATGCGATTTCGCAACGGCAAATTTTTGGCGTTCGTCGCTTTTTGCGACTTCGCTTTCCAAATTCATAAGTTCTTGGTCGATTTTTTGGTACTGAAGTATCTTGTCAAATTTCATTGTATCCTCCAACCGTTTTGAAAGGACGGTTTTGTTTTGCTTTTATAATGCTCACGCCAGTGGGCGCAATGATTTGTTCGAATAAATTTTGAACGATGATTTCGCTTGAATAGTGCGAAAACTCGACGATGGGAAAATCGTCGTTTTCGGATGCGACGTAAAGATGATGTTTGAAGTCGCCGCTCACAAAAACGTCTGCGTTTTGCTTTGCGTTTTCGTATGCGTCGTCGCTTGCTCCTCCGCCGCAAATTATCATTGCTTTTTCAATCGTTTTGCTGCCCTCGCCCGTGTATTTTACGGAATCGTCTTTGAGCGTATTCGCAATGTGTTTTGCAAACTTTTCAAGGCTTTGCACCTTTACGTCGCACACCACACCCACGCCGTTCGGCGCAAGGTTTTCACCGCCCAGAAGCGTTGCAAGGCTCATACACAATCCGCCTTCGCACTCGTCGAGATTGGTGTGCGCACTATAAACGGTGAGTCCGTTTTTGAGCACATCTTCGATAATTCCGCCCTTGGACACGCTTGTGTCTATACACTTTATCGCGCTGAAAAAGAACGGGTGATGCGTCACGATGAGGTTGCATCCTTGCTCGATTGCTTGCCTTACGACGTCTTTTGTTAAGTCAAGCGCAACGATTACGCCTCGACATTCGTCGTCGAGATTGCCCATCATAAGCCCCGGGTTATCCCACGGCTCGGCAAGCTGCAACGGTGCGAATTTTTCGATTGTATCGGTTATTTGTCTGTTTTTCATAATTCCGAATCCGCAGTTTACGTGCGGAATATTGCTTTTTAACCCTCGTTTTTGTCCAAAGCGGCTTGCAACTTCTCGATTTTCTCGGAAAGTTCGACGGCTTTGGGATTGTGTGCAAGCACGTTTTTCATGCTTTCGATTTCTTTTTTCGCAAAATACGCAAAGTTCTCGCTAGTTTTGAAAAACGCGCCGTAAAGGATTTGGTCGTCCGAGAGATTGCTCTCGCCTTCCTGCGTTTTTATTATCGTATAAACTTTGCCGGCACATTCCAGCATTTCGTCAAACACGACGGTATGTCCGCACTTTTGAAGCGCAACTCTGACCTTTTCGGGATGCGTGTTTGCGGAAAGCAAAAAATGCGCAAACTTTTTGTCTTGCGCATGCGCGCGCAAAACTATATCGGATATGACGTCGCCGCCGAGTCCCGCAATAATCACGGTGTCCACTTCTCTGTCACCCACGGGTTCGAGTCCGTTGCCAAGGCGCGTTTGCATAACGTCCTGCACGCCGTTCTCTTTGGCAAGTTCCTCCGCTTTTGCAAGCGACGGAGCAGATATATCCGTTGCGATGACCTCGCTTGCCCTGTCCGTGCTTACGAGATAATAGCCGAGTTTCCCGTGGTCGCACCCGACGTCCGCAACCTTGCCGTAATCCACGAGATTGGCAATGGCGGTGAGTCTTTGGTCAAGTCGTATTGGCATCAGTCGAAATCCTTGAGTTTTTTGAGGCGGTTGGGATGACGAAGCTTGCGCAACGCCTTTGCCTCGATTTGACGGATACGCTCACGAGTGACGTTGAATTCTTTGCCGACTTCTTCGAGCGTTCTGGGATGAGAATCGTCAAGGCCGTATCTCAAACGCAACACCTTTTCTTCACGCGGAGTGAGCGTGTTGAGCACTTGAATAAGTTGCTCTTTGAGCATATTGCCCTCTGCCACTTCGCTCGGGGATTGAGAGGTGTGATCCTCGATGAAATCGCCGAGATGGCTGTCCTCTTCCTCACCGATAGGCGTTTCGAGCGAAACGGGATCTTGTGCGATTTTTTGAATTTCACGCACACGCTCGACCGAGCAACCGAGGTACGCCGCAATCTCCTCCGCCGACGGCTCTCTGCCGAGTTTTTGAAGAAGTTGACGCGTTGCGCGCACTTGCTTGTTGATGGTTTCAACCATATGCACGGGGATACGAATCGTCCTTGCCTGGTCGGCTATCGCTCGAGTGATTGCCTGTCTTATCCACCAAGTTGCGTAAGTGGAAAATTTGAAGCCCTTTGTGTAGTCGAATTTTTCAACCGCTTTCATCAAGCCGAGGTTGCCTTCTTGAATGAGGTCGAGAAATTGCATGCCTCTGCCAACGTAGCGTTTTGCAATGGACACGACAAGTCGCAAGTTCGCTTCGCTCAAAATATGCTTTGCCTCTTCGTCGCCCTCTTCCATACGTTTTGCAAGTTCGATCTCTTGATCTGCGGTCAAAAGAGGAACTTTGCCGATGTCTTTGAGGTAGATTTTAACCGAGTCGTCCACGCTTGAATCGATGATTTTGTCAAGCGCGATGTCGTCCTCCTCGATGGTTTCTTCCACTTTGACGTTCTCGTTTTGCAAAGCGTTGAACACCATCTCCATATCCTCTGCGGTTGCGTTGAGGTGTTCCAGCCTTGCCATTATGTCGTCTTCGCTGATAGAGCCTTTGCTCTTGCCGTAGGCGACGATTTTGTCAATCTCTTGTTTCAAAAGTTGTTCTCTGTCCACTTATACTCCTCCTGGGTGAATCAAAGTTTGTCGTTGATGTCTTTTGATTTTAATATTTTTTGCAAGCGGGATATTTCCGCAATGCTCGCTCTTTTTGCTTCGGGATCCGACAGTTCGTTATAGCCGTTCTTGACTTGTTCGAGTCGTTTTGACACAAATTCGTTTGCGAGCATAAGCACGCAATCGTTGAAGTAGTCCATTTCTCTTATATTGTCGGCAAACTTCATGTTTATGTTCAAAATATTGCTTATTTCTTCGTTGTCGTAGCCGAACACGCTGAACATGGTTTTGACCATATCCGTATGCTCGGGCATAGTCTTTGCCCACTCGAAAACTTGTCTATGCAAGTCGTTTTCAAGCCATTCGGTCTTGATTTTGCTCAAATCGACGTACTTTTCGCCTTTCACGATACGGTTGAGCACAAATCTCGACGCACGCAAATTTTTTGCGATTTTTTCCTCGTCATTCTCTTTGGGCTGCTCGATTTTCGCAGGGCGAATCATACCGGCTTCGTCGGTGAGAGTTGCAACGGATACGCCGCTCATTTTGGACACGACGTCCATATACACCTCACGTTCTGCGCGATTATCTATCGTTTTCAGCACTTTAAGTGCCGATTGCACGTATTTCGCTCTGCCGTTGACCGAGCCTAAATCATTGGCGTCGGCACAAAGTTTCAGTTTGTATTCTATCACGGGCAACGCCTCTTTTTGCTTTTTGAGGAACGCTTCCGCACCGCCTTCGCGCACGGTTTCGTCGGGGTCTTTGCCCTCGTCCAACGAAATAACTCTCACGTTTTGCACGAACTTCGCAAGGATATCCACGTTGCGTATCGTCGCTTTTTTGCCCGCGCCGTCGCCGTCGTAACAAACGTATAGATTTTCCGTCATGCGGGAAAGCTCTCTTGCCTGCCCGTCGGTAAGAGCCGTGCCCATACACGCAACCACATTCTTTATGCCGCTTGCGCCGAGCGAGATGACGTCCATATAGCCCTCGACCAAAATCAGCTCTTTATAGGCAACGCCGTTCATCTTTTTGTCGCGCTTTATAAAGTTGATGCCGTATATCGTACGTCCTTTGTCGAAAAGCGTGGTGTTTGTGGAGTTTTTGTATTTTGCAACGTCCTTTTCGCCGTGATAAATACGTCCGCCGAAAGCAATGACGTTGCTCATGCTGTCCATAATCGGCACGATAATTCTGTTTGCAAAAGCGTCGTAAGGTCTTTGAGCGTTGCCAACAAGTCCGCACTCTTCGAGGTCTTTGAGCGAGTAGCCTTTTCGGCGCATGTATCCGACCATACTTTCGTTGTCGAGCGACAATCCCAAACCGTAGCGTTTTGCGATTTCGTCGTCAAGTCCGCGATTGTGCAAATATTCTCTTGCGTCATTGCCCTTCTTTTCGTCGAGGAGGTTGTTGCGATAATACCTTGCCGCGTCGCGCATAAGTTGTTTCAAGACGTCGCCGTGCTCTTTCTTTTGAGCGTATTGCGGATCGAGTTTGACTTCGGGAAGTTGCAAACCTACCTTGTCGGCAAGGATTTTTACGGCGTCGTAAAAGGACACCGACTCCATTTCCATAACGAACTTCACCACGTCGCCGCTTGCGCCGCAACCGAAACAGTGATACCAGCCGTTGTTTACGCAAAAAGAAGGGGTTTTTTCATTGTGAAAAGGACAGCACCCGAAATAGCGTCCGCCTTTTTTCTGCAAGGGAACGTATTGCGAAATGACTTCCACTATGTCGCATTTGTATTTAAGTTCCTCCAAAAATTCGGGAGTAAAACCGCCTGCCATAATACCTCTTCTTAAGTTTTCTAAATATATATACGAAAGAAAAATGCTTTTTTCCTAAAAAAAGTATAAATATTTTTGTATAAATAACCAAATATTGCCGACAAACGGAGTCTGTCGGCAATAAAAAGCGTAAATGCGATAAAAAACAATTATTTGGTTGCGTTTTCGATATACTTGACGACGTCGCCGACGGTTTTGAGATTTACGATTTCGTCGTCGTCCGCGGTGAATCCGTACTCGTCCTCAACCGCCATGATAAGCGTGACGATATCGAGGCTGTCAAGTCCCAAATCCTTGATGATGTCGCTCTCGAGCGTAACCTCGTTTCTATCCTTGCCAAGTTCCTCTTCCATGATGTCTTTGATTTTTTCGAGAATCATAAAATACCTCCGATATCTCTTTGTTGTTTTGTATTATACCACCCTATTCGCATTTGAACAAGGGCAATTTTCGGTTGTCGAACGCATACGCATTTTTTAAGAATATATGCAAAGATTTTGCAAATATCAGTTTTCGATTGCGTTGACGTCTATCTCGTATGCTATTATATTTTGCTCTTCGGCGCACACGCAAGCATGATACTCTTCCCACACCGGAAAATGCTCGAAGTGCGCTTCGGCAGGGATTTCGCATCTGAACGCCGACAATCCCTCGCCGGTAAATTTGAGATAACTCTCTCTTTCCGTCCATTTTTCGAAAAAATCCTCGACGTTATCCGCATGGATAAAATCGAATTTTTCGTAGTCTATATCGCGGATTTTTTCGATGTCCACGCCTATGGGCGAATGGGATATGCCCAACATAATCGCTCCGTGCGAATGAGAGAGATTGAAATACGCCTCGTCGGTGTCGAAACGCGGTTTTTGACCTTCCTCGCGCACGATTTGCACGTCCTTTGGCAAATCCGCGCCGTATCTCGACATTATGTCCCTATAATGGCCATAGCAGAATTTGACAAATTTGTCACTGTCCGCCTCGCCTTTTGCAAAGAAAAGCACCATAATTATTCCTCAACTCTGATGACGGCGGCGATTTTTTCGACGCAGGCAAGATTTTCAACGATCGAAAGCGTATTTTTGATTGCGCTCTCTTTTGTTTGAGCGGTGACAAGCACGATTTGCGCCATGCCGTCTTTCCCTTCTTTTTGCAAAACCGATTGGATAGATATATTGTTTTGCGCTAACGCCTTCGACACGTTGGCAAGCGCGCCCGCACCGCTAACAATTGTTCTGACGTAATATTTCGAAGCGAAATCCGTTGCGAAATCCTCGTCGTTCACGTCCTCGGCGCACATAAAATCGTATCTCCTGTGCACGTCCTTTCCCGCTGCAAAAACGATGTCGCTCACGATTGCGCTGCCCGTCGGAAACGCTCCCGCACCTCTTCCGTAAAGCATCACGTCGTCAACGCTGTCGCCGTGGATATAAAGCGCGTTGAACGAGCCTTTTACGGATGAAAGCGGATGAGTTTGCGGCAAAAACGCAGGATGTACTCTCGCCTCGATTTTGCCGTCCGTGACGTTGGAAATCGCAAGCAATTTGATTGCGTAGCCAAGCTCTTTGCCTATTGCAATGTCCTCAACGGATATATTTGAAATGCCCTCGCGATAAATCTTTTCGATTGGCATTCTTTTTTTGTAAGCAAGCGAGGACAAAATGCAGTTTTTGTAGGTGGAATCGAAACCTTCGACGTCGGCTGTTGGATTTGCCTCTGCATAGCCGAGTTTTTGCGCTTCTTTGAGGCAGGTTTGATAGTCAACTCCCTCATCGCTCATCTTGGACAAAATGTAGTTGGTCGTGCCGTTGACGATGCCTTTAAGCGAGGTTATGCTGTTTGCCTGCATGCTGTCCGTAAGCGTGCGGATGACGGGAACGCCGCCCACGCAACTTGCCTCGAAATACAGCCCTGCACCACTCTTTTTTGCGGCAATTTCAAGCTCGTGCCAACTTTTTGCAAACATCTCCTTGTTTGCGGTGACAATGCTTTTGCCGTGTTGCAACGCTTTAATCAAGAAGCTTTTTGCAGGCTCTACGCCGCCGAAAAACTCCGCGACGATTTGGATTTCGTCGTCGTTTACTATGTCGTCTATATTCTGCGTGACGATGCTCTCGTCAACGCCGAGTTCTTCGCACCTTGCGAGATTTCTTTCAAGCACGCGCTTGACTTCTATGTCCAGTCCCTCGTTTGCTTTTATCATTTCGCGCTTGTCGCGCAGTATTTCATACGTTCCTCCACCCACGACGCCGAGTCCGAGCAACGCAACCCCTATTTTTTCCATATTGCAATTCCTTATTCGCAACGTCGCAATGCAACGATTTGCAAATCAAAACTTATTTCTTTTTATTGTTTCTGTCGTAAATGTATTTCAAGCCTTTGAGTGCAAGCGCGCGATCGGTGACGTCGATAAGATTAGGCTCGACGTTTTCCACAAGCTCGGAAAGACCGCCCGTCGCCACGACTTTTGCACCCTGCATCTCGTCAAGTTCCTTGTACTTGTCAACAAGGTATTTCACAAGTCCCGTGTATCCGTAAACAATGCCGCTTTGCATACAGCTTTTGGTGTCCGTACCCACGATATTTTGCGGTTTTTCAAGTTCGATTCTCGGAAGTTTCGCAGCCGTCGTAACAAGAGATTCTGTTGCGGTCTTGATGCCGGGCGCAATCGCACCGCCGAGATATACGCCGTCTTTTGTCACAAGATTGAACGTTGTTGCCGAGCCGAAATCCACCACGATAACCGGTCCGCCGTACAGCTTGTACGCCGCCGCCGCTCCGACGATTCTGTCCGTGCCCAACTGCCCCGGATGAGCGTACGCAATCTTCAAGCCCGTATCCGTCGTTGCCGACACCACAAGCGGCTCTTTGCCGATGTAATCGCGGCACATATGGTCAATCGTATAGTTGAGCGCAGGCGCAACCGATGACATAACGCAAGCGTCTATGTCGCCAAACCGCACGCCGCTTTGATTGAGCAAATCGTACAGAACCATTCCGTACTCGTCCGCAGTGCGCGACGCCATCGTGGAAACCCTCCACGACGCAATCAGATTGTCGCCGTCAAAAACGCCGTATTTAACGTTGGTGTTGCCGATGTCCATTGTGAGAATCATCTTGTACCTCTCATGCGCAAGCGTACATACCGTGCGCAATGTTACATTAAATTTACAATAGTATAACAAACTATTTTGATATTATCAACAAGAAAAATCGGCAGCCGCAAAGACCGTCGATTACTCTTGCAACTTTCAAGCAATCCGTTCAACAATTTATTGAGGTCTTAGCCTGCGGCAAAATCATCTCGAACACTGCGCCGTTTTGGTTGTAGGCTTTCACGTCGCCGCCGTGGAGCTTGACTATCTCTTTGGTGAGCGCAAGTCCTATGCCCGTATTGCCGTTTTTCCCGGTGTAGAATCTGTCGAAAATATGCAGAACGTCCTCTTTGGCAATACCCTCGCCGTCGTCGGAGATTGTCAAAACGACCTTGTGATTTTCAACGGTGCATTTGCTTAGCACCGCGCTTTTGCAGAACTTGAACGCATTGGATATGAGGTTAGATATTGCTTTTCGCATTTGTTTTTCGTCGCAAGACACTATAGCCTCTTCGCAAAGCTCGGTTGCAAGCTGCTTTTGGCTGTTTTCAAAGGTGGGAGCAAGCGAGCATGCGACGCTCCTTACGATATCGACAAGGTTTGTAGGTTTGAAGTCGAACTTCGTTTGCGCCGAATCTATCTTTGAAAGGGCAAGCAACTCCTCGATGAGCGTTGTCATACGGTCGCTCTCCTCGAGGATAATTCCCGCCGATTCCTTGGTTGGCAAAACGCCTGTTTGTATCCCCTCGGCATAGCCCTGAATCGCCATAAGCGGCGTTTTGAGTTCGTGCGAGGCGTTTTGGAAAAACGACTGTCTTATCTCTTGCGCGGACTCGATTGTTTTGCCGAGTTTCAGACCTATTGCGCACACCACCGCGCCGACGACGACGATTGCGCCGCCAAACATAAGATTGAGCCATTTGACGTAGCTTACAATCGCACTGATGTCAACGTAAAGCGCATAAACGAATTTCTCCGACAAGTCGGCATCCGAGGCGAACGTTGCCAAGACGATATCTCTGTTTTTCCCTTTCAAGCGGTAAAACTCGCCTAGTTTGATTTGCTTTCCCAAGCAAAACGCTAACACCGCTCTTTCGGTTTCGGTCAGATAATAAGAATCGTCGCTCGTGTTGTCGATTTCCAAATAACCGACGCTCGCACTCAAAAAGTTAATCCCTCCCGAATCGTCGGAAGTGTCGTATTCGTCGTACCCGTGCTGTATTGCAATCTCTGCTTGCCTTTCGAGGTCTTTGGGGATTGCGACGTTGACAACGAGCAAGAGCGCGCAAAGTATGAGCGCAACCGAGCAAAGGCACGCAAGCAGAATTTTGAGTTTAATCTTCGTCATTTGTCCTCTCTGTCGCGCCTAGTTTGTAGCCGTAGCCCCAAACGGTTTCTATTGTCGCAACGCTGTTTGCGGCGGACAATTTTTTTCTGATTCGTCTTATGGTTTCGTCTATGGCTCGCGTTTCGGTGTCCTCGCTAAATCCCCAAATCTCGTCCAACAGACTGTCGCGAGGATGGGTTTTTTGCGGCTCGTTCATCATAAACGCCAAGACGCTCATTTCGGTTTTTGTCAACGGAACGGCGGTTTTATCTGACAAAACGGAGTGTTCGTCTTCCGAATACGTCAAATCGGCGTATTTCAGCACTTTGCCTTTATCCTTTTTCGCACCGCTCATTTCCGCCCTTCTCAAAAGAGCTTTCACACGCATTAAAAGCATTGTCGGACGGAATGGTTTTGTCAAATAATCGTCGCCGCCCAAGGTGATGCCGTTCACATAATCAAGCTCGCCGTCCTTGGCTGTGAGCAAAATTATAGGCACACACGAATAGCGTCTTAATTCCTTCACACATTCGATTCCGTCCCTTCCCGGCATCATAATGTCCAAGATGACAAGGTCGGACGGTTCTTTTTCAAACGCACAAAGAAGCAAGTCGCCCGTTTCGAACTCACTCACTTCGTAGCCGTCGCTTTGCAAAAAGTTTTTCAAAAGCTCTCGTATGTTTTTTTCGTCGTCGGCGATGTAAATTTTGTATGCCATAAGCCCTCTTACGGCAATCGGCGCCGCGATGTCGCAACGCCTTTTGTCGGTTTTCGGTTTTGTGGTTTTTTTTGTTTTTGTAGTATTGTGTTTTTTTGTAGTATTTGTTTGTGGTATTTTTTAGGGTTTTGTGATTTGTCTTTGTTGTTTCTTTTTCGATTGCTAATTATCTGCCGCAATTAGCACCGCAAAGCGCAGTGAGTTTGCTTGCGATTTCATCGAGTTTTACAAGGTCTTTGAGCAAGACGTCTTTCTCGTCCGCTGTCAAAGTTGCCAATGACGCAATGTAGGTTGCTTCGTCAAAGTTTGCATAATCGAAGTTCTCGTCAAGATTGTCGTATGATGCATACACCTTATCCCAAAGGTCTTGGCGGGCATTCACAACGTCGTCAAACTCTTTTCTGAGGGCTTGGACTTGGTCGTTTGCAAGCTCCGCCTCGTCGCACAATTTGCCAAAGTCATCGCCGAAAAAATTTTCGTCATTCTCGATGAAGAGCAAGTCGTCGCCGCAAGAGTTGTCCGCGTCACACTTGCCGTCGGCGCAATCGCCGTAGAGCATGTCTTCGTTCGTATCGAACAATTCGCCATAAAGTTTTTCAAGTTGTGCATCGAGTTCGTCAAGCACGTCGACGTTTTTCAACAGCGTTGCCTTTTCTTCGTCGGTCAGAACGCTCAGGTTTTCGATAAACGCCTTTTCGTCAAAGTTGTCGGGAAGCTCGTCGAGTTTTTGAAGTTCGGCAAAATACTTTTCCCAAAGCTCTGCATTGTCGTCGAATGCTCTTTGATACTGATTTTCCAAACTTTCGATTTGAGACAAAGCCTGACTGACTTGAGTTGTGGTTTCGCTGTTGTCGTTGGCTGCGTTTGCGATACGCTTGGGCAAGAACACTGCCAAGAGCGTGATTGCGGCGATTGCCAACGCTGTCAAGACAGCCACTGCGGTTATCTTGATTTTCATGGATTTGTCGGTTTTCATGGTTCACTCCTTTTGTTTATTGCAAGCCTTAGCTTACGATTGAAGTTTAACAAACCGAGCAAAGAAAATCCCCGAAAAACTGCTAGACGTTTGCAACAAATTTGCAACAAAAACAAATTATTTTCCGCAAATTCTGCAAAATCCGTACACACACGTGTTTCGCGCGCTTTTATGATTTTATAATACTAAACAAACTGTATTGTGTCAATAAATGAAAATTGCCGTTTTCAGTTGTTCATAAATATGCAAAGGGTGCACAAAAAGGCATAGACATTGAAGAGGAACGTCGGCAAAAATTCGAGGGCGATTTTCACTTCTTTGGTGAGAAAGCGAATGAAAAGCACGTAGGACGTGGCAAGCACGACAGACATGCACACAAGTGCGAATATCAAATCTTTCAGCGTGAAAAACGCAAATACGAAAAGGATGCAAGCACCGCCCAAAATCACAAAATAGAGCATGGACGGAAAAATATGTTTGAACTCCACAAGGCGAGATATTGCAAGCACCGATGACAGATAACTCATAGCGACGAACAGCGTAAACCAGCCGCCTGAAAGCACAAACGACGGTTTTTCAAGTGCAATCCACCAGTTTAAATCCATGTTGAAGCACAACGAGCATAACCCCGAAACCACAAGCGTGAGAAGCAATCCCGCAACAAGTCCTATCATTCTCTTCAACTGATCCACACAAAAATATATTTATACAAAATCCGTTCAATGCCTCTGTCACACAAATTTCAAAGGTTGCGTAAGGTAATGTAGGAGCAATCCGAATCTTCAAGGAGGTACATAACATGAACGGAATCTTTACAAACGGTACAAACGGATGCGGCTGCAACACGTGCGACATCGTTTTGCTCTTGATGCTTCTCAACTGCTGCGGTTGCGGCGGCAATATGGGCGGATTGGGCAGTTGCGACATCGTGTGGCTCATCCTCATCCTCTCCTGCATTTGCGGCGGAGGCAACGGCTGCGGTTGCTGCAAGTAACCTCGGACGGCAATTTTGCAATCGAACGCGCCCTCAATCGAGCGGCGCGTTTGATTTTTGGAAAATAACCGCAAAATCCCCATATTGTTTTGGCAATTGTCGATTGAAAATTGACTTTTTTTGCTATATATCTTATTATAAATTCACAATAATTATCGGCTCATCATCCGGATGAGTGCGAAAGGAGTTATCTTTATGGCACAACTTACAATGGACAAACTCGTTGCCCTCGCAAAAAACCGCGGATTCGTCTACCCCGGCAGTGAAATCTACGGCGGTCTTTCAAACTCTTGGGACTACGGCCCTCTCGGCGTCCAACTCAAAAACAACATCAAGCAGGCTTGGTGGAAAAAATTCGTTGTCGAAAATCCCTACAACGTAGGTCTTGACAGCGCAATCATCATGAACCCCACCACTTGGCAAGCAAGCGGACATATCGGCGGTTTTTCCGATCCTCTGATGGATTGCAAATCCTGCAAATCCCGTCATCGCGCCGACGACCTTATCGAAGAATACAACCTCAAACACGGCCTTGACGTCAACATCTCGGGTTGGAGCAACGAGCAGATGGAACAATATATCATCGAGCACAAAATCCCCTGCCCCGTTTGCGGCAACAGCAACTTTACGGGAGTTAGAAAATTCAACCTCATGTTCAAAACATTTATCGGCGTGACGGAAGATTCGACATCCACCGTCTATCTCCGCCCCGAAACCGCGCAAGGCATATTCGTCAACTTCAAAAACGTGCAACGCACAACTCGTAAAAAAGTACCTTTCGGCATCGGTCAAATCGGCAAGAGCTTCCGCAACGAAATCACACCCGGCAACTTCATCTTCCGTATCCGTGAATTTGAACAAATGGAACTTGAATTTTTCTGCAAACCCGGCACCGATCTCGAATGGTTTGCATACTGGAAGAACTTCTGCCATCAATGGTTGCTCAACCTCGGCATGAAAGACGAAAACCTCAAACTCCGCGACCACGAAAAAGAAGAACTTTGCTTCTACTCCAAGGCAACGACCGACTTCGAATATAAATTCCCGTTCGGCTGGGGCGAGCTTTGGGGCGTTGCGGATCGCACCGACTACGACCTCAATCAACATATGAAAACATCGGGCAAGGATCTTTCCTACATCGACCCCGTAACCAACGAAAAATACGTTCCCTACGTCGTCGAGCCGTCTTTGGGCGCAGACCGCGTATTCCTCGCATTCCTCTGCGACGCATACGACGAAGAGCAAGTGGGTGAAAACGACACCCGTGTAGTGCTTCACCTCCATCACGCTCTCGCTCCCGTCAAAGTGGCTGTTCTCCCCTTGCAAAAACAACTCAACGAAAAGGCGGAAGAGCTTTATATCGAACTTTCAAAGCACTTCGCTTGCGACTTCGACACGTCCGCATCCATCGGCAAGAGATATCGTCGTCAAGACGAAATCGGCACGCCCTACTGCGTCACCGTCGACTTCGACACCCTCGAAGACGGTTGCGTAACGGTGCGTGAGCGCGACACGATGGCTCAAGTACGCTTGCCCATCGACAGCCTCGTGGACTACTTCACCGAGCAATTCAAGTATTGATTTATCCGGTGATATCGTCTGACGAAAATCAAATATTGATTTACCCGACGAAATTTCCCGACAAAAATTCAATCCTAAACGCAAAAGCGACGGCGATGCCGTCGCTTTTGCATTGAATTGCATATCGATTATTCTTGTTTACACACGGTATTTCGGCATCGAGAAAAACGCCGATAAAGAACGCATTTTTGTTATTTACAACTCTATCGCGCCGTAAAATTCCGTGGTTTTTGCGCCTTTTATATTGCCTTGTTGCATGGCATAGACAATGTTTTCTTCCGTCAGTTCTTTGCCCTCTATATTTGCCAAAAAAGCACCGAAAAACGCATCTCCGGCGCCCGTTGTGTCTACACACTTTACGCCGCTTATGCTCGGCACAATTCCTTTCAAACCGTTGTAATAGTATGCGCTTCCGCTCTTGCCGAGAGTTACAAGCAGCAACTTGTCCTTCTTCAAAACGGATTTTGCCGCCTCGTCTATATCGCTTATGCCCGTGTAGTCGGTAAGTTCGTCATCCGAGAATTTGATTATATCCGCACGCTCGACAAACGGCGCATACGCCCTTTTTGCGTCCTCGAAATTCTTATATATATCTTTGCGGAAATTCATATCGAAACTGAGTTTCGCACCGAGTTCGCTCGCCTTGTTTGCAATCTTTTCGGCAAACTCTCTGCCCTTTTGCTCGGACAACATAAGCGAGCCGAGATGCACAATCTCCAAATTCTCGTAACTTTCAAAATCTATATCGTCGAAATCGATATTGAAGTCCGCCGTATCGTGACGATTGAACGCAAAATCGCGCTCGCCGTCCGTGAGCGTAACAAATGCAATCGTGGTGTTGCGTTCGGCATCTATTTGGATATCTAACCTATCCAAATGCGCCTTTTGCGCCTCGCAGAGCACAAATCTGCCTATGACGTCATTGCCCACTCGTCCGACAAAGCCGACCTTTGCACCGCTTTGCTTTGCGTTTACGGCAAGATTGAACGGAGCACCGCCGCAGAATGCCTTGAACGTGGTTACACCGTCCACCTTTTGCCCGATCATATCGGCAAGTATTTCTCCGACAGACAAAATCATAACTATCACCTACATAATCGATTTTCAAAGACATTATAGCATATCAAAACGATTTTGTTGACTTTTGTATAAAGTAGTGCTAAATTATTTGCGAAAGAGAGTTTGCGGAAAACAATTTGTACTCAAATTGCACGCTGTAATAACTTGGACGCTTCGTTCTGTGGCAATAAGTCGTTTCTCTCTTTTTTTATTTGCCGTTTTTTTGTACCGTATTGACAAAAATACAGATTTGAATATAATAATATATTTGAGCGTTGGATGAAGAGCGAATTAAGTTTCGACAATCCGTAATCAGTAGCCACGGCGTTTATAACGCTAGTTATTGTCGCTCTTTTTTTATTCCATATTTTCATTTTCCGCCAATAGATTGACATTGAAGCGTCTATACGCTAAAATGCTTATTGACGCTTTGGCGATACGACGCATGCGTCACAAATTGCGTCCGCCCTCGGAGATCCGCTCCGTGTAAAAATCAACGGAAATTTGCGGACATGGCGGAATTGGCAGACGCGCAAGATTCAGGTTCTTGTGAGCACTAGTTCATGCAGGTTCAAGTCCTGTTGTCCGCACCATCGCCTAAAAAAACGAACCTTTCGAGTTCGTTTTTTTTGTTTAGGTGTTGCACTTGAAAGTATAATTCACCAAACGTAAAAGCAAGGGAAGCGATTTCGCTTCCCTTGCTTTTGAGAGAGAATATAGATTGTCGTATTGCTACAACACATCTTGTGATTTTGCATTGAACTTGGGTTATCATTATTCAATATCAATGCGAAGTTGAACTAATCGTTGTCGGTTGGTTGTGAGTCATTGTTTTGTTGCGAGGCTTTTTCGCGCTCGGCTTCGAGTTCCGCCTTACGCTTTTTGACGAGTTCCGTCCAATCGACGTCCTTGTCTTGCGAGCAACAATGCCCGTTGCACTTCCCGGCATGCGAGCATCCCGCGCAATCGCTTCCGAGCGAGGGCTTACCCTTTGCTTTTCTCACGATTGACGCGACGATGACGCCCGCCACAATCGCAACCGCCACGACGATGGTGACGATTCCGATCGGGTGCATTGCCGACAATATAGAATTGAAAACTACGTTTGTCATATATCGCTCTTTTCACGCAAAGTCCGTATTGCGCATTTTGCGCGACTTATGCGTTCTTTTTGATTTTGAGTTTTGCGCCGAGGTCGCCAAAGAACTTCTTGACGTCGATCTTACCCTTGTTGTCAAGCACGATGAGCGTGATGATTGCCGCCCAAATTGCCGCAAAGATGAACACCGTCCACCACCATGCGCCGATGAGATAAATCATCATGGACACGACGTAGCTTGTGCCTACCCAGAAGAGCAAGGTCATTTTGTAAGACTTCTTTGTGGGAAGTTCTGCCTTTGCGGTTGCAACTGCTGCAAAGCACGGAATCGTGAGCATGTTGAATGCGATGAATGCAATCAAGCCCGGCACGTCGATGCCTGTTGCGGCGATCATTGTGCCTGCCGCGGCGATACCGCCGTCTGCTTCTACGTCGATCATACCGCCGACGATACATGCCGCCAATGTGCCGAACGTTGCGATAACGTTCTCTTTTGCGATAAGGCCTGTGATTGCCGCCACTGCGAACACCCAACCGAATGCTTTAAGTTGCGAACCGAATCCTAGCGGTGTGAACAGAGGTTGAATGAGTCCTCCGATACCGGCAAGGATTGATTGATCCATTTGCTCGTCCGCAAGGAATTGCCACGTCCAACTGAAGTGGCTGATAAACCAAATGAGGATTGTGGAAGCAAGGATGATTGTGAATGCTTTTTTCACAAAGTGCTTCGTCTTATCCCAAAGGTGCAAAGCCAGGTTTTTGGGTTGAGGCATATGGTATGCGGGAAGCTCCATGATGAACGGAGGCACTTCGCCCTTCATCGTTGTTGCGCGCATCAAGATGACTGCGCAGATTGCCACGACCACGCCTAGCACGTACATCATATATGTGATGACGTCGGGATGAGAGAATCCGAATTGAGTTGCGATGCCGCCTGCGATTGCCGTAAGGATCGGGAGTTTTGCGCCGCAGCTGAAGAACGGAATAACTCTGATCGTTGCGATTCTTTCATTCTCGTCGGCAAGTGTACGAGTGTTGATGAACGCGGGGACGGAGCAACCGAAGCCCATGATCATCGGCATAAACGCTCTGCCCGACAAACCGAATCTTCTGAAAATTCTGTCGAGGATGAACGCTACACGCGCCATATAGCCGCTGTCTTCCAAAATTGAGAAGAACAAGAACAGCAAGAGGATTTGAGGCAAGAAGCCGAGCACTGCAAACAAACCGCCGAGGACACCGTCAACGATAAGTCCGATGCACCATTCGGGTGCGCCCGCCATCGCAAGACCTTCGTTTACGCAAGTGCTGAGGAATTCGGTGAACGTGTTGAGGATGTTTGCAAGGATGACGCCGGGGCCGTACACGCTCTCTTCGTATCCGAAGAAGGTCGCCGCACTGATGCCCGAGCACCACTCGTCTATGCCGCTCACGAACGAGGCTTCGAGTTCGCCATCGTCGTTTGCTTCAACGGTGACTTCCCACTTGCCTTTTTCATCCGCATAGAATTTTTGCTCGAGGTCGGCTTCGGTGAGCTCGTCAACGTAACGAAGTTCGTGATCGGCCGTATATACGTAGGGTTTTGCTTCAACCGCTTCGAGTTCGCCGTCATCGGTGAAAGTGAGATCCGCTTTGAAGCCGTCTTCGGTGTAATACGTCGTATCTTTATCGTAAGGCGTTTGCGCAAAGTCCACCGCTTGAGTTGCCGACGCGTCCAAGTAAGCAACTACGTCTTTGTCGAACACACCGCCTGCGCCGAGGAACAAGAAGTCCTCTGCAAACGTAAGGTGGAACACCAAGAACAAAATCACAAGGAAGATAGGAATACCCCAGACCTTGTGGGTGAGCACCTTGTCCGCTTTGTCGGATACGCTGAGTTTTTCTTTTTCGTTTTTCTCTTTCTTCGTTACGACGGAAGAATAGTTTTTGGATATGTACTTGTAGCGAGCGTCTGCAACGATTGCTTCGAAGTCCGTTCCGAAAACGTCGTCCTTGAACGTCTTTTTGAACTCTTCGACCATTTGAGCCGCTTGCGGATGTTGACCGACCTCGATTTCATCGAGTTCGACGAGTTTCACCGCATGGAAGAGCGAATTCTCGACTCCGCTGCCTTCGAGTGCTATTCTGCAATCGTTGATGAGGTGCGTAAGTTGAGTGCCTTCGAGTACGGTTCTACCCTTTCTTGGTTGCCCGCAAACTTCGTATGCTCTCTGCATGAGTTCGTCAAGACCTTTTTCGCGAAGTGCGGAGATTTCAACGACGGGAAGACCGATTTTTTCCTCAAGACTCTTTGCGTCTATCTTGTCGCCGTTCTTTTCAACGGTGTCCATCATGTTGAGCGCAATGATCATCGGAACGTCGATTTCCATGATTTGCGTCGTAAGATAAAGGTTGCGTTCGAGGTTTGTTGCGTCCACGATGTTGATGACGCAATCGGGTTTTTCTTCAAGAATGTAATTTCTCGAAATCACTTCTTCGGGTGTATACGGAGAGAGCGAATAAATGCCGGGAAGGTCAACAATCGAAATGGGTTCTGCGCATTTTTTGTATGTACCCTCTTTTTTATCGACCGTGACGCCCGGCCAGTTGCCTACGTGTGCCGTGGAACCCGTCAACGAGTTAAACAAAGTTGTTTTACCGCAGTTGGGGTTGCCTGCAAGAGCAAATCTTTTCATTATTCCTCAACCTCCATTGTAACGGCAGATGCCTCGGTTTTGCGAAGCGTCAATTCATAACCTCTGATTGTCACTTCGATCGGGTCGCCAAGCGGTGCTTTCTTTCTGAGATAAACTACTGCGCCGGGTGTTACGCCCATGTCGAACAAACGACGTCTGATTCTGCCGTCGCCTGCAACGGACTTGATGACGCCTTGTTCACCTATAATGAAATCACTGAGTAGCTTTTCCATTGTGTCCTCCTATTTATGCTACCAAAATTTTTGTTGCCATTTCTTTGTCCAAAGCAAGACGCCCGTCTTTGATAAGGCAGATGACGCTTCCTCCGCTCTGGGAAATAATGCTTATTGTTGAATCGATGGTAATACCCAAACTTTCAAGGTGTTTCTTCGTTTTTTCGTCCGTCATTATCTTGACGATCCTCAAATCCTTTCCGATGGGTGCAAACACAAGCGGCATAATTTCTCTCTCCTTTGCCGATTTTATTCGTTTTGTAATGTGAATATGAACTTATATTCATATTTACGCTAGAATAGTACAACTTTAAAATACGGATGTCAACAGATTTGACAAAGAAATATGAAAAAATTTTCACATTTTTCTTCTTGATTTATTTTCAAACAAGTTATATAATATAAATATTCAATATAGAGTGCGCAAAAAGGCTTGATTTTTTACGACGAACGTATCGCGCTTACGTGACTTGTGAAAAATTTCGTCAAGCACAATCGTTCGCCAGATAGTGCGGCAAACAAAACTAATTTTATGCCGAGTGCAATATTCGGATGAAGAACAAGGAAGATGCGATTTTCGAACAACGAGCGTACTAGGCGTACGTGACTTGTGAAAAAATTGCTTCTGACGCAGTTATTCGCCAAATAGTGCGCTCGAAACGGTAGGAATATATGGCACAGGATATAAGAGAACCAAAACAAGAAAGATCCATCGAAAAAAAGAACAGAATCGTACAGGCGGGTTTTGAGCTTTTCTCGCAGGCGGGATACTACAACACCAACACTGCGGAAATCGCAAAACGCGCGGGTGTATCCACAGGCATCGTTTACGGATATTTCAAGGATAAAAGAGATATCCTTTTGGACGTTTTGGAAATTTACGTAAACACCGCTTTCGCGCCGGTGCTTGATATGATTCAAAACCTCACCGCTCCCGTCAATTTCAGAGAAATGATTGCACACGTTTTGGACGGTGCGATCGAGATTCACAAAAAATACGCAAATATTCACGAGGCATTGCACTCCCTGTCGCACAGCGACGAGGCGGTCAACAACAAATTTATCGCACTCGAAGACGAAATCACCCTCTCTATTGCGCAAAAGTTTGCCGATTTGGGCGTCGAAAAGGACAGCCTCAACGAACGCATACACTTTGCAATGGACATCGTGCAATCTTTCTCGCACGAGTACGTGTACGACCATCACACCTACATCGATTACGACGCAATGCGCAACATCGTGCAGAACACTCTCGCCGCACTTTTTGAAAACTGATGACATCGTTTGCGCAAAGGTCGCTTGACTTTTTGTATTTCAATCACAAATACAACTCGAAACTGTGGTATCAGGAGCATAAAGATGACTTCAAACAGTACCTCTCTATCCCCTTTCACGACCTCGTTTGCGAAATGTCGCCGCGCATGCTCGAAATCGACGGGCAGATGGTAACCGACCCCAAAAGCATAGTGTCGAGGCTTTATAAAGACTTGCGTTTTGCAAAGGACAAAACCAGCCTTTATCGCGACCATATGTGGCTCACTTTTATGCGCGGAACGAACGCTGAGTGCGGTTTGCCCGGCTACTTTTTCGAAATATCCCCCTACAATTTCCGCTACGGTTGCGGCTACTACATGGCGGACGCAAAAAGCATGGCAAGTTTGCGCAATCTGATTTTGTCAAACTCCCCCCGCTTTTCAAAAAGCAAAAGAATGTTTTGAAACTCAAACCGATTTTTCTTTGGTCGGAGAAACCTTCAAAAAGCCGCGCTATGCCGATTATCCCGAAGATTTAAGTCGCTGGCTTGAAAAAAAGGATATTTGCCTTATTGCAAATTCAACGGACGCGGATTTGCTTTTTTCGGATAAACTCGCAGATTTTTTGTGCGATAAATTCGAATCGATAAAACCAGTCTACGATTTGATGATGACGGCGGAATCTTTGGCGGAAAGATAACCGCAATAGAACGAAACAAGACGTTAAAAAAACAAAAACGCACGTTAAAGGTGCGTTTTGTATTTTTTTTGTCGCAAACAATAAAGCACAAAACTACTTTCTTTGCTTTAAGTTTTTTTTCAAATCCCTCACCACATCGCAGACGATTTCGCAAAGAATTTCCGCGTCGTCCACGCAATCGACAAGATACATCGGCGTTGCGCCCTCATACGGAAGTTGCTCGCTCATTGCGTATTTTTCAACGCTTTTCGTCATTTTGACAAGCAATCTGTCATCAAAAATTCCGCCGAAATACACGCCGTCTTTATACAACAAAAATTCGCTCATCATGGCGCGATGAGTCAAATTCAGTTTTGCCGTCTGTTCGAGGATAAAATTCAGATATTCCCTGTCGGAAGCCATACGGTCACCTGTCAATCGATATGGTATCTGGGCTTACCGACGCTCTTTTTGCCGTATTCGATGGCCTCGGTCGGACAATGGCAGATACATGCCATGCAATGAGTGCAGTTTTTGCCCCACACCGGTTTGTTGTTGTCCAAAACGATATTGTTGAGCGGACAAAGTTTTGCGCACTTTCCGCAACCTATGCACTTGTCCGACACGGTAAATTTGTCCGCCTTGACGATGTGCTTGAAAAACCAATCGTTGACAAGCGACGACATGATTCTGTCATACAAATTGCATCTCGGCTTTGCAAAGCACTCGCCTTTATCGATTGTTTCGATGGCTTCTTTGATGGGAGGCTCTGCTTTTTTGATAATTTGTTTGGCATGCTCCTCGTCGGGCGCGTTAAACAAAGCGATATAGTTTTCTGGCATGATGATACCTTTCACACCCATGTATTCGAACCCTTTATCCTCGCAAAGCTTGACGATGTATTTTTGCGCATTGCCGATTTCTCCTCCGCAATCCAACACAAACCACGCTCTTTTTTCTCCCGAAAACGGCGTTTTTTCCACAAAATCGCTTACGATTCTCGGCATACGCCAACCGTAAGTCGGCGTGACGAAAACAAGTCTGTCCTTCACTTCGATTTGCGAATGGTCATTGCTTTTTATCTTTGCGTTTAAGTCCACTATTTCGTCGCCGAGCGCGAATTGTATTTTCTTTGCGATATATTTGCTGTTGCCCGTTCCCGAAAAGTAAAGTATCATGATTTTTTCTCCTTCTGTTTCGTCAAAAAATCGTTTGCTCTTTTGAGAATACGCTTTGTATTGTCAAAAGTAAGCAGTTTCATAGCCTCGTCATAAGAAACCAACTCATACGACATATCTTCAAAACCTTCATTGTGGCGCGGCGTCTGATTTTCAAAGTATCCCAAAAAGAACACCACCGTTTTGTCGTTGCCGTTTTTGAGCTTGTATTGGATTGTTTTTCTGAATCCGTTGACGATTTTCGGCTTTATAGAAGTTTCTTCCCACGTTTCGCGCACTGCCGTTTGCCTTTCGCTCTCGCCGTCCTCGACGTGCCCTTTCGCAAATCCGTACACGCCGTAATCCGTCCTCGTGAGCAAGTATTTTATCTGTCCGTCAACTCTTGTAAAAGTCACCGTTCCGCAAGATTTTTCTCTCATATCGCCCTCACAAAATTACGTGTAAATTGCGGATTTCTGCATTTTTTATGCGCTTTTGTATGGCATATCCGAACGGCTCCAAATATCGTCCCTCAACGCCCAAATCGAATTGCTCGTTTATCTCTTTTGCAAATGCGCCGCACGCGTCCTCGACAATTTCGCGCTTGAGTTCTTTTCCCTTTTCATCGTTGTCGGCGGTGAGCAAAAATTCAAGCGGCATGGACAACTCGGCAAACTTATCGAGAGTTCGCATTTGTCTGAACGCCCACTTATAATACGGCATATGTTTCTTTTCAAGCAGAAAAGCAAGTTCGCAAGCGTTTTTGACAAACTCGCAAAGCGCAAGCATCGCCGCACCGTCTTCACCGTGCTTTATGCAACGAGCGTAATTATACTGTCCCGACTGTGCCGCTTTGAGCGCGCACGAGCCGATTTTTTTTGCTCTGACGTCCTCGGGCATACCATGCAAAATCTCGTTGCGAATTTTTGTAAACTCGCCCAAGTCGTCGCGAAAGACTTCACCGTTCGTCGCCTCTGCAAAGAAAACCGAGCTCGTATAGAGCCAGTCTTGCAGCGTTTGCGGCGCGCCGTCGCATCCCGTGTATCGACGATAAAAATCGTCTATGCGATAAACTCCCTGCGCGCTTGCTCCGCCTGCGCTTTGGCGAGGCTTGCCGAATCCGTTTTTCAGGCAATATTCTTCTTTGAGTTTGTCATAGGCGCGCATAAGTTTGAAGCCGATTTTTTCTTCGTCCTCTTTTGTCAGCCACATGCAAAAACCCACTTCGAAATCGTGGTCGCGCGACACTTCGTCGTCAAATCCGAAGCACTCCGAGCCGTGCCCGACAAGCCCGACGGCAATGCGGTTTTGATAATCGCCAAACTCGTCCGCAATCATCTTTATGCCGACTTCCGTATAAAACTTTCTTGCTTGTTCGATTCCCTTCATATGACACAATCGCCGTTTTATAATCGCATTATTGCGATATAAAACTCATTTTATGTTGTTTTCGTAGATTTGTTTCGCGCGGTTTTCAAGCTCTTCTTTTTGCATAAAGTAGCCGAAAAATCCAAATGCAGGAGCGCACTTGGAGCATACGAACGCATAGTTTCCGTCATGCGTTAAACTTGCGTCGTCAAGGTGTTTATACGCCTTGTCAAGCAATGCTTCTATCTCGTCGTCGCACTCTTCTCCCTTGCTTTGCGCCTCGTCGTAAACAAGGTGCGCAAGATTGACGTAGGACACCGCAACCTCGCAAAAACCGCCCTTGTTTCTAAGCAAATCTATTGCCTTGTCGTACAACTCCCTGCCCTCTTCAAATCTATGTAAATCGCAAAGAGCCGTTGCATAGTTGTTGTAAAGTCCTGCAAGACGGTAGTCGTCCTTTGGCAACGACTTTTCATACTGCTCTTTTGCAATTTCATAGTATTGCATAGCCTCGTCCGCTTTGCCAAACGCTTTCATTGTGGTGGCGCAGTTGAGATAGATTGTGGCGTCGCCCACACTCGAACAAGTGCCGCTGCACTGTAAAAGCGCGAGAGCCTCGCTGACGGCGGCAAGCCCTTTGTCTTTTTCGCCGAGCTTGCGATAAAGTCCTATTTGCTCGCTCAACACTTCGAGCAAACCTTTTGCGTCGTTGAGTGCTTTCGCCTCTTTTTCCCAGTATTCAAGCACACGCTTTGCGCCTTGCAAATCGTCTTTTTCAAACATGTCGTCGATTTTTTCGATGATTCTCATGATAGGAATCGTTCCGCTCGGCTCTTTTGAGCAACTACACTTTTCTTGCATACTTTCTCCTCTTTTACTCATTGCAGATTTTCTTTTGATAAGTATATCACATCGCCGCTCATTATGGAAGATTTTATTTTCTGTTAAAAAAAGCCCGACAATAACAATACAAATTTGAAATTTTGTCGATTATTCGGGCGGATTTTGACAAAAGCGCATATTGAAACGTCAAACGTTTGTATTGTATAATAAATTCATACAAATATATTGGAGAGGTTTATGGGAAAACTTCAAAAACTTATCGACAACAAAGCGCAGAGCGCGAAGTTTATGTGCGACGAAATCGCGCATATCTGCAACGACATGCCAAAGCGCGATCCCGGCTCGGAAGGCGAAAAAATGGCATGCGAGTATATGGCAGATTACCTGAAAAACGACTGCGGATGCGAAAGATCGGACGTGGAAACATTCACCGAACACCCCAACGCGTTTTTCGGTTGGATTTATTTCACGATCACGCTTGTGCTTGCAGGCATGGTTCTTTTCTTCTTTTTGCCGATACTCGGCGCAATTCTGACGGCACTCGGTTTTGTGATTTTGTTCGTTCAATTCGGTCTTTACAAAAAACTCGTTGACAAATGCTTCCCCAAGAAGACGGGACACAGCGTCACCGCAATCAAAAAATGCACGGGAGAAGTGAAAGGCAGAGTTTTCTTCAACGGACATCCCGACGCGGTTTGGAACTGGCCCGTCAACAACAAATTCGGCGGCACGGCGCACGTTGCGCACCTTGTGACAAGCGTCGTAAGCGGACTTGTGGTGCTCGGCTTGAATATAGCGGCGGCAGTCGCAACCAAGTGCCAACCCGTCGTTGACTACACCGTCGCAGGCTACGTCGCACTCTACGGTCCCGTTCTTTTCTGGATGGGCATCGCAATTCTCGTCATGGTTCCCTGCCTTGTAGGCATGTATTTTATGTGGGACGAAAACACCATCACGGACGGTGCAAACGACAACCTCACGGGGTGCTATATGGGCATCGCAATCCTGAAAGCGATGAAAGAACAAGGCATCGAACTCGAACACACCGAGGTCGGCGTCATAATTTCGGGCAGCGAGGAAGCGGGACTTCGCGGCGCAATGGCATGGTGCGAAGCGCACAAAGGCGAATTCGACGACGTGCCGACTTGGATTTATTCTTACGACACAATTCACGAAAGCAGATTCCTCGGCGTCAACTATCGCGACCTCAACGGCACGGTAAAGTCGGACAAAGAAGTCAGCGATTCGTTCATTACGGCAGCAAACGAGCTCGGCATCAAATGCACAAAGACGTGGGTTCCTCCCTTTGGCGGAGCAACGGACAATGCGGCTTTCAACAAAGCAGGTTTCCGCTCAACAGGCATCACCGCTCTCGACCACAACCTTCAAGACTATTATCACACCATGCGCGACACTGCCGACAATCTCAATCCCGAATGCCTTGCAGATTGCTATGCTATATCCGTCAAGTGCCTTGAAAACTTCGATCGCGACATCGCAAAATAATTTTACCAAAACCAAAACAACAAAAAAAAACGTCTTTCGAAAGAAAGGCGTTTTTTTGTTGCGACAATATTTTTCGCTTAAACTTCAAATCAATTTTGTTCGCACAAATCGGGCAAATCTCTGTAATACTCGTCTTGCGCGATTTCCATTTTCGGCTTTTCGCGATTGTAGATTATACGCATGATAATTCCGTCCACGATTATGTTGAGCACCCAGCTTATAGGCCAGCTCAAATATAGCATTTCGGGCGTATTTACGGCTTTGCACGCTGTATAAATCCACACGATACGGAAAACGCAAATGCAGAAAAAGTTGGCTACCATCGGCGTAAACGAATAGCCCATTCCGCGCATACATCCCACGATAACTTCAACTATGCCGCATACGAAGTAGATCGGCAAAATGATTTTCATTCTGTTGCAAGCATACTCGATGACAACGGGATCGGGCGTGTACAGCCTTGCGATATACTGCCCTGCCGTGAGCAAAACAAGCGTCCAAAGCAAACTTATGACGATAATCATTATCGACGCCTCGATTGCGGTTTTTTTGATGCGGTCGGGGCGTTTTGCACCGTAATTCTGCCCTGCGAACGTAACCGTTGCGTTTGAAACGGCGTTCATAGACGTATAAACGAAGCCTTCAAGATTGCTTCCCGTCGAACTGCCTGCGACAAGCGAATATCCGAAGCCGTTGAGATTGGTTTGAATAAGCACGTTGGCGATTGAGAAAAACGAGCTCAAAATGCCGCTCGGCAATCCGACTTTGATGATTTGCGCAAGCTCTTTTTTGTGGAAACGCAGTTTTTTGAGCACCAACTTGCAATATCCGTCCTCTTTCATAAGCGTGATGACAAGCAGTATGCACGAAATGTATTGGCTGACGATCGTCGCAATCGCAACGCCTTCGACGTCGAGTTTTGCAACGATGACGAATATAAGGTTCAGCGCAACGTTGACGATACCCGCAACCGTGAGGTATATAAGCGGACGTTTGGTGTCCCCTTTCGCACGCAAAATCGACGCGCCGAAGTTGTAAAGCACGTTTGCCGGAGTGCCGATGAAGTATATAAACAAATAGTCGGTGGCTTTGTCGAGGATTGCGGGATCGGTTTTCATCCACACGAGGAAGTATCTTGCGCAAAACACACCGATAAGCCCCACTGCAACACCGCTAATGAGCGAAAGAAGCACGGACGTATGCACGGTGTTTTGAGCGCGATTTTCGTCCTTTGCGCCGATTGCCTGGCTCATAACCACGTTTGTGCCTATCGACAAGCCTATAACGACGTTGATAATCAGATTGATAAGCGCAACGTTTGAGGAAACCGCCGCAAGCGATTGCGTGCTAGTTTCCGAAAACTGACCTATAACTATCAAATCCGCCGCATTGAACAGCAACTGCAATATGCCCGAAAAAGCAAGCGGCAAAGACACCGCAATGAGCTTTTTGAGCAGCGGTCCGCTTGTCATATCCATGTCTTTGAGTGCGGCAGCACCGTGATGATGAAAATGAATTGGCTTCATATTTCTTCCGTATCGTTTGAAAATATTTCTCGTCAGATTCCCTCTATCCGTATGGAAAGACTATTTTATCACTTCCGCCGCCAAAGTCAACCGAAACCGCCCCATATCCATAATTAAAAATTATGGAAAAGTCCCAACCTTATAAAAAATCGGGACTTTTGTTTGAAATATTTCACAACTCGCACAAAGTGCGAATATCACTGAGACAAAGTCACAATATCACTTTTGGTTCTATCCCAAAATATCAATTTTGCGTGGCAACAATATCACTCGCCGCGCATCGTATATTTATTTGCTTGCCTTTTGAGCCTCGAACCTGTCCAACTTGTTCTTTTCGAGTTTCAAATACACCCACTTGATCGGCGGGCAGATTGCAAAGAGGAATTGCGCAAACGTAAAGAGTTTGGACGGGTTGACAAATTTGCGTTTATGCTCCAAACCTCTCACCATGCATTTGGCAACGTGTTGAGGTTTTTGCACGGGGAACGGCCGCTCTCGTATGACTTTGCCATCCTGCCCTTCGACCGCTTTTTTGAAGAAGCCCGTGTCGGTGGCTATCGGATAGAGGCAAGTGAGGGCAACGTTTTTGGGAAGCTCGTAGCGCAAACCTTGTTGGAAGCCTTGCATTGCAAACTTGCTTGCGCTGTACAGCGTGTAGCCGGGCATTGCGAGCTTGCCGATTGCCGACACCGTGATTGCCATCTGACCTTGCTTGCCGCCGAGATATTCGACGTATTTTTGATATGTATAAATGGGCGAAAACACGTTGACTTTGAAGATGTCCTCTATACGCTCCCAGTTGACGTAATCCATTGTTTCGTAGTACGGGAAGCCTGCGTTTGCAAAGAAGATATCGATTGAGCCGAGTTTTTCGTCAGCGGTTTTGAAAATCGAATCCACGTTTTCTTTTGTGGAAACGTCGCACACCATCGGGATAACGTTTTTCAAACCGAGAGCTTCGATTCTGTCAGTGCGCAGGTCGACTGCCAAAATCGTGTTGTCCCCGTTTGCGAGCAATTTGAGAGTTTCAAGACCGATACCGCTGTTTGCGCCGGTGATGACGATGTTTTTGCCTTTTATCATAATTTTCTCCTTTTATCCGCCTAATTGCCACGCGGATTTTAATTAACCTGTTTACTATCTTATCTTTTCACGCAAGCTATATATTTACTAGTCGATTTTGAATAAATCGGCATATTATTTTGCCAAAATCTCGTCAAAAACCTTGTTTGCGTTGCGTTTGAGCGTATCGAGCGTGCCTTTGTTGTCCACGATTTTGGTTGATTTTGCTCTCAAAACGCTTGACGGCACTTGCGAGCGAATACGCTTGATAGCCTGCGCCACGCTCATTCCTCTACCCTTTTTCAAGCGCAATATACGCTTCAAAAGCGGTGTTTTGACATACACGATTTCATCGAAAGCCTCGTCGCCGCCCTCGATAAAAAGCGGCAATTCGACCGCAAGCGGACTTTGCGCATATTCGGCAATCTTCCTCATAATTTCGGGATGAGCGATTGCGTTGAGCTTTTTGCGCTCGCTCTCGTTTGAAAAGACTATGCTTGCAAGCGTCTTTTTGTCCACTTCTCCGTTTATGACCGCAGTGGGAAACGCCGTTTGAATTTTTTGAATATAAGACGGCGTTTTGATCAATTCCGAGTTGATTTCGTCTGCGCTAATGCAGAAAAAACCACGCTCCTTTGCGATTTTCATAACCTCGCTTTTGCCAGAACCTATACCGCCGATAATTGCGATTCTCATTTCAAATCACCCCAGTTGTCTGCGCTTGTCGCCTCGGCAACGAGAGGTACCGACAGTTTGACCGCGTGTTCCATTTCATAGGAAAGAATCTTTTTTACTTCCTCTTCTTCGTCCTTTGTTGCCTCGATGATGAGTTCGTCGTGGATTTGAAGTATCATTTTGGACTTCATATTTTCAAGGCGTTTTTCGACGTTTATCATCGCAATCTTGATGATGTCTGCCGCCGAGCCTTGCAAGGGCGTATTCATTGCCATGCGCTCCGCCGCCGAACGTACCATATAATTTGACGCTTTGAGGTCGGGCAAATTGCGACGTCTGCCAGACATCGTGAGCGAATACCCTCTCTCTCTTGCGTCCTCGACGTTTTTGTCCATAAACTCGCGCACTTTGGGATGCATTGTGAAATAGTTTGCGATAAACTCCTTTGCCATGTATTGCGGAATTGACAGGTTTTCTGCAAGTCCGTATCCGCTTATGCCGTAAATTATGCCAAAATTGACCGCTTTTGCGTCCCGTCTTTGCGCAGGCGTAACCTCGCTTACGGGAATGCCCAAAATCTGCGATGCTGTAATGGCGTGGATGTCGTCGTCGTGATTGAACGCCTCGATAAGTTGCTCGTCGCCGCTCATATGCGCAAGCAGGCGCAATTCTATTTGCGAATAGTCCGCGCTTACAAGCATGCAATTCTCCCCGGGAATAAACGCACTCTTGATATCCTTAGCCTCGTCGCTCCTTGCAGGAATGTTTTGAAGATTGGGATTCGTTGAGCTGAGTCTTCCCGTTTGCGTGATGCATTGATTGAACTCGGTGTGGATTCTTCCCCTGTTGACAAGCGGTTGAAGTCCCATGACGTAAGTGGATTGGAGTTTTGCATAATGGCGATATTCCAGCACGGCGTTTACTATCGGATGTTTAGGCGCAAGGTTTGAAAGCACGTCTTCGCTTACGGAATATCCCGTCTTCGTTTTTTTGCCGTGCGGCAAACCGAGCTTGTCGAAAAGTATATCGCCGAGTTGCTTGGGAGAAGCAATATTGAACGTTTCGCCTGCAAGCGAATATATCTCTTTCGTCAATCCTTCGATAATCTCGCCGTACTTCTTTTCAAGGGCTTTCAAAACGTCCGTCGACACTCTCACGCCCCTTTCTTCCATATTGCGCAAAACGACGCAAAGCGGCTGTTCAATGTCAAAAAACAACTTGTTAAGTCCTTGTTGTGCAAGTTGAGCGCGCAATTGTTGGCTTTCGTCAAACAATTCCACCGCGCCGATTTCATAGCCGTCCGCACCCAAAACTTGCTCTAAACTCTTTATGGGTGCGCTGCCTCTTGCAAGGTGGGCGGCAATCATAACGTCGAAAAATTTATCTTGGTCGAACCCGTAGGTTTTGCTCAAATTTTTATAGTCGTAACATATCAGTTCTCTGCCTTTTGCCACTTCTTTGAGCGTTGCGATTGCGTCGTCGAATCCTATGCCTTCGCTGAACAAATCTTCGACGCAACTCACGGTGTATTCCGTCTTGTCGTCCACCGCAAACGATACGTCGCGCCCTATAAGGACTGCGATTTTGTCGCCTTTAACGGCATTTTCTATTTCGTTTGCGCTTGTAAGTTTGACAATGTTTTTTTCAATCTTTTTCGTTTGGGGAACGTCCTCTTGCACGGAGTCGAAACTCATTCTGTTTGCAAGCGACGTGATTTCAAGCTCGCCAAGCTTTGCTCTGACTTCACCGCTATACACAGGCGTAAAAGCAATGTCGTCGAGAGTGCACTCGACGGGAACGTTGCAGTTGATAGTGACAAGCTCTTTGCTCAAAAGCGCAAGCTCTTCGTTGTTTTGAATATTTTGTCCCAGTTTGCCGGGAATATCGCTTGCGTTTTTCAAGATGCTTTCAAGCGAGCCGTATTTGTCCAAAAGTTGCTTCGCCGTTTTTTCGCCCACTCCGGGAATACCCGGCACGTTGTCAGACGTATCTCCTCTCAATGCTTTGTAATCTATAAACTGCTCAACGGTAAATCCGTCTTGCAAAAGGCGTGCCACGTCGTACACTTCGATGTCGCTGACGCCTTTTTTTGTCCAGAAAACTTTTGTCGTCGGGCTTACGAGCTGAAAGCTGTCGCGATCTCCCGTGACTATGATACATTCGTCGTCGAAACGCTTTGAGAGCGTGCCCAAAATGTCGTCGCCTTCATAGCCTTGCAAGCTGACGATTTTGATTCCCATTGCCGTAATAAGCTCTTTGAGAGGCTCTACTTGCTGACGGAGTTCCTCGTCCATAGGCTTTCTCGTCGCCTTGTACTCTTTGTACATCTCGTGACGGAACGTCGGGCCGTGCAAGTCGAACGCAGCCGCAATATGCGTGGGATTTTGCTCCTTGATTATCTTCAAGAGTATGCTCAAAAAGCCGTATATCGCACCCGTGTATAATCCTTTCGAGGATTTGAGATTGGGAAGTGCGTGATACGCGCGGTGCATAAGACTGTTTGAATCCAAAAGCAATATTTTGTTTTGCGCCATATTTCACCTATATATCGTCAATACGATTATTCTGTCCTTTTTCGGGCAAGCAAAAACTCTCTGAGTCCTTTGTCCATAAGTTCTTTCGCGTCGTCGTAGCCCGTTTGCATATACGCGTGTATGCGCGAGCTTGAAAACGCCATAGCGGGCCCCAAATCCTCTTTTGGAGCTATGAAGAACAAATCGGGATTGCCCTCCACTTTGCGTTTGGGCTGTTTGCTTTCCACGTTCGTGCGGATTACGAGCATCTTGTCGTAGCCGTTTTTCACAAGCAGATTTATGGGCATATTGTCGTAAACTCCGCCGTCAATATACTTCTTGTCGTCGATGATTTTGGGCGGAAAAATCGGGAAAGTCGCAGATGCGATGATGTAGTCCACAAGTTTTCCCTCGTCGATTTCGTCCATCATTTTTTCGACGGGTTGCATATCCGAGATGTTGAACGTGACGAGTCCGTAGTCCTTGCCCGACGCACGAATATCCTCCTCGTTTACGATAGTTTCAAAAAACTTTTGAGATTTCTCGTAGGAAGATTCCAACATTTTGAAAGTGCCAAGTTTCTTTTCAAGCATAACTCGCAAAATCGCGGGTTTCAAATCCAAGCCTTTGAGAGCGGCGGTTTCCTCGTCGCTCAAATCGAAAACGGTGTTGGTTTGTATCTCGTTCCACACGTCGAAAAGTTTAGAATATCCGCCCTCGAGATAAATTGCGCCGTTGATTGCGCCTATCGAAGTGCCCACAACGCCGTCAAACTCCACCAACAGTTCCCTCACTGCCATAAGCGCGCCTATTTGATATGCGCCCTTCACGCCGCCGCCTTCGAGAACCAATCCCAACTTTTGTTTTTCTTTGCTCATTTGTATCCTTATATAGTTTTTATACTTTTGATAATTGTATCACACAAATCGGCTTTTTGTAAAGACAAGAAAACCCACGCGCTTTTCCGGTGTTTTTATTATAAAAACAAAAAACGGCGGAATGCAATAGCAAACCGCCGCCCTCGTATAGTTTTTGTCAATCGACGTTGTCCTCGATTTGTTCCGAATTGTCGCTTGCGGCGGCAACCTCGCACAAAACTTCTTTCTCTTCTTCGATTGCTACGTCGCCCTTTGCGATTTCGTCTTCGACGGATGCAAGTTCCGCTTGCTCGTCGGCGATTTCGTGCGAGATTTCTTCTTCTTTACGAGCGTTGATTTCGGCAAGCATTTGAGTCATTTTCGTCTCGTTGAGGAAGTATTTTTTCTTGTAGATGAGCATTGCCGCAATCATAAATACGATAGGAATAATGCACGTGCATACAAGCAGGATTTTTATGCTGTTCTGCCCGTTTGCCTGCACGTCGGCGATGACCATCTCTCTCGTTTCGGTGCTGAGATTTCTGTCTATTGCGGTGAGTCGGTTGGTGTAAGTGAGAACGCCTGCTATGATGTAGACGAGCGACACCAACCCTTGCATAAGCGCAGAGCCCATTTTTGCTGTAAACGGACGAAGTGCGAAAATCAAACCCTCGTCGCGCTTGCCCGTCCTATACTCGTTGTATTCGACGGTGTTTGCCATGTTGATAACCATAATCATATAGAATCCGCTGCCCCAACCTGCAATCGTATAGGCGAAAAACGTCATCAAAAAGCGCAGAGTTATCGTCATACCAAGCACTTCAAACAGTACGATTTTTGGCACCGTAAGCCCCAGAATCATCATCAGAGCATAGCCGATTATGATGGCAAAACCGCAAGAATACAGCAGTTTGTCGCGCCCGTATTTTTTGGAAAGAGCAGGATAGAACAGCGTAAAGATCACCGACACCGCTGCAAAGCCCAAACCGAACACCATCCATAGCGTGCCGTTGTAGGCGTTGTCGAAGTAAACGTACATCATGCCGAGTCCGCCGCCGACAACGTTTGTACCGATGTTAAACAGGAGCATTACCAGCGCGCTCCACATAAGCTGATCGTTTTTGAAAAGCACGCGGAACATGTCTTTGAGTTTCATCGGCGGAGTTTTCATCAAATTTTTGGGCAACGGCTTTTCTTTGACGCCGAGTATGGTGAAAAGTTGGAATCCGCACATCAGCACCACCGCCACGACGGACATTATCCCGAAAGCCGCCGTCGAGCTGCCCCCTATCGGATTGTCGCCCATTGCGAATGTGGGAATGATGAGTCCCGCAAGTCCTCCGCCTATGCTCACCGAGATTTGCGTGACGGTCATGAGTTTGTCTCTGTCATGCGCATTGGACGTGAGCGTGGGCATCATGCCCCAATAGGATATGTCGTTCATGGTGAACGTAATCGAGAAAAGGAAGTACATTGCGGCAAGCAAGCCTATAAACGCCCAGCCCTGCGCAGGTACGTTGAACAGCACGAGTATAACAACGCCCGTCGTAAGACATCCTATGAGCTGCCACGGCTTGTACTTGCCCCATTTTGTGCGCGTATTCTCGACTATGCCTCCCATAATCGGGTCGTTGAACGCGTCAAAGATTCTTGCAAGCACGATGATGATTGTGATTGCTGAAAACTGCGCCGTGTTGAGGCTCTTCGTAAACACGCAAAACGACAAGAGATATCCGTTGAACAGATTGTACAAAAAATCTCTGCCCAGCGTGCCGAACGCGTACATAAACAGGTTGCGATTGGACAGTTTGTCTTCGCTTAAAAGATTGCCGTCCTTTTTTGCCGAATCAGTGATTTCGACTGCGTTTAGGTCATTTTTCTGCATGATTTTCCCCTTTATGCTTGATATGTAAATTATAGCAAACCGCAATGTAAAATTCAATATCGAATAAAAAATAATCTGCATAGCATATCAAATAATCGACAATCGTTCAACAACCATTGCACATGGAAATATTTGTCCCGTAAATCATAGAATTTCAGTCGTTTTTTTTCAATCGTTATTTACATTTTTGAATCGATGTGTTAATATACTTAACGTAGGATAACTCCTAAAAAACAATAATGTGAGGATTTTTTATGGCAAAACGCAAAGGCGATTATTTCGGACTCGGCTATGTCGTGAGTCTCATTCTTGCAATCATCCCCGTCACCTCTTGGATTCTCGGCGCAGTCACCAGATTTAAGGAAGGCAAAATCGTTGCGGGACTTCTCCGCTTGGTGTTCGGCTTCAACATCGTATGGCTCGTAGACCTCGTTTTGATGATCGTCAAAAAATCTATTTGGCGTCTTCTCAACTGCTGATATGATAATTGAATTTGAAAACAAGATTTACACGGATAAAAAGCAAGCTCTCAACGAGTTTGCTTTTTGCCACTTTCCTCTGTCCGTAAAAATCGACGGAAACGAGATGATATTCGTATGGTTCAGTCAACTTGAAGAATACATTTTGACGCATTGATTGACTAACGAACAGTTTGATTTCACCAAAAAAGGACGCATACAGCGTCCTTTTTTAGCTACAAGAGTTGAACGGCGTGTACTCTAAATTAGATGCGCCCCCTCTTTCCCTTTCGGGCTTTTCTCCCACCACTCAAATAGGGGCAATTCTCTACAAGATTATCCGTCGTTCGCGGGGGAGACAGTCGGCACTCGCATAAATAGGGGCAATTCTCTCATTATGCCACTTCGCCTGCGTGGCGGCTACGCAACAGAATGCCACGCATTCTCGTACTTTTCGTCAAGCTCGGCGCTCATATTCTCGCCGCCGTTGCGGCTCGTGTCCCGTCTTTGAAGTTGCACATACCGTGCATAAGAACGCCCTGAATAAGTGTTCATTTATCCGCTTGCGCCAACGGCGCATTTCACCAAGCAGATAATTTGGCGCAACTGTGGCAGGAGTTCTTGTCCTTGCTTGAACTGATAGCGCAAATTCTCTGCGCGGTAGTAGGCGCGAGGGCTAATGCGGTTTGTGGCAATCGTCAAACGGTTTTTGTTTCTATTTAGGGGATTCCCACGTCGTTTCACTTCTCGGAATGACATAGGACGATTGCCTTGACCGCAATGACGCTCGAGCGACCGGTCGTCGCCTTGCGACTCCGATTCCGTCTTCGAATAGGCATATCCCGTGTATAAGTATGCACCGCATAAGTTTTCGTTTTCTAATTTAAACTCATAAAACCGCCTGATTGAGTGAAGAACAAGAAAGATCCTCTTTCAACGGGTAGGAGCGTACATGAACGTACGTGACTGCTCGATGAAAGAGGCCCTGACACAGTTATTCGCTTAATAAAGATTTTTTGTTAAAACTCTCTGATTGAGATGAAGAACAAGAAAGAGGCATTTGCGATGGCAGCCTAATGTACATGAAGTACATGACTGCTAGTGCAAATGCCTCTGCCGAAGTTATTCGCTCAATCAGAGAGTTTTATAGCGTTGACGTGAGGAATAAGACGTATGCAACAACTCATGCGCCAAGTGGCTGTTGGGTTCGCCCAAAAACTCGTCGTAGAGTTTCTTGACTTGTTCGTTCTTGTGAGATACGCGGATCTCTTTGCTTTCGTCCTCTTGATAAAGAGCTGCGGCGCGTTTGTCGCGGAAAGTGTCGAGAATATCGTCGTCCTCGTTGGGAAGGAAGCAGGGCTTGACAAAAGGTTGTCCGCCGCCTGCGACGCAACCGCCGGGGCATCCCATGATTTCGATGAAGTGATAGGGGCTTGTGCCTTCTCTGATTTGGTCGAGAAGCACTTTTGCATTCTTCATGCCGGATGCGACCGCAACTTTGACATCCATACCGCCAAGGTTGTAGGTTGCCTCTTTGATGCCTTGCATGCCGCGCACTTCTTGCAATTCAACATGTGCGAGTTCCTTGCCGGTGAGTGCAAACGCCGCCGTACGAAGAGCCGCTTCCATAACGCCGCCGGTTGCGCCGAAGATGACGCCTGCGCCGGTGTATTCGCCAACGATGTCGTTGTCAAATTGCTCATCGGGAAGTTTTGCAAAGCGGATACCTGCGCGCTTGATGAGCTTGGCAAGTTCTCTTGTCGTAAGAACGGCGTCAACGTCTTTGAGTCCGTTGACGGCAAGTTCTTTTCTGTCCTTTTCAAACTTCTTTGCGGTGCAAGGCATGACGGACACGACAAACATATCTTCGGGCTTGATGCCGTTGCGCTCCGCATAGTAGGATTTGAGGATTGCGCCAAACATTTCGTGAGGCGATTTGCAAGAGGAAAGGTGATCGAGTTGATCGCCATAGTAATACTCCGCATAGTTTATCCAGCCCGGAGAACAGGACGTAATCATGGGAAGCACGCCGCCGTTTTTGACGCGATCGAGAAGTTCGTTTGCCTCCTCCATAATCGTAAGGTCTGCGCCGAAATTGGTGTCAAACACTTTCTTGAATCCGAGTCTGCGCAAAGCCGCAACCATTTTTCCGGTTACGAGAGTGCCGATCGGCATATCGAATTCTTCACCGAGTGCGGCGCGCACTGCGGGAGCGGTTTGAACGACGACGTATTTGCCTTGTCTGAATGCCTCGTCAACCTTGTCTATTTCGCTCACTTCCATGAGTGCGCCGGTGGGGCAAACGCTTACGCATTGACCGCAAAGGATGCACGGAACGTCGGCAAAACTTCTGTTTTGAGCGGGAGCGACGATGGTTTTGAAACCTCTCTTCTCGAAGCCGAGAACGGAAAGTCCGTGCGCGCTCTTGCATCTTTCGATACATCTGCCGCAAAGAACGCATTTTGAGGTATCTCTCTTAATGGACGGAGTGACTTCGTCAACGGTTACGGGAGTTTGTTCTCCCTCGTAAAGACCTTCCCTTGCGCCCGTAATTTGAGCGACGTGCAAAAGTTCGCACTTGCCGTTTTTGTCACATTCTTGGCAGTTTCTGTTGTGGTTTGAAAGCAAAAGTTCAACCGAGTTTCTTCTTGCTTGCACCGCTTTTGGAGAAGAGATGGTGACTTCCATACCCTCCGCAACGGGATACACGCAGGACGCGACGAGTCCTCTTGCGCCGGTTGCCTCGACAAGGCAGACGCGGCAAGAACCTCTTGAACATTCGCCGTGATTATATGCGCAAAGAGAGGGAATTTCGTATCCGCAAGCCTTTGCCGCTTCGAGTATCGTCATGCCTTGTTCGACTTGATAAGGCACGCCTTCGATTTTAATATTGATTTTCGCCATAGTCCTCTCTCCTTATTTCTTCTCGATTGCTTTAAGTCTGCAAGCAGAAATACACATACCGCACTTGATGCACTTGTCTTTGTTGATTTCTCTGGACGGAAGTTTGTGTCCGGGTGCGACATAGTTGGTGGTATGGATTGCTCCGACGGGGCAATTTCTCTCGCAAAGTCCGCAGCCGACGCACTTGTCTAAAATGACTTCATAATTCATGAGGCTCTTGCACACGTGTGCGGGACATTTTTTGTCCACGATGTGAGCGATATACTCGTCTTTGAAATGCGCAAGCGTGGAAAGAATCGGGTTCGGCGCAGTTTGTCCGAGTGCGCAGAGAGAGTCGTTTTTGATGTTCGACGCAAGATCCATGAGTTTGTCAAGATCTTCCATAGTGGCTTTGCCCTTGGTGATTTTGGTGAGGATTTCGAGCATTCTCTTGGTGCCGATACGGCAAGGAGAGCATTTTCCGCAAGATTCGTCGCAAATAAATTCCATATAGAACTTTGCAACGTCAACCATACAGTTGTCTTCGTCCATGACGATTGCGCCGCCCGAACCCATCATCGAGCCTTTTGCGACGAGGTTGTCGAAGTCGATGAGTGCGTCGAGGTCATCTGCCGTAAGGCATCCGCCCGAAGGTCCGCCCGTTTGAATGGCTTTGAATTTCTTTCCGCCGGGAATACCGCCGCCGATGTCGTAAATAAGTTCACGCAAGGTTGTGCCCATAGGAACTTCCACAAGTCCGACGTTGTTCACCTTTCCGCCGAGAGCAAAAACTTTCGTGCCCTTTGATCTTTCCGTGCCGAAGCAAGTGAACTTCTCATAGCCTTCTCTCATTATGTAAGGAACGCACGCAAGAGTTTCGACGTTGTTGACGATCGTCGGAGAATCCCACAAGCCTTTGACTGCCGGGAACGGAGGACGGGGACGAGGCATACCTCTCTTACCTTCGATGGAGTTGAGGAGTGCGGTTTCTTCACCGCAAACGAATGCGCCCGCGCCAAGACGGATATGTACTCTGAAGGAGAAGTTTGTTCCGAGAATATTGTCGCCCAAAAGTCCGAGATCTTCCGCTTGTTTGATTGCGATGCGGAGTCTGTTGACTGCGATGGGATATTCTGCACGGACGTAGAAATAACCGTTTTGTGCGCCGATTGCGTAACCTGCAATCATCATACCTTCGATGACCGCAAGCGGGTTGCCTTCGAGTATGGAACGATCCATAAACGCGCCCGGATCGCCTTCGTCGCCGTTGCAAACGACGTATTTTGCGCCCTCGGGTTGAGCGTATGCAAATTGCCACTTTCTGCCGGTGGGGAATCCGCCGCCGCCTCTTCCTCTCAAACCGGAAGCCAAGATTTCGTTGATAACGTCTTGTCTGTCCATTTGAAGCGCTCTTTCAAGTCCTTTGAACGCGCCTGCGCCGAGAGCTTCCTCGATTTTTTCGGGGTTGATGCTTCCGCAGCCGTGCAATGCGATACGAACTTGTTTTTTGTAGAAAGTGATGTCGTCTTGTTTGGATATTTTTTCTTTGGTGACAGGGTCGACGTAAAGAAGTCTTTCCACCACTTCACCGTTTTCGAGGTCTTTTTCGACGATTTCTCTCACGTCGTCGATTTTGACCATTCTGTAAAGAGTGTCTTCGGGATAAATCTTAACGAAAGGACCTTGAGAACAGAAGCCGAAGCAACCCACTTGATTGACGGTGACTTTGTCATGCAATCCTCTCTCGTTGATGAGCTTGACAAACTCTTCTCTGATTTCGTCCGAGTGAGATGACAAGCAACCCGTGCCGCCGCACAACACGACGTGACGTCTGCCGTCGCTTCCCGTAAACTTTGCGTCGAGGCAAGAAGAGCAATCTTGACATGTTTTGTCCAATTCAGCAAAATTTCTTATCATAATCAGTTCTCCTTCGCCATGTACTCGTCGATGATGCCGGGAACGGCGTTCACCGAAACTTTGGGATACACCTGTCCGTTGATTGAAACAGCAGGAGCGATTCCGCAAGCGCCGATACAACGCAATGCGTCGATTGTAAACAAACCGTCTTTGGTTGTTTCGCCGGGTTTGATGCCGAGCAATTCGCTGAATTTGTCAATGACTTGTTGTGCACCTTTGACGTAACAAGCAGTGCCGAGACAACAACCGATGACGTATTTTCCCTTCGGAGTCAAAGAGAAAAACGAATAAAAAGTCACGACGCCGTAAATTTCAGCAACCGAGATGCCCGTTCTCTCCGAAACGATTTCTTGCACTTCGAGAGGAATATAGCCGTATTCCTTTTGAATATCGCTCAAAATCATCATGAGAGGGGTGTTTTCGCCGACGTATCTGTCGCAAATCGTATTGATTTGAGCAACCGCCGCTTCGCTTAAATGAGCCATGGTAAGCCCTCCTTTGTAGTTGAATAATGATAACCTTTAAAAGTTTAGCACAAAAATCGCGCACTCGCAATAGATAAATCAATATTTATATATTTTTATCGGTTAAAAATAGTAAATAAAACAATCGGGTGTGGGTGTCCCACCCGAACTGATACTCATTCAGGGCGTTCTTATAAACGGAATGTGCTTATTCAAAAACGGAACACGAGCCGCAAGGCGGCGAGAATTTGAGCGCCGAGCTTGACGGTTGTACCGTCCGACTGCGCCGTGTTGTTGCGTAGCTGGCGCACAAAGGACGGTGGCATAATGAGAGAATTGTCCCTATCTATGCGAGTGCCGACTGTCTCCCCCACAAACGACAGATAATCTTGTAGAGAATTGTCCCTATTTGAGTGGTGGGAGAAATACCGGCGTGTCCGGAAAGAGGGGGCGCATCTAATTTAGGGTACACGCCGTTCAACTCTTGTAGAGGAAGAATCTTCACTCATTCAAGGCGTTCTTATACACGGTATGTGCATATTCAGGGTGCGAGCCGCAAGGCGGCGAGAAAGCGAACGCCGAGCTTGACGTATAGTACAAGTGAGCGGACGAGTTTGGATTCTTTTCGTCCGCGAACGAGTGACATAAAAAGAGAACGATAGCAATCTATGCGAGTGCTGAGTGTTGTCCCCCGCTACGCGGTCACCGTGGATTCCCTCAAGGCACGCAGAGGGGGAACGGTGATATGGGCGCGACGCGTTAAGCAACACATCCAGTGAATGTGTTGTAGCCAAAGCGAACGAGGCGGATTGCGGTGCGCAAACGCCGAAGTCCAAACACATGAGGAAAGGGGAATTGTATTTAGAGTACACGCCGTTCAACCCTTGTAGAGGAAGAACAAGAAAGAACCGCTCACACAGATAGGAGCGTACTTGGCGTACGTGACTATTTGAGTGGGCGGTTCTGCCGCAGCTATTCCTCCATCAGACGGTTTCCCCGTATTTGAGGGGCATGCGCATCTTATGCCCCGCCCTAGATTTCATCTTTTCAATCTTTTGTCTGACTTCGTCGGGAATCTGCTCGCCACGGAGATATTTGTCAACGTCGGCGTACTTGATGCCGGTTTCCTGTTCGTCGGTTTGACCTTGATAAAGTCCGGCGGACGGTGCTTTTTCGATGATTGTGGAAGGTGCGCCCAAATATCTCAAATGCTCGTATATTTCGCCGACGGTGAGGTCTGCAATGGGGTTGAAATCGTGTGCTCCGTCCCCCCACTTTGTGAAATATCCGAGAGTTGCTTCGTCAAGATTGCCGGTGCCGGCAACGAGATAGCCTCTTGCCTGACCGAGAGCGTAAAGCGTGGTCATGCGAAGGCGCGGATTTATGTTTACGTTTGCCATTTTGAGATTTGCTTCGCCTGCATTTCCCTTTTCAAGTTGCTCGCCGAGCGCGCTCACGAGAGCCTCTTTTGTTTTTGTGAGGTCGATTTCGATTTGCTCTATGCCGAAGTGCTTGCCCGCTCTCAAAGCGTCGTCACGGTCACTGCCGTAGTTTTGAGAAGATTGGCAAGGCATGATAACGCCGAGCACATTGTCGGTTGCAAGTTTGCAAAGCGCGCCGACAAGAGTGCAATCTTTGCCGCCGCTGTTGCCGTAAATAATGCCTTTTGCGCCCGATTGGGAAAGGACTTTTTTTATCCATTCCACACGGTTTTGAATTGAAGTTTGAACGTCCATACGACCTCCTTTATTTTTGGTTGAATTCGATAAGATTTTATTGTTTTTTGTTGTTTTTTATTATAATCGGTTTTTTGCAATATTCAACTTTTTTTGAAAAAAACATTAAAATTTTATGAAATTTTGCCTCGCGAGCCTTCAAAAACAACGTTTTTTTGAAAAATTTTGCAAAAATTCCCATTTTTTAGCATTTTGGGTATTGAATTATTCATTTGTTCGATATATAATGTCTTTATCTTAAAAAATAACCTTACAAAAAGGAGATTGTTATGAGAAAAGCATTTATTTGTCCCACAAAGTACGTGCAAGGCGAAAACGAATTGTTGAACCTTGGTTATTTTGTAAAAACCTTCGGTAAGAAAGCACTTCTTATCGCAGACCCGTTTGCGCTCAACCTCGTCAAAGAGAAACTCGAAGCAACCCAAAAGAAATACGGCGTTGAATTCGTTTCCTGCGACATTTTCAAGGGCGAATGCTCTCGCACGGTTGTAAAAGCATTGCAAGAGTTTGCAAAAGCAAACAAGTGCGCATGCACCATCGGTCTCGGCGGCGGCAAAGCAATCGACACATCGAAGTGCGTTGCGGCAGGCAATCCTCTCATCATCTGCCCCACCATCGCGGCAACCGACGCACCTACGTCCCACTCCGCTGTTCTTTACACCGACGATCACGAATTTGACGATTACGCATACTTCCGTCAAAGCCCGTCCGTCGTCCTCATCGACCTCAACGTCATTGCAAACGCACCTTCTCGCTTCCTCGTGAGCGGCATGGGCGACGCACTCTCCACTTATTTCGAGGCAAGAGCAAACGTCAACAGCGTTTCCAACGTCAACGCAGGTCTTCCCTGCGGAGCAGACCGCAAGAAAGGCACTCTCCTCGGCTACGGCACGTACACCGCTGCGGCACTTGCAGAGCTTTGCTATCACAACCTCATCAGCGACGGTGCAAAAGCGAAAACCGCTTGCGACTGCAACGTAGTAACTCCCGCTTTCGAGAAAATCGTTGAAACCAATATCCTTCTCTCCGGTCTCGGATTCGAATCCGGCGGTCTTGCCGCGGCACACGCAATTCACGACGGTTTGACTGCGATTCACGATATACATGCATGCTGCATGCACGGCGAAGTCGTCGCGTTCGGCACAATTTGCCAACTCGTGCTTGAAAACAGCCCCGAAGAAGAGCTCTACGAAGTGCTCAACTTCTGCGACGAAGTCGGTCTCCCCGTCTGCTTGCACGACCTTATGACAAATCCGCGCACCGGCGAAGTCATCAGAGAAGAACTCACCGAAGAAGAATACAAGATCGTTGCCGCAAAGACTTGCATCCCCGACGAGAGCATCCACAACATGCCCTTCCCCGTAACCGAAGACATGGTTATTGCCGCAATCAAAGCAGCGGACAAGATCGGTCACGATTTCAGATACGGCTGCGACTGCGAATGCTGCCACTAATTTAACGAATAACCGACACTCCCTTGCTCGCCAAGGGAGTGTCTTATAAAAATCCGCACGAAATCGCGTTTGCCGACTTGTTTTGCGGATAACAAGGAGAATATTATGAAGAAAATTATGAACACCGCTCAAAGTTTCGTGTACGATATGTGCCACGGTCTTGCAGCGGCTCACCCCGAACTTGAATTTGTCGAAAAATACAAAGTCGTCAAAAAGAAAGACATCAACGACGCAAAAGTCAGCCTTATCTCCGGCGGCGGTAGCGGTCACGAACCCGCACACGCAGGTTTTGTCGGAAAAGGCATGCTTGACGCTGCGGTTTGCGGCGACGTTTTCGCATCTCCCTCTCAAGTTCAGGTTTACAACGCAATCAAGCAATGCGCAACGGACAAAGGCGTGCTTCTCATCGTCAAAAACTATTCGGGCGACTGCATGAACTTCAACAACGCAATGAGCGACGCTCAAGAGGACGGCATCAAGGTTGACGCAGTGTACGTCAACGACGACATCGCCGTCAAAGACTCTCTCTATACCGTCGGTCGCAGAGGCGTTGCAGGCACCGTTCTCGTACACAAATGCGCAGGCGCGGCGGCAGAACAAGGCAAGAGCCTCGAAGAAGTCAAAGCGGTTGCAAACAAGGTTATCGACAACGTGCGTTCTTTCGGTTTCGCTTTCACGAGCTGCACCGTTCCCGCAGCAGGTCATCCCACGTTTGAAATCGGCGACGACGAAATGGAATTCGGCGTCGGTATTCACGGTGAACCCGGTCGTTTCCGCGAGAAAATCGACTATTCCACCGGCACGTTCTGTGACGATTTGTCAAGACGCATCCTCACCGATCTCGAAGAGGATCTCAAACTCAAAAAAGGCGAAGAAATCGTGCTTCTTATCAACGGTTTCGGCGGAACTCCCCTTCAAGAGCTCTACATCCTCAACAACTCCGTCACGAAAGCTCTCAATCAAGACGGCATAACCATCCACAAGACCATCGTCGGAAACTTCATGACTTCCATCGATATGGCAGGTGCGTCGATTTCCGTTTTGAGAGTGGACAGCGAGCTTAAATCTCTCGTCGACTATCCCGTCAACACCCCCGCACTCACTTGGGGCGCCGCAATGAGCGAACAGGCGGAAGCGGCTCTCGAGGCAGTGCAAGCAATCGGCAGAGCTCTCGGATATGTTCCACAAGAGCACGTCGAAGCAAAAACCGCAAAGAAAGCGGCAAAAGCCGAAGTCGAAGAAGTTGCCGTATACGAAGTCGAAGGCAAACCCGTTGTAAAAGAAACAATCAACACTGCGGCATTCGTTCAAATCGTGGACAAGATGGCAGACATCGTCATCGAAAACGAAGTTCCCTTCTGTGAAGCCGACAAAATGGGCGACGGCGACTTCGGTATGTCCATCGCAAAAGGTTTCAGACAACTCAAAGCGGACTGGGCAACCAGAAAGAAAGGCGACATCGGTCAATTCCTTGTAAGTTGCAGCGAAATCATCAAAGAATACTGCGGCGGAGCATCCGGTCCTATTTGGGGTTCTGCGTTCAAGTATGCAGGCAAAGCAATGCTCGGCAAGAAAGAAGTCAACCTCACGGATATAGCACTTCTCTTCACCGAAGCAAATCGCGGCGTGTACGAAACGGGCAAAAAGTCCTTCGGCAAAGGCGCGGAAATCGGCGACAAGACGCTTGTTGACGCTCTCAAACCTTGCGCAATGGCTCTCACCAAAGCAGCGGAAGAAGGCAAAAAATTGCAAGAAGGTCTTGACCTCGGCGCAAAAGCGGCTCACGAAGGCGCAGAAGCAACCAAAACTCACGTTGCCACACTCGGCAGAGCGGGCACGGTGGGCGAGCGTTCAATCGGTTATCCCGATGCCGGCGCACACGGACTCGACGTCATCTTCAATGAGCTTGCGGCTTATATCGCAAAGATGTAAAATTCGATTGATACAAAAAATAGAAGCACTCGGCGAGTGCTTCTATTTTTTGTTTGTTTTCAGTTTTTTATATACGTCCATTTGCAAACGGCATTTTTTGCCGTTTAATTTTCTCTCTTAAACCGCTCGTTCGTTTTTCTTATTCTGTCAATAAGTTCGGGGTTGTCGTAATTGCTCGGAGCGCGCCAAACCCAATTGCCTTGCGCAACGGAAGGAGTGTTCATTCTGCCCTGCTCGTTTATGAGCAACAACCAATCTTGAAGAGGAACGACTGCAAGATTCGCAACGGATTGAAACGCAAGGTTTATCATGGCGTAGGTGCGGTTTGCACCACCGCAGAAACGCAGACACTCTTTTTTGAACCGTGCGAGCGTATCGCCTTTTAATTTTTTACACCAGGAAGTCGTGCAATCGGCATCGTGCGAGCCCGTGTACACGACGCAGTTTTCGTCCTTATACGTGCGCGGCAAATACTCGTTGTCATCGTTTGAGAAAGCAAATTGCAACACTTTCATGCCGGGATAGCCGCAGTATGCAAGCAATTCGCGCACGTCGTCGGTGATAAAGCCCAAATCCTCGGCAATGATTTTTGCACCGGGCATACGGCGATTTACCTCGTCAAAAAGCGATTTGCCGGGGCCTACCATCCATTTGCCGTCTTTTGCTGTTTTTTCGCCGTTTTTGATGACGAAATACCCTGCAAATCCACGAAAATGGTCTATACGCAATATATCGTAAAGTTTGAAACTTTGCTCGATGCGCTCTATCCACCACTCGTAGCCGTCCGCTTTCATCTTGTCGTAGTCGTAGACGGGATTGCCCCACAACTGACCGTCCTCGGCGTAAGCGTCGGGCGGACAACCTGCAACGACTGTCGGATTCAAATCCTCGTCAAGCAAAAACATAGACGGATTGCTCCACACGTCGGCGGAATCGTATGCGACGTAAATGGGCATATCGCCTACAATCGTTATATCCTTTGAATGAGCGTAATTTAAAACGTCCTTCCACTCGGCAAAAAACTCGTACTGGACAAACTTCCAAAACGCAATTTCGGAGGCAAACTCTTCTTTGCGCGCCTGCGCCTTGTCATAAAAGCGGAATTCGTCTTCCCATTCGTTCCACGCCTTGTAGCCGAACGCAACTTTGAGTGCCATAAAATATGCATAATCGTCAAGCCACTTTGCGTTGTCTTTGCGAAACGTTTCGAACTCGCAATCGGGCAAAAAGCGCGAATATGCTTTTTTGAGCAAGGCAGTTTTGTTTTCAAACAACCATCCATAGTCTGTTTTGTCGCAAACGTGAACGGCGGATTTCAAATCCTCGCCGTCGAGAAGGCCTTTTTCAAACAACGTTTGAGGATCGATGTAATAGTGGTTGCCTGCAAACGACGCAGGAGACTGATACGGGCTGTCACCGTACGCCGTAGGATTGAGCGGCAGTATCTGCCAACACTTTGTGCGTGTCGCGCTCAAAAAGTCTACAAATCGCTTACAGGGCGCGCCAAACGTGCCTATTCCCCACTCGCTCGGCAGCGAACTGACCGCCGTCAACATTCCGCTTTTATGCTTGAAGCCAAAACTGTCCGTCATCATAGCAAACTTTGCAAGCGATTTGATATTGTTTATGCTCGCCTGCAAAACAATATAATAAATATACCACAAACCCATCGTCGATTCAAGGGCGAAAGGGCAAAAATCGCATCAAATCATATATGATTTCATAAGGCTACACAAAATTTGCAAAAACCGCATCATATCCGCAATCTCCGCTTTCGATTTGTCCTTGCACAACGCCTCGGCAAGCACGCTTGCAAAAACGTTTTGCTTGAGCGGATCGTGCGGAATATCCCCAAAAGATATTTTTGCCGTTTGAGATACACTCTGTCCAAAATCGAAACGTCCGCCCATATTTTCAATATATGAGTTTGAAAAAAATGTTGTCTTTTGGCAAAAATAAGATGCAAAACTCCTTGACAACCCCCTTGTTTTAATCATATAATAAGCAATGTTAAGCGGTCATGGCGGAATAGGCAGACGCGTACGTTTGAGGGGCGTATGGTTACACCGTCCGAGTTCAAGTCTCGGTGACCGCACCACAAAAAGATAAGCACGAACTTTTCGTGCTTTTTCTTTTTTTGCGGACACCGAGGCTTGCGTGCGATACTTCGCACGGCGCATTTTTGCGCAACTCGGACTCCGTCCGACTGACGCTTCACTTTGGCGAATAATATTCGCCCGTTCCGCTATTACGCTCGCTTTGCTCGCTACAAGTCTCGGCAGACCGCAAGCAAAGAGAGACGCAAGCGCAAAGCATTTGCGGACATCGAGCGCAGCGGACATAGCAAACAATCAAAACGCGATAGCGTTGAACCGAAGGCAAAGTGCGCAGCACGGATTGTTTAGCGTAGACGCTTCACTTTGGCGAATAATATTCGCCCGTTCCGCTATTACGCTCGCTTTGCTCGCTACAAGTCTCGGTAGACCGCAAGCAAAGAGAACTGCAAGCGCACAGCATTTGCAGAAATCGTGCGCAGCGGACATAGCAAACAAATAGGACACGCAGTGTCAAGTGCAAAGCACGAGGTGCGTCAGCACCCATTTGTTTTGCGTAGACCGCACCACAAAAAGATAAGCACGAACTTTGTTCGTGTTTTTTCTTTTTTTGCGGACACCGAACTTGAACTCCCCCTGCAAATTGTTCAATTTGCCGGCAACAATGCTCGCATTGTTGGGACGGGCACCGTCCGTTGCACGCGATTGACCTTCGGTAACAATCGCTGATGAGCAAGTCTCGGCAGACCGCAAGCAAAGAGAGATGCAAGCGCACAGCATTTGCAGAAATCGTGCGCAGCGGACATAGCAAACAAATAGGACACGCAGTGTCAAGTGCAAAGCACGAGGTGCGTCAGCACCCATTTGTTTTGCGTAGACCGCACCACAAAAAGATAAGCACGAACTTTGTTCGTGTTTTTTCTTTTTTTGCGGACACCGAACTTGAACTCCCCCTGCAAATTGTTCAATTTGCCGGCAACAATGCTCGCATTGTTGGGACGGGCACCGTCCGTTGCACGCGATTGACCTTCGGTAACAATCGCTGTTGGGTGGATTTGGAATGCAAAAGCCTCGCAAATGCGAGGCTTTTGTTTGACTCTGAAACAATCAAATTGTCATTTCAAATGTCAATTATGCTTTTTGACCGATAATTTCAGCGGTAGCACCAGCACCGATTTGTCTGTTCCCATTGTATGTTGCCATTTTACCGCTTACAGTAATAATGTCATTGAGGTTGACTTGTGTCGAAAGACGGAACACATAAAGTGTGTTTCCTTCGTCATCGGCAATTGTAACAGACATATTATTAAATTCTGTACTCCACGCAGTATCAATTGACTTGACATAACCGGTTACAACAACATCTGTTCCGTCTGCTGCAGCCAATGCTTCTGGGATTGTTTTTTTGTTGGGATCTTCTGCGCCGATTTGTTTGGTTTGAACAGTAACGCTTGTTGCGCCTTTCACGACGCCGGTGTAAACGTTTTCAACAGCTTCAACTTCTGTTCCGTTGACTTTGACCGCAACAATTTCATAACCCTCGTCAACTTTTACGGTGAATGTAAACTTTTGACCGTTTACACCCTTTGTTTCGTTCAACTTGGCTTGTGCATTTGCGCTTGAATCTTCTGCTACAGTGATGTTGTATTCCGTAAGCGGAACGAATTTGATTTCGCCAAGATATGCACGGAAATTGTCACCATTGAAGAACGGTTTGCCTTCTTTAACTTGGTTCAATCTAAACGTTTGGTTGCTATAGTTTGCACCGAGATAGTAATCAAAAGTACCTTTGTTGCTTGTCAAATTGCAAGTAAAGCACTCGTTCTCTGCATTCCACGTCCATACGTTGCTTTCTTTTCCAGTGCTGTCAAGCAAAATGTTTGTGAAGTCGCCGGCTGCTTTGTATGCAATATAAGTTTTGGTCTCGGATTTATCTTTATTGGTTGTTTTGAAATAAAGTTTGTAGCCGCCCTCAACCGTTTCAACATAAACAAGCTGGATATCATCGGTATTGTCAGTAGCCTTAATATAGTACTTGTCCATTTCGTTGCATGCATAGATTTGCTTTGCAAGATTGGTTTGGTCAACTGTCAACACATATCCTTGTCCTTCGACAAACGGTGCTTTAACCTCAACAGAGCCCTTGCCCGCTTTAACAGTGACGATGTAGTTCTTGCTTCTCGTTGCGCCATTGTAAGTGAGAGTTGCTTTGACGGAAGTGAGAACGTCGTTTTCCGTCAAGGTCGGGATCAACTGACCGTTTTTGATTGCAAGCACATTTTTGCCTGACTCGACTTCCCATTCGATTGTTGCGCCTTCAACAGTCGGGAGATCCGTAACTGCTTTGATGCTTTCGGGAACTTCGAGATCTTCGAGCATGGATGCTGCGGTCGGGATCAAGGATTCGACAGAAAGGAATTGAACGGACTCGAATTCACCGCTCTTGTAAGTTGCGAGGATGGTTGCCGTTTCGGGGTTGCCCGGTGTTACGGTCATCTTGCCGCCGTCGAGGACGATTGCATTGGATTTGCCGACGATTTCGTAAGAAATTTCAACGCCGTCAACTGCCGTTTCGAGAGCAAACTCTTTTTGAGTTGTGATACGCACGGTTTTGCCCGCTGCTGTGTTGATGCCGTCTGCAACGAGTTTTTCATTGACTTTTGCGATTGCGGCTGCAACTTTCTTGCCTGCGTACACTGTGTCTGCTGCGTCTTCTTCTTGACCGCTTGCAGTCACTGCGGATGCGCTCAACGGCATGATTTGCCAACCTTTATAGTTGGACAAAATACCGGTTACGTTGACCATTGAGCCAACGGGATAAGTTGTCGTCAAGGCATTGATTGCAGTCCAGGTTGCGTCGTCTGCTTTCGTTGCGTATGCGCCTTCCATATATTTGCTCACGCGGACTTGCACTTTTGCGCCGCCCTTTTCGAGCGTCATCAAGGTGTAGTTTGCACCTGCTTGCTTGTCTGCGTCTGCTGCAACCTTCGTAACTTTCCAGTTGGTGAGCGAAACAAGGCGAGATTCATGATAAACGGTTGCGGGCAAGTTGCCGATGACTTCTTGATCGATTGCTTTGACGTGTGCGTTTACGTCGATGGGTGCGACGTCGTCGTCAACAACGAGTTTGCCGCCTGCGTTGGTTTCCACCAGACCGTTATAGTTTGTGTTGGTTGTGCCGGTGACGGTGATGTGTACGCCGGGAGCCAATTTCGCAGCATGTTCATCGGTGGTTTTGACTCTGAAGAGATAGTAGCCCGCCGTGAAATCGTCGTTGACCATGTAGAGTGTGACGTTATTATAGCTGGAGCTGTAAGCCGTGCCGATCAAAACGACGTAACCGCTCATATCGATGGAAACGCCGGTGTTGGTGTACCAGTAGTTGACAAGTTCAAGTCCTTCCATGGTCTTGTAGACGGTCATACGATAGGATTGAGATGCGCTCACTCCGTTGTAGGTGAAAGTTGCCTTGACTTTGACGGGAGTTTGGTTGCCTTGAGGTGTAACTTGCAACGTTTTGCCGTTGTTGATGACCTTGATGTAAAGCTCATAGTCTTCGTCAACCGACCATGCGATAGTTGCGGTTTTGCCTTTGTAAGCAAACTCTGTTTCCAAATCGAAGTTGTCAACGATCGTTGCCTTGTCCTTGGGGAACACGTAGCTGTTCATAAAATCGTAAACGTCAAGCGCTTTGACTCTTACGGTGTAGGATTTGCTCGATTTTTTGACGGTTACTGTCAAATTGACGTCAACCAAGCCCGTTTCGGGAAGGGTGACTTTTGCAAGCCAATCGGATTCGCGTTTTTCCAATTGGATTGCGGTGCCTTCGGATTTCCATTCCGCCGCTTCACCGCCGATTGTTGCGGGAAGAGTGAAATCATCGGTAACGGTTGTGCCGTCCATGTCGAAAATGTAACTGTCAAGTACGTTGGTTTCGTTCTTGTCGTTGCAAGCAGCCAACGTGACGCAGCACAATACCATAACTATAGCCAAGACCGCTATGATATTTCTTTTCATCTCCATTTCTCCTTTAATATTATTATTTTACGGTTATATCCGATATATTCGGAATAACGATTGTTCCTGATTTATCAACAAGTTGATAACCTCTTACGCTAAATTTTTTGCCAACCGCAAACTGATTTATATAGCTGTCAGAAACTTTCACTTGATAGGTAAATTCAACCGCGTCTTCGGCTCCGTCTTCCGTACGTTTTTGAGTCGAACCGAGGATTGTAAGCACGCCGTTTTCAATCGACGAACTCTTCACCGTCACGTCCGTGTACAAAGTTTTGCTGTATTGAGCAATATACTCTACCGTCGAATCAAACGTCAGATAGTAGTTTGCTTGCACCAAACGGCAGCCTTCGTATCCGGGATTCGAATTGCCTATGCTTTCGCCGTAAAGGCTGTTGTACACAAGCCCCGAAATCTGGAATGTTCCGCCATATTTTTGCACCGAGCCGATGATCTTGTAGAGCTGACCTATCTTCATTCTTGTTGCCGGGCTTGACGAATACGCCGCATACACGTTGATCGTGTACACTTTGTTGGTTTCGGGATCGTATTGTCCCGCAACAAACGTATACGTTCCGCTTTCAGACACTTTCAAGCTTTGCAAATACGCAGTCATAACGATTTTAGAACCTGCGTCGGCATCCGCATTGTAGTATTGTTCGGTGTTATCCCAGAAATTCTTGATTGTCATTTCAACGGGATCCGTCGAATAAAGAGGATCTTCGAGTTCGGAATAAATACGCAACTTTATGGATTTTGCAAACTTGTTTGCCTCGTCCATATAGCTGTAATACGGATATGCATCGGTGTTCAAAGCTTTGTTTTCGGTGAACCCGTTTTCAATGAGTTCGAGGTTCAAAAGTCTGAAATCGTTGCTATTTGCCGTCTTATACCAAACGTATCCGAGATAGCGAGTGCCGTAGGAATCGTGCGTCGGACGAGTGCCCGTTGAAGATTCCAACACGATTTGGGTAGCTTGAGAAAGTCTGTCCTTTACAAACAAAGACGCCGCTTTGCCCCACTTTTCGACGCCGCCCGTCGATTCGGGAGTATCGACGCAGTAATAACGAATTATAACCGTATCGTTTCCTTTCTTATTCCAAGCGCGGAAGCGTGTGGTATCGCCGTCGGTGTAGGCGTCGACAGTTGCGACGCCTATACCGTCGTTCATAAAGGATTTGCCTTCAAATGATTTTGTGAGTTTCGCCTTCTTTGTGACTGTGTCGTAATACTTTGTGTTGTCTGCAATCTCCGGCTCTTTGTTGCAAGCAACAAACGCGAGAGTGCATGTAAGCACGACGGCAATCAAAAGAAGAATACTTATCGCTTTTTTCATTGTTTTATCTGGTTTGCGTTTTTACATTCTGCGCTATGGTTATCTGTTTCCGCCGCAGTTTGTAATTGCGTCCGACAACGCCTTTTCAGCGGACTTGCTGCCCTTCAACGTGTAAAGAACGACGTTGCCGACTTGGGTACGTGCCGTGGACGAACCGACGAATGCGGGAGACGTGAAGAATCTGTCAGCCATGGAAGAAGCTACGTTTGCAGCAACTGCCGTGATGTCCGTGCCGTTCATATGCTCTTTGTATGCTTCGATTTCGTAAACGGAGTTACGAGAAGGATTGTAACCGGATGCAATTGCGAAAGACGCTTGGAAAGTGGGATCCATCAGTTCTTTGACAAACATGAAAGTCATGATCTTCTTTTCGTCAATGTTTGCAACACCGTTGCCTGCCTCGAACATAACGAGAGACGGACCTTGGGAAATTGCAGAATAATTTACGGAGCCGTCTGCTTGAACGCTTCCGGGGATGGGTGCGATGCCCCATTTGAATGCGCTACCCGGATTTTGGTGAGATGCGCCGCCGGATGAACCGATGCAGTAGATTGCGCCGCCTTCAGTGCCCTTTGTGAACAATGCGGAGGTGTAGGCACCGTACTCGTTTTGAGTTGCGATATAGCCCTTGTTGTAGTACTCGTTCAACTTGTTGAGCCACGTTTTGGTGTTGTCGTTGTTGAAGAGATAGTGAGGAGCGTCCGCACTGGTGTAACCCCAGCCGTTTTGTTCGCACATAGTGATGAACCAGTTTGCTTCGGAGTCGTATCCCAAAGGCGTTGCGGTGGGATATTTCGTTTTGAGGTATGAAGCCTGTGTCCAAAGTTCGTCCCACGTTGTTGCCGGTTTGAGTCCGAGTGCGTCAAGAGCGTCCTTGTTGTAGTACATCAATTCGGTGGATTTGACAAACGGGAGCGTGAGCATTGCGTTTGCATCGTAGCCGTATTTTTCATGATCGCCGTAGTTGGACGCAAGACCTTCTTTGTAGTAACCCGGGACAAAGTCCGCAACTTCTTCTGCCGTGTAACCGATTGCGTATTCAACGTCGTTTGCGCCCTTCACTTTGTCGGTGGAGTTGATAAGAGTGCTCATATCAACGACCTTTGAAGTTTGCAAATATTGCGCAACGTGGTCTGCATAGCAGTATGCCAAGTCGGGTTGTTGTTTACCTTGGAAGTCGGAAATGACTTTTTCCTTGACGTCGTCGTAACCTCCGACTTGGACGTGTTGAACTTTCCATCCCGGGAATTTCGCTTCAAAGTTGTTGATTGCAACTTGCGTAGCAGATTGCAAGCTATCTCCTTGGGAAGAATAGAACACGATAGTATGTGAATAGTCTGTAGAGGTTTCGTTGCAAGCCGTCAGCAATACACCACAGCATGTGATTGCAACCGCGACTACGAGCAAAACACACAAAATCTTTTTCATAATTGCTCTCCTTTTTGTTATATTAATATTGCCGTAAAGGCAGATATTCGAATTTTGTGGGCAAACCGCCCTGTTTTTGTATCAGCCCTTCGTACCGCTCTTCGACACGCCGTGCATGATATATTTGCGGCAAGTGATGAAGAGGATGAAAAGAGGAAGCGAAACCATGCATACGGCAGCCATTTTGAGCGTCGTAAGCGTTTCGGAGCCGTATCCGGGCAAGCCGTACAGCGCACCCGACACCGTGCCGATTCTATCCGTAAATCCGCGCGTTACCCAGTTGGTGACCATCTGCCAGTCCTTGCTGTTGACAAGTCTTGGCCAAATGTATGAGTTCCACGTGCCGATAAACTTCAAAAGCGTGATGGAAACCAGCGTCGGAGCAGTCAACGGCACCATAACTTTGACAAGGTAGCCCATGTCCGACAAACCGTCCACCTTCGCCGCTTTGTAGAGCGAATCGGGGATTTGCATAAAGTTGTTTCTGAGCAAATAGATATAATACACGCTCACGAGGAACGGCAGTATCATGACCGTAAACGTATCTCTCCAACCCCATGCGGACACGGTGAGATAGTTGGTGATCGTGTACATTTCGCCCGGAATCATCATCGTTGCAAGCATGAGCGTGAACAAAATGTTTTTGCCCTTGAATTTCATGCGAGCAAGCGCGTATGCCGTGATAATCGTCACAAGCACGCCGATTGTCGTCGAGAAAAAGCCCACGACAAGCGTATTGATAAGGATTTGCACGAACGATCCCGATCCGCCCGACGAGGTTTGGCTCAACACCGCCTCGTAGTTTTTCCACATAAACGTGTGCGGGAAGAACGTAGGCACGGATTGACGATATTCCATTTCGGTTTTGAGCGAAGAAATTACCATCCAATAGAACGGCAAGAACGCAAGCACCGCGCAAACCGTCAAAACAGTGTAAACGAGCACGTTTTTGAGCACGTTGCCGACTTTTTGTTTTCTTCTCTCTTTTTCGACGTTGAAATCCGTTACGTTTCTCTCAAAAATCGCCGCGTCGGAAGAAACCGCGGACACGGTTTGGTCGAGCGCGGAATCTTTTGCGCTGACAACGCTCATTTCGTCGGCGTTGTCTTTGACAACGTTTTCTTCGCCGAGATCTGCGGATTCCGTTTCGGGTGTTGTATTTTCGTTGTTTTCAAACAAATCTTTGTTTTCAATATCGGTCATAGCGCACCCCTCAGAATTTTACTTTCTTTTTGCTTACGAATCGGTTGATGCCCGTAAATATCATGATGATAAAGAACAACAACAGCGAACCTGCGAACGCATATCCCGTCATACCTTTGTCGATATATTGGTATATGTATCCGACGACGGTGCCCATATCGTAGTCAATGCCCATTTGGTCGCCGAAGATACCTACGACTGCCGTGTATTGCTTCATACCGCCCATGATGCCGGTGACGATAAGATAACTGATCATAGGCGAAATCATCGGAGCGGTGATCTTCCACAAAATCGTGTTTTTGGACGCGCCGTCTATTCTTGCGGCGTCGTAATATTGCTTGTTGACGCTTTGGAGCGAGCTGAACAAAATCAAAATTTTGAACGGCAATCCCGACCACACTTCGTAGATAATCATAACGATGTATTTCGGCCACGGAATCGTCAGACTGCCGATTTCCCACGTAGGACCGCCGGCCTTGCCTATCCAATCGACCGGATCTATGCCGAACCACCCCAGCACCATATTGAACAAACCTACGGTTTCCGTGTTGTTTCTCGTGCCGACAATCGTGAAAAACGTGGCAAAAACCGCGCCCATTGCCAAAGCGTTTGTCAAGTACGGCAAGAACAAGACCGTTTGATACGCCTTTTGCAAGGGTTTTATCGACGTGAGCGCAACCGAAATGAGCAATGCAAGCAACGTCGAAAGCGGAACGGAAATCAACGTAAACACGGTGGTGTTGACCAAGCATTGCAAGAAGTTTGCGCCGCCCGTACCGGTGTCGCCTTTCAAAACGCGCACGAAGTTTTCAAATCCCCAGCCGTCAAACGCACCGTTGAGTCCGTTGTAATTTTGCTTAAACGCGCCGATAAAGGCGTTGACGATGGGATAAAACGTAAAGACGCACATCAAAATCACTGCCGGGAGTACGAAGAGCCAACCCGATTGCGATTTGAAAAATCTCTTTACTTTTTCGCCCGTAGACAATACGTAAGTGGAGGGATATATCTCAACTCCCTCTACTTCTTCGAGCCAGTTCTTCTTTTTTGAGAACAGTCCTTTGACTTTTCCGCCCAAATCGGAGAAAAAGCCGGATTTCTTTTCAACGGGTGCGTCAACGGCGTCGCTTGCGACGCTTTCTTCAACGATGGGAGCAATCTCATCCGAAACGACGACGTCTTCGATGTCCTCGTCGTTTATCTCGTTTTGACTCTCCACGATTTGTTCGACGTCAACCTTAGGCTCGGACTCGACCGTCAAGTTTTCCGTTTTTTCTTCGCAAACTTGTTCGGTTGTAGTTTTAATAGTCTTCTTTGCCATTATTTAATCCTCTCTTCGGTTTCTGCATTGAACAAGAACACCTTGTTGGGTTTGAGATTGAATTTGAACGTACCGACCTGTTCGGGAAGTTTGACGTCGGAATCGACGATGCTGCGAACAGTGGGTTTATTCGAAGCGGCGTGACGAGAAACGATGGATTTGTCGCGTCCCATAACTTCGATGTGGTCTACTTCGAGCGACAACGCGCCGTTTTCGTCATAGATGAAGCCCTCGGGACGAATACCGACTTTGATCGCCTGATCTTCGAGATCGGTGTCCTGAATGACTTCTTCACCGATATAAACTTTGCCGCCCTCGATTTTGCCGTCGAAAATGTTGATGGGAGGAGTTCCCAAGAAATTTGCGACAAACAAGTTTGCGGGATTGTCGTAGATGGATTGCGGTTCGCCGATTTGTTGCACCAAACCGAGCTTCATAACGACCATGATGTCGCAAATTGACATAGCTTCTTCCTGGTCGTGCGTAACGAAAACCGTCGTTATGCCCGTTTCGCGTTGAATACGCTTGATTTCCTCACGAGTTTGAAGTCTGAGGCGTGCGTCGAGGTTGGAAAGGGGTTCGTCCAACAAAAGAACGTTGGGCATCTTAACGAGCGCGCGAGCGATTGCCACACGTTGTTGTTGTCCGCCCGAAAGCTCGGAAGGCTTTCTTGCCATCAGCTCTTCGATTTGCACCAAACGAGCGGCGTCGAGAGCTTTCTCTTTTGCCTGCTCTTTGGGAATTCTCATGTTGAGCAAGGGGAACATGATGTTTTGAGCAACCGTCATGTGAGGATACAAAGCGTAGTTTTGGAAAACCAAGCCGATACCTCTTCTTTCGGGAGCGAGCGTCGTTACGTCTTGTTCGTCGAAAAAGATGTTGCCTTGCGTGGGAGATTCCAAGCCCGAAAGCATAAACAGCGTCGTAGATTTTCCGCAACCGGACGGGCCGAGAAGTCCGACGAGCTTTCCGGACGGAATTTCGATAGACATATCGTTGACCGCAACGACGGGTTTACCTTTCTTTTCTCTTGACGGGAATACTTTGGTCAGATGTTGGATAGATATCTTCATACACTTTTGTCCTCACGTTTTAGAATCTTAAACGTTATTTGTTTTTGATATCCCTCAACTTCGAGAGTTTCGGGAAGTCCTTGTGTTATATAATTTTGATCTATATCAACCCGAAGGTTGACGTAATCTCCTGCTTTGACCTGCTTCGTTTCGGTATAATTGCCGCTTTTTAGCAGTGTAAATTGTGCTTCGCCGCTTTCGTTGGAATACTTCACTTGCACGCTCGTATCGAATTCCTCGACCTCGGATACGTCGCAAGTCATAGTGAGTTTGCAGAAGTAATCGTGGCCGAAAGTCTCTTCGTTTTTGACTTTCTTCTGCTTGGGCTTAATCTTGAACACCTTGACAAACACCCACTTGAAGAATCTGATGACGTATCGTTTTCCGATGAGCGAATCGCCGATAAGATAGATTCCGATAAAGTACACGACGACTATGATTGCCGATTTTTTGTCCGCGCTGCTCTTCACCACGCCGTCGGAGCTTATTTTGTAATGCTCGTTTTTTGCAAGAAGCGCGTCGTTGAGTCCGCTGAGCTTGTCCGATTTGAAATCGGCGTTATACTCGGTGACGAACGCTTCGCAGTCCTCAAAGAACTCTTCGCCGAAGTCGAGATTTGCATCGACGCTCGCAAACACCGTGCCGTCACAATCTATCAACTCGATTTTCGCGATTGACGAGAGCGTGTCTTGATCGAGATCGACGTAGATAAATCCGTTCTTTACGCAAGTCGAATTGGTATCCTTTATCGAATCTCCGTTGCTGTCGGTGTCGAGCACCTCAACCCTGTGTACGTTTCCGTCGAGATCGGTCACGTTGATTTTTGCGTTGTTATTGTCGTTTTTTGCAACCTTATATATATCTTTTATTCCATATATAAAGCCGGCATAGGCTTTGTGCATTCTCATGTCCTGCACGCTGTTGCCGTCCTCGTCCGTACCGGGATAGAGCGTTGCCGCCTTAAACAGCACGATTCCCCCACCCGTTTGAAGATCTTGTTGCAGAACGTATTGATCGTCGTAGTATCCGCCGACGATAGCTATCGCTTGTGAATAGTTTTTTTCGGCGAGCGACTTCTCGATTATGCTCACCGACTCTCCGTACAGCATCAAAAAATACGGCAAGAACACGGCAAGCAAAACGCCTATCGTGAACGTGAACAGATAATATATGATGTTGGCAACGACAAGACCTTTCTTCATTGCTTGTCTTCGCCGCCGTCGGTATTGTCGTTTGCGTCGTCGCAAACGGCGTCGACTTCAGTAGGTTGAACGTCTTGTTCAACGACTTCGTTTTGCTCGGAGCTTGCCGAAACGTCGCCGTCGGATGCGGTTTCTTGCATCACTCTTGCGTTCCGATTGGATCTGAACGCGTCCTCGCGCTTTTTCAAATTGTCCCTTTGCTCACGATATTGCTTCTTGTTGAATACGGGTATCAAAAAATACACCGCAACGATAAGCACGATTATCGCGGCGCAGGCAACGAAAAATCCGATGTCCACAGAACCTAATTTATTGAGAAGCAACAAGCTATCGAACATTTTGATCTCCTATATACCTTTAAATCGAATATCGAGCGTCAAGCCCGTATACGTTGAAAACCGACTGCAAACGTTGTTCGCTATTTTTGAAAACGCATTTTCCGGTACGCTGAAAACACCTACGTAAAATTAAGGTTTTTTGCATAGTTGTGTTGTCTGAATGGAAAATCGTTTTAAAATTACCGTTGCGGTCGAAAATCACGGACAAAAACGCCATATATCTCACAGCCGATTCGGCGATGAGATTGGAGCCGATAAGAATCGCGGATGCGTTCTTGTCAACATTGGCGTTATGTACGTCACATACCATCAAATATTCCCTCTTAACCGTGCAAGCACGATTCGTCTTTGGCAAGCAGACGGGATTTTTGCAAGTATTTATTAAATAATATGCACGATTTCCTCGTTTGCTTCTAAACTATGCTATCATATTTAAAAAGAAAAAACAATGCCCATTTCAAAAATGATTAAAAACTTTTCATAAATTTTGATTTTTGTCGAACTAATGTTTTTTTATCTTTTGCAAGAATTTAACAAATCCACTCAAAAGGTCTACTAAACAGTAAGAATTTCCGCTTGCGCCATTTCCATGCGTTTGTAAAACCTTAATTTCACGCCGATATATGAATTGTGTTTACAAGGTTGCAAATTTTAATAAAAGTGCTTGGATATAGCGATTTCTCACCGACAAACCGAATGCAGATTGAAAAATTCGACATGTAAAATTCAATGGAGAAATATTAAAAATGAAGTAACTATTGAATTTCTCGGCTTTTCGTGTTATAAATGCTTTTAGGATAAACTTTACGGGAGATTTGGATATGAAAGCTTTTAACCATAATGCGTCGAAACCGAAATATCTCGATAAACATCAAAAAGCGTTCGAAGTGATTTTGATTGCCTTTTGGTGCGTTATCTTCCCTGCGATTTCGGCAATATGTTGCAGTTTGAACGGTCAAAAACCTATTTTCAAATCCCTCTCTTATATCGCTTACAGGGAAAAACATATGGGACTTGTCCTCTTTTACGGATTCCTTTTCGTTGCAGGATTCATCCTTTCGATGAAAATGTGTCTTGACGCAGGGCAGTATTCAAAACAATTGAAGTATTTGTTTTTGGGATTGAGTCTGATAAGCGCAACCATTCTCACTGCCGGCATGTCCGTACCGTGGATCGAAGTCGAAGGCGAACTCGCCGAAAAATACAAGAGATTGCAGGAAATTCACAACAACGTCGCAACGATAGGCTTTATTATGTTTTTTGTGACGGAAGTTTTGTTTTTTATCACGACGCTTTTGAGAAACCCAAAACAAGGCATGATTTCCGTGGGCATGCTTGCCTATGTCCTGATGACCTCTGTCATTATGCTCAAACTGGCAAATCTGAAAGGCATCGTAGAACACCCCTATCCCATATCGTCGATTGCTCAAATTCACGTATTCTGTTCGATCGGATTTACATTGACAATACAATATTTTCTCATGCGACTTATGCCAAACACCCGCATTGAGGTGAGCGAAGCGGCAGACTAAACAAAATCAATCCAAATATGGCACTCAAAAAAGCTCCTCACAATAATGTCGAGTTTTTTGTATATCTAATCGGCTAAATTCGCAATTTTGGCATTCTCTGTTTTTGTTGTTCGCTTGCCAAATCCATTCTTCTTTTTTGTTGCGCATTGACATATCTTACAAATGTGTTACAATCAAATATGTCGATATATTTTTAACAATATCGACGGCAACGGATATGAAGGAGAAAATTATGGACGTAACAAAATACTTCAACCCTAAAAAAGTTGACGAAGATATGAACACCATGAACTCATTCGGAATTCGTCTTACCGGCACGAACGCGCAAAACAAATTCTGCGAATGGATAAAGGCTCAAATCATCAAACTCGGACTTGACGTCAACGTCACTCCCTACACTTTCAAGCGTTGGCAATGCAAAGATTGCTCGCTTGTCGTGGACGGCAAAGACGTGCATGTGTCGTCTCCCTTCCCTTACAGCGGACTCACGGGCGAAAACGGCGTCAGCGGAAAGCTGGTCGTAGTCGGGAATCACCCTCTCGGCTTCCAAAGGGCAAGAGGCAAAATTGCCGTTTGTCACATAAAAAACCTCTCGAAAATAAGCAGTAAAATCGCTTTTGACAAGCGCAAATCCTTGCCGAGCGACCTCGAAATCGAAAAGAGTTACAGAGGCCCGGTCAGTACGTCTTTCGTCAAAACTTTGCTCACCTTCTGGGCTGCGCAACTGTCGGGCATGAAAGGTATGATTTGCATTTGGGAAGATATGTCGGACAAAATGGTCGAAGGGCAAGTGCTCAACTTTATCCTTCACTACCTCAAAGTGCCTATGGTTTGGGTAAACGAAAAGGACGGACAAACGGTGCTCGAAGCCGCAAAAGCGAAAAAGAGCGCAACTCTCAAACTCACGGGTACGCTCGAAGACGCCAACACGCAATCGTTCTACACCGTCATAAAAGGCAAAAAAGACACAAAGGAAGCAATAATAATCAACACTCACACCGACGGATGCAACTTCTGCGAAGAAAACGGCGCAATCGGACTTTTGCGTATGATGGAGTATTTCAAAGAACATCCGACGGACAGAAATCTAGTGTTCGCATTCGTCACGGGACACTTCCGCCTCCCAAATTTCCGCACGGGAACGGATCAGGCAACATCCCGTTTCCTTGCCGACAACAAACAGGTTTGGAAAGGCAAAAAAGGCGGCTTGAAAGCGGTTGCGGGTTGCGCCGTCGAACATCTCGGATGCACGGAATGGAAGGACGTAAACGGCGTGTACACGCAGACCAATCCCATTGACGTAGAAATAGTCTACACCGGCAACAAAGTCGTGGACGACGTCTATTACGAAGCAATAAAAGAGCGCGATATCGTGCGCACTATGACGCTGCGCGGACACAATTTGCTCCACTTCGGCGAAGGTCAACCTCTCTTCAACAAGCGTATTCCCGAAATCGCGCTTGTCACCGCTCCCGATTATCTTTGCTCGATTGCGGAAAATCATCACATGGACAAATACAACTCCGCCCTTGCTTGCGAGCAAATTTGCACGTTTATCCGTTGCGTAGAACTGCTTGACAAAAAGAGTGCGAAAGAGCTTGGAAAAGCGCAAGGTTATTCGATAGGACTCGGCAAACTCAAATAATCCTTTTCAAATTAAAACACCTGATTAGATATGCGAAAACCGCAAATAAAAAGCACACTGCCGTGTGCTTTTTGGTTGCTTTTTCATCAAAATCGACTCAGATTTTGCTTGAATCACTTTGCCATAAAACGCTTCTGTATGGCAAGCAAACGAAATTGATTGTGCTTTGGCGAAATCAATCCGAGTTGATCCCTATCAAGCGTAAACGTCATAGGGTTGTTGTAGTCTTTGACGATATATTTTTTCTTGTCGTCGTTGAGCAAAAACTCATACAATTCGAGCATATAATTTATACACTTGTCCAAGCTGAATTTTTGGGCAAATTCGCTGTATTTCGGCATCATTTCGTCATGCGTTTTCTTGTTTGCAATCCAAAAATCCATCATCGTTGCAAGCGAATACGCACTACCCTTTCCGAACGTTGATTGCGGCGTAAGCGCAAATTGTTTCGTAGCGCACATTTTTGCATTGCTGATGACGGGAACGGTGCCGCACGCTATTGCTTCGAGGCAGGCTATTGATTCGGTTTCAACGTCGCTCGCTTGCACGAAAAGATAGGATGCGTTGAGCAAATTGACAAGCTCTCCTTGAGATAAAAACACGATGTGCAAATCAACGTTGAGTTCTTTTGCAAGTTTCTCGTATTCCTCTTGCTTCGGACCTTTGCCGGCAAGGAAAAGCGATATTCTATCGCGGTATTTGCTCTTTGCAACCGCTTTTATTATGAGGTCTTGACGTTTCTCCTCGGTGAGCCTTCCGACGCTCGTAACGATGACTTTATCCTCGCAACCGTCGGGGATTTTCACGTTGTCTATACGCTTGAACGCAGGGTCGTAGCCGTTGGATATCACGTGCAAATTTTGGTTGTACAAATGCCCCATAAGCGTCGATGCAATGCACCTTGACGGACAATGAATATTGTTTATCCACTCCGGCTTATAATGATACACTTTGAGCAGTTGATACATTGCGGGCGTTGCTCCCGGCACGTATTTCATTTTTGCGTTGAAAGTTATGTTTTCGGCAGACACGTGATAGCACCCAAGCACCGGTATGCCCAACTCGTGCGCTATACGCGCGCAATGCGTTCCCAAAGCAAACGGCATGTATATATGCACCAAATTGATGTCCTTCAACGCCTCTCTGATTCGCGCGTCGTTCGGAGATGCAAGCCATGCGTGTTGCTGCTCGATGACTTTTTGATAGATAGGAACTTGTTGTATGGGAAACGTAACGAACTCCACTCCCTGCATCGTTTCGTTTTGCTGACCTGCGTTGTCGCAAAGCACTTTTACGCCAATTCCGCGCTCGACGAGATTTTCAACCAAATGCCTTGCCGACATGGACGTGCCGTTACCCTTGTCATGAAATATATCGATTACTATTGCAACGTTCATAATTATAACCTCTCTTTTATCGTCTTTTTATCGTTTTCTCACGATTTTCCCGTTACTATTGCACAAAAAATTATGTAATAATCTTGACTTATACCTCATATGTGTATTATAATACAGACAAGAAAAAACGCAAGGACTTTCCGATAGTTTCGAGGACGGCAAAATTGCGAAAAATGCCGCTTATTACACATGACAACACACCCTTTGTGTATTATTCCTCGAAAACATCGAAAATAGTATCGAAAAATGGAAGAGAAAAAAGTCGACAGACGTATCGCAAAAACAAAAAAAGCCATCTACCGCGCTTTTGCGCAGTTGTTGTCCGAAAAGAACATCAACGACATCACCATCAAGGATATTGCGGACAGAGCAGACATCAATCGCAAAACGTTCTACAACTACTACGACGGCATCTACGAGCTTACCGGCGAAATCGAGAACAAAATCATCGACAGTTTTGAGAAAGTCATCCGCGAACACAACGTCAACGAACTTTTGCACAATCCCAACAAAATGTTTGACGAGCTTGTCAAAATCATCAACAGTGATTTTGACTTCTATCAACATTTGATTTCCGTCGAAAGCAACTCAAATCTCGTTTCAAAGCTCTTTATATCCCTCAAATCACGTGCCAAAGAGGTCATTTCCGAATATTCCGTCCTTGACGAAGCAACGCTCGACATCGTGCTCGACTTCGTCATTTCGGGCATGTTTACGGTGTTTCAACGCTGGTTTAATTCGTCGAAGGAACATTCTCTCGACGACATGGCAAAAATCGTCGCCACCCTCTCCTATAACGGTATAAACGGCTTGCTCAAAGACTACGAAAACAAATAAATTTGCAACCTCGCAAAAAAGTTGCCAAAAAAAGAAAACGATGTTTCCGCAAACGGTTGACTTTTCTTTTTTATAACAATATAATATTTATGCTTTAAACGAAGCAGGCAATGTAGCATTAGCCCAGCTGGATAGAGCGTCTGGCTACGGACCAGAAGGTCAGGGGTTCGAATCCCTTATGCTACGCCACAAAAAATAATACGAACTCAAATATCGAGTTCGTATTTTTTTTGTGTCATAAGGGATTCGAACGGGCGGAATCGCACACAATCCTGCGAATTGTGTGCCCGCCCCGGCGTGATAGCGCAGACCAATTATTGCCGTGCGAGAAGATTGCAGACACTTATGTTGTGCGTGTTTTTTGCATAGGTCAAGCGGAGCGAATCCCGTCATTGACCACGATGTCTGCTTTCCACGCGCCCCTGACTGTCAGGGCTGACGCTCGCTTTGCAAGTGCACTTGCTCGCTTTGCTATTTCACGACCCCTTATGCTACGCCACAAAAAATAATACGAACTCAAATATCGAGTTCGTATTTTTTTTGTGTCATAAGGGATTCGAACGGGCGGAATCGCACACAATCCTGCGAATTGTGTGCCCGCCCCGGCGTGATAGCGCAGACCAATTATTGCCGTGCGAGAAGATTGCAGACACTTATGTTGTGCGTGTTTTTTGCATAGGTCAAGCGGAGCGAATCCCGTCCCTGTTTTTGATGTCTGCTTTTCACGCGCCCTGCCTCGTCGGTCAGGCTGCACGCGATTGACCTTCGGTATCAATCGCTGTTTGGCGAATCCCTTATGCTATAAACTATTTAGAGTGGAAAATAATAGCTTTAAATAGATGAAGAGCAAGAAAAAGCCACGCTTGAAGACAGGGGCGCACTTTGTCTCCGGCTCTTTGAAAATAACGCGTAAAACAGATGAAGAACAAGAAAGAGCCGCTCAAGCGGATAGGAGCGTACTTGTTGTACGTGACTATTCGAGTGAGCGTAACTTTGATGAAGATATAACCCATTTAGAGTGGAAAATAATAGCTTTAAATAGATGAAGAGCAAGAAAAAGCCACGCTTGAAGACAGGGGCGCACTTTGTCTCCGGCTCTTTGAAAATAACGCGTAAAACAGATGAAGAACAAGAAAGAGCCGCTCAAGCGGATAGGAGCGTACTTGTTGTACGTGACTATTCGAGTGAGCGACTCTGCCGCAGTTGTTCACTGTTTTACGCGTTATTTTGTGCCGAAGATACGGTCGCCGGCATCCCCCAACCCAGGCAAAATGTAGCCGTTCTCGTTGAGTTGACGGTCAAGCGTGGAAACGTAGATTTCAACGTCGGGATGTTCGGAGTGGACTTTTTCGACTCCTTCGGGAGCGCCGATGATGGCAAGGAATTTGATGTGTTTGCATCCGCGTTTTTTGAGGAGCGCGATTGCATCGTTGGCACTGCCGCCGGTTGCGAGCATAGGATCTACGAGCATAACGACTTTGTCCTCGATGCCTTGGGGCAACTTGCAGTAGTACTCTTGCGGTTCGAGGGTTTCCTCGTTGCGGTACATACCGATGTGTCCGACCTTTGCGGCGGGGAAAAGCGTGAGAATTCCGTCCACCATGCCGAGTCCTGCGCGGAGGATTGGCACGATTGCGATCGAGTTTTCTTTCACAACAGTTTGTTCGACGGTTTCGAGCGGAGTTTCAACGGTGACGGTTTGCGTGGGAACGTCCTTAAACGCCTCGAAAGCCATAAGCGTTGCGATTTCGCCGATAACTTCTCTGAATTGTTTGGTCGTGGTGTTTTTATCTCTTATGATAGCCACTTTGTGGCGGATAAGCGGGTGATCGAGAATATGCACGTTGTCGTATTCTTTCATATTTATACCTCCAAATTCTTATTGCTATAACGCTATATTTTTATACTTATTCTTTGTCGGAAGATTCGGCGTTTTCGATTGTTTTTTCTTCTTCGCGAAGTTCTTCGACAACCTCTTCTTCTCTTTCTTTTTCTTCGGCAGCCTTTACGACGTCCACGCCGACCTCGAAGGTTGCGTTGGGAGCGACTGCGCCGGTGATAAGGCTTTGAGGTTCTTCTTTAACTTCTTCCTCGTTGCCGTCGCCGCCCTGTTTCTTTTCGATTGCGTTGATGATTGCGTGTACAATGATGCCGAGCACAAGCGCGGTTGCGATTGAAGTGATTGTGATTGTCTTTGTCACGGTGCCGTCGCCTGCAAGAGCATACGGAATCTTGATTGAGAGTCCGCCGATACCTGCGATGAGGATTGTGGAAACCGTGAAGAGATTCTTGTTGTCACCGAGGTTGATGTCTTTGAACATTTTAAGACCGCTGACTGCGATGAAGCCGTAGAGCGTGAGGCACACACCGCCCATTACGCAAGCGGGGATTGTGCGCAGCAATGCCATGAGCGGGCTTATGAATGAAAGCACTATGCACATGATTGCGGCAAGGAAGATTGTGGATACGGAAGCGTTTTTGGTGATTGCAACGCAACCGACCGATTCGCCGTAAGTGGTGTTGGGGCAAATGCCGAACACCGTGCCGGCCATAGAACCTACGCCGTCGCCAAGGAGTGTTCTGCAAAGACCGGGTTCGCCTTCAACAAGGTCGCGACCGATGATAGAACCGAGGTTCTTGTGGTCTGCGATATGCTCTGCAAAGACGACGAGAGCGACGGGGATAAACGCAAGTGCGACTTCGCCGACGCCTGCCCAAGTGAGTGTCGTTGCAACTCCTTTGGTTGCGGTGTTGACGGCTTCGCTGACGTTGCCCGTGACAAGCTCTTTGATTGCTTCGATGAGAGCAAAGTCGGGATAGTTGAGGAAGGATTGGAATTTTGCGCCCACGCTTGCGCTTGCGTCGCCAAGAGCCGCAAAGTTGTCCACGAGAGGTTGCCAGTTGACTATTTTGAGATACTCGACGTTGCACGCATAACCGAAAATCGAGAAGAATGCCGCAACCGCATAGCCTGCGCCGATGCCAAGGATGAACGGGATAAGACGTCCCATTTTGAATTTCTTTTGAGTTGAGCAAATGCAGATTGTGATGAGAGTCACAAGGCCGCAAAAGAGAGCGACGAGGTTGTAGCTTGCGTTGATAGCCGCGCCGCTTGCTTTGGTGATGTCTCCCATTGCGCTGCCTGCCAAAGAAAGACCGATGAGAGCAACCGTCGGGCCGATGATGACAGGAGGCATGAGTTTTGAAACCCATTTGCTGCCTGCAAACTTAATGATGAGTGCCAAAACAACGTACACAAGACCTGCAAGGATACCGCCGAGGATGATTCCGCAATATCCGAAGCAAAGTGCGGTCGAGAGCGAGCTCAAAAATGCGAACGAGCTTGAAATGATGACCGGGCTTTTGAATTTTGTGAAAAGAAGGTAAACTATCGTGCCGAGGCCTGCGCCGAGGATTGCCGCCGGAATTTGAGTGGGCAAACCGATGATGGTCGGGACTGCGATTGTTGCTGCCATGATTGCAAGCACTTGTTGGAATGCAAACACGAGGTTTTTGCCAAAAGCAGGTTTGTCATTGACATCGTAAACGAGTTGGTTTTTTGACATTGTCTTTCTCCTATATATAATTTTTGTTATCTTCTCACGCGCCTATTTGCCGCAGAGGGCAAAAAAAAGATGTCCGCTAGGGACATCTACATTAGGCAATTTCACTGTCAATCGAGGGGAAACGGCACTCGTCAAAGGAAGAAAATACAATCTTTGCAACAGAAGCTGTTGCGAGAAGAATTACTTTCTTGAGCTTGACAACGCTTTGAGCCATGGTTGCCCTCCGATTCACATTTGACAGTATGTTAGCACAACCGAACGTTTTGCGCAACCAAATTTCGACAACTTTTTTAAAGTTTTTTTAAGCACACGAACCGTGTTGCATTTTGTGTATGTTTCACGGACAAAACGCAAGATATTGCGCTTGCTATCATCTGAGAAAGTACATTCCTACGGCATAAAGCGCAATATCGACAAGGGCGAGAATAGGGAAAAATACCGCAAAATACCAATGTTTCGTCTTGTGACGGAAAACGTACATTCCAAGCGTCGTTCCCACTCCGCCGAACAAAATTGCAAACGCAAACAACGCGGCTTCTTTTATACGCCACTTTCCTTCCTTTGCCTTTGCTTTGTCTATGCCCATAACGACGAAGCCCAGCACGGTCATAACCGCAAATACGCACGTAATAACGATTTGATAAGTGTTCATAAGTTTCTAATATCCAAGTATAATCAATATAATAAATGCCAATATTTCGTCACGCTTATTTTTCCGTTTCGTTCAAAATCTCTTGCAACGCTTGCAAATCGAAATCGGGCACGTACTCTTCCGTTGCGCTGTCAAGTTCCTGTGAAAAACCGTTTTGCAATCCTGCGTCGAAAAATGCTTGCGTTGCTTGGTCGTATTCGTCCTCTGTTATGCGTCTTGACAAAATCGGATGATTCTCAACGTTCGGCGTCGGGAAATACTGCCCCATCAATGAAACGTACATCGTATCGTCAATCGATGAAATATCTTGCAAAACCCCTTTTGTGTTTTCAAGTGCGCCGGGCAAAACGAGATGGCGAACGATAACGCCTTTTTGCATCATTCCGTCGTCGCCGAAAAGGTCGGCGGGTTGCTGACGGCGCATTTCGCTTATTGCGTCAAAGGCGATTTTTCTATACCCTTTTGCGTGCGAATACTCCCACGCCAAATCGTCATCGGAATACTTAAAATCGGGCAAATAAATATCGACCAAACCATCGAGTTTTTTGAGATTCTGCACGGTTTCGTATCCGCTGCTATTCCACACAATCGGTATTTTAAGTTGCGATTTTGCAATTTTAAGCGTATCTTTTAGCAAATTCGTGTAATTTGACGGAGTTACGAGATTTATGTTGTGCGCGCCCGAGTCTTGAAGATAAAGCATAAGCGAAACAAGTTGCTTTTCGCTCACTTCAAGTCCTTTTCCGCCGTGCGAAATCTCAAAATTTTGGCAAAACAAACAGCGCAAATTGCATCCCGAAAAGAAGATAGTTCCGCTACCTCTCTCGCCCGACAAACACGGCTCTTCGAAATGATGCAATCCGACTCTTGCTATTTTGTACATAGTTGTTTTTTGAAAAATGTGACTTTGTATGCGCTTTAGTTTTTAATGAGTTTGTTGTATTTTTTCGTCCACTTTGCAAGTTTCTTCTCGTCGTATTCGGCAGGAATTTTCTTCGCTATGCTCTTTGCTTTCAAACTTCTTGTCAAACAACCGATTGCCTTGCATACGAGTCCGAAATGTCCCAAAAGCAAAAACACTTTTTTGATTATCGACTTTGCGCTCATCTTCGGTTTTTCGCCGCTAGTGTCTGTGGTTACGAGTGCGAGGTCGCTCTTTTCGATAAGTCCGCCGCCGAACACCCAGTCAATCGTCTTCGAATCGAGGGACAACGCCCAACGTTTGAGCACGTCGACGAATGCGAAATCCACACCGAGCGTTGTCATATACTTATGATAAAATCCCCACATGTTTTTTGCCGTAAACTCATCAATCTTATTTTCCTCAACGTAGTCGGCAAACATTTTCCCGGCTTTCATCGAGGATTCTATACCGCTGCCCATAAGCGGCATTGTCATAAACGCACTGTCGCCGATCGCGACGTATCCGTCCGCAACCGCTCTTGCGATGGACATACGTAGGCAAATTTCGACTTTTCTTTCGCTTACGAGTTGGTTTGACAAAATAGGATTGCTTGCGCGCAACGCTCCGACGGTATATTCGATTTCCTTGTCCGAAAGGCCACCGACGCGTCCGATAAGCACGTCCACGAGATTGTCCTCGTTGAGATTGCACCAACTTATCCCCACGCTTCCGAGGTGTTTGAGATAAAGCGTCGATTTGATTTCGGGATCGCGAGGGTTCATTCCCTCCACTCTCTTGAAAAACGCGCGGTATCCGTACATCACGTCGTCTTTGCCGGGCTTTGACTGAATTTCAAACTTATTTGGCACTTGCGCGCGGAAAGGCGAGCGCATACCGCTTGCGTCGATAACCAAATCGAAAAATTGTTCCTTGCCCTCTGCGAATATGCCGACAACGACGTCGTTTTCGATTGCAAGCGACGTCACTTCCGTTTCGAACACGAGTTTGCACCCTGCGTTTTCAGCTTGTTTGGCAAAAAAGTCCGAAAGCTTTGTGCGGTATACGGAAATTTCTTCCATGGGCGGACACGGCGGAACGGGCAACGAATACTCTTCGTTGGGCGACACAAAAAGCCATTTGCTTTTTTGGCAATACGCATCGGAATCGGGCATGGGAAGACCTGCCGCTTCAAAAACATCGGCGCGGATATCATCGCGCCAATCGTTGCTCACTTCGCCTCTTTTGCTCTTTTCGAAAACAGTGACGTCATGTCCTTGTTTTGCAAGACGTATGGCAGCAACCATACCTCCTTGCCCCATGCCGACAACCGCGATTTTTGCCATAATTCTCTCCGATTTAATGTTTGTATCGTCAATGCGATTTCGTCTTATTTTGACAAAACGCATAGTTTATCCGCCGTTTTTGCTTTGTAAACTGCCTTATACGTTGAAACAGCTTCCGCCGATAAACTCTCTCAAAAGCGAGTTGCACGGTATCAAATTCTCGTCCTCTATCGTCTTGAAGTATTTGAGATATTTGATAAGTCTGTTCGCCACCAAGAATTGCGGATCGGTGTCTTTTATCTCTTTGAGCGCAGGCAACGCAAGTTTTTTGAGCACGCAAAGCTCGTACGCAAGTGCGGAATTAAACACGAAATCAACGCCCTCTTGCCACGGATAAATCCACTTGAACTCACCGCTTCTGACGCTTTGCCACATATCGATGGTGTTCTTTGCCGGATAGTTTCTAAATTGCATATCACGCACTATACGACGTATCAAACGCAAATCCGTCGTACTGAGCGGCGAATGGTCGTCCACATTGATTGCAAGTTGAGGCGCAATGTAGATTTTAAATTTTTGGTGTTTCGGGATAGATGCCGTAAGTTTTTCGTTGAGCGCGTGTATTCCCTCAATCATAATGGGGCTGTGCTCGTCAACTCTTATCGTGCGCCCTTTCTCTTTTGCGCCCTTTGCAAAATTGAAGCACGGCAAGGTGACTTCCTCACCGTTGATAAGGTCGAAAAGATCCTTGTTGAATTGTTCGATGTCAAGACATTCCACATGTTCGAGGTCAACCTCGTTTGCGGCTTTGCCCTGCATTTTGCAAATCTTTTCGCGTTCGAGATAGTAGTCGTCCATGGAAATCATGACGGGATTTATTCCTCTTGACACAAGCTCGATGCGCACTCTGTTGCAAAACGTCGTCTTGCCGCTCGAACTCGGCCCCGCGATGCAAATAAGGCGGATATTTTCTTTGTCGCTTTCGATTCTGTTTCCGAGTTCGGACAACATACTGTTTTGACGCGCTTCGCACATTTGCACGAAATCGAGTTCTCTTCCCGGTTCGACCTTGTCGTTGATATCCGCAACCGTACCCGTTTTCGTCTTATTCGCCCACGCCGTCGCGCGTTGCAAAGTACGTCCGTACGTGCTTTCTTCCACAAATTCGGGGATTTCCGCATTGAGTTCGGAACGCGGATATTGAATGATTATTCCCGGGCTGTACGGCATGAGATTGTAACTGAAAATGCACCCCGTGGACGGCACCATATACGCATGCAGATAATCGTAATAATCACCGCACACGTAGATATTCACCAAACTTTCGGGACGATACGGCAAGATACGCAACTTGTCGTCCCTGCCCATCTTTTCAAAAATCTCGCGCGCCTCGTCGGTGGACACCGTGATACGCTCGATAGGCATATCCGCTTTTATAATTCTGTCCACCTCGTCGCGCACCTCGTCGGTGGCTTTGGACACGTTGAACCCTTTTGTGAGAATTTGACAGAAAATCGAACGCGACGCATTGTAGCCGAAGCAAATACGCACGTCGGGATAAAGATTGTGAAACGCCATTGCGACGATATATCTCAAACTTGCCTCGTACGCCTTGACGGCCTCTTGATTGTCAATACCCAAAAACTCAACGGTTTTGCCGTCGTCCTTGCCCGACAATTTGCGATTGAGTTCCTTGATTTGCGAGCCGAGCTTGCACACGACGTACTTACACTTGTCCTCTGAGGGCAACAAATCGATAACTCTCGTGCCTTCTTTGACCTCTACGGGTTTGTTGTCAATATAAATTTTTATCATAGTTTTTCCCCTTTTACGTCCCGAAATTCAATCCGAAACGTCCGATTTAGCGCAGTGAAAACGCATCGTTTCTATTTTATGCGCTGAATAATTATATCATATCGAAATATGCATTTCAAGACGGAAATTTTTCGGCGTGAAATCCGTCTTCGAATATGCAGATACCATATATAAGCACGCTTCGAATAAGTTTTCGTTTTTTCTTAATTCCAATCATAAAACCGCTTGATTGAGATGAAGAACAAGAAAGAGCCTCTTACAACGGGTAGGAGCGTACATGGACATACGTGACGAGGGGCGGAAAATTTTGATAAACAATTTATTAGTTAAAACCGCCTGATTGAGATGAAAGACAAGGAAACGCCCGTCTGCAACAAAACCCAACGTACAAGGCGTACGTGATTTTGGAGCAGACGGGCGTTGACGCCGTATTTCGCTCAATCAGACGGTTTTAATACATGTCGGGGGTAGGTGCCGCCCCAACCGCCGCCGGCTCTTTGATATCGGTGACAAGGCTTTCGGTCGTAAGCAACGTGGATGCAACGGACGCTGCGTTTTGAAGTGCGCTACGAGTGACTTTGGTAGGATCGAGAATGCCTGCCTTGACCATATCGCAGTAAACTTCTTTTTGCGCATCGTAGCCGTAGTTTGCTTTCTTTGCGGACATGATGGTGTTTGCAACTATACCGCCGTCGATACCTGCGTTTGCAGCGATTTGACGCACGGGTGCTTCGAGAGCGCGGAGCACGATTTTCGCACCGGTTGCCTCGTCGCCTTCGAGTTTTGCGCAAGCCTTCTTGACTGCAGGGATAATGGAAAGCAACGCCGTTCCGCCGCCTGCGACGATACCCTCTTCGACAGCCGCTCGGGTTGCGTTGAGAGCGTCTTCGATGCGGAGTTTCTTCTCTTTCATTTCGACTTCGGTTGCCGCGCCTACGCCGATAACCGCAACGCCGCCTGCGAGTTTTGCAACACGCTCTTGGAGTTTCTCTTTGTCGTATTCGGACGTAGATTCCGCAATTTGAGCGCGGATGGAAGCAACTCTTGCCGCAATGTTTTCTTGCGAGCCGTAGCCGCCGACGATCGTGGTGTTGTCCTTGTCAACGCGCACGGATTTTGCTCTGCCGAGCATATCGAGAGTGACGTCTTTAAGCTCGTAGCCGAGGTCGCTTGAAATATAAGTGCCGCCGGTGAGGATTGCGATGTCTTCGAGATACGCTTTTCTTCTGTCGCCGAATCCCGGAGCTTTGACAGCCACGACGTTGAACACGCCTTTGAGTTTGTTGACGATGATTGTCGTAAGAGCTTCGCCCTCGATGTCGTCGGAGATGATAAGCAACTTCAAGCCGTTTTTAAGCACTTGCTCCAAAAGCGGAAGAAGTTCTTGAATATTGCTGATTTTCTTGTCGGTGATGAGGATGACGGGGTTGTCGAGTTCCGCAGACATCTTGTCGGTGTTGGTGACAAGATAAGGAGAAACGTAACCTCTGTCGAATTGCATACCTTCCACCACGTTGAGCTCGGTTGTCATAGCCTTGCCCTCTTCGATGGTGATTACGCCGTCCTTGCCGACTTTTTCCATAGCGTCGGAAATGAGTTGACCGATTTTCTCGTCGCTTGCGGAGATAGACGCAACTTGAGCGATAGCGGTCTTGTCCTCAACTTCCTTGCTTATCTTTTTAAGCTCTTCGACTGCAACCTCGGTTGCCTTCATGATACCGCGTTTAAGCACCATGGGGTTTGCGCCGGCAGCAACGTTTTTCAAGCCTTCTTTGACGATTGCCTGCGCCAAAACGGATGCGGTTGTAGTACCGTCGCCCGCAACGTCGTTGGTCTTTGTGGCAACTTCTCTTATGATTTGCGCGCCCATATTTTCAAACGGGTCGGAAAGCACGACGTCTTTTGCGATAGTCACGCCGTCGTTGGTGACGAGCGGCGAACCGTAAGGACGGTCGAGCACAACGTTTCTACCCTTTGGGCCGAGAGTGATTTTAACAGTATTTGCCAATGCGTCGACGCCTGCTTCCAAAGCCTTTCTTGCGTCGTCGCCGTATTTAAATTGTTTTGCCATAAAACGTAGCCTCCTTATTCAACGATTGCGAGGATGTCGGATTGACTTACGATAACCACTTCTTCTCCGTCAATCTTGAACTCGCTGCCTGCGTATTTGCTGTAAAGGACGGTATCGCCCACTTTCACTTGCATTTTGACGTCGTTTCCGTCGATTGTTCCGCCGGGACCTACTGCAAGCACTCTTGCAAGTTGCGGTTTTTCTTTTGCCGCGCCGGGAAGAACGATTCCGCTTGCGGTTTTTTCGTCTGTTTCGATTGCCTTGATGACAACCTTGTCAAACAATGGTTTTATTGCCATATAACGCCTCCGTATATGTGTTTCGTATTATCGTTTAGCACTCTTTGTGCTTGATTGCTAACAGTTTATACCATAGGTTGCCAAATGTCAATATTTTATGCAATGTTTTTTTGAGTTTTTCATCACATTTTTGCAAAGACCTTGTTGAATATTGCAATATTATGTGATATTATCGGTTTATAATAAAGTTATGAGTGGTAGTGCTATGAACAAATGGGATAAAAGATTTATGGACATGGCGGAACTCGTTTCCACCTGGACAAGTTGCGCGCGTCAAGGCAGAGCCATAGGCGCGATTATCGTCAAGGACAAACGCATTTTGACAACGGGCTACAACGGCGCGCCGTCGGGCATCCTCACTTGCCGCGACAAAGGCTATTGCATGCGCGACCAACTCGGCATAAAAAGCGGCACTTGTGCGGAAAAGTGCTATGCCGTGCACGCAGAGCAAAACGCAATCACACAAGCGGCAAGGCTCGGCGTTTCGGTTGACGGCGCAACGCTTTATTGCACGCATCAGCCCTGCACCATCTGCACCCGTATCATCATCAACAGCGGCATAAAAAGGGTTGTGTACAAAAACCCCTACCCCGACGAGTTTTCCATGCAGCTTTTTGACGAAGCAGGCATAATCGTCGAGAAATTCGAGGAATAAAAGTCCTCAAAAAGCGTAAAAAACAAGTGATTTTTTCGCATACTTACAAAAATTCAGCCACCGCATTTGCGATGGCTTTTTATTTTGGTATTGCGATTGTTTTTTATTTTATTAATCGAATTTTGCAAATCTTTCCGTCAATCCGATTAACATTTACGCTTTTTGCTGTTTGAGGTTAGCATACAATCTCAAATATCGTATTTTACAAGCTCTTTTCCGCCTTCGAGCGTCTTGACGGTTATACTGTGCTCGTCAAGCACGCAATACGAGCGTTCGACGCCTTCGGGCGAAAGCCCTATCGCGCCTACGCACACGTAAATCACGCCGTCTTTGACTTGAAGCATAGCTCTGTGGAAATGTCCGTAAAAGACAATATCTCCCTCTTTTGCATCCTTAGGCGGAAGGTCGGGATTGCACTTGTGACCGTGTGTGAAAAATACGGTGCGGCCGTACCAATCCATTGAAAAATCGCTTTCGATGGGAAATTCGCTTATCATCTGGTCGACTTCGCTGTCGCAATTGCCCTTGATGACGCGGATAAAATCTTTTGAATCGTTAAGCATTTTTGCAACTTGCATAGGCGCGTATCCTTCGGGGAAGGGATTGCGCGGGCCATGGTTGTATATATCCCCCAAAAGTACGACTTTTGCGTCGGGATCGGTTTTGCGAGCGTCGCTGACTATGTCCAAAAATCTTCGGATATTTGCGCTCGAACCGTGAATATCCGAACCGATAAAGAGTTTCATAAGCAATTCTCCTTTCATTTTCACAAAAAGTATAGCACAAGGCGGTGTCATAGTCAAAAGATGATGAAAAATTGCAAAGATTTTGCCGTCAAATTACGCAGTCAGCTCTTGCGAGGTTAACATAGATATGTTATACTATTGTAAACTATTTGGAGGAAACTATGAAAACAGTAAGACTTCGCACACCTTTCGAGGTTGGTTCAACGCCTCTTGCGGAATATCCGCGTCCACAATTTGCAAGAAACAGTTACGTCACGCTCAACGGCGAGTGGGACTATGCGATTTTGCGTAAGAGCGAGGGCTTTGACGGCAAGTATCAAGGCAAAATTCTCGTTCCGTTCTCTCCCGAGTGTTTGCTTTCGGGGCTTCCCGAGGGCACGAGAGTAACCCCCGACGACGCACTCTATTATCATCGTACTTTCAATCTTGACGAAAGTTTCGTCAAGGCGGTGACGATTTTGCATTTCGACGCAGTGGATATGATTTGTTCGGTCAGACTCAACGGCATTTCCGTCGGCGAGCATATCGGCGGCTACGTTCCCTTCTCTTTCGATGTATCGGGCGCAATCAAGGCGGGTGAAAACGTCATCGAACTCGTCGTAACCGACCCGTGCGACACAAGCTATCACACTCATGCGAAACAATCCTCCAAACCGGGCGGAATCTGGTACACTCCGCAATCGGGCATCTGGCAAAGCGTGTGGATTGAAAGCATGGACGAAGTGTATCTCAAAGACGTCACCATCGTTCCCGATATCGACACCGACACCATCAACTTCAAATTCGAAAAATCCGCAAACGTCCCCGTGGACGTCATAATCATGGACGGCAACGAGGCAATTTACAGCGGACAATTCGCAGGCGACACGGCAAGCATCAAACTTGAAAATTACGAGCTTTGGTCCCCCGAAAACCCCAAACTTTACGACGTAGCGTTCAAAGTGGGCAACGACATAGTCAAATCCTACTTCGGCATGCGCAAATTCAGTTGGGTGACGGACAGCAAGGGCTTCAAGCGTATGGGGCTCAACAACAAGCCATACTTCCACACGGGACTTCTCGACCAAGGCTATTGGTCTGACGGCATGCTCACTCCGCCCTCGAACGCCGCACTCGAATGGGACGTGAAAATGGTCAAATCCATGGGCTTCAATATGCTGCGCAAGCACATCAAAATCGAGCCTTTGCGCTGGTACTATCACTGCGACAAGGAAGGCATTTTGGTGTGGCAAGACATGGTGAGCGGCGGCACAAAGTACAATCTTTTGTACATCGGTCTTTTGGCAACCGTGTTCGAGTATCACATCAAGGACGACAACGAATCGGGCTACAAGAAGCTCGCCCGCGCCGACAAAGAAGGTCGCGACGAGTTTGAAAATGAACTCAGAGTGACTATGAATCATCTCAAAAACGTCGTATCTCTCGCAGTATGGGTGCCTTTCAACGAAGGCTGGGGACAATTCGACTCCGTGCGTATCACAAAGGAGATGAAAAAAATCGATCCTACTCGTCTTATCGACAGCGTAAGCGGCTGGAACGATCAAGGCAAAGGCACGTCGGACACAAAGAGCTTGCACATCTATTTCAAACCCTTGTTCGTGCCAAGAAAAGACGATCGTTGCTACATTCTCAGCGAGTTCGGCGGATACGCAATCAAGACCGAGGGACATATGTACTCCCCCGACAACCAATTCGGCTACCGCATTTACAAAAAGCCCGCCGCGCTTGCAAAAGCAATTAAGAGATTGTACGAAAAAACAATCGTACCCAAGATTGACAAAGGACTTTCGGCAACCGTCTACACCGAGGTGAGCGACGTCGAGCAAGAAATGAACGGACTTGTCACTTTCGACAGACGCGTCATCAAAGTGCCCATCGACCTCATGCGTGAAATCAACGCGCAACTCGTGATAAAAGACTAAACGACAAAAATATCGAAGGCTTCATAAAATATGAGGCCTTTGCAATAACAAAAGGACGCATTATGAGCCTGGCAGACAAAATTTTTATAGACACTTGCCGCAACATTCTCGACAACGGCATCAGCGACGAAAACCTCGAAGTACGCCCCAAATGGCTTGACGGCACGCCTGCGCACACAATCAAAAAATTCTGTATCGTCAACAGATACGATCTTTCAAAAGAGTTTCCCATCATCACGTTGCGTCGCACGGCGTTCAAGTCCGCAATAGACGAAATTCTCTGGATTTGGCAAAAAAAGAGCAACAACGTGCACGACCTCAACTCTCACATCTGGGACAGCTGGGCGGACGAAACAGGCTCGATTGGCAAAGCGTACGGCTATCAACTCGGCAAAAAGAGCATATATCCCGAGGGCGAATTCGACCAAGTGGACAGAGTGCTTTTTGACCTCAAACACAATCCGCAATCCAGACGCATCCTCACCAACATCTACAACTTTGAGGATTTGCACGAGATGCATCTCTACCCTTGCGCCTATTCGATGACTTTCAACGTCACCGGCAACAAACTCAACGGCATTCTCAATCAACGCAGTCAGGACACCCTCACCGCAAACAACTGGAACGTCGTGCAATATGCGGTCTTGCTGCATATGTTCGCGCAAGTGAGCAATCTCGAAGTCGGTGAATTCGTACACGTAATAAGCGACGCGCACATCTATGACCGCCATATCCCCATTGTCGAGGAGATTCTCAACAATCCGCAGTATCCCGCCCCGACTTTCAAGATGAACAAGGACGTCAAAAATTTCTACGATTTCACCGTAGACGATTTCGAGCTTGAGAACTATCAATACACAAAGCTTGACAAGAAAATCGAAGTGGCAATCTAAACGAAAAAGCATCGAAAATTAATCGTTTTTTACACAAAAAACCATAGAATTTTGAAAGGAAAACGTTGCTTTTTATACGAAAAATCGACAAGTTTCAATCGATTGTCAAAACAAGGTCAAAATGAAAACAATATTTGCAGTTGACAACAAGTGGGGATTGGGCAAGAAAAACGACTTGCTCTTTTCTCTCAAAGAGGACATGCGCCATTTCGTCGCGCATACAAAGGGCAAAACCGTGGTTATGGGCAGCAACACGCTTCTCTCTTTCCCCGGCGGTATGCCCCTCAAAAATCGCACGAATATCGTGCTTAACCCGAACGGCACGGAAGAGGACGCAATGCAAAAAGGATATATTCTTGTCAAATCCCTCGACGAGCTGTTTGCAACCCTCAAAAACTACGACAGCGATCAAACCTACGTCATAGGCGGAGCAATGATGTATCGCACTCTGTTGCCCTACTGCGACATTGCCTACGTCACCAAAGTCGATGCGGACGGCGGCGCGGACGTTTTTCACGAAAACCTTGACGATATGCCCAACTGGCAACTTGTCGAGCAAAGCGAACCCATCGACGACAACGGCTACACTATCCGCTTTTGCACCTACAAAAACAACGCCGTAAAGGAGTTTTGATAAATATTAGTTTTTGTAGTTAAGAGAATTAAAAATAAAACTATTCTTTGAACCCTTATTTTCAACGCAAAAAATCCCGCATCTTTCGGTGCGGGATTTTAATTTTGATTACAATCGAAATCGCTTGCTATTTTTCGCCTCTTACAACCATTGTTACGTTCACGTTCGTGTCCCATTGTTTGATTCCGCAATCATAGAGTTGCAACCTTTTGTCATACCTTTCGTTCACCAATCGTTTCAGCTCGTCGACTTCCAACGGTTTGACAACCTGAGGCGCAATTCGCAACATATTGTCTGCGCTATCCAAATCGTTTTGCCTGTTTGCATTTATCATGGCATGCGCCGTTTCTGCCGAGTAACACGGATTGTCGGGTGTCAGATTTGCAACGATATATTCCGTCGTGACGTTTCTAAAACCGTACTTTTCCATGCAAAGCGGCAATTCCGCTTCGTTTTGCGGATATTCACACACACCGTATTTTGCATGCGCTTGTCTAAAATACTCCTCTGTTCGTTTCCAAACGTCCCGTTCAAATTCGGTTTCTTCGGATATACACGGCGCAGGAATATTGATACCTCTGCGCGAAGACAAAACAAGGCACACGCCGTTTTTCTTCAAAACCCTATATTGTTCGCCATAAAATTTTGAAGGTTCGATGTGTTCTGCAACCGTATTCGATATAGTGACGTCAAACGAACAATCATCGAAAGCGAGTTGTGTTGCATCGCCTTCAAAAAATTCAACGCCGGATACTTTTTCGCGCGCAAAATTGACAAAATTGTCGTCGCGGTCAACGCCGTATATTTTTGAATCGGGATACCATCTCGAAAGTGATTCCGCCAAAGCCCCGGGGCCGCATCCGATTTCGAGTATTTTGCTTTTATCGGCAATAGCAAACGCTTCCTTGTATCTTTCTTTGAAATTGTCTGCAAATCTCAAAGCTCTGGAAGTGTACAGCGTCCCGATACTTTGAATATAACTTGACCAAATCGTGTTCATATCACCCTCGCGAATTTCGAATTGCTTCACAGCTTTAAACGAAACTTATCAAACATATAGTGCTTTCAAAATAAATCCCGCATCTTTCGGTGCGGGATTTTCGATTTCATGTTGCAATTACAATCAGTTATCGCTTGCGATAATCTTGTTGAATTGTTCAAGGAGCAATGCCATTTGAGCTGCTTCTTCGCTTTGTTGTTGTGTTTGCGCAGGTGCTGCGGGAGCAGGTTGCGGAGCGGGAGCAGGTTGAGCGGGTTGTTGATAAACGGGTTGCGGTGCAGGTTGCGGAGCATATTGCACGGGAGCCGCCTTGGGTTGAGCCGCTTTCTTCACGACGGGAGCTGCGTTGACCTTCTTGTAGCCTGCGTTGAGCACGGTTTGAGTGGTCGCTTTTGCGTCGAGCATGATGACCTTGTTGCAAAGAACGGAGTTCTTGTCGGGCTCGATGACGCCTGCGACGACATCTTTGCCGTATGCCTTCAAATACGCAATGAGCGGAGTGATATCGCCGTTGCCGTAAATGAGGAAGAAACCGTCAATGTTGGGAAATTGAGCAAGTCTTGCCGCGTCGATAACTTGACGAAGGTCGAGTTTGCCTTTTCTCTTCTTGGGAAGTGCGGAAAGTGCGTCGTAGCTGTTTTCTTGGATGAACTCGCCGTAGTCTTTGGTACGTTTTGCGGAATATCCGTAGAATTTGCACGCTGCGATTTCGCCGATGCGGGAAAGTTCTTCAAGTGCGGATTCAAACACGCTGAACGGAACTCTGACGCTCTCGATATCTGCAAGAACTACATATTTTTTGCTTGCTGCCATAATCTTCTTCTCCTCTTTCAAGTCGCAAAAAGCGGACTTGTAATAGTCATTTTATATTGATAAACTCATTTTAATACAAAAAGTGCGTTTTGTCTATACTTTTTTTGCTCTTTTGTAATAAAACGCCCATTGTTGCACGAAGCCTGCGTTTTCGCCGTATTTTTCAATGAGCAAATCGGACATTTTTTCGGGCGAAACGCCCTCGTATTCGCTCTCGAACGCTTTTTTAATCCAGGTATCCACCGGGAAAACGTCAAAGCGTGAAAATCCGAACAGCAATGCGCAATCGGCAACCTTTCTTCCTACGCCGTACAAGGACAACAATTTTGTCCGAAGCTCCGACGTCGAGAGTTTTTGCCACTCGCTTATATCCTCATCAAGCAACGATTTTGCAACTCTGTCCAAATATGCCGCTCTATACCCTGCGCCGATACTTGCGTAGAAATCCTCGCCTGCGCTTGCAAGTTTTTCAACGCTCGGGAAAGCGTGATACTCGCCCATATCCTCGCCCAAAGTGCCGCAAATGCGCTCGATTATCCCTTTTATTCTTGGAATGTGATTGTTTTGCGAAATTATAAACGAAAAAATCGCTTCTATGGCGTCTTGGCGCAGAATATGTATTCCCTTGCCGTATTCGATTGCTTCAGACACGAATCCGCCGTCTTGAACTGTTTGTTGGATTGCGGCGTAATCGGTGTCGAAATCGAAATACTTTTCAAAAAAATCCTTATCGTCGCACACAACCGAATATTCGCAACCCTTGTCCTCTATGCGCGCCATATGATTTTTCGCACACACCTTGAAAGCGTTTCCGTCTTTTACGAAGCGGAAAACCTGCCCGCAATCGAGGGTTTGTTCTACGTCAAAAGTCGGCGTTTTGGGGATTGAAAACTCAATTTGCTCCATCGATAAAGTATATTTTTGCCGTCGCAAAATATTGCAAATAAGGCAGCTTCTCTTTTGTCTTGCGTATTTTTATTGTACGTGCTCGCGCGCGCACGCGCGTAAGAAAAACCGCCCGAAAAATCAGGCGGTTTCGTCATCGTTATTGTTCTTGTGCGTAAACGGAAACTTGTTTTCTGTCTTTTCCAACACGCTCAAATTTCACAACGCCGTCGATAAGCGCAAACAACGTATCGTCCTTGCCGATTGAAACGTTGTTGCCCGGATGATACTTCGTGCCTCTTTGGCGAACAAGGATGTTGCCAGCGAGAACGAATTGACCGTCGGCGCGTTTGGGGCCCAGACGCTTGGATTCGCTATCACGACCGTTGTGCGAAGAACCCGTTCCTTTTTTATGAGCGAACAATTGTATATTCATAAACATAATCATTCTACCTCCAATGTGATGAAGTCCGAAAAGTTTTCATAGAGGTCGGACGCCCCTAGATAAGCCGTTCTCAAAATCACGTCGGCATCGTGTGCCTGAGCGGAAGTCATTGACTTTGGCAACATTGCGTACAAATATCCGTCTTTTGCGTCGGTTTCGTATGCTATATTGACTCCGACTATGTGCATGATGCCCAGCACTGCCGTTTGTATCACCGAACTTAAAGCCGCACAAACTATGTCCGCGCCCTCTTCGGCGTACTCGCAATGCCCCGAGCACTCAACGCCCACAAACTTTCCGTCCTGTGTCGAGAACTTGACCTTGACCATCGCTTAACCCTCGATTGAAACGATCTTCAACTCGGTGTACGGTTGACGATGACCTTGACGCTTTCTGATGTTCTTTTTGGACTTGTAATGGAAAACGTAAACTTTGGGAAACTTGTCCTGTGCATTGACTTTTGCACTCACTTTGACAGCTTGTGCGTCTTGTCCTGCTTTAACGTTTCCGTTGTCGTCGACGAGCATGAGAGCCCTGAGTTCGATGACGTCGCCGATTTCAGCGTCGATTTTCTCGACCTTGACGAGCATGTCCTTCTCGACTTTGTATTGCTTGCCTCCGCATTCAACTACTGCGTACATTGTTTTTACCTCCTCTAACCAGTCTCGCCGACATAGGTGCAATCTTTGATTGACTTAAAAACCACTTTCGAGCGGCTCGACTTCTAATTTATCAAAATACAAGCGGAATGTCAAACGGTTTGACGATATTTGTTTTGCAAATATATTAATATCTATTATATAGTGAAAAACATAGACAATCCGCACTGTTTTCAAGCGGATTTACGGCACGGTTATATTGCCGTCAAAGAAATTTGCGATACCTTTCGTGAGCGTACTTTTCAAAACCGACCGACTCGAACATCTTTCGGCTCTGCAAATTGAAATCGTAAATTTCGCACTCGACGTGATCGAGCCCTATCTCTTTGGCTCTTTCAAGCATCGCCGCAACCGCACGCCTGCCAAAGTGACGATTTTGATATTGCTTGCAAATCGCCATGCCTATCTCGCCTTTGAAAAGGGATATATCCCCCACAAGACGCCACTTGCCGTTGTCTTTCACCTTGATATAGTAGCACTCGCCGCCCTTTGCAAGCGCATTGTACATTGCTTTGAGTCTTGCTAGGTCGTAGGGAAAATCGATGTTGTCCACTTGCTTGCATACGTCGAGATCCTGATACCATTCCAGCGTTTGCTTGTAGCGCGGATAATATTTGACAAGTTGCAAATCCTCTGCAACTACGATATTTTTGGGTTGAACGAAATTGTCTATCATGGGTATATAATACAATTTTTTTTCAAAACCGCAAAGCGAATTACGTCGAATATCGTATTTTGGATTTATCTTGGCTTTTCCATAAAATCGGCAAGCGTTTGATTTTTCAAATCGTCCTTTTGCCGTGCGTATTATTTTGACGCGTCGCACCATACTATTTATAAAGGGTAACGCTTTTGCGTGTCCGAAACAAAGAGGTAAAAATGAAAGACAGCAGCAAAATAACGATCAAAAATCTCAACGTAGTTTACGGCATCGCAATGATTGCGGTCGGCATACTTTTTTGTATTCTGCGCTCATCCTTCGTAAGCGCGATGCTGACGGTCGCGGGCGTGATGCTTGCAATCGTCGGAGCGATAAATCTCATCGGCAAAAAATGGGTTGAAGGCGGCATTGAAATCACGCTGGGAATCGTGGTAATAACGTGTGGTTGGACGGTTGTCGATATTGCGCTTTTGGTGCTCGGCATCGTGCTTTGCGCTTATGCCGTTTATATGCTTATATCGCAAATATCGACGTTTAAGCGTGCAAACGTAAAAGATAAAGTGTTCATTTTGCTAAATCCCATAATTTTGTTTATCATCGGCATTTTGTTTATAGTTGCCAAATGGTATATGGTTGACGCAGTGTTTATAACGCTTGGCACGATTGCCGTATTGCAAGGAATCGCGCTTATGTTCAAAGCGGATTCCGTCGAAAAATACGACGAAAAATCTGCATAAAAACAGCGACGAAACACATCGATTACGCATGTAATATTCTATAAAGTTTTTCACAAATATAAACCACCGAGCTTTGTCGGTGGTTTATATCGATTTTTACTTCAATCATCCGTTTGGTCGCTTGATTCCGATACCTGATCGGTCGGCGTTTCGTCCTCGGGGACGAGAATCTCTTTTATCAAAAATTCTCTTCCCGACAGCAAATCTTTGTCAAACGAATGGCATTTGGGACAGTATCCCTCGTTTGCAATTACGTTGAACACTTCTCCGCATTGGCGGCACTTTGCCACGCCCGGCACAACATCGAGCTTTAATTTCGTATTTTTAAAATACGGTTTTTTATCTATTGCGGCAGGCCAACACTCGTCTAGGTAGACAGGTATCACTCCGCAGAGTTCACCGACTTGCAAGACGATCGTATCGACCGACGGCAGTTTTTGCTCTTTCGCCACTTGTTCCACGACTTTGACGACCTCAAAAACTATTCCCAGTTCGTGCATATATCAATCCTTATCCTTTGAAAGCGGCTTGGCGATAATCTTACCTACGCGCTTAATTGCGTGTTTTGCCATTTCGAGAGGCAATTTTTCATACACTTTTGCAACGACGGTTTTATCGTTTCTGACAAGTTTTATCGCATCGAATTTACATTTTGTGGTGCATTGACCGCAACCGACGCACATATAAGTATCGACTTTTGCAGCGCCGCATCCGAGACAACGAGCGGTTTCCGCTTTCATTTGCTCCTCGGTGAATGTCGCTCTGTTATCCTTAAACGTGCCGTCGTTTTCCTTGATGTGCAACGGACGTTGACGTTTGACGTTATCGTATCCGCTCAAATCGAGATTGCTCTTGTCAAGTTCGACAAAGACTCTTCTGTCTCTGCCGTACTTTTGCGTTTGACCGGGCCATACCGCTCTATGCAATGAAATAGCACCTTCTTTTCCGCCGGCTATTGCGTTTATTGCAAATTTCGGACCGGTTACGCAATCTCCGCCCGCAACTATATTCTTGTCGCCCGTGACATAGAATTCATCGACTGCGACAGTGTTGTTTCTGTTGAGCTTGACGTTTGTGCCTTTGAGCAAGTTGCCCCATTCGATTCTTTGACCGATGGAAACGAGAACGTAATCGGCATCCACGATAATCGTATCGTTTTCGTCGTATTTGGGCGCAAATCTGCCTTCATCGTTGAAAACGGACAAACATTTCTTAAATTCTACGCCGACGACTTTGCCGTTTTGAACAACTATACGTTTAGGTCCGTATCCGTTGTTTATGACGATATTTTCGCTCTCCGCCTCCTCGATTTCTTCATCGAGTGCGGGCATTTCGGCTCTTTGTTCGAGAGAATACATGTTTACGGTTGCAGCGCCGTATCTGACCGCCGTTCTTGCCACGTCGATTGCAACGTTGCCGCCGCCGATGACAACGACGTTTCCGTGAAGCTTTTCCGCTTTTTCGAGTGCGACGCCTTTTAGGAAATCAACGCCCAAAATAACGCCGTTTGCATCTTCTCCGTCCACACCGAGTTTTCTTCCGGCACTTGCGCCGATTGCAAGATAGAACCCGTCAAAGCCCTCTTTCTTCAAATCGTCTATGGTTTTGTCTTTGCCGACTTCGACGCCGGTTTCAAACTTTACGCCCAGTTCGCGCAAAATATCGATTTCCGCTTCAACAACGTCTTTTTCGAGTCTGAATGCGGGAATTCCGAGTGTCATCATACCGCCGAGTTTGTCTTCCTTTTCAAAAACGGTCACGCTGTAACCGTCCACGGCAAGATAGTATGCGCAAGAAAGACCGGCGGGGCCCGAACCTATCACCGCGATATTCTTCATGGAATAATCGTGCTTTTTCTTGGGGATAAATCTGTCGCTGTTGTTTTTATCTTTATCCGCAATAAACTTTTTGATTTCGTCGATTGCGACGCCTTTGTCGATTTGACCGCGCGTGCAGGCATCTTCACACTTGTGCGGACAAATACGACCGCAGATCGCCGGGAACGGATTTTCTTTCTTGATCAATTCCAAGGCGTCTTTATATTTGCCCAAAGACGCAAGTCTGATGTAGCCTTGAACGGCGATATGGGCAGGACATGCCGTTTTGCACGGCGCAGTACCGCTCTCGAGAGTATCTTGTCTGTTTTCGCGATAATCGACGTTCCACTTGTCTTTGCCCCAAACGGTATTGCGAACGGTATCGTATTTCTTTGTTTCAATCGGAGTTTTTGCACATATCTTTTGACCGAGTCTGACGGCGTTGGTAGGACAGTTTTCGACGCATTGTCCGCATGCGACGCAGTTCTCCTGATTAATTTCGGCGTGGTAGTTGCTTCTTTCGGCATCCGGACAATTGAACATTGTAGAGATGCGGATTGCAAAGCACGAGCAAGCGCAGCAGTTGCATATTGCCGCCGATTCGCCCGGCCCTTCGAGGTTGGGCATTTGGTGCATCAAGCCGTTTTCTTCCGCTTTTTTGAAAATGGCTTCGGCTTCTTCTCTCGTGATTTGTCTTGCCTTGCCGGTTTTTATAAAGTATTCCGCGCCCGAACCCATTTGGACGCACATATCGTCCTCGAGGTGTCCGCACCCTTCGCCGATCATTCTTCTTGAGCGGCGACAGGAACAGGGCGACACGGAAAACGTGTCGTATTTATCGAGATAGTATGAGATTTTCTCGTAAGGCACGGCTTGGGTATCGCTTGCGATTGCCGATTCGATGGGGATAACTCTCATCATGCTTGCGCCGTACGGCAACATAGTTCCCATCGACTCCATAAGTCCGCGCGTGTACGCTTCGAATGCTTTTGCTATCTCCGGATGTTTTTGGACGTTTTCGGTGCATCCGACCATCATTTCCAACGTGCCGGGAGCAAAAATCTGCATAAAATAAAGCGTCTGACCGTTCTCGGTATAGATTTTTATAACGCCGAGATGTCCGAGTCTGTCAAGAATCTTCTTGGTGTCGTCAAGGGATTTTCCGCACTTATTTGCCACATACTCAAGCGTTCTGGGCTTTCTCAAGCCAAGGCTTGCAGCAACGTCCGCTTCTTCGTCGGTCAAGCAATTCAATGCGTAATACTCCGGGGAGTCTTCGGTGATTTTGGTCATCATGCCGGCAATACCGCCCATTACTTTTACAAGATGGAGGATGCTTTTTCTCATTGCCATAACGTAATACCTCGTTTTTGTTATTTATTTTTTTTGTTGTTACGATTTTGTTTGTTATTCCGAGAATAACGATTCTAATGAAATATAGCCTTATCGACGCCTTTTCACAACAGCATTTTGTACTTTTCGGGGATAGCGTTGTCGATTTGCAAAGCAAGCTCCTCTTTGGATATGCGTTTGTTTGCGAAAATCCAATCTTTCACCGCATATACACAGCCGTAAATAATGAGCTTTGCCGTGTAAATCTCGCTCTCGAAAAGCGGATGTCCGAGTTTTTCAATGCATGTCTGGTTCATTCTGTTGAAGGAGTACTCAAACACGTATTGGTCGTATGAATTGTCACCGAGATAACAAAATGCGTTTTTGATGCGCTCGGGATCTATTTCGATAAAAGACAGTATGCTCAAAAACAGCTCGTTCCAACTCTTGCAGTCATTGTTCCTGAATATCTCGTCCAAAGCACGCTTATAGTTGTAGTTCATAACGTCGTATTTATCCAAGAAATGGCGATAGAATGTGGATTTCGACACCCCTGCCGCCTCGATGATCATGTTGACAGTGATTTTGTTCAAACTATATTTTCTGCTCAGAACATTGAAACAATCCGTGATATGATTTTTGGTGATATCGTTTGACATGACTTTCCCTTATCCGTACATTGTGTTTCATTCAATTATTATCATACTATCATATTAAAGTTTAATAAATCAATATATATGGGACTTTTTTGCGATTTAGTCCCGTTTTAATACTATTTTAATCATTCGTTTTGTGGCTGTTATTTACAAATATCGGTGTCATGGGTATAGTTTAATTATAAAAATATATCGATTGAAAAATCGAAAGAAACACAGGAGTAACATTATGGACAGCGAAAAGAAAGCAACAAGAGCCGAAAGACTCAAAAAAATGTTCGCACCAGGCCCGGAAGCCATGGAATACAAGGTCACACCGGGTTTAGACACCGTTCTCAAATGGTTTATGTTTACGGTGACGATTCTCGGCGTATCGGTATTGACATCGAAATTCCAGGCTTACGGAAACATCTTTTTCAACATCGTACTCGGCATAATCGTTTTGATTGCAATGAAACCGGTTTTCTTCGAAACGTTGAAACTCTCAACGTTGCTTGTGGGAAGATTTATCGTGTTGTTTGCATGTTTCGGTCTTCTCCCGGGTCCGATTTTCGTAATCATTGTCTTGGGGCTTTACATCATCAATATTTTGGAAGCAACAATGACGGACTTCTTTAAGAACAAACAATATTTTAACGGCGTTTCCGGTTTGTTTGTCGCAATCGGAGCATCTGCATTCTTCCTCGGCTCAACCTGGGGCACAACAACCACTGCATATTCCCCGATTTACTTCATCGACGGTTTTTCAAAGCTCGGCTCCGAGGTCGCGTTCACATCCGAATATTTCACAAATCAAGCAACCATATTCAATAGCGCAGTCACAGGTACAACCACGGTCGGAATCGCAATCACAGTTGCAATGATGATTGCATACACCATTTGGAACTGGCTTTTTGTCACAGGCGAATTTTCCTCCTCCGTTGCGCTTATGCACATTGGTTTCCTGCTTGCCCCGATTTTGGGCGTCTTTGTCGGACCTCTCGTCGGTATGGGCAGATTCGGAATGCTTCCCGACCCAGGTCTGTGGCTCTTGTTCAGAGCAAGCACGCTTACATTCGGCGGTATTTTGCAAATAGGCGGCAAAAACTGGTTTGAGCAAAACTTCTACTTCGAGAAATTTGACAAAGCAGTCAACTATATCAAGAACAGCAAGCCCATTCAAATCACTTGCATGATCATTTGCTGCTCGCTTATGGTGTTTGCCGTCGTCGCAGGATTTGTTCCCGCCAAATAATGAATACCGACGTGCTTTTTGATGTCAAATCAACCGATGCAAAATAATACTGTGGTCGATTTCCTTTTGGACGACCATTCTCTCGGGAGAATTTAAAATCAAAAAAACTCAATCCGATTAAAGCATTATTTTGCTCGCAACAAGCCAATAATACGAACTCTAATTTAGGGTTCGTATTATTTTTTGCTCGAGAATTCTTTTGTACCAAGTTAAAAATTTAGAGTAACGAAATCGGGCAATACCAAGCGTTTCTGCTGTACGGAACAAGTTCGTCGCTCATACATAACAGTAGCACCTATCGTTTTACAGTTACTTTGCAATTATAAAAAGCATAAAAAACAAGTCGAACAGGGTTCAACTTGTCTTCTTTGTGGTGGAGATGCGGGATTTGCCTTACAGCGATTGCTACCGAAGGTCAATCGCGTGCAGCCGAAGGGGTTCACACGGCAATGCCGTGTTGCGATTTTACAAAATCGCAATAAATCCCCGCTTCGACGACATAAAAAAACAAGTCGAACAGGGTTCAACTTGTCTTTTTTGTGGTGGAAGTGCGGGATTTGCCTTACAGCGATTGCTACCGAAGGTCAATCGCGTGCAGCCGAAGGGGTTCACACGGCAATGCCGTGTTGCGATTTTACAAAATCGCAATAAATCCCCGCTTCGACGACATAAAAAAACAAGTCGAACAGGGTTCAACTTGTCTTTTTTGTGGTGGAGATGCGGGGATTTGAACCCCGGTCCACCCGACCGTCCTCGGCACTTTCTACACGTTTAGTTGGTGATTAAAATTTTTCTTGCTTCGGTTCACCTACAAACCTTGCTTCGATGATCTCGTGATAACAACAATCCTACCGAGAAATCGGATTGCGTTGTCTGTTTTTCTGACGCCGATTGCTGAGGGAACAGAAAACCTCAGGTCGACGTGCTGACTAAATTACGCAGCAAGAGCGAACTCCATAGAGGAGCTCTTTTGATTGTTTTTTGCGTTTAATTTTAACGTTCCGTTTTAACGTAGCCGAGCCTACGACGTGCTTATCCCGTATCAGACCGAATGTCGAATCCAGAACACCCCCGAAAGCGGACAATCAAAACCGCCTTGGTGCAATGATTATATCACATTATATTCAAAAATCAACTCGATTTCGATAATTTAGATAAAAAACAGCCGTTTATTGCGACTGTTTTTTGAAAATTCGGTGCATTAGATGCGGCAAAATTACTTGTTCATCACTTCAAGGCATTGTGCGAAGAACTTCGTTGCGGTTTCCATTGCGTCAATGCTCACGCGCTCGTTGATCGCGTGGATGCGTTTTTGATCGTCGAGCGTCATAAGGAAGGGCGTAAAGCGGTAGATGTTGTCGCACACGTCGCCGTAATAGCGGCTGTCGCTGTTTGCGATAAACATATACGGAGCGGTGACCATCGTCGGGAATATTTGCTTGATTGCGACGTTGAGATCATGCCACGGTTTGACGTCGATGGGCGAAACGGCGGTCGCTTCCGTGCCCTTGCCGTGCCTTTCCACCTTGACGTTTTTGCCGAGAAGTTTTTGAGTGTATTCAAGCACTTCGTCGCTGCTCACGCCCGTGATGATACGCGTGTTTATATTTGCCGTAACCTTGGGCGGAATTACGTTTTCCGCGTCGCTTCCGTGCAACATTGTTTGCGCAAACGTCGTTGAAATGAGCGAGTTGGTAAGAGGAATTTTTTTGAACACGAATTTGAGCAGCGGGCTCAAAATATCTCGGTTGACGAGTATGAATCTAAACGGGAATTTAACGTGCGGAGCGATGAGCTTGAACGTTTGCTTTGTCGCAGGCGTCCACTTGCTAGGCATGGGATGCTTGTCGAGTTTTACGAGTGCTTTGCCCATGATAGCCGCCGCAGACGGTTTTGAGGGATTGGATGCGTGACCGCCCGCTTTCTCGACGGTGAGCGTCATGTTCATATTGCCCTTTTCACACGTTGCGATAAGGCCGAAAAGTTTGTCCTCACCTATCATTTTGCCGTCGATAATCGTGCCGCCCTCGTCAACTATGTATTCGAGGCGGATATTCTGCCGTTTAAACCAATCGCAGATATGCGCCGCGCCCTCTTCCGTCCAAGCCTCTTCGTCGTGGCCGAAGCAGAAATACACGTCACGCTGAGGTTGCCACCCTTCCGAGAGCAATTTTTCCGTTGCTTCGAGAAGGGAAATCATCGTACCTTTCATATCCTGCGTTCCGCGTCCCCAAATGAATCCGTCGTCTATCGTGCCGCCGAACGGTTCGTAATCCCAGCCCTCTTTGGGAGCTGGTACGACGTCTTGGTGTGCCAAAAACGCGCCTGGAAGCAAAGACGAATCTTTGCCTTTGAAACGATAAACAAGGCTGTAATTATTTATAACGGTTTTTTGAGCCGTCTTGTGAACGAGCGGATAAGTTTTCTCAAGCCAAGCGTGATAATCGTAAAAAGGCTGATCTACGCCCTCAAATTCGCCGACCATAGACACAGTCGGGATTTGGACTGCCTCCGAAAGATGGCGCGCTATGAGATCTTTGTCGAACTCTCTTGCTTTGTACTCCCCTGCGTCGATTTCTTTCGGCCTGCAAAGAAGAGTGCGAATAATCATTGTTGTAAGCAACATAACTTTTCTCCTGCGTATGAGATATTGATATTATAATATCCATTCTGCGCTTTGACAAGGTGCAAACGATTTTTTTGTACAATCGTATTCGATTTTTGTCCGCAAAACTTGAGCGAAAATGCACAAAGTTGACATTTATGTTCTATATGATAAAATATAAAGGATAAATCGGAGGTTTATTATGAAAAAGAAAGCATTGCTGCTTGTCGGGATTCTTATAATCGCCTTGACGTTCTCAACCGTTTTGGTCGCCTGTAACCCCGACAAGATGGAAAATATAGTCGGCACGTACAAACTTGTCGTCGACACTCGCACCCAGTACGAACAGGAAACCGTTGACAACATTGCAACGTACGGACGAGAAGCGTATATCGTCCTCACCGGCGAAGATTACGGTTACTACATATACAAGGACAACGACACTCCGCTCTCCGCGCGAAAAGTCAAACTCGAATACACTCTGAACGACGAAAACCAAGTTACGTTGATAAGCTATATCCTCGGCGAAGGCGTAAACGGCAAGACTTTCAACGTCGATTCGAGAGATAGAATCGCACTGATTTCGCGCTGGCCGTCCGCAAGCAAAATCATTGACGCGTACGACGTCCGGTTCAACAAGGTAAGCGACAAAACCGACCTTTCGACAGTGAAGGAAGCCTACGGCGAATTGCCCGTGTTCGACTATGATTTGTATCAATACAACTCGACGTATTATGCGGAAATCACAAACAACTTGCAAAAGAATTTTAGCAAATACATTTACAAATACTACGCTGTCGATTCCGCAAAATACACCGCAACACTCTATTATGCGTTGAAAGAGGACAAAATACCCGTCGTCGAAAAGAACATTGCAGTGTCCTTCACTCGCGACCAAGAAACGAATAAACCCGTCAAAATGACCATCGGCGACGTCGAATACGACCTTACGAGCGGACTTCCCACCCGCCCCGTTCAAGTGACCGTAAGCGGCGAGGTCGTTGACGTCGAAGAACAATTGTGCTGGTTCAACTATTCCGAAGTCGCCCCCGAAGACTACGACGCATACTTCCTCGGCTTGATTGAAGAATACGAACAATCCCTCAAAGACGCCGAATAAATCAATCATTCAAATAACAAAAAAACGATTGTCTATCACGCAATCGTTTTTTTGTTGTACTAAAAGAAAATCTAATCATATTGTACACTCATATGTTAAATCCGCCTTATAAAGCGAGGCAAGATATGCTCTGAAAATCAAGCAATGACTATGCTGCCGCCGTCGGCGGAGGTGAATTTGAAAGTGGTTTTGCCGAGGGCTTGCAGCGAATAGGCAAAGCCTGCGTTGTCGGAGTTGCCGATCAAAGCGTTGACTGCCGTCGTGCCGATTTGCAAATTCATATTTTCCGCGCTGCCGATTTTGAGCACGGCGTCGAGCGTGTGGAACAAATCGTCCGTATCATCCGCCGAAAGAATGTTGAGTTTGAGTTCCTTATGCGCGACGGAGTAGCCCATTTTATCGTCGGTCTTTTCCACTCTCACGGTTGAAGACACGTAGAGTTCGTCCGGCACGTACTTTTTGAAAAGCGAGAACGGAAAGTCGTTCATTTCGTCCTTAAACGGTTTAAGATTGACTTTTGCCACCACGTTGAAGTCCGCGCTGCCGTTCTCGGAAACGTTTGCAAAATCCATTTGTACGAGCCTTACGGACAATTCTTTTTCACCGATTTTGACCACACCGCCCGTTTGACCGAAGAAAATGGTTTGAGCTAGTGCGCCTGCCTGCTTGGATGAAAACACGATATCGTCCGCAAACGGCATCGGGGACGTTATTGCGGAAAAGTCCACCTTGTAGCCCTCGTACCCTTCCCCCTCGTTATACGAGATGAGTCCGTTTAGGTTTTTGTCCATAGCCGTCTTGACGTCCGCCATATCGCTTGCGGAAAACGCATTGGGGCAAAGAGTTTTTTCGTCGGGTGTTTGCGACAGCGTTTTGAGTTGACCTGCGGTTCTGAACAGATCGATTCCGTAGGTCGAACGAACGTAAATATATCCGCCGATGATCGTTACACCCACAAGTGCGACGATGACGACGAGGGTGATAATAAGTCCTTTTATTGCTTTCATAAATACTCCTATGAGTAGACAGTTCGGCAAAAGCCGATATACCTGTCGAAGCCGTCCGCATTGACTACGAACGGCTCGTTGTTATTATATCATCTTATTTCTTTTTGGTAAATAGTGCTTTGATTTTTGCTCCGAGATTTTTGAAGAAGTTGCCGATTGCGGTAAAGCCTTTCTTCAATGCAACGCCAAGGTCTGCAAACGTCTTTTTCTTGACAGCAAACCAGAAGATTGCAAATCCGCCGATTCCCGCAAGCAGCAGCGTGCCGATTACGATACCTGCAATCTGTCCGCCCGAAAGTCCGTCGTTTGCCACAGGAGCATCCTCGTATACGGCCGTAAGAGTTGTTTCTTTCGATACGTTAAAGGTATAATCCTTTTTGGTGCTTACGATTTTTCCGGTTTCGTCTTTCCATCCTTTGAAAACTTTGCCTTCTGCCGGCTCGTTTGCGGTAACGGTTATGCTTTCACCTTTTTTAACAACTCCTGCGCCCGTTCCGCCGTTGACTTTGATTTCAACGGACGGTTTGGAGTCGACAGCTCTGAAATGCGCTTGAATCTTAATGTTGCTTGCAGGCATCACAAAGGTTGTTTGTTTGCTTGTCGCACTTGCAAACTCGATGGTTACGCCAGCCGTTTCGCAAGTCCATTTGTCAAAGACTTTTCCTGTCGGTGCAGGATTTGCGGTTATAGTAATAGTTTCACCGGCTTTTGCAGGGGATTTGTCTTTCGTGCCGTCCACAATAACTATTTCATACTTTGCAATAGACAAATAGGTTGCCTTACAATGAAAAAACGCCCTCGATTTCGGGGCGTTTTTATTGGTTTTTCGTCGTCTTATTTAAGCAGATTTTCGGCATCGTCGAAGTTTGTTTGCACCGTCTTGAACACATCAGAAAGACGCTTGCCGTCCACAAAGCAATGGTTGACCGTTATGTTCAAAAGCATGACGCATTTGCCGTTTTCCTCGCGATATTTGTCCCAACATACTCTTGCGCACGAAGAGGATTCGTAGTTGTTGTCGGGAAGTGGATGCGAAAAAGATTCCACGCTTATCCACGGCAAACAAGTGATATAATAATCGTCGAAACCGCTTGCGTCGTTGTATTGATCGTCAAAAGACGTTTGCGATTTTTTCTCCTCGATTATTCTTCGCGTTTCGTTGTAAAAGCCCTGATAATCGTCTATCATTTTGAAGCCGGCATTTGCAAATCTGCCCGAATCCGTCATCACGGTGAAAGTGGGATTTATCACATCGTACAAACGGATTTCGCCTCCAACCTCGCGCATACGCATTTCGGGCACGGAGTTGAGTGCCTTTGTGACGAGATAGAGCGTATTGGCAAAAAAACTCGTCCCGCGTTCCTTTGAAATTCTTACGACTTCGCTTACGTCAACTTTGACGTTCATGCCGTAACACGGATTTGCAAAGGTGCGGAACCATGCATACTGCGACGGATTTTCAAGCTCTTCCACTCTATATGTTTTGTACATATGCCTTTATTTTGTCCTTTTCGTTTATTCCTGCTCGTCGAATCTCAAATACGCTTCTTTGAGAATTTTGGCACAGTTTTCCACTCCTATCGCCGACGTATTGAGTGTGATATGATAGTTTTTGGCATCTCCCCACTCGCTGTCGGTGTAATAGCGATAGTGTCTTGCTCTCATGCGGTCGTTTTCTTTGATCATGCGTTCGGCTTTCTTTTGGTCGTCGGTGCGCTTGAACACTTTTATGACGCGCTCCACTCTCGACGGCATATCCGCATGGATAAACACGTTGAGGCATTTGCACTTGTCTTTGAGCACGTAATCGGCGCAACGACCTACGATGACGCACGCGCCTTGTTTTGCGATTTTCTCTATTGCATCCGCTTCGCATGCGTAAATCTTCGATTCGACGTTTTCGAAGTTGGAGACGAGATTTCCGCCCCACATGCCTGCCGTAAACGCAACGGATGACAAACCTTTCATCTTCTGTTCGTTTTCTTTGATAAACTCTTGCGCAAAGCCCGAATCCTCGGACGCCATCGCAATGATTTCCTTGTCGTAAAATGGAATACCCAGCTCGTCCGCAAGCAATTTGCCCACAAACCTTCCGCCGCTGCCGTACTCTCTTGATATTGTGATAATCGTGTTCATATGCCCTCCTTCCGAGCGAAAACGCCACGTTTTTCTTTATTTTATTATCCGCCATTTCGGTATATTCGTCAATACGCTTTTTCAAAAAAACCGACCTTACGCCCGATTTTTCTCTCGTTCGACTTCGTCGTTTTGCATCGGAATCGCATCTTGCTCGTCGTCTATGGCGTTCACCTTTTTCTTTATCGCAATCCTCAAAAACACAAACGCAACGACGTCGGTGAGCAATTCGGCTATCAGGAACGTCCACCATACGTTTTGAGTAACGCCGTCAAACAGCGTAAAGACGTATGCCGTCGGGAATACAAATACCGCAAGACGCAACACTGAAAGAATAAGCGGTTTTATCGCATATCCGAACGCCTGCAAAACTCCTTGCACCGCCACCGTAAAGCCCATAAATACGAAACTTGCCGCGCCTATCCTCGTTGCTGTTTCGCACACGGATATAAGTTCGCTCGATGCGTCCTGCGAAATCGCAAACAGTCTTGAAAGCGGATTGGCTATACACTCGAACAGCACCGCAATCGCAAGCGTGACGATAAGCGTGTCCGCAATGCCGTGCTTTATAACTTCTTGCACTCTCTTCTTGTCCTGCATTCCGTAATTGAAAGACAGAACGCTTATAATCGTATTCGACAATCCGAATGCGGAAAACAAAGCGATTTGTTGGATTTTGTAGTAGATTCCGAACGAGCCGACAAGTATGGTTACGTTTGCTTTCGCAGCGCCCAGAATGGCGTTCATGCCCGCCATCATCACCGACAACATAGCTTGCATAATCGCCGCCGATATGCCGATCTGATAGATGTTTTTTATGATTATCCACGACGGCTTCATATACTTGGGGTGTCCGCTGATTTCCTTGTTTGTGAAATAATGAAATCCCATTGCTATAAACAACGACACGAACTGACCGATTATCGTAGCCCACGCCGCACCTGCAACTCCCATTCCGAGCGGAAAAATAAAAACGTAATCCAACACGATGTTGGTCACCGCACCCGCAACCTGCGCTATCGTAGAAAACATGGTTTTTCCCGTCGCTTGCAAAAACCTCTCGTACACGGTGTACCCGATCGAACCGAGCGATAAACAGCAGCATATTTTGAGATATACAGAACCCATTTCGATTACGGTTCCGTCCTTTGAGAAGAGGGATATAAACCACCTTGACAAAAACAAGCCGAAAATCAAAAACACCGCATATATCACGAGTGCGAGGAAAATTCCGTTGCCAGCCGTTTTGTTCACTCTCGCTGAATCCTTTTCTCCGAGACTCTTCGAAAGACAGGCGTTTATTCCTATACCCGTGCCGACGCCTATTGCAATCATCATAATCTGAACGGGAAACGCAAGCGTGAGTGCCTGATTGGCAATCGCACCGACTTTGGAAATGTTTGCCACAAACACACTGTCCACCACGTTGTACAACGCTTGAAGCACCATGGATACAATCATGGGAAGTCCCATCGCCCATATCAGTTTTTTGACCGGCATAACCGCCATTTTATTTTGTTTTTCTCCTTCCATTTCTCTCCTTTTTGCCGAGCAACAAAAAAAATCGCGTCGCACGGCAAATCACTACAATCCGGATTTACGCACAATGCAACACGATCTTCGTTTGATATTCAATTGTTTTTGCATATAGTAGCACAAATTTTTCTTTTACGTAAGCGATTTTCGCCATTTCTAACAATAAAATTCGGGTTTTGCCCTATCCCGTCTTTATTGACTTTTACGCTGCAAAAAACTATAATTGACGCATCAACACTGCGAGGTACTTTATGCCATACACGGTATATCTCAAAAAAGGCGAGGAAAAACGCGTGCTTCAAGGGCACAGTTGGGTGTACGCAAACGAAGTCGCGCGCATAGACGGCAAGGACAAAAACGGCTCTTTGGCAACCGTTTGCGCATACGACGGAAAATTTATCGGCAAAGGCTATATTAACCACCTTTCAAAAATTCTAGTCCGCATATTCATTCGCGACGAAAATCAAATCGACGACGAAAACCTTTATATCGAGCGCATAACTCAAGCAAAAGCTTCTCGCACAGCTTTGGGCTATGACAACTGTTATCGCGCGATCTTTGCCGAAGCGGACAACCTGCCTGCGCTGATAGTTGACAAATACGACGATTATCTCGTGTGCCAGTTTTTGTCGCTTGGTATCGACAAGCAAAAAGTCACAATCGTTGACAGCCTTGTCAAAGTATTTGCCCCCAAAGGTATATACGAACGCAGCGACGTTGCCGTCCGTCAAAAAGAAGGACTTGAAGAGCGCACGGGCGTTTTGTACGGCGAAGTTCCCGACAAAATCGTCATCACGGAAAACGGACTGAAAATGTCCGTCGACGTGAAAAACGGACAAAAAACGGGATATTTTCTCGACCAAAAAGAAAACAGATTTGCCGCGCGCAGATACGCAAAAGGCAGAGTTTTGGACTGTTTTTGCAACAGCGGCGGTTTTTCAGTCAACTGCGCACTGTCGGCAGACGAAGTCGTTGCTTGCGACATCTCGAAAACCGCTCTTTCAAACGTCGAAGAAAACGCGCGCCTCAACGGCATAACCAATATCGCGACAAAGTGCGGCGACGTCTTCGAAGTTTTGCGCGCATACAAAAACGAGGGCGAAAAATTCGATCTCGTCATTCTCGATCCTCCCGCATTTTGCAAGAGCGCAAGCGAAGTCAAGGACGCATACCGAGGCTATAAAGACATCAACGTTCTGGGAATGAAACTCGTCAAAAGCGGCGGATACCTCATATCCTCGTCGTGCTCGCATTATATGACCTTCCCTCTATTTGAAAAAATGCTTGTGGAAAGCGCGAAAGAAAGCGGCAAAATCGTCAGAACGGTGGAAATCAAATCGCAAGCACCCGACCACCCTTCGCTGCTCTGCGCCGAAGAAACGCAATACTTGAAATTTTTCGTTTTGCAAGTTATGTAAAACGCTTGCGATTTTTAACTTGTATGATTTTCAACTTGTATAAAAACAAACGCGCACCGAAACGGCGCGTTTGCTTTTTATAATCTTCCGCAACTGCACACTTGTGTGTAATTTCATTTGTGCTATGCGCAAATTTCACTGTCCGCAAGGACATTTTCACGCACGCTTGCGTGCATATCACTGTGCAAAATGCACAATTATGCGACGGCGTCATCGCTTTTTGTCGTTGCGTCGCTGACGACGTGTACGTCGAGTTGGTTGAAAGGTATCGTGATACCGTTTTCGTCAAACGCTTTCTTCACGTTTTCAATCATATCGAAATTGACCGTCCAATAGTCGGCGTTTTTGCACCATACTTTTGCGGAAATATCAATGCTGCTCGAACTTTGTGCCGATACGCGAACGGACGGTTCGGGATCTTTGAGAACAAGCTCGTTGGCATCGCAGACTTTTCTGATTATGGTTTTTGCTTTTTCAAAGTCATCCGAATAGGATATTGAAAATTTGAGGTCCACTCTGCGCAAATCTTTTTCGGAGAAGTTTACGACTTCACTGGTGGAAAGTTTACCGTTTGGCAGATACACGACCTTGTTGTCCGTTGTGCGAAGCCTGGTGTGGCAAATGCGAATATCCTCGACTGTCCCCTCATATCCGCATGCCTGAATGTAGTCGTCGTCCTTGAAAGGTCTTGTGATGAGGATAAGCACGCCACCCGCAAAGTTTGAGAGTGTACCGTTGATTGCAAGACCGACGCCGACGCCCAACGAAGCGATAAGCGCCGTAATTGCGCTCGTGTCGATACCCACATAACTTATAAGTCCCAACACAACAAGCACTTTAAGTCCCACTTTTACCACGTAACTGACGGTTTTGTAGATTGTTTTGTCAATCTTCTTGTTTTCCGCGACTTTCTTGTCCGCACGCTTTGCAATCTTTTTGCTCAGCCAATTGATAAGAGCAAACGACACTATCATAATCACAATCGCAATAAGCAATTTGATGCCGGTGTTCGTAAGCCAATTTTGCACTGTTTGCCACACTTGCTGCCAATCCATAATGTAAATCTCCTGTATTTTGAAGTTTTCTTTGTATAAACGCAAATAGATTGCGCATCGACAAGTGATTATACCCTCAACCGCCGCTTTTAGCAACACAAAGTTTCAACTTGGCAAAAACAACTCATGAATACATCCGCTTGTTGTCAAAACGCTTGTTTTTCAACACCGATTAAATTATTAAAAAATCCGTACCAACCGGCACGGAATAAGTTAAGAGTGCTTTCTATTGTTCGGGAATCATAACTTCGTCATATCGAGGGCTATACAAAATTTTTATATTTCGATCGACATATTTCTTATAAACCGCATTATATCCGTCGATCTGATATAGAAACGTATTTTGTTTTTTTGAACCGCTTCTTCGCACAAATTGTTGATTGTCATAAAAAAACGATACCGAAATCTTTGCACCAAATGAATTTCTTCTCATGTTATCATTTTGATTGACGGCAGACCAGCGCATATTCATTATACTGGGATCGTCAAACGATCTATAACAATATGCGTCAAGTAGTACGGCATCGGCAAGCCATAACCTGATTTTTTTCTTGTGATTCACTACTGTATAAATTGGATACATATATAAAAACAAAACAGCAAGTATTATTAATGCATAAATTACAATTTCCGCAATTCTCTCTGAATTAATAATTATCATAACCCCACTTGCTAGTATACCCAAAAAGCAAATACAAAGCAAAATTAACAAAACGATAAACTTTGGTTTCGAAATATTCTTTCCTCCCGATAATGTGGCTCTTATATCATTTTCGGTTATACTGTTTTTCTCCATTGTTTTGTTGTGTTTGAGATTCTGATTGTTTCGATACATATGCTATTGTATTGTCAATATGTTAAAATGTTCTTTAATAATTTAATTATACAATAACATCTTCTATAATGTCAATAGCAACCGAAAACCGACAAAACGCATAGTCCGATTGCATTTTGTAGAAACCGTTGTACTCGCCGGGAGCGGAATTGGCGTAGACCATAGAGAACAAGATTCTCGAAAAATCGAACATTGCGATGCCCGTGGACAACTCGCCCATGTCTATAAGGCAACACTCGCCGTCTTGCACCATGATATTGTTGATATTGAGGTCGCCGTGCACGCAGCCGTCGCTGTCGGGAACGAGGTCGAGAAAGCGATGCAGATACCGTCTTTCCTCTTCGCTGACCCCCCGTGATGTTTGCTTGCGCTGCTGCTTTTTGCGAAACGAAACGTTGTTTCGTGTCGCTGCGCCTTGCGGCTTTTTTACAGCCTGCGCAAGCCGTTTTTATCTGCTTGTATGAAAACAGCCGTCGTAATGACGGCTGCTTCGTTGTTTCGTGTAATTAAATTACTTTCTCGGATTCTTGATGTTTGCTTGTGCTGCTGCTTTTTGCGAAACGAAACGTTGTTTCGTGTCGCTGCGCCTTGCGGCTTTTTTACAGCCTGCGCAAGCCGTTTTTATCTGCTTGTATGAAAACAGCCGTCGTAATGACGGCTGCTTCGTTGTTTCGTGTAATTAAATTACTTTCTCGGATTCTTGATGTTTGCTTGTGTTAATACAGTACAAACAGAGAGCAAAGCATCGCTAACCTTGCTGCCGTTGTTTATTGCGTACCTATACGCAGTACTATCCATTACAGCCATTTGACTATATATTATATCTGCTATATAGCAGAGATTTTTCACACTTATTATACACCACAAATGTGCTCTTGCAAAGCATTTTTTGCTCAATTTCATCGGCGTAAGGAATATTGCCGTATCGCTTCTGCAGAGCAATTTCGCATTTAGCCCGCACTTGTTGATTTCGCTTGCAATGTTTATCGTCGTGTTTTCAAGGTCAAGTTCGTTTTTGCCGTAAACGACTATGTAGTAATCCGAAAGATATTGCTTGCGAATACTGTTCATTTTGTCGATACGGTCTACCATTTCTCTTAAAATAGCCGTCTTGATTGCCTTGACTTCTTCTTCGTCAACGCTTTCTTTCATCTCTGCAAGTCTGTCAAACAAGTCCTGTGACAGTTGTTCATTTTTACGGGACGGTCTATTTTCACGATGTCTGCGCATTGAGTTCCGTTAAGCATTTTATATAAAAGTCACATGCATTTATAAGTAACATCCAGGCTCATCTCTCTTTATAAACAGTCTATTACTTAATCTTGATCAGGGTCTCTCCATTCCCCAGGTCTAGTTACAAAATGGGCATATTTCCTCTGTAATGCATTGATATAAGGCGGCAATAATCTTCCAATTCTTTTAAAATTCATTTTATTTTTTTTCTCACCCACAGACAACTTATTAATATCAGAAGGCTTTCTAAAAATCTTTACTTTTCTTAAATCAAAACAAATAGCATCTTTATTATGCAATTTCGGCACCTTATAAAATCGAGTTGGATTATCTTTATCAATATTGGAATTTCCTCTAATAAAATAATACTCATCACGCCGCATATCGCACGGTGCCGTAATGTTTATATAATAATCATTATTGTCATCTTCCGCAACATAAAGATCCCCTGAGTGTGGTCCAACATTAACAGTTGAGCTATATTCAAAAAATTTAATTTTGCTATATATCTTTAACACTTCTTCTTTTCCCAAATCGATATCTCTATCAAAGCCATCGTTATCAAATTGAATAGGTTCAATTGTACTCACATATGATGTCATTAAAAATTCCTGAAAATCGCTATTTATATCAGCTGAATTATCTTTTTTTAATGTTTTGTATACATGACATGGCCAATATGGATTACACTCAAACATTTCATTAAAAAACTTGTGTTTAGCTTTTTCTATAGACTCTTCCATTATTTTAAAAGTATATACAGCCATAGAATTATTGAGCCAATCGTTTAATGACAAAATGACATGCTCGTCTTTAAGTGTACTTTTGTTACAAATATATATTTTACTTTTCTCAATTGCATTTTTTAATTGTTCGTCTTTAATTACATGCTTTTTAATCTCTTCTGTATCTTCTCTCGAAAAGATAAACACCGGAATAAAATAATTATTAACAACATCTTTAATAAAGCTAATTATCTCTTCCTTTTGAGACTCAATTAACGTCGCACCTAATGAAACGCCTGCAGGAAGTTCACTTCCTTTTTCTTTTTTTGTTAAATCCCAATCTAATATAACGAAAGAAACATTTGAAAGGGAGTCTATATTACTAATTAATCCTGTTCTTTTAACAAAAAACGTACCATGTTCTTCTAATTTAGCTACAATTCTTGATATTGTTGATTCTTCATAAATTATTTCATCATCTATAACTAATGCTGTAGAAGACAGAAAATTTTTCAATTTATCATTAGTAGGCATTTGACTATTCCTCCTCCCCATCTGTTATAAAAGATATCTTAAAATTTGCTCCTGGCAGTTTCTTCTCCCACGATTCTGTAATCAATTCGATACTGTATTTATAACGATTTAATAAAATTCTAGCAATGTACAGTCCTAAGCCTCTACCTTCTTCACCTTTTCCAGTATAAAACGCATCAAAAATAAACGGTGCATCATCCATTGCTACACCAAGCCCATTATCACTAAAAATAATGGTTTGATTATCTCCATTCAAATATATTTTTACCTCTCTCTTATCGTCTTTTAACGATAGCCAATATAATGCATTATCAAACAAATTGATAAAAACCTGAAACAGCACTGCATCAATTGTTTTAGCTATAACGGGAGACTTGCTCTCTTTTATTACTTCAATAGATATATTATTTTCCTTATAAGATTTTGAATAGATTGATTGGATTTTAGATAAAACCTCTTCAACTCTAATATTTTTTGCACGTTGTTTAGATGAAACAAAGATCTGCTGTAAGTCTTTCATTTTCATATAAACCAACGCAACCATTCCCTCTGCGTTCTGAGCTAAACTATTAATTCTTTCAGGATCACATATTAATGCTAGATTTGATTCAACATACATATCATGAATACATTCTTTTAGTCTCTCTATCGTCAACATAATGTCATGCGATGCTGTTTCAACAGAAAGGCCAACACCCGCAAGACGTTCTGCTATACCTAGTCTTGATTCAAAAACGCGTTCTTGATCTTTAAAATCTTTTTCTATTTCCTCTACGATTCTAACTATTTGTTTGTTTTCACCTGCGAATTCTGTCAATTTAGAAAAATTAGCCGCTCGCTTTTCTTTTTTTTGAGTCCCTAAGATCTGCGTTTTGTTTTCCTTTTGCCTAAATTTATAATTTTGGTACAATTTAATTCTTACATATGATAGCAATCCTTTAACGATTCTGCTAAACTGTGTAAACGACTCATTGTCCTCGATTATTCCTTCTCGACTGGTTTTGTCACGCAAATTAGCATTATCAGTCTTGGTAATCGATATTTGACCAATCAATTGATCGTTACTAAACATATTGCCTGCTTTATCAGCCGCTCGCGCGCGGTCTATTTGCAACCAGTCATCGTCAGGTGCTCCATATGGCTGAACACGAATCCCATCTCGATACAGAAAAATTCTATGATCTCGAATAAGATTTTTTTGTTCCATAGTTAAACCATATGGTTCATTTTGATTTGATTCAAAATCAAATACATAGAACTCATACTTAAAACTACCGCAAATGGTTGTTCTTCCGTTTTCATAATAGCCTTTTAAATAATCTTGATAAAACCGAATGCCATGAAAATCCAAAGAATTCCTTTCTTGGCTCTCAACAAACGAAAGGGACACGTTTTGAGGACGTCCATTTGCTTCAACGTAATTGAACATCAATCGTTTGCTTTTTTCATCATATTTACCAACGATCTTATACAATGATTTAGAATATATTAAATCCTCAATTTCTCTAAGTTGCTTCTCTTTATACTTTTCTTCTTCGTTATTAACATAAACTCCAACATAAAAGTCTTGGTTATTAACAACCTGTTCTTTGTCAACTTCAAAAGGACAAAATCTCAGCATGTCTTTTTCAAAAACTTTGATTTTACTATAATCCCATTCACCTTTCAAAGATTCTACTAAAATAGCAGTTCCGTATCCTTGCTTCTTTAATTCTATATCGTAAGGCACATCGAAAACTGTAACCGCTTCGTAATCAACAACTAACTCATCTAAAAATATTTCTTCCTCCGTACGGTTCATCAATAAAAATTCATCGTCATATTTTGAAAAATCAAAAACTATTTTATGCACCGTATCTATTCCTTCTTCTTTAGAAAAAATAGTTACTTTTTTACCCAGTTTTAACATGGAAAACCGACCAATGCCTTTTTCGCCTTGACAAATTCGTCCCTTTCTTGATTGGCGTAAAACATTTCCTTGCTTTTTAATAGGTGTTGCTGGATTAAGAAAATGCTTTGTTATAACATCATAAGACATTCCATATCCATTATCATCTATAATGATATAACTATTATAAGTCTTCTTTTTATTATCATCAAAATTGCAGAATTTAACATTACAGAAATCAGCGTCAGCATCATAAGAGTTTTTTACAAGCTCTGTTAATGCGATAAGCTCATTTTTTATCAATTGATCTCCTAGCATCGTTAATAAACGTGCATACGGCCTAATTCTTAACTTCCCTTTGTTATATTGATTGTTCATTTCTTACTCCCGATTATTACATATTCTTGACTATAAATCTGTCTATCATCTTTATTTGAGGAAAACTTCCCGTTACTATCTCTGTGTGAGGGTAAAAATTTGTTTTCTACTCTCCTTTTCGTAATCAACTCAATCTCAAAGCCGTTCTTTATCATTGCCTCAGATAAGCACTTCGCATTTTCAATTTTAACATTTCGATATTCTGTATCTCCAATAACGAAAATACACTTGCCATTAATCCTTAAAAGTTGATAACACTTTTCTATAACTTGAAACATTTGCACATAGTATCTAGCGATAGATCTCCCCTGTGCATTATTAGAAAACTTATTTACAATTTTTTGTGCAGTCTCAGTTAATTGCTTTTCGCCAATTTGTTCCACATTATATAGACTTCCAATAGAATTGGTTCTTAATTGAGTATAATCGTTTGTATATCCTAACCACAGCGATGATAGCTGATGAAGATCTGCATATTCATATGATGTAACATACGGGGGACTTGTAATAATTAAATCTACAAATTCAGACCTCTCCACATCTAACACATTCATTCTCTCAATTTCAATTGTTGATAACTTATCATATTTTACTTCTTGTATAGCCTTGACGAATATTTTGAGCTGTTTCTCAAATGCTTGCAACACATCATGGACTGTTTTATTAGGATCAATTTGAGGTTTAATAGACTTCGTCAACCATTTTGAAGTGCTTTTTAGTATACTAGAAAAAATGCACAAAAATAGCATATGATAGTCTTCTGACATTCCATAATTGTCTATTATGCTCTTCAAGAGACTTAATTTATTATATTGTTCCTCTAAATACCAATATTTTAATCTCTGATTTGCAATTGGATATACATTTAGAACTTCGCTATTCTTAAATTTTTTTATTATATCATTTCCTATATCTGCAACATCTTGTGAACTATAAATATTGGTTTTTGCTTTAGCCAAAAGAACCGCAATTGGATTTATGTCACATCCCCAAAAATCGACACCTTTTCTACGTGCCTCAACAGCAACGGTCCCACAACCACAAAAAACATCTGATACTCTTTCTACTTTACATTTATGTTTTTCTGCATATATTAAAGACTTTTGAGCGATCAAAGATGGAAACTTTGCGGGATAAACATGCACTTTATGTATTCCAAGCTCTTTTTCATCGCTATTATTCCAAAACTCATCTTCTGAAATCAAATCGAAATCAATTTTATTTAATTGCCCAACCGTCCTTATTCTATTCATGCAAATCCCCCTAAATGCTTAAATCCTGTTTCAGGTTTTTTAATAGGCCCAAACATACACTCTGTATAATTCTATGGTCTTGAATCACTGTGTCAATCACTTGATACAATAATAAAACTCCTATATATTTTTAGTATCTTGTTAAATGTTATAATATTTCAATGCCAATGTCAACATAAAATCTTATTAATTTATTAACTTGTTATCAACTTGAAACACAATGTTTAGTTTCCGTCATTAAATAAGTTTTTATCCAAGAAATTTCCTATGAAACAAATAATGATTTCACGTCATATCCGCTTATTAAAACCAATTGGTGTCCATGTCACTTATAGAATTTTCATGCCAAAATCGATTCGCAAATATACTTTTGCCGTTGCATGTCCTATTATAACTGTGATTTCATCTGTTATCACATCATACAGTAATTTCAAAATATTTAACTTGCTTTTACATTACCTTAGCCGCAATGCAACCGTAACCGTCGTGCCGACGCCGAGTTTCGAGGTGAGAGACAAATCGGCGTTGTATAGCGTGCAGATGTGTTTCACTATCGCAAGACCAAGTCCTGTTCCACCGGTTTCACGAGAACGAGATTTATTAACACGGTAAAACCTCTCGAATATGCGCTGTTGATGCTTTTCTTCAATGCCTATACCGTCGTCGGCGACTGTGAGCGTGGTATGCGATGCGTCGGACGAAATCGTCACTTTCACGTATCCGCCGCTACGGTTGTACTTCACGCCGTTTTCGACGAGATTCTTGACGAGTTCTATTGCGTGTTCCCTTTCCATTCTGACGATCGCATCGCCGTCGATGGATATTTGCACGTTCTTTTCTTTTGCAATAGGGGCAAGGCTTTCTTTCACGCTTTCGGCGATTCGAGCAAGGCTCACGTCTTCGGGATTGACGTCTTTTTGCGATTCGAGTTCGCTCAAATCGAGCATATCTTTGAGCAACGCGATTATTCTCGACACTTCTGTGTCGATTTTTTCGGAAAGTGCCTTAGTCTCTTGCTCGTTCGTTTGTAAGCCGATTATGTCGTTAAATCCCTTGATTGCGGTGAGCGGCGTTTTGAGTTCGTGCGAAGCGTTGGCGAAAAACTCGCTTCTCGTCTTTTCGCTCGTCTTGATTGCGGTTATATCGCTCAAAACCAAAACTTCCATCTCGTTTTCGAGCGCGCGTGCTGAAACCATATAGACTTTGCCGTCGCTTGCGTACTCGAAATCGCAACTCGTACCGTTTTCGAGACAATCCGAAACGTGTGCGGAAAATCCTTTGTCTGCGGTGAGTACGGTGTGATTTTTGCCGACGACGTCTTTAAGGTCGAACACCGCGCAGGCATTTTTGTTTATGGAAAGGATATCTCCGTCTTTATTCAACACGACGATTCCGTCGGATATGTTGTCGAGAATATAGTCGAGTTTTTGCTTGTCATCGGACTCTCTGAGCATGGAATCGCGCAGTTTTTCGCTTATGTCGTTTATCTCGACGAGAATCGCGTTGATTTCCTTGTCGCTCGACGAGGGAACAGAGGGGACATATGAGCCGTTTTTGACCGCTTCGAGATTGGTTTTTACGTCTTTGAGCGGTTTGAGTATACTCATCGACACTGCAACGCTTGCCAAATACGACAATAAAAGCACTCCGATAAGCACGCACACCATAACTACTATGCTCTTTTGGACGTAGCCTTGCACGCTCTCGACGGCGATTGCCGCTCGCACGAAAACGTAGTTGTCGCCGACGTTCACTTTTACGGCGTAATACGCCATATCTTTTTTGAGAGTATCGCTGTATCTCGTGACGACCGCAGGCGTACCTTTGAGCGCGTTTTGAATTTCCTCTCTGTCGAGATGCTGAACGCCGATTGCGTCCGCGCTTTGGCTGTCCTTTATCGCAACGCCGGTTGCGTCAACTATTGTCAAACGAATATGCGAAGGCACGTTTTCGGCTATATTTTCGTTGTAGTTTGCCGCATAAATATTTGCGACGTCGACGATTTCTTTTTTCGCTTCGTCAATGCGTTCGTCACGCGCAACCGACAACCCCGAAAAAAATATTGCCAAAATGGCAACTGTCAAAATTATAACATTGAATAAAACAAGTTTGTTTTTCATTTCAGTACATACCCCACGCCGCGTACGGTTTCGATTTTTGCCTCCGATTCGGCAAGCAATTTTCTCAAATCCGCAATGTGAATGTCCAAAGTCCTTGTTTCGCCGTAGTTGTCGCCCCATACGCTGTCGAGCAGGGTGTTGCGTGAAAGCACGGTTTGCGAGTTTTGAACAAGCAGTTTCAGAAGTTCGTATTGCTTCAAAGTGATTTTCTTTTCTTTGCCCGCAACAGTTACGGAGTGAGTGGAATCGTCAATAAAAATATCCTTATACGCAATCGCGCTTTTTTGCGACTTGCGAAGTTTTGCGTTGATTCTCGCAACCAGTTCCAGAACGCCGAAAGGCTTTGCGAGATAGTCGTCCGCACCCAAATCGAGTCCGCGCACCTTGTCGATTTCGTCGGATTTTGCCGAAACCATAATTACGGGAATATCGCTCGTTTGCAAGTTGTTTTTCATCGCTTTGAGAATCTCGTATCCGTCAAGGCCGTCGAGCATTATATCCAAAATCGCAAGGTCGCATTTCCTTGCCGACAGCGCGCTCAAAAAGTCCTCGCCGTTTTGAAAACACTCTATATCGAAACCTGCGTTTTTCAGAGCGTAAGAGTAAACTTCACGAATAGATTGTTCGTCGTCAACCGCATAAATAAGGCGTTTATTGTCCATTTTTCACTCCATAAAGTGATTGTTGTGTTCAAATTTCAACTTTGACTGTGGTATCCGGTCACAGCATATTCCGCCCACTCGCCTATGTTTACGGCATGGTCGCCTATGCGTTCGAGATACTTGGCTATCATCATAAAAAGGATTGCCTGTTCGGCGTTTTCGGGATCTTTTTTGATGAGCGTTACAAGGTCGGATTTGACGATTTCAAACAACTCGTCAACCCGATCGTCGCGCTTGTCGAGTCCTCTTGCCGTGTCCAAATCCCTGTTGATGTAACTCGACACGCCGTCCTTGACCATACCGATTGCGAGTTTGGACATAAGTTCGATATGCTCGGGTTCTTTGATAAATTTGTCGTCCTTGAATTGCAAACTTATCTCGGATATATCGGCTGCTTGGTCGGCAATGCGTTCGAGGTCGGTTATCATTTTCAAAGCCGCCGAAACGTCTCGGAAGTCGCTTGCCACGGGGTGCTCCATAAGCAAAATTTTGAGGCAGTCCTGTTCTATTTCTCTTTGCTCGTCGTCGATGTTTTTGTCTTCGTCGATGACTTCTCTTGCAAGGTCTTTGTCAAGATGTTTGAGTGCTTTTATCGACTTTTCGATTGCGATTTGAGTGTCGTGGCACATTGTGACGAGTTTGTTGAACACAAGATTGAGTTCTTGTTCATACTTGTTTCTTATACTCATAGTTTATCTTCAATTCCTCCTTATATCAAGCGATTTGTCAAATATATTTCGGCGCAATCGCCATTATGTTTTCCTCTATCAAACGATTACGTTTGATTTTGTATTAACCGAATCTGCCCGTAATATAGTTTTCGGTGCGCTTATCGCAAGGCGAGGAAAAGATTTGTTCGGTATCTCCGTATTCCACAAGTTCGCCGAGCAGAAAGAATGCGGTTTTATCGGCGATTCTGGTTGCTTGTTGCATATTGTGGGTGACAATAACGATTGTCGTGGATTTTGCAAGTTCGTCGCAAAGTTCCTCGATTTTGCCCGTCGATATTGGGTCGAGCGCGCTTGTGGGTTCGTCCATAAGCAAAATTTTCGGCTTGACCGCAAGAGCGCGGGCGATGCAAAGGCGTTGCTGTTGTCCGCCCGAAAGTCCGAGCGCGGATTTGTCGAGTCGGTCTTTTAACTCGTCCCACATAGACGCGTCTTTAAGGGATTGTTCCACAATCTCGTCGAGTTGTGCCTTTTTGTGAACGCCTATCGTTCTCGGTCCGTACGCCACGTTGTCGTACACGCTCATCGGAAACGGATTTGGTTTTTGAAACACCATACCCACGTTGCGCCGCAGTTCGTTGACGTCGATTTTGCCGTAAATATCCACGTCGCCCACGAGGAATTTACCCTCGATTTTGCATCCGTCCACAAGGTCGTTCATGCGATTGAAGCATTTTAGAAAAGTGGATTTTCCGCACCCCGACGGGCCTATAAACGCCGTGACTTTCCTTTGGGGGATTTCTATATTGACGTTTTTGAGCGCTTGAAAATCGCCGTACCATAAGTTTGCGTTTTCGACGGAAATATTCTGTCTGAATTCAAGCGTTTTTTGCTGTTTTTTTGCCATTTATTTTACCTCTTATTTTTGAGAATAAGCCCTGATTTGTATTCGTCGTACCGCCGAGTTTTCTCGACAGTTTGCCGCCTATAAGTTCGGCAAGCAAGTTAAGCGCAAGCACTATGACGATAAGAACGACAGCGGTGGCGTATGCCTCGTTCATATACCATCCTTCGCCCGAGAGTTGATAAAGCGCAACCGCAAGCGTTGCGCCGCTGTCCGTCACGCCTTTGGGGATTCCGCCTATTACCGACCCCATCGTATAAAGGAACGGTGCGGACTCGCTTATCACTCTGCCCATCGTCAGAATGACCGCCGAAATTATACCCGGCATTGCCGACGGAAGCACCACTTTGAATATCGTGCGCAGTTTGCCTGCGCCCATCGCAAAACTTCCCTCTCGAAGCATATCGGGCACCGACTTCAAACTCTCTTCCGTCGAACTTACGATCGTTGGCAAAAGCATTATGCTCACCGTACATACGCCTGCGATGATGCTGCTTGTCCCCGTGAACCATTGCTTGAAAGTTATCATACCGAAAAGACCGTAAACAATGGACGGAACGCCCGAAAGCACATTTATTGCAGTGCGAATTGTCTTGATGAAGAAGTTGCGCTTTTTGGTGTACTCGTTGAGAAAAATCGCCGTCATTATGCCTATGGGGACGGAAATCAAAAGACTCAAAACCACCGTATAAAGCGTAGTGACGATTGCGGGAAGTATGGTAACTTTGCCGCCGAATTCGTACTTGCCGTAGATGAGTTCGGGATTTTTGACAAGTTCGGGGAAGCCCTTGACAAAGATAAATCCGATAACGAGAACAAGCACCGCAGTTGCGATGACGCCGGCTCCTATTGCAAAAACCTTTGCGATGTCGGCAGAATGAATTTTGTGCATAAATGCGCTGTATCCATACTTTATCTGTTTGAAAAATGCAGATAAACGATTGTTTTTGCGGTTTTCACGCTGTTTAATCTTTTTTGAAGTAACGCTTTTTACGACTCGTTTTGAAACGAGATTGAACACGACGTTTACAATGAGAATAAACACCAAAAGCACTGCGCCGGTTGCAATCAACGCGCCTTCTTGCAATTCGCCCGCATAGCCCATTTCGAGAACGATGTTTGCCGTAAGCACTCTGAATGACGAAAACAATCCGTCGGGATATGTCACCGAGTTTCCCGCAACCATTACGACAGCCATAGTTTCGCCAAGCGCACGTCCGATACCCAAAACCAAAGAAGCGGTTATGCCCGAACGAGCCGCAGGCGACATAATGTGAAACACCGTTTCGCTGTGCGTCGCGCCCATTGCAAGCGAGCCTTCGTAATAACTTTTCGGCACGGCTTCGAGGCTCGTACGCGACAAAGATACGACGGTCGGAATAATCATTATGCCGAGTATAAGCGACGTTGCCAGAAGTCCGCTGCCGTTGTTGGGCGCAACGTTTGAAAGAATCGGAAGCAAGAATACGATTCCGAAAAATCCGTATACGACGGACGGTATGCCCGCCAAAAGATTGATAACCGACGAAAGCGATTTTTTGAGAAATTTCGGACAGTAGAACGCAAGGAAAATCGCCGTGAAATATCCGAGCGTTCCGCCGATTAAAAGTGCGCCGACCGTTGCCGAAAGCGTGCCGACAATCATCGTAAATATGCCGTAACTTCCCGCCGCCGCGCTGCCGTATACGTCGTCTTTGTCGGGCATCCACTTGTCGCCGAAAAGGAAGTCAAAAAAGCCTATCTCTTTGAGCGCGGGAACGCTTTTTGCAATCAGAAACGCGAAAATCGCAACGACGGAGATTGTGCAGACAACCGCCGCCGATGCGAATACGCCTTTTCCTATTTTGTCTTTAAGTTTGTTTGCAGTCATAATTAGCCGAGTTGACTGAATTTGGTGATTTCACCCGTATAGATTTTGTAGAGTTCGGCGAGAGTCAGATCTTCGACGCTCGTGTTGTCCTTGTTGACGATGACCGCAACTGCGTCGAGGCAGATATTGAAGCTGTCGATGCCGTCTTTGTCAACAGCAGCAGACGAGAGTCCGATTACGTTGCCGGTGTTGTCGCTCTCAACCGCTTTGCGTCCTACCGATGAGCCTTCGAGCTGGATATCGAACACATCGCTTGCGTTTACGCCGTAAAGACTCGCATACGCCTTTGCCGCCGCATTGATAAGTTTTTCCATAGAAGTAGAACCGCGCACTACGATTTTGTCGCCGTCAGGAAGGGCGGATTGTTTTTTATAAGTTCCGACTTCGATTGCGTCCTTGCCTGCATTTGCTCTTTTTGCACCGTCCGAAAGGAAGATTGTTCCCACGTCTTCGCTGTCGCAAATGGCTTCAAGGGCGTTGCTTTTGACATATTTCATAAAGTCGGCGACTCTTGCGGAAAGTTCGGTTTTGCTGTTTGTCATAAACACGAACGGACGTTGAATTTTGTATGTTCCGTCAAGTACGGTTTGTTTGCTTGGCGCAACGCCCGCAACCTTGACGACCTTAACGGAATCGTTGACCGAACCGAGTGAAATATAACCGATTGATTGCTTGTCCGATTGCACTGCCGACAGCACTGTGCCGGTTTTGCTTTGCACGTTTGCTTTTGCTGTCGTGCGATACACTGTTTTGCCGTTTTCGTCTTTTTCGTTGAGATAATGCGTACCGTCCGTGACCACTTTGTCAAATGCTTCTCTGGTGCCGCTGCTCTGTTCTCTTGCGATGACGGTTATGGCTTTGTCGGGATTAAAAGCTGCGTTGCACGCAACAAGAGATACCGCCGTGACCAGAACGAGTGCGATTGCTATTGTGATAATGATTGATTTTTTCATAAGTTGCTCCTTTTTTAAGTTTGCGAGCAAAGTATATCTTTTTTGAAATCGCGTTGCAGTCCATTTTCGGTAAAGCAAGTGTAAAATGTTTGTAAAGTCGCAAAAAACGATGACATTTGATTTGACAATCCGATTGACGTAAACGATATTATATTTGTTCGATATAAAGAACAAAATAAACGTAATTTTGGTGGATTATGCAAACAAAACGAATTTTGACAATTCAAGACATATCTTGCGTCGGACAATGTTCTCTGACCGTTGCTCTTCCGATAATTTCCGTTTGCGGAATCGAAACGGCAATCCTTCCTGCGGCAATACTTTCAACGCACACTTGCGGATTTTCGGGCTATACCTGCCGTGATTTGACAGAAGACATACCTCCGATACGCAAGCATTGGCAGAAAGAGCAAATACTTTTTGACGGCATATATACGGGCTATTTGGCAAGCGCAAAACAAATCGAGTATGTGCAAGACGTTATCAAAACCTGCATTAAACGCAATGCGCCCGTAATCGTCGATCCGGCAATGGCGGACAACGGCAAACTGTATCCGGCTTTCGATATCGATTTTGTATCGGCAATGAAGAACTTATGCTCGCAAGCCGACGTCATTTTGCCAAACATAACCGAAGCGTGTTTTCTTACGGGCAAAGAATACAAATCCGTTTATAACGAGGCATACATCGATACGCTTTTGTCCGAACTCGCCGCGCTCGGCGCAAAAACAATCGTCCTGACCGGCGTCGGTTACGACGATTCCACAACGGGCGTTGTCGTCTTTGAAAACGGCAACAAGCAATATTACAAACATAAAAAACTACCAAGAAGTTGTCACGGAACGGGCGACGTTTTCGCCTCCGCATTTACAGGCGCGTATATGAACGGCAAATCGCTCTACGATTCCGCTCAAATCGCCGCCGACTTCACCGTCGAATGTATAGAAAACACGCCGCCCGAGCATTGGTACGGCGTTTGTTTCGAACAATGTATCCCGTCTTTGTTTGAAAAGAAATAATTATATGCAAATCAATGTTTCATCGAATACACTAAAATAAATAGCATCGAATTTCTTTTATTTTAATTTGCTTTTGTCTACCTTGCGTTTTCCGTTTATGCTCAAATAAACATAGCCATGTAATGCGGAATAGTCAGCTTGTTATCACTCATTCCGACATTTCCGTCAACGATTTTATACGCGATAGACGGTTTATACGTCTCAATAAATCTGTTAAGAGACTTCGTTGCGGTATTTCCTGCTTTTACCTCAACCGGTATCACTTCACCGCTTTTTTCCATCAAAAACTCAAGTTCATTTGAATCATCTGGCTTATAGTAATAAAGGGCATATCCATTTTTAACCAATGTTTCGGCAATAATATTTTCATAAATACCGCCTTTTGCGTTTCCCTTTATTGTATTTTCAAGAATAGCTCTTTTTGTTTCAAAACCGTACATCGCACACAATAAGCCCGTATCGTTTATATACAGTTTAAACTGATTCTCATCTGCATTCGCCATTAATGGTAAATACGGCTCATGAATGTTATAGCATGGATTGACAATGTTGGAATCTTTCAACCACTGTACGCTTCCACCATATTTTTTACTCGTTTGCCCTCTTTCTACGGTTGAATATTGAAACTTTGTTATCTCTTTTGCAAGCTGTTTTGGCACTGCATCATAGCATTTGCGCACCTTAACTTTTTCTGCACCCTTTGCGTGTTTTGAAATATCGAAACGGTAGTTTTCAAGTATCCTGTTCTGTATGTCCGTAACCCTTGTGAAATCATGATGCTCAACATAATCTGCCACAACCTCGGGCATTCCGCCAACTACCATATATTCTCGGAATAGTGTTTCATATTTTCCATTAAGCACTGGCGGCACTTTTTCTCGCCTATCAAAAAGCTCTTTCAAATATGAAAAGCCATTTTCATATCCTTCCGCCCAAAGAAATTCCTCGAAATCAAGCGAATACATTGTCAAAAACGTTTCGTATCCTGTTGGAACCGATTCAGGCTCCTCAGTGTTTTCATCCGCATCTTCACCATAAGTTAAGCCAAGTAGACTGCCGGATGTAATGACATCGAATTGTCCGTCCTCTGCCAAAAACTTTAATGCGGTTCTCGCATTGCCGCATGCCTGAATCTCATCCAAAAATATCAAAGTATTACCTTTAATAAGGCGCACGCCGTTTATCATGGCGGTCATTCTTTTATAAATGGATTCGGCATTCAATGTACCATCAAAAATGAGTTTCAATTCTTGATTTTTAATAAAATTAATTTCAATGAAACTCTTATATTCTTTTTTCCCAAACTCTCTAATAAGATAGGTTTTCCCAACCTGTCTTGCCCCTTTGACCATCAAACAATTGTTCTTGTGTGTGATTTTCCATTCCAACAACTTTTGATATGCTTTTCTTTTTAACATAAAGTTCCTCGAAGATATATTTCTTACTGATATTATATTTTCTTTTTATGCCAATGTCAATAACAAAAGGAATAAAAAACGATGTTAATTTTGTCGAAAAAGGAATAATATCTGATATTCAAATATTGAAAATAAGGAATATTTTCGCATATAATTTCACTTTTCCAATCGTTGTTTTGCGTTATCCAATTGTTCTCTATCAATTGATATCATCTTTATAGTTGGCCTTCCGTTCTGAATATAGTAAACTACCATGTTTGAAAAATAAGTCGTTTTGCAGTTTATAGCTTCTCTGCGCATTTCCAATTCGTTTTTAGATTCACTCAGCCACAACTTCATAATATCTTCTGGCAATTGAAAAATGTATGTGCTATTACCAGAACTTAACTTCCAAATATTTTTTTGAGAAGTGTTCCAATGTAGTTCAAAATTGTCAGAAAAACGCTCATTGCCGCTTTCAATTCTGTACAAAAACAACAACTGCCCAGAATTGGTTATTGCTATAGCCATCGAACGTCCAATTTCATCCGCTATACTATTTATTCTGTGCTCTATAACTTCATCGCTTAAGCATACATCGGAATTCCGTTTCATATAAACACCATGGATTCCTACATTCATTCCGCATTCTTCCAACAAATCTATAAATCTGCTCCAAAATGGCATTTGATTAAATTCTATAAGCGGTATTCTATATGTCGCTGCAAATTTTTGAGCCGAAACAGTGAAACCATTTAATGCGGCTACTGCAACCTGATAATAATATCGATTGTATTTATATGCAATATCCGTTCTTCTTGTATTGCGACGTTGAATCATTTCATTTAAATCCACGATGTCAAAATGGTTCACATCTTCTTTTAGTCCCAAAACACCTCTCATTATATTAAGACCGATCTTAGTGCTATAGTCTTTACATTCAATCAATAATCTTGATAATGAACAAAATGGTGTTTGCACTGGCGGTTCCAAAAGGACATCTGCATTATGAGCCTCTCCCAATCCTTGAATCATTTGACCTGGTGCTGCATCGTAAATATATAAACCATCAGACACAACCTCTGAAAAGCCAACGGACATAAGCAATCTCTTAACAAAAATTTCAAATGCTTTACCTGATTTCATTTTTAATCTCTTTCTTCCTTAATTAATAATTATTATTAAGAAATAAATATTCTCTATATGTCAACATGATGTTATATTTTTATAATAACTTATTTCAAGGATATTTGCAATAGTGTTTTTTAATCTAAAGTATTTCCCGACCTTAATTAAAGAGTTTTATAAAAGCCTTTTCGCCAACTACGTTCAAGACACACCACAGCCATTTGTAAACTACAAAACGTTGCCCATAATTACCTATATTTTTCATACGGCAGTGTGTTCATTTTTTAGAATCCGACATAATTTTAGGTGTATTTTTGAGTTATCGCTGGCATTTTGGAAACAAAAAAAGCAGTCACTCTTTCGCAAGAATGACTGCTTTTCGTGTGTTTTAGTATAAATTATGCGTTTTTAGCCGTTTAAGGACTTATTTGGTCGCCCTCGGATTACGGATGTTTGCCTGCGCTGCTGCAAGGCGTGCGATAGGCACTCTGAAGGGGGAGCAAGACACGTAGTCAAGACCGATTGCGTGGCAGAATTCGATGGAGGAAGGATCTCCGCCGTGCTCGCCACAGATACCGCAATGCAAATGATCGTTTGCGCCTCTGCCGAGTGTGACTGCCATCTTCATGAGTTTGCCGACACCGACGGTGTCAAGACGTGCGAACGGATCGGACTCGTAAATCTTTGCTTGATAGTAGCTGGGCAAGAACTTGCCTGCGTCGTCACGGCTGAAACCGAACGTCATTTGCGTGAGGTCGTTCGTACCGAAGCAGAAGAAGTCTGCCTCTGTTGCGATTTCGTCCGCTGTGAGAGCCGCTCTGGGGATTTCGATCATCGTGCCGACTTCGTATTTGAGATCGACGCCGCTTTCTTTGATGACTGCGTCGGCGGTTTCTACAACGGTCTTCTTGCAGTATTTAAGCTCTTTGACTTCGCCAACGAGCGGGATCATGATTTCGGGCATAACCGTCCAATCGGGATGACGTTTTTGGACGTTGATAGCCGCCTTGATGACCGCTTTGGTTTGCATAACCGCGATTTCGGGATAAGTGACTGCCAAACGGCATCCTCTGTGGCCCATCATCGGGTTGAATTCATGCAAGCTGTCGCAAAGAATCTTAATTTCGGAAACGGATTTGCCTTTTGCTTTTGCAAGAGCTTCGATATCCTTTTCTTCTGTGGGAACGAACTCATGGAGCGGAGGATCCAAGAAACGAATGGTTACGGGCATACCTTTGAGAGCTTCCATGAGGCCTTCGAAGTCTGCTTGTTGCATAGGCTCGATTGCGTCGAGAGCTTTGACGCGCTCTTCAACGGTTTCGGAGCAAATCATTTCACGGAATTTGTCGATTCTGCCGGGGCCGAAGAACATGTGCTCGGTACGGACAAGACCGATGCCTTGTGCGCCGAGTTCTGCAGCTCTTTGTGCGTCTTGGGGAGTATCAGCGTTGGTGCGAACGCCAAGTGCTTTATACTTGTCTGCGAGCTTCATGATTCTTCCGAAATAACCGCTGTTGGGATCTGCGGGAACGGTCTTGATGATCGTGTCGTAGATGTTGCCCGTCGAGCCGTCGAGTGAAAGGCCGTCGCCTTCGCGGAAGATCTTTCCTGCGAGTTCAAAATATTTTTCTTCTTCGTGCATCTTGATGTCGCCGCAACCGGAAACGCAGCAGGTTCCCATTCCGCGAGCAACAACCGCCGCGTGAGAGGTTTGACCGCCGCGAACGGTGAGGATGCCTTGTGCATATTTCATACCTTCGATGTCTTCGGGAGAAGTTTCGAGTCTGACGAGGACGACTTTCTTGCCTGCCTTGCCTTCTTTGACTGCGTCTTCAGCCGTGAAAACGATCGTGCCTGCCGCAGCACCCGGAGATGCCGCAATACCTTTGCCGACGATGTCTGCTTTGTCCGCTTCTTTGAGTGCCTTTGCGTCAAATTGCGGATGGAGCAACATATCGAGAGTCTTTGCGTCGATTTGGAGGAGTGCTTCTTGCTCGGTGATCATCCCCTCGTCGATGAGGTCGCAAGCGATGCGGATTGCAGCCGCTGCGGTACGTTTACCGTTTCTGGTTTGAAGCATATAGAGTTTCTTTTGTTGAATGGTGAACTCCATATCTTGCATATCTCTATAGTGATTTTCCAAAATCTTGCAAACGTCTTGGAATTGCTCGTACACTTCGGGAAGAACTTCTGCCATTTGAGAAATGGGCATCGGAGTGCGGACACCCGCGACGACGTCTTCGCCTTGAGCGTTCATAAGGAACTCACCCATAAGACCGGGTTCGCCGGTGGCGGGGTTACGCGTGAAAGCAACACCCGTGCCGCAATCGTCGCCCATGTTGCCGAATGCCATCATTTGGACGTTGACTGCCGTGCCCCAGCTGTACGGAATGTCGTGATCCATACGGTAGATGTTTGCGCGGGGGTTGTCCCAGCTGCGGAAAACCGCTTTGATTGCTTCGAAGAGTTGTTCCTTCGGATCGGACGGGAAAGGTTTGCCGATCTTTGCTTGATACTCTGCTTTGAACTTGCCTGCGAGTTCTTTGAGGTCGTCTGCGGTGAGTTCGACGTCATAGGTGACGCCTTTTTTCTCTTTGAGTTCGTCAATGAGAGCTTCGAAGTACTTCTTGCCGACTTCCATAACGACGTCGGAGAACATTTGAATAAAACGTCTGTAGCAGTCCCAAGCCCATCTGGGATTGCCGGATTTCTTTGCCAAAACTTCCACAACGTCGTCGTTGAGACCGAGGTTGAGGATTGTGTCCATCATACCGGGCATGGACGCTCTTGCGCCCGAACGAACGGAAACGAGAAGCGGATTTTCTTTGTCACCGAATTTCATGCCCGCTTTTTCTTCGAGCTTGGTGATGTTTTCCATGATTTCCGCTTTGATGTCGTCGTTGATTTGTCTGCCGTCCTCATAGTATTGAGTGCATGCTTCGGTCGTAATAGTGAAACCGTAAGGAACAGGAAGACCGATGTTGGTCATTTCTGCGAGGTTTGCGCCCTTGCCGCCGAGAAGTTCACGCATTTTTGCATTGCCTTCGGCAAACTGATAAACGTATTTTTTGCCCATTTAGAATTCCTCCTAAAAGATTTCTTTATATTCATTGACTATGATAACAAAAAACGCTTTTTTTTGCAAGAAGTTTTATAATGTTGCAGAAATATTTTATATGTGTATATTATTTTCCATAATCGAGCGCAAAACGCAAAATTTTTCTTTTTCTAATTTCCAAAATGAGTTGCGCCCGCCGTTTTTTTTTGTTACACTTTGTTTATCAAATTTTTTTAGAGGTGCAACTTTTATGGACGCTGACCCACGAAGTAGTCAACAACTCCACTAATACGCACACGCTTTAGGTTCTCCTGCGTGGCGCGTATTGCTATGCCCCAGGAGGACAAAATGATCCAAGTCTACAAAAAAGTCAACAAATCCGTCATCGAAGTAGATCCCGAACTTATCGTCGAGGGCTACGATTTCGCCGAGCAATGGATTCATATGTCAAATCCCACCGACAAAGAAATCGAGCTCGTGTGTTCGTCATGCAAAATTCCCGAGGACTACGTCAAAGCGGCACTGGACTCCGAAGAGCGCGCTCACTGCGAAAAAGAGGACGACATACTCATGGCAGTCACCGACATTCCTATCACCGAGGAGGACGACGACCGCTACACTTACGCGACCTTGCCTTTCGGCTGCATCACAACGGAAAGCACAATCGTTACTGTTTGCCTAAACGAAACGTCCATAATCAACGACCTTATGGCAGGACGCTACGTCAAGGATTTCAACATCCACAAGCGCACTCGTTTTGTGCTTCAACTTCAATACGTAATTGCAAAAAAATACTTGCAATACCTCAAACAAATCGACAGAGCGAGCCAACGCGTTCAAGCAGAGCTTGAAAAAGCGATGAAAAACGAAGGTCTTATCGAGATGCTTTCGCTTGAAAAGTCCCTCGTTTACTTCTCCACTTCCCTGCGCGCAAACACCGCCGTGCTCGACAAGTTTCCGCGTCTTGTCAAATTTTTCGAAGAAGACGACGATTTGTGGGACGACGTGCTTATCGAAAACAGACAGGCAATCGAAATGTCAAACATCTACCGCGACATTCTGAGCGGCACGATGGACACCTACGCTTCCATCATTTCCAACAACCTCAACGTCGTCATGAAGACGCTCACCGTCCTCACGCTTTTGGTTGACACCCCTGCAATGATCGCCGCACTTTGGGGCATGAACACGGGCGTTCCTTTCGAGGGCAAACTTTGGGGGTTCTGGGTTGTCGTCGGCATAAACGTGCTTATTTGCATTGCGCTGATAATCGTGTTTATCAAGAAAAAAATGCTCAAATAATACGGATTTTGGAAAAATCGAATCGACACAAAAAAATCGGCAAACCGCCGATTTTTTTATTGCCGAAGAATAGTTTTATATCGTTGAAATTTGTCAACTGTTTTATTTTTTTTCGGTATTCTATCCGCTTTAATTGCAATGTCCGTCGCATTTGCGAATGGTGTTTTATTTTGCGTTTTTCCACATAAAAACGGAAGCGTTACGCTTCCGTTTAAAATTTTGCGTTTTTTGCCAAAACCGATATTCTATCAGCCTTGAATGAGGGACTTCATGACCTTTGCCATGCATTGAATGACAATCTTCTTTTCTGCCGGCACGTCCTTGTACTTGTTGTACGTGCTGAGCAAAAGCGTTGCGATGTTCATCTTCATTTGCTTGGACATGTTTTGAGCAAGCATATAATCGACGAGGTTGGGAAGTTTGACAAGTTTTGCCGGCTTGACGATTTCGTCGTCGTCCTCGCTCGGACCGTCAATGACGTAAACCACTTCCTCTTTTTGCTCTTCGCTCGCAGTTTCGTCGGCAACGGCTTTCTCTTGCGGCTCTTCTTGTTCGACCTCTTCCACTGCAGGCTCTTCGGCTTCTTCCGTTTGCTCGTCAACCGTTTCTTCTTGAGCTTGCTCTTCGACTTGCTCTTGAGAGAGCTCTTCTTTCACTTCTTCGAGAGCAGGAGTTTCTTCGGCGGTTTCCTCTACGGGAGCTTCCTCTGCCGGTGCTTCGTCTTTGACTTCTTCTACGCTTTCGCTTGCTTGTTCGGATTGAGCGGACTCGTCGTCAACGGGCTGCGCAACAAGGTCATCGCCTTGTTCTTGTTTGAGAATATAGGCTATGGCTTCGTACTCTTTGGGGAGTGCGTTGTCGTCCTCGTCGTCATCGATGAGTTCGCTTTCAAGGAAAATTTTGTCTTCTTGCTTCTTTGCCGCCTCTTGATCGGCTTGTTGCTTTTGAAGCTCTTGCTGTTGTTGCAAGCGCAATTCTTCTTCGCGGCGTTCTGCTTCGAGTTTCTTTTTCTTCTTACCAAACATCTTTACAATCCTCGCAATGTTTTATTGATATTCTTGATATTTTGCGTCGGCTCACAATTTTCCCGACGTCGATTTTTTAGTTGTTGCTTTGCAAATCGCGCATCACTTTGGAAAGGCAAGACACGACGATTTTGCGATCTTCTTTGCTGTCCTTAAACTTATTGTACGTACCTATAAGCATTGTTGCGATTTGAATTTTCATCGCTTTGGGCATATTTTTCGACAGCATATAGTCCACCAAATTGGGCAATTTAACGAGTTTTGCCGGTTTGACGTGCTCGTCATCATCCTCGTCGTCACCTTCAACGACATAGACCACTTCGGGTTCTTCGTCCTCTTGCGCCTCTTGGATTTCTTCGCTTTCCGTCTCCGATTGTTCCTCTTCGGACTCGTCCTCGCTTTGCTCTTCTTCGCTCGCAACGTCCTCTTCGGCGGAATCTTCTACGTTTTCTTCTTCCGCACTGTCCGTTGTGGATTCTTCAACGGCTTCTTCCGTTTGTTCGTCCTCTTCGATGTCGTCAACGTCCTCGGACGCTTCCGTTTCTTCGCTTGCCGTATTCTCTTCCTCTACGTCGGAGTTGTCTTCATCGGCTTCTTCGATTTGAGGCTCTTCGGTTTCTTCCGCTTGCTCGTCAACTATTTCTTCTTGAGCTTGCTCTTCGACTTGCTCGTCCTCTTGAACGGACTCTTCTTCGACAGGCTCTTGTTCTTCGATTTCTTCTTGCTCGGCAGGTTCGGATTGTTCGCTTTCTTCAACCGCAGCGGTTTCTTCTTGCTCGTCGATTTGCTCTTCTTCGTTTTCGGGCACGATTTCCTCTTGCTCCTCAACGGCTTCTTGCGGTTCTACGACTTCTTGTTCGAGCTGTTCGTCAAGGACTTGCTCGGTTTGCTCGTCCTCTTCCTCTGCCTTTTGTTCGACTTCTTCCTCTTGCTCTTGCAAAAGTTCGTCTATATGCTGTTGTTCGGCAACTTCTTGGTCGCCTTCTTCGATTTCGGTTTTAGTTTGGTCGGATTCCTCTTGGGCAATCTCTTCGGCCTCTTCTTCCTGAGCGTTGATGATTTCGTCGATGCTTTCTTGCTCGTCCTCTTCCGTTCCCGACTGTTCTTTCATTTTCTGCTCGATAAGAGCTTCGATGGGCGTTTGCTCGTTTTCGTCGATATCGACAGCCTTTGCGGTGTTGCGCGCAATGATTTCTTCAACCAAATCGTTGAGTTCTTGAAGGGGCGACGAATCGGTTGCGTAATTACTTTCGATTTGGAGATTGACCTTTGCGTCGAGGTCCTCTTGCATAGCATCGAAAGTTTCAAGACATCTTTGATTTTGCTTGCGAGCAAGAATCACGAGCACGAGATAAATCACGCCGATAAGCACGAGAGCGGCAAGGTGTACGACGCCCATTTTCGCGTCTTGCAAAGTGCCGTAACCCCAAAAGGCAAACAAGCCGAGCAGTATAAGGGATATTGCGAGGAACACGCCCGAACGCACGTCTTTGTTCTTTTTGACAAACTTGTCGTAGACGGCGCTGTCGCTGACTATATCGCTGGGGTATCCGAAACGCACTCCGAGATATTGCACCCATGTGTCGCGAAGTTGTTGCGGCGTCTTTTTGGAGAAACAATGCGCCGTGAAATCGCTGACGTTGTCGTCGTCAACGGCATCGACGTTGGCAAGGTATTTTCTGATTTTTTTGCTTGAAACGTAAAGTTTGCGGGCATGAGAGCCGAGCAACGTGAAAGCAGTTATGACGCCAATGCCCGAAATCACCGACAGTACGACGATGAAAAACATTTTGATGTCGACGACAGGAAGTTTTTCGGACACTCCTGCAAGCCAATGAAACGCCTCTTCGAAAAATTCCACGATTATCCTCCGTTTCGATACCGATGTGCGCGCCGATAACTTTAAGAAATATCTATATAATTATACATAGCGCACGCATAAAAATCAAGAATATTTTTCAAACAAATGAATTTTTTTATCAAAATTTTCCTCGTGTGCGCAAAAAGAAAAAACGCCCGGCAAAATCGCAGAGCGTTTTCTATCTTTCAAAGCGTTTACCGTTTTAGACAAAAGTCTTTCTATTTCAAGACGCGGTTTTGCTTTTTCTACCGCACGTTTTACAATCATTCGATGCAAACAAGTCCTATACTTTCAGCGTCTTTCCGGTTGCGAAAGAATAAAGCAAAATTTCATCGATTTTTGCGCCTATTGCGCTTTCAACCGCCGATTTGTACAGATAAAGTTGTTTTTTGTACTTTTCAACCGTTTTTTCGTCTTTGAGCGACGAAGTTTTGAAATCGACGATTATCTTCTTTTCGTCATTGATAAACAGGTCGATTACGCCTTGCACCAGCACTCTGTCGTCGCTTGAAAAATCGTCGGATACGTCGCTTGCCTTTTTGTACATCATAAAGGCTTGTTCCCTATGGCACCTACCCTTCTTTTCTGCCTCGCGCGCAATCTGCATAACCTCGCTTTCAAGGCATGCGACGATGTCTTTTGCGTCAACCGCGGCTTTTTCTTCGGCTGTGAGAATATTGCGTTTTACAAGCGAATTTATCTGTTCTTCGACATCGCTTAAACCGCTTGCGAAATAGTCTATATATTGCATAACCTTGTGGTAAGCAGTGCCTCGTTTCGCCGCATCTTCAAACAAGTTTACGGCATCTTCGTCCATGCTGTCGAGAGCGGAAACGCTGTACTTCATCGCAAGCGAAGTCGCTTGTTTGTACGGATATTCGAACGATTGCGCCTGTTTTATCGCGCTCACGATTTCATCGTTCGGCAAAAGTTGCAGCCTTTCGTTTTTGACGCTGCGATTCTCCTCGTCGCCGGAGTAATGGCGGAAGGGCACACACTTCACCGCGCCGTCGAAAACCGCGTTTGAAATGAAATCGATATCGCATCCCGCGCCGCCCAATCTTGCCGTTACGCCGAAGCCCGCGCTCTTCGTTTCGCTGACGGTTGCCGTGATATACATCAGCTGTTTGGCGCGCGTGAGCGCAACATAAAAAAGTCTTATTTCCTCTTTGAACTGATTGTCTTTTATACACTTTGCCACTGCGAGTTTGGACAACGTGAGCGAATTTTTGGTTTTGTTTTCGAAATCGAAAGAATTCATTCCCACAAGTCCTTTGTTGTTGGACTTGTCGCCGCCCATGCCTTTGCCTGTCAAAATGAGATCGCCGGATCCCGCCTCGTAATTGAATCCGAATGCGGTGTCCGCAACGAACACGACGGGATTTTCAAGTCCCTTGTAGCCGTGAAAAGTGGATATGGCCACTCTGTCGCCGCCCGTCGCGCCTCTGTCGCCGCCGTCGGCTTCACAGTAATCGCGCAGGAATTTGCCGAGAGAATCGTCCTCGTCAGGACTTTGCATAAACGCTTTAAGCCCGTACACGTCTCCCTCTCCCGATCGCATGAGATACGCCTCGTAACAGCAATCTCCGACGATATCGTTCATAAGGTTTTTTACGCTTTCAAAGCTCGCTTTGAGTCTATATCTCTCGAGTGTTTTCAGCGTATTTCTCGCTTTTTCCGCAACGGACGAATCCGAATGAGCCGCCGCCAAAAACTTGTCGTAAAGGCAATCGCCGTCTTCGGATGCGATCAACGCAACTTCGCTCTCGTCGTAGCCGCCGAAATAGGACAACAAATATCCTGCGAAAGGAATGTCTTGTCTGGGATTGTCGAGCACGCGCAAAAACGCCACAAGCTCTCTTTCGGGCAAAGAAACCGATTTGCCGAACGCTCCTTCGTTGACGGGTATTCCTTTCGATTTGAGAGTTTTTACGATTTCTTTCGCACCCGTCGAGCGTGAGCGAAACAAAACCGCGATATCGCCGTAACCGATATACTTTCCGTCCCCCTTTGCTCTTCCGACGAGCTTTTGGATTTCGCTTGCGATGAAGTTGCCTTCTTGCGAACTTGCCTCGTCGTCCTCTTCTCCCTCGTCTTTTTCTATGTCGTAAAGTCCGAAAGACGGGACGCTTTCGCTCTTTTGCTTTACGAAAAGATGCACCTGCACGTATCCTTCGGGAGATACGCCTTCCAATTTCACCGGCGCAACGTCTTTAAGTTCGAATCTCGCGTCCTTTTTGTAGTCGACGTCCGCACTCGCCTTCGTCATTGCGCTGTCAAACACGCCGTTGACGAAATCGAGGATTCCGTACGCGCTTCTGAAATTGCGGTTGAAATAAACGTTCGTCCCCTCTTTTACGCTCTCTTCGTAGGCGTTTTGTCTGGATATAAAAATCGCAGGGTCGGCAAGTCGGAAACCGTATATGCTCTGTTTGACGTCCCCGACCATAAAGCACTCGCCTTTGACGAGCTTACGTATGATCGCCTCTTGCGTGGGGTTGACGTCCTGATACTCGTCCACAAACACCGCGTCGAAATCCCCCGAAAGCTCGTATTCGTCGTGCGATAGCAATTCGAGCGCCTTGTGCTGCAAATCCTCAAAAGACAATACGTTGTCCGCTTGTTTGAGCTCTTCGAGTTTTTTTGCGAACGTTTGAGCGACTTCCACCAGCTTTTTGATGTATTTTGCGTTTTGCTCGTGGGCGGATTCGAGAGAGTCCTGCCTGTTGCAAATCTCTTTCATTTCGTCGATTGCGTCGTGAAACTGTTTGAGATAATCTTTGACGTAGCCGACGAGCAACTTTTCTTCATCGCTCGCTTTCGGACTTACGGTTGCGCGCGGTTTTTCGTACTTGCTCGCAAGCGTGCACATATCGAAAAGTTTGCTTTTGCTTTCAAGCTCGTCGCAAAAACATATCGCGACGGCAAGGCTTTGCAAATATTTCGAGGTTGGCGCAAGCACTTCGAGTTGCGTTTTTATCGGCAAAAGCGCACTCTTGGCGTTTGCGAAAAACGTCTTGTAATAATCATGCAATATTGCAAAAAATTTGCTGTTTTCATACGAATCGTAGCACTCGCTCACGCACCTTTCAAACTCTTCTTCGTCGGGCTGAATTTCGATAAGACCGTAAAATTTGATGAGATTGCTCTTCAAATTTTCTTCCTTTCTGGATTGCGAAAAAATGTCGGCAAGCTCGCAAAAAGTTTCGTCGCCGCTTGCGGTATAGGTTGCAATCACGTCGTCGAGCGCACGATTCATATAAGAAGCGTGGCGAGTTTCGTCAAGCACGTCGAACGTCGGAGATATGCCGAGTTTGTCGAAGTTTTCGCGTATGAGCGACTGGCAAAATGCGTGTATCGTGCAAATATGGCAAAACGGAAGCTCATCGATTTCTTGTCTGAATCTGTCCCGCTTTTCACCCGAAGACGCGCAAGCCGCTTTAAAAAGTTCCTGATGTAACTTCTCTTTAAGTTCGTCGGCAGCGGCGTTGTTATATACGAGCACCAACAGATTTTTGAGCGTTGCGCCCTCCGATATCATCACGATTATGCGCTTTACCATCGTGGACGTTTTGCCGGAGCCTGCCGATGCGGACACCAAAATGCGACCTCTTTCGAGCACGGCTCTTTTTTGATCGTCGGTGAGAAGAATATTGCCCTTTTCGTCACGCAAAATTTCAAGTCTTTCTTCCGCGTTTTTACCGAATACGGTCACCTTGTTTTCACTCATTTTCGTTCTCCTCCCCGTTTAAAACAAAACTTTCAAGTCCTTTGACTTTCGGCGATTTTCTTTCGCAAACGCCCTTGTACGCGCATATTGCGGCAAAGTCGCAACGCTTGCATTTGTCTTTGAGCGGCGAGGGCTTTATGTACCCTTCGGCAATCTTGCTTGCTCCCTCTCCCGCGATTGCGACGGCATAGTCGCCGAGTGCGTCGAAGCCCTCTTTCGAGAGGTGAATTTCGGGATTTAAGTTCTCGCCTTTTCTATCCGTTTTGTACGGTACAATCGCACAATCGGGATTTGAAAGCGTCATTTCGTCCATTAAACCAAGCGTTTCGCGACTGTCGCACGCTTGCCCTTTGTATTTGTAGCGATTGCCGTCCTCGTCCGTAAAACTTGAAAACACCGGGAAATAAAACACTCCGCAAGGCGTTGCGTTTATGCTTTTTTCAACCGCTCTCATATACACGTAAAGCTGAATCTTTTGTCCGCAATAAAGCTCTTTAAGGGGTAAATCCGCGCTCTTATATGTCTTGTAATCGATGATGACGAACTTGTCGCCGAGCACGTCCACTCTGTCTATCGTGCCTTTGAGTTCCACATTTTTGCCGTCGAATTCGAGCGACATGGGTTTTATCTCGCTCTCGCCTATCTTCGCTTCGAGCAAGTACGGAGTAAACTTGGAGCGTTTTTGCACGTCGAACAAGTCTTGACAAAGCGTGATTCCCTCTTGTTTGAGGCGTGCGAGGATTCTGCCCGTATCCGCTTTTTCGAGCAACACTTCAAAATGGTTTTCATTTATCGCAAGGTCGAAATACTCGCTTGCCTTTTGCGCCGCGTCCTGCTTGTCGTTTATCTTGCCGTCTCGCACGTCGCCGAAAAACTTTTCAAGCACGAAGTGCAAAATCGTGCCGTTTTCCGTGCCTTCGAAAGTGCCGTCTTTGCGCTTTCTCAAAGACAAAATATAGTTGAAATAATGTGCGTACGGACACCCGAAAAACGTTTCAAGTCTACTCACGCTCGTGCGCCCGACAAAATAGGATTTTTCCGGCAAGTTTATCCTGTCGGGTACAACGAACGACTTTTCGATAAGGCTCTTTTCTTCCTCCGACACGAGCGAATACGCCGAGCCGAAAACGTCGATATCCTTTGCGTCCGCTCTTCCCGACACGCCGTTTTTCAAAGTTTCGTTGAAGCAGCTCTTTTGAGTAGACAGCACGAGGGCGGCTTTTTGCATATCCGTGCCGTCGAGGGTTTCGAAATGCTCGAAATCAATCCTCTCGATTTGAAGAGGTTTGCCGTCTTTTTCAAGCATGTTTTGAAGCTCGAACACAACGGTCGACGGGCGAAGCGCGCCGCCGTCACCGCTGTCGGGATAGCTCACCGCAAGTCTGCCTTGCGGCTTTTTTATTAGGTCGCAAACGAAATACATACCGTTGAGCAGTTTCTGTTTTTCGCTTGGATTTATCTCGACTCCTAGAGCGGACAAAGTTTGCTCGTCCTTGTGCGTTATCACGACGCCGCCACTGCTTTGAGGGGGCAGTTTTCCGCTGTTTGCGCCGAGAACGTAAATATCTCCGTTGCCCGAAAATCTCGAATCGGTATCGCCTATAAACACACAATCGAGATACGTAGGCACAAGCGCGATTTTGAGCGTCTTTATCATGGACTTGAACACGCTTTCGAAACCTGCAATATCCGTGTCGTAATCCAGCACTTCTTCTATCTCTTCGAACACCGCCTCCAGCTTTGAATCCACTTGCTCGGCGCACTTTCTGAAATACTCGCTTTCGCTTGCAAGGCGGTCAACGTATTTCGCATAACACGGCGCAAGAGTTTCAAGCAACTCTTTGGTTGCAAAAACGAAAGCCTTTACGTTTTTCACGCCGGCAAATTTTTCGGGTTTTACGAGAGTTATCAACTCTTTTCTCACTCTCTCAGGAATAACGTTTTCGATGCAATTATCCAAAACAACATCTTTATCGTCTATTTTTGCATTGATAAAACCGCCTTTTTGTTCTTTTCCCTTAATTGTCTTTCTTTCTTCGCACTTTTTGAAACAAGCCTCTTTTTTTGTCGGCACGTGTTCGACGTTGTATTTCAAGCAATAGTTTTCAAACAAATATGCGCCCTCATAGCCGTATTCGGAATATGATGCAAAGAGCGGATTTTTGAGCAAATCGCACACTTCGTTCAGCCTGAATCCCGTGCGCACGCAAGCTATGGTTTCAAGGATAAGTCTTGCTTTCGCCTGCTCGGAAAGCAACTCTTTTTTGTCGATAAAGAACGGAATGTCATATCTGGAAAAAACGGTTTTTATATCTTGCGCATAAGCGTCAAGATCACTGACGAACACCTCGAAATCCTTGTATCTTTTCCCCTCTCTCACGCCTTTTGCGACGTCTACGGCAACGCGCAAAATCTCGTCGTTTCTATTCTTCGCCGAGCGCAAAATCACCTTGTCTTCGCAATCCGCTTTATCGTTTGCGTCGGTGGAAATATATGCGAAAAGTTTTTTTGAAATCGCGTCTTTGTAGGCGGGCAAAACTTCGTCGTTTTTCTCGATTTGCACTCTTCCCTCGCAAAGAGAAGCAAGTCTTTTTGCGACTCTGTCGGGATATATGCGGCTGTTGGGATTGTTATATCCGCTGGTTATACCTACGGTGAGCGAAAGAGCGTTGTTTGCCAGGCTCTTTATGATTTCGGTTTCGGGTGCGGAAAAATCGTATATGTCGGTGATGTAAAAATTGGTTGCGGCAATTTTGTCCGGGTTCGTTTTCAAAAACTCGGCAAGAGCGTAAAGCCTCGTCGAAGAGTCGCTGTGCTTGCCTTCGAGCGCGGCAAGATACCCCTCGTAGATGAGTGCTATGTCTTTGGTTTTCATCTTCAAAGACGCGGTTGCGTTCTTTGCCGACTCGATAAGCTGCTCGCTAGAAATACCGCTGTTGCGTATTGCGGTGAGAGCGGCGTAAAGTTCGCTTGCAAAGCCGTCTTTGAGAGCGACTTTGTCGTAATAACAAAGTTTGTCGCGCCTGTCGGATATAACTTTGCCTATAAGCATAACCGAGCCTTCAGGCGTCAGACACTTTTTGATGTCGTTGCCGATAAGTTTGTTTGCAAGGCGCGTAAAAGACATAACTTCTATGCCGAAAGTGCTTTCGATGCCGAGAGCGGAAATAAGGCCTCTCTCCACCGAAGCGGTGAATCTGTCGGGTGCGATAACGACGTTTTTTGCCGTCCCGTCCATGTTTTTGCGCAAAACCTCGACAACGCCGAGATATGCGCCTTTTGACGTGTTTGAAGTGATTATTTTCATATTTTGAGTATATCACCTTTTATGTACCGTTTCAATCCCATTAGCAAAACAAATAAAAATTAACAATTTTTATTTGTTTCTTTCAAATTTTATGGTTAAATGAAGAAAATCAAGCCGTTTTTTATTGCGAGAATATATTTTTATGCTATAATAAACACATTATGAAAAAAGTTATACTTACAATATCCATAGTGCTTGTCGTCGCGCTTGCTTGCGTTTCGATGACGGCTTGCAACAACACCGCAACCACGCAAGGTCAGCTTCGCAACATTTTGAGCGATCACAACAGCGAGAGCTTCGAATACGACGTTTGCGCAAAGGACGCGGACGGCAACAAAATCGAAGGCTACGACGGGACGTACAATGTCACCCTCAAAGCGTACGGCGAAGGCGCAAAGATCGAAAACTTCGGTTCGAGCGACACCAATCTTGAAAACCTTTCCGCAGGCATTTTGGTCAACGGTTTGCTGCGCGTCGGCACGCAAACGTACGAAACGGGCTGCTACTTCAAGCTCATCAACGGTTCAAGCTACATGGTGCCCGCCTACTCGTACAGAGTGCAAAAGGACGGCGAAAAGGAAACTTTCCGTCTTTTCGGTTCGTACGACGGCAAAAAGTTCTCCTACACTCGCACCGTAAACGGTGAAAAGAGCGAAGGCAGTGTGGAAGCAGGCGGAACGACTTATTTCGACAACAACGAATTCCATCAGGCATTGCGCACCATCACAACGTTCAGCGATTCGCTTGCGTTCTCATTCTCCGTGCCTCTCGTTTCCGCAACGGAAGCAGGTTCGGTAACGCTCACCACGAGAGCGGACGGCAAAACCAACGTCAAAACGCCCTACACCGCTTCGAGTGAGAAATATTCCGACAACGGCATCGAATGCTACAAAGTCTACGTTTCGCGCGCAACGGAAGTCGCAGGCGTTTCGCAAACTCTCTATTATGCTACAAGCGACGTTTTATTCAACGGCTGGGCAATGAGACACGTGCTTGTCAAAATCGAAGAACCTTTCAAAAAAGACGGCAGCACCAATATGATGACATACGAACTCAAAATCGCAACCCTTGCCTGATAATTGTCTAAACCAAAAAGCACACCGCTCGGTGTGCTTTTTTTGTGCTTTTGAGGCAAAATCAATTCAAAATTCAAACAGATTTCTTGCGTGCCGAAAAGCGATAAAATCAAGTCAATACAAATACGTGTATTTCGCCCTGTAATGCTCGTACATTTTCTCGCACATTTCGTCCTCACTGTGTCCGATAGCGATGATTTTGCCGAACTTGGAGAGGAAAAACATATCGTGCGGCACGTACACGTAATCGAATACGCCGTCCGCTTGCGCGTCGGCAGGAGTTTTGTATCGTTTGTCCGTGTCGTCGCGCGCGATGTAGCACAAATCTTTGTCGTTTTGCACCACGGCATAATTGCGATAGATATACGCGATTTTTTCAATCGCTTCGTCCTCTGTGTCGCAAACATCGTACGTCGTATCGTTTTTGAGGATTATTGCGAAATTTCGATTTTCAATCGCATACTCGAAAATCTCGTCGTCCTCGCCGTCGAGATACGGCAAAAGGTCCTCGCGCTCGCCGTACGTCCATTGTTGGTGCATTTTGGTCATATAAATTCGCGTTTTCATATCGATATTATACCACGCAATAATGCCGTTTTCAATAGAGTTGGTCAAATATCGGGAGCATCTTGCGGTTTAATCCCGTCAAAATTTCGCAATTCCGAAAGGTTTTTAAGTCGCAACACGAAAAGTATATTCGCGCGCACGCGCAATTTTATAGTTGTTATTATTTATTATAAGTGTTATAATCAATATAATTCTCAAACAAAGAGGAACACAATGGACATTATTATCAGCGGTTTGGGCGCAGTCGGCACAACCCTTATGCAAGAACTTGCGGACGAGGGACACAACGTCGTCGTGGTGGACATCAACGGCGACAAAGTCGAAAAAGCCGTCAACCAATTCGACGTAAAAGGCGTCATAGGCAACAGTGCGAGCGCGGACGTGCTTAAAGAAGCAAACGTTGCGTACGCGGAGCTTTTTATCGGCGCGACCAACCATGACGAACTGAATATTCTTTGCTGCATCATCGCAAAACGCCTCGGTGCGAAAAAGACGATTGCACGCGTTTCGAAGCCCGAATATCTTGAACTTTTCGGCAACGAAAACAATTTGGGGATCAGCCTTTTGGTCAATCCGCAATATGAAGCCGCGCTTGAAATAAGCCGTATGCTTCGCTTCCCCTCGGCAATCAAAGTCAACGAGTTTTCAAACGGAAAAGTCGAGCTTGTCGAATTTAGGGTTGACGAAACAAGCGACCTCGTCGGACTCGAACTCAAAAATTTGAGCTCGAAATTCAAGGCAAAAGTCCTTATTTGTGCGGCAAAACGCGACGGAAAAGCAATTATCCCCGGCGGCGATTTCGTCATTCGCGCGGAGGATAGACTTTTCCTCACCGCAACGGCAAAAGACATATCGCTGTTTTTCAAGCAACTTGGCTGGAACAAGCAATCCAAAGACGTCATCATCGTTGGAGGCTCGACGACTGCGTATTATCTTTGCAAAGAGCTTGACAAACTCGGCATCCACTCCAAACTCATCGAGAAAAACGAACAAAAAGCTCGGATGTTTTCGCAAGATTTCAGAAAAGCGGACGTCATTTTGGGCGACGGCACAGATCAGGAACTTCTGAAAGAAGAAAACATTTCCACAACCGACGCTTTCGTCGCGCTTGGCAATATCGACGAGCAAAACATCATAATGAGCATGTTTGCCTCCTCTCAAAACGTGCCGAAAGTCATCACCAAAATCGACCAACTCGGCTACTACGATATGTTGCAAAAGAGCGGAATTTACAGCGCGGTGTCCACAAAAAACTCCACCGCAGACCACATCATCCGTTTCGTGCGTCTTTTGAGCAACAAATCGGGCAGCACCGTCAAGCGTATGTTCCACATCATTGACGACACCACCGAAATTTTGGAATTCGAAGCGAAAGCGAATTTCAAAAATTTCGATATACCCATTCAAAAACTCAACCTCAAAAAGCACTTGCTCGTTGCGGGCATAATCCGCAAAGGAGTGCTTATCACCCCCTCAGGACAAGACGTCATCAAAGAGGGCGACAACGTCATCATCGTCACATTGGAAGAAGGTCTTGACGATTTGAGAGATATTCTCGAAAACTAAGTGTTATGAATTTACGTTTGCTTGCATTCGTTCTAGGCGAAATCGCCGTCATAATCGGAGCATTGATGTCCATCCCTCTCTTCATGGCAATAGGCTACGGAGAGGATACGACTATACTCGCTTTCGGCATAGCGATAGGCGTTTGTTTGTTGATGGGCGTGATAGGCATCATCGTGCGTCCCCCAAAAGCCAAACGCGACATGCGCTCCACAAGCGGCTTTGCAATGTGCGCTCTGTTTTGGATTTTTATTGCGCTCGTAAGTGCCATTCCTTTCCGTGTATCCGAATATATTCCCAACTACATCGACGCTCTTTTTGAAACTATATCCGGCTACACCACGACGGGTTCAAGCATACTCACAAACGTCGAAGCTCTGCCAAAATCCTTGCTTTTCTGGCGTTCGCTCACGCAGTTTATCGGCGGTATGGGCGTGCTGGTTTTCGTCATCGTGTTTATTCCGCAAAACGACAAAATGTCCACCGCGCTTGCAAAAGCGGAAATACCGGGGCCGTCGTTCGGCAAAATCGTGAGCAAATTGCGCTTTACTTCCCTCATCTTGTACGCAATCTACATCGTGATGACGTTCATTTTGGCAGGCATACTCTGCGCGCTCAAAATGCCGGTTTTCGACAGTTTCTGCCATGCGTTTTCAACGGCTTCCACGGGCGGTTTCAGCGTAAAAGCGGCAAGCATAGCGGCATACAATTCCGTCGGTATCGAAGTTACGCTCACGGTGTTTATGGCACTTTTCTCCATAAACTTCAACGTATATTTCCTTATGCTTGTGGGACACTTTGTCAAAGCTCTGAAAAACGAAGAAGTGTTCTGGTTTTTGGGCATTTTCGTTTCCGCAATCGCAATAATCGTTGCAAATCTTATGGCATCCGGCACGTACACCGACTTTGCAACGGCTCTTCGCGCCGCCTCTTTCAACGTATCGTCGCTTATTAGCACGTCGGGATTCGGCACTGCGGACTACACGACGTGGCCGGTGCTTTCAAGAATAACTCTGTTTGCGGTGATGTGCATAGGCGGTTGCGCAGGCTCAACGGCAGGCGGACTTAAAGTGTCGCGCGTCATTATGCTTTCGAAATCGTCTGTCATAAACGTGAAAAAGACGCTCTCTCCACGCTCCGTCTACACCGTAAAAATGGACGGCAGACCCGTTGACGATGCAACCATTCGCAATGTAAAGAGCTTCTTTATCATCTACATGTTCATCGTGCTCGTGTCGGTGATGCTCATCTCGATTGAAAACAACGACTTCGGTCGGTACAGCGCGTTTGAGACCAACTTCTCCGCCGTGCTTGCATGCTTCAACAACATAGGCCCCGGAAGCGGCGCGGTAGGTCCTACGGGCAACTTTGCAAGCTATTCGATATTTGCAAAACTCGTGCTTTGCTTCGATATGTTGCTCGGAAGACTCGAAATCTTGCCTATACTCTTGCTCTTCAACTTTAAATCTTGGAAGAGAGCCTAAAACACTCTTTCAATCGGCATATGCCGCACAAATACGAAAAATAAATATTGAGGTTTACATATGAACGAATTTGAAAACGACATTCAAAGCGACACAATCGACGTCGATGCCGTCAGTGACAAAAAGTTTGTGCATATCGACAAGTCAAAACGTATTTTCGACATAGTTTATCTTGCGCTTTGCTCGGCGTTTATGCTCGTAATGTGGTGCACCGGCTACAACTTTTTGCCGCTTATCGCCAACGTTTTGGCAATAGTTGCGGGCGTACTTATATTTGCGCGCGTGCTTGCAAAGAGCAACGTCGGGCTGTATATGTGGATTGCCTACATGGTGTGCATATGCGGTCTTTTCGTGTTCTTTCTCATCTGGGGCGCGGAGAGCTTCGGCAAAAACCTTTGGTACAATTTGGTGCTTGTGCTCTTCCCCGTGTTGCTTGCCACGCTGGTTTATGTGTCCGACAAGTTTATCACAAAGAAAACCGCTCTCAAAATCACTTGCGCGGTATGCTCTTTCCTTATGATAGGCACGGCGATAGTGTACGTTTTCTTTATGAACTTGCGCTGTCGTCCAACCGTTGAGAGTTTGCAAGCGGGACACGACGACTATCTTGCAAGCGTCAAAAACAAATACACAACGCAAGACAAACCCAACGTGCTCGTCATTCTTATGGACGATATGGCGTACAGCGATATCTCGGCTTACAGCTATCTCTCCTCAAAAATAAACGGAACGAGCGGAACGGTGACCGACTCCAAAAACGCAACCATCAACACTCCGAACATCGACTCTATCGCGGACGGCGGAATCATGATGGACAACTTCTATTCCGCATCCCCTGTATGCTCTCCTTCGAGATTCTCCATCCTCACGGGCAGATACTCCTCGCGCGGATACCTCGACAACGTCGTATTCCCCAGCGACATTCAATCCAATCCGTGGTCGCCTACGCACTTCCTCAATCCCTATCAGTTCCTCAACAACGTCGACGGAATTTTGGGCGATGAAATCACTTTTGCGGAAGTATTGCAAGCGGCGGGCTACAACACGGGCTGCATCGGCAAGTGGAATCTCGGCGACTACGGTCAATATTTGCCCACAAACCAAGGCTTCGACTACTTCTACGGCAGTTATTACGTCAACGATATGACGCCGTACAACTGGGTTGAGGACTACAATGACGCCGAGGGCAATTTCCATTCAAAAGAAGTTCGCACCCACAAGGAAAACCTCGACCAATCCGAAAGCACGAGATTGCTCACCGCAAAGATGCTTGAATTTATCTCCTCATCGGTAGAAAACGATGAAAAATTCCTTGCTTATTACACAACGCCGTGGCCGCACTTCCCCATCTACTCCGACAACAACGGCAGCGGAAAAGGCAACACGAGCGATGACACATACGTTCAATGCATCGAGGAATTCGACAAATATCTCGGCGATATACTCAACTATCTCAAATCAACGCCCGACACAAGCGGCGCAGGCACGCTGTATGACAACACTCTCGTTGTGTTTACATCGGACAACGGCCCCGGCAGAGAGGGCGTAACCGGTGATATGAGAGGCAGAAAAAACACCACTTTCGAAGGCGGTATGAAAGTGCCTATCCTCGTCAGCTACCCCAACGGCGGCGTAGGTAGCGGCGACCAAATCGCAAGCGAAACTTACACCTATTATCAATGGGAAAACAACGCCGAGCGTACCTCGCAAGCAAACGTCGCAAGCAAGACGAAATCAGGCACTCCCACCACCGCAACGACAAAACATATCGACGCAAGCAGCATGAACTTCGACTTGTTCAACACCATTTTGAGCTATTGCGGCATCACCAACAGCGACGGCAGCGTTTATCTGCCCTCGGACAGAATCATCGACGGCGTTGACCTTACGTCGCTTTGGAACTGCACCGTCCCGACCTCCACTCGCGTGCACGACAAACTCTTCTACCTCAAAAAAGGCAAATGTCAAGCCGTGCAAATGGCGGTTGAGCTTGACGGAACGACCTACGACTTCAAGTACTACGACAGCGTTCGCACCGAAAACTCGGCATTCATCGACCAAGTGTACAAAAACTACCTCTTCAACCTCGACACCGACCCGGCGGAAGGATACAGCCTGTCAAAGACCTATCCCGAAATCGCATCGAAGTTGCTTGCCGAACTCAAAGGCTTCCGCACAGAGATGAAGACCAACCGCAGAGGTATTTTGTAATATCAAACACGATAGAACTACAAAACACACTCGTCTTTACAACAAAAAAATCGTCGCGCTTGCGACGATTTTTTTTGTGTTTATGCTTAAATCACTTGTGATATACAAGTTTTTCGATTTTATTTTCCCACCTTGCGATTTTCTCTTCGTCGTAGGTTTCGGGAATGTGCTTTGCGATTTTTGCGGCTTTTTTTGAGCGCATAAGCATGTTGTTCATTGCAAGCAAAAGCGGAAGTCTTGTCCAGCCTCTCGCCACTTTGACGACGAGGTCTTTAGGTGAGAGCACGATAAGTTTGCCCGTTGCGCCTGCCGCCATATTGCCATCGTCCACAACGCCTTTTTCAAAGAGCCAATCTAGGTCTTGCGGTTTTGCGCCGAGCAACCAGCGTTTGAGAATGTCGATCCCCACGTGATCGCCGCCGCGAAGTTTGAAGTATTCAACCTCGTATTTCCACAAGTCTTCCTTCTTGACGGAGTTCGATTTGATGATCGTGTCCGCCAATATGCAAGCCGCTTTCATGGAGTTTTCGATACCGCTTCCGATCATGGGGATTGTCATAAACGCAGCGTCGCCGATTGCCGCATAGCCGTCGGCAACCATACGCGTAAGCGGATATCTAATGGGGATTATGCAAGTGCGTCCTCCACGCACGATTTCGTCGCTTATGATCGGATTCGAGGCTTTAAGTGCCTTATATGCTCTGTCAAACGTCGATTTTGGCAATTCTCCCGCTCTTCCGATAAGCACGTTGACCGTGCCTGCCGGATCGATTATACTCCAACTTATTCCCTCTTCGCCAAGATGTTTCAGGTACGCTTTGTTGGTGTTTTGCGGATCTTTTACGCCGTCTGCTTTTTTGTGAAACGCACGGTATGCGACAAAAATCTCGTTGCTTTGCGGTTTTGCGGTGACATGCGCCGACTTTGGCAATTGTCCTCTGAACGGCGACATCGCTCCCGAGTTGTCCACGACAAGATCGGCATAAAAATTTTCACCGTTTGCCACGATTCCGTTGACCGTGCCGTTTTCGACGATAAGACTTTGAACGGGAGTCGAAAAGTGAAAATCCACAACATCTTTTGCTCTGTCAACGTATTGTTGCGCAAGGATTCGTCTTTCCGTAGACCAGTCCAGTTCCTTTTCGGGAATGTGCAAACTCACCTCTATGCGCTCTGCCGGCGGAACGAACGTCCAGTTGCGTTTCGGGAAATACGTTCCCTCTTTTGGGAGCGGCAATCCGAACATTTCGAACGCATCTCGGTTTACGTCGTCGTGCCAGTCGTATGAAAGATTTTCGTATGCGTCCTTTTCAAAAACGCTCACGTCGTAACCCGCTCTTGCAAGTCTTTCGCTTGCGACAAGCGATGCCATGCCTGCACCGATGAAGATGATTTTCATAATTTCCCTCTTTTTGTTGATGTCCGAACAAATCTGCACGGCTTATTTGCATTATAACATACGTTTGTCGTTTTGAAAAGTATGCATTTAAAAAGAAAGCACCCTTGCGGATGCTTCGATTTTTTTGAAATCGGTTTTATTCGTCAAATTTTTCGACGATGCTTACGCAAATTGCAAAAGCGTTTGCAAGGCACGGCTCGCTTACGTTGTCCACGGTGTCGTATCTCGTGTGCAAATACTCGGGCGTGTGCGGATTGTATCCCGTCACGCTGACGCTTGAAAATCCGCGCTTTGAAAACTCGGCGCTGTCGGTATGTCCGAAAGGAAGCTTGCGCTTTTTGAACGGCACTTCGACGTCTTGAGCACTACTTCCGACAAAGTCCGCAAGAGCGACGTCGTTTTTCACGATTCCGTTGCCCTCGCGCGTGTTTACGCCAAGCGAATCGACCTCTTTGAGCGTATTGAGGCAAACGAACACCGTTTTCGCTTTGTCCTCGTCCGAATGTTTTTGGCACCACTCTCTTGCGCCGCATGCACCGACTGCGCCGCTTCCGGTGAGTATCACGCCCACTTCGGTGTGGTCAAGCTCGACGCCGCTGTCTTTTATGCTTTGCAAAAGTTCGATTGCAAGCGCGCAACCGCTCATATTTTCGTTTGCACCCGACACTACTTTCGATTTGTTTATCGCAAAATAGGTTGCGATATAAAACGGCGCGAACGCAAGCGAAACGTAACCGACAATAAGCATACTTCCTGTTGCGATTTGCGAGCCGAGTCCTCCGACGATAACCCATCTTGCGACGTTTGCGACGGCAAGGTACAAAAGCCCTCCGAGCAAGCAAAACAGCGTGGCGATAAACATCGTTCCGCCCATGCGATATTTGAGCGTCCACTCTCTTGTCGCGTCGACGTTTGCAACGAAATAAACTCTCTTTTCGGCTTGACGTTTGCAAGGCAAAACCGCCGTCAAATTGCTCGATTGTTTCTTGGGATAAAGCAAGTCAAGCGCATGCGAATTTGTCAAAAACTGCACGACGAAAACCACTATGCCCACAAGCGCGAGCGCAAGCGACACCATTGCCGTAAAAAAGTACGCAACGGTTGCAAGCAAAGCGAACGTCGGAACGATGTAAAACACTCCCGAATACGCTTCGGGATACACGTCGAAAAACTCTTGTTTAACTTCACATACGTTTTGGAGTTGGTCTTTTAAAAATGCGCTCGTTTGCGCTTCTTGTTCGCTGCCCGATTTGCGATTTTCAAACGTATTGCAAACGGTTGAAACCCTTTGGCGCGCACGCTTTGCCGACTCCTCCCTGTTATCGATCAAATCTTGAAATTTCATTCCCCTTCCTCGTCAAGATTGTTTAGCATCAGTTGCAACAGTGCTTGAAGCACTCTCTTTTCGTTGTCCTCGAAGCGTCTGAACGCAACTTTATAAAAATTTTGATTGGCATCAGCAATCAACTGCGCCGCTTTTTCGCCCTCGGGCGTAAGCGACAACTTTTGCTCCCTTTTGTCGACTTCCGAAATGGACGCCGAAATAAGCCCCTTTTCGCGAAGCTCCTTTACGCTTCTTGACACAAGCGCTTTCGACACGCAAGCGTTTTGAGCAATGTCGCTCGCCATTCCGACAACTCCTATGCTCGAAAGAACGACTATCTCGTTTGGCGTGAGGTCATATCCTTTCAATTCTTTGAGTTGATAATCGGTGTAACTTTTGAGCAACTTGCGAAACGCTGCAAAAAAATATGCGGTATTTTTCAAGTCCATAACAAGATTATAACATTGATTTACAAAATGTTCAATACAAAGTTTACAAAATCAACAATATTAAATTTTCACCGTCGAAATGAATAAAAATACCTATAGAATAAACGAACACTTATTCAAGGTGTACTTATAAACGTAATGTGCCTATTCGGAGTGCGAGCCGCAAGGCGGCGAGAAAGCGAACGCCGAGCTTGACGTATAGTACAAGTGAGCGGACGAGTGTGGATTCTTTTCGTCCGCGAACGAGTGACATAAAAAGAGAACGATAGCAATCTATGCGAGTGCTGAGTGTTGTCCCCCGCTACGCGGTCACCGTGGGTTCCCTCAAGGTCACGCAGAGGGGGAACGGTGATAGGGAAAACACGTGAGGAAAGGGGAAATTGCAATTAGAGTTCACGCACTATATGCATTGTTTGGAAGTTAAAAACCGCGATATTGAGATGAAGAACAAGGAAACACCCTTTGAACAGCAACCCTAATGTACAAGGCGTACATGAGTTGATGGACAAGGGGTGTTGACGCAGTTATTCGCTCAATAGCGCGGTTTGGCGCGATTTGGTGTGGTTGAAAAACTGCACCAAATCGATGCATAACAAGGAAGTTAAAAAACCGCGATATTGAGATGAAGAACAAGGAAACACCCCTTGAACAGCAACCCTAGCGTACATATACGTACGTGAGTTGATGGGCAAGGGGTGTTGACGCAGTTATTCGCTCAATAGCGCGGTTTTAATGCGAGGGGTGACAAACCAAATCATACCACACCCCCACCAACACTCCGTAGGCGGGATTTATCTTGCTCTCATCAATATCGATAATGTAGGTATCCCGAATGGCAAGAATCTTTTTGCGAGCTTTGACGGCAAGAGTTTTGCCTTGCTCGTTGAGCAAATAAGCCTTCATATGGAAGGGGCCGGCTTTGATTTTTACTTTCAGATTGCCATGTGAGGACTCGGCGCGACGGAAACAAAGAAATGGTAGTTTCTCGTTGATGCAACATACCTCGTTGCCGCGCGAATCTGAGATTGAAAACCAGGAAGTAAACACCTTCTTAAATTCTGACTGCATGCGCGCAACGGGTGCGCCGTTCTTGTCAAAAAGCACGACGTTTCCCATAAACCTATCCCACTGCCTTTCGGCAAAAAACACGGTTTGTCCCTCTGTGGTTTTGATTTCAAACTTTGCGCCGACGGTAAAATACTTTTGTTTTATGACAACTTTCATATTTCCTCCTTGTTTGCAAAAATACACAAAGTGTTTGTTGTATGTATTTTATCATACAATATGCACGCTTGCAAGATTTAATTTCTCAACGCAAAATTATATGAAACACGCCGTTTTTCGAGCTATCGGCGATTGTCAAGGTCTGATTTCAATTCACAGACGCGCTTTTTTAATATAGGATGCAGCTTGTTGGGACAAAGCTCGCAAAGAGGTTCGAGAACGAAAGCGCGATTTTGCATATCGATATGAGGCACGCACAAATCGTTTGCGGAAATCACGCAATCGTCGTAAAAAATCACGTCTATATCCAGCGTTCTGTTCCCCCATCTTTCACTGCGCACGCGCTCTCCGCCGGTCTCGATTTGCGATATGACGGAAAGAAGTTCAAAGGGAGAATAAAGAGTTGATATTTTCACTGCGCTGTTGACAAACTCGCCCGTGGCAACGCCTCCGTACGGCGCGGTTGAGTAGCGGGAACTCTCTTTGACGTCTTTGATATTGTCGTCGGCTTTCAGTCTTGAAATCGCAAAATCGAGATAAGCGTTTTTGTCGCCGAGATTCGAGCCGAGCGCAAGATAAACCTCATGCCACTCTTTTTCAACCTGAACGGCTGCGTAATCGAATACGCCGCTCATCGGAGCGTCTGGCTTTTTGAGTGTCAGCACGACTTTTTGACATGGGTATTTTTTTAGCAAAAGTTCCGCCGACCTTGTGGCAAGCGTTTCAATCAAATTGAAACAATTGTTTTCACAAAACGACTTTAAAGTCTTTTTTACGTCACTATAACTGATGGTTTTTGTCAAATCGTCGTTTTTTGCCGCTTGCGAAAAATCATAAAAAATTTCCGCCGTAAACAAAAATCGTTGCGGATTTGTTTTTTCTTCGGGATTGCAACCGTGGCATGCTTTTACTTCAAAGTCTTTTAGAATAATCTTGTTCATATGCAATTCGGGTTTGATTTTTTATATTTTAGGTTGTTATTTTGCAAGGTTTATCACGGCTCGATTTTCTTTGACGTCATGGACTCTTACAAACAAAACGCCCTGTTTCACCGCAAGCATTGTCGAGTCGAGAGTTGCTGAAAGTCTTGTTTCGGGAGTGCCGCCGAACATGGATTTTCTGGATGTGCCGAGCAAAAACGGATACTCTTCAAACATATCCAAAAGTTTGTCGTAATCGTTGAGAAGTTGCCAATCCTCGTCGTTGGATTTGTTGAAACCGATTCCACCGTCAAGCAGTATTCTGTTTTTGTCAAGTCCCGATGAAAGAAGCGTATCCACCGCCCTCATAAGTCCCGTTTCCTTGTCGAAAAACAAGTCGGGTATCCCTGACTTGCGTCTGTCGTGCATAACGCAAATCGCAACGTCGTTTTGCGCGACTACCTTTGCAAGATTTTTGTCGAGCAAACAACTCACGTCGTTTATCATATCCGCGCCAACGTCGATTGCGGCTTGCGCAACGTCGGGATAAAACGTATCTACGCTCACGAGCGCATTCGGAAATTCTTTCTTTATGCTCTCGACGGCAGGAAGCACCCTTGCCATCTCTTCGAGCGCGCTTACGCTTTGCGCGCCGGGGCGAGTGGACTGACCGCCGATATCGATAATTTCGGCACCCTGCTCCAAGAATTTTTTTGCCGTTTCGACCGCATCGTGCGCGTGGCGACTTCCTGCAAAAAAGCTGTCGGGAGTGACGTTGAGGATTGCCATAACGTGCGTTCCGCTCTCGAAGACCTCGTTGCCGACGTGAAAATCGTAGTGACGTTCTGTTTTCATTTCAACCCCTCCAAAATCAATCTCTCGATACTTTCGTCAACCTCGCCGCGCTTTGCGAAAGTGATGGTTTTCGCGCCGATTTTCTTAACTCCGCGTGCGCTCATGCACGTGTGGTGCGCCTCGATTGCAACGATAACGCCCTTGGGATTAAGTTCGTCGAAAAGTGCGTTCGCGATTTGTGCGTTCAACCTCTCTTGCAGTTGCAAACGCTTTGCGTAAACGTCAACCACTCTTGCAAGTTTGGAAAGCCCCACCACTTTGCCGTCGGGAATATACGCGATATGCACCTTGCCGAAAAACGGCATAAGATGATGCTCGCAAGTGGAAGAAAAATCTATATCTCTTTCGATGACTACTTCGCTTCCGCTCTCGTCAAACACTTTTGAAAGATGCGTTTTTGCGTCGTCGCTATATCCCTGCGTCAACTCTTCGAGCATACGCGCCACTCTGTCGGGGGTTTGCAAAAGCCCTTCGCGTTCGGGATCTTCCCCTATTGCGACAAGTATGTCTTTGACTGCCTTTTTGATTGCTTCTTTGTCGATTGTATTGTTTTTCATTTTCGTTTACTCGTTGGTTTTAAGGTCTGAGAAAAGCGTCAGCGAACCGCACAAAATCGTCACGTCGCAATCGCCGTTCAGTGCGTTTTGCACTGCCGTTTTTATATCGTCTTGCATCGAACATTCCCCTTTGCAAAGAGGCGCGACTATGCGTTTTAGTTCTTCCTTTTGCATTGCTCTGGGCGACGGCGGCGTAATGCACGTTATCCTGTTTGCAAGCGGTGCGAGAATAGTGCAAATGCCTTTTACGTCCTTGTCTTTTAGTATGCCGAGCACGAGATGCACGCGCTTGTTTTTAAACAAATCTTTGATTGCGTTTGCAAGCGTAGTTGCACCTTGCGGATTGTGCGATCCGTCAAAAACAAGCACTTTATCTTGCGGAATCGTGATGTTAAACTCCTCTTTTGCGTTTTTTACAACTTGCAACCGCGCTTTCCATATCGTGTTTTTAAGCCCGACTTTAAGGGCGTTTTCGCTTATATCGAAATGCTTTTTGTTAAGCTCTTCGACGGCGCAAATCGCAATCGCGGCATTGACGAGTTGATGCTTGCCGAGCATGGAAATTTCATATTCCTTTCCGTCGTAGGAAAAGACTTGTCCGTCTAGATTGCCTCTCAAAAACTTCGGTTCTTTGCAAACAACGACGTTTGCTTTGCGGTACTCTTTTTTGCCGTCTTTGAGAGCGAATGGGCGTTTTAGTTGTTCCATAACTTCTGGGGGCTGATTGCAAGTGACAACTTCGTCTTTTATTATCGCCGCCTTTTCGCTTGCGATTTCTCTGAGCGTATTTCCGAGCAAAGCGCAATGGTCAAGACCTATGGGAGTAATGATTGAAAGCACCTTGTCGTCAATGGCGTTGGTTGCGTCCCACCTTCCTCCGAGTCCCGTTTCAAGCACGCACACGTCGCACTCTTTGTCGAAAAACGCAAGCATTGCGACGGCGGTTTCGATTTCAAACGCAGTCGGTTTAAACTCGGATATGCCGAAAGCGTTTCGCAAAATTTGCTCGCTTTCTATGCACTCTCTCACTGCGGTGAGATACTTTGCCACGTCCTCGTTCGAGAGCGGATTGCCGTTTATAAGCCACCTTTCGTTGTAGCAAAACACGGACGGAGAATTGTACGTTCCCACCTTGTAGCCCGCCTCTTTAAGCACGGACGTGAGATATGCGCTGACGCTCCCCTTGCCGTTGGTGCCCGCGATATGCACGAATTTCAGATGTTTGTCGGGTGCGTCGAGAAGATCGAGAAGCTCCCTCATACGTTCGATACCGTAATCCGAACCCGACCTTTCGATGTTTTTGATGTATTCGATTGCCTCTTGATAAAACAAAAAGCACCTCCTTTGGAAGCACTCGCAAAAAAACCTTTCGGTAATATGTGAAGTCCGGAGTGAATATTGCACCGCGAGCAACGCTCTTCGTCCGCCGACACCCCACGTTCGCACGGCACTTAACGCGCAATTTCTACTACTTCCATAGATGTTGATTTGATTTTACCACCATTCGAAAACAGTTGCAAGAGAAAATGGACAGCGCAACAAAAAAAATTATTGCGCAATGCGATTATGTGGTTTATACTGTTTCTAATATTAAAATAACATTAAAAGGAGTTTGCTTATGCTTTTATCAGCGGCTTGGTCAAAAGAGTTTTCTTTGCGCCATCCAATTATTTATGTGCTATACGGTATTGTGCTTGCATTTGTCATATCATTGTCGCTGTACTACATGCTTACCGCAATCAAACAAGCAAAGCAATTGGGCATCGAATCCTCAAAAATCAAAAAAGTCGTCACGACTTCCGCAACCTTTTCCATACTCCCCGGGCTTGGAATCGCACTCGGTGTTGTCACGCTCGTAGGTACTTTGGGCGTTGCGTTCCCTGCAATCAGACTGTCCGTCGTAGGTTCTCTTCAATACGAAACGCAAATGGCAACCGCTGTCGGTTTGGGATTTGCGGAAAAAGGTATTACCCATGATGCGGCAACGGAATTTGCCACGATGGCTATGATTATGACTATTGCCATTATGAGCGGCGGTTTGGAAGTTCTTTTCTTCTATCGTCTGTATCAACCGAAAATCGGCAAACTTATGGCAAAGACAACGGGCGGCGCAAAGAAAGGCGGCGTCAATATAGGCGATCTCGTTTTTCAAGTGTCCTTCATCGGCATGGTTATAGGCTATCTCGCAATGAGCATCGAAACGATTGCTCACAACGTTGCATTTGTTGACGGATATTACAACTTCATCGCCGTACTTGTCGCAATGGGCTTCATGTACGTATGCGACGTGCTTATCAACAAGGCAAACTGGAAGTGGCTTGACAGCTTTTCAACACCGCTGTCAATGCTTTTTGCAATGTTTGTCGTCGGTGTGATAAGCTATTGCGCAAACAAATACGGCTGGGCGTTGTCCACAACAACGGCGGCGGCAGCGCAAGAGGCTGCAGAGGCAGCAAAAAATGCCTTTGCAATGATACTGTAAGGAGGTTAGATTATGGCAAAAGAAAAAGTAAAAGTCACAATGGATTACAACCTCAAATCACACATTATCGGAAAAATTTGGATGGCTTTGGCGATGTTGATTTTCTTCGCCGTTCCGACCACGATATGTCTGTATTTCGGCGTCAAACCGGATATGACGGTTATGGGTTCATGGGCAGTCATCGTTCCCTTCCTCATCAACTTCTTTTCCGGCGTGTTTGAGCCTATCATATACTCGCCGATGCTCGGCATAAACAGCGCATACCTTGCTTTTATCACCGGCAACCTTTCAAACCTCAAAATCCCCTGCGTCGTCAAAGCGCAAGAGATTTGCGGCACAAAACTCGGCAGCAAAGAAAACGAAGTCGTGTCCACCCTTTCGGTTGCCACAAGCACTTTGGTGACAACTGTCATAATTGCGGTATTCGTTCTCATCCTTGCAGTCAGCAATATGGAAACCGCAATCAACAACACACCGTGGATAAAGCCTGCGTTCGCTTGCGTCGTATATGCGCTATTCGGTTCGCTCGGCGGAAAATACGTCGTCAAAAACATCAAACTCGCAGCGTTGCCGCTTGCCATCATTGTCGCCTTCTCGCTTATTTTGGGATTTGCGTCACCAAAGCTCGGCGTCGGCTCGGCATATTTGTTTGTGGGCATTGCGATTTGCGCAGTATTTGCGATACTTCAAGTCGTGCGCGAAAAGAAAAAAGCGAAACTCAAAGAGGAGCAAGAGCATCTGGAACAAATCGCAAGTTCGGATGTCGAACTCGACGAAAACTCCGCAAACGCCGTCAAATCCGACGATGAGCAAAGCGAAAATCAAAAAGAAGAGCAAAACGAAGAGCAAGCTCTCGAAGATGTCGAAAAAGAGGCGGAACAAATCGCCGAAGACACCCAAAGCGTTGACTAAAAAGCAATTCAAAGCATAAAAAATCCGACGAAAATTCGTCGGATTTTTTCTTTTTTCAGACAGATGAGAAACAAGGTTTTGCTCCTCTTTTAACTATAAATAAACGCAATATTGAGATGAAGAACAAGGAAACACCCTTGTTACTCGTTCTTTCGAGTTGGAATAACAAAGAGCAAACAGATGAGAAACAGGGTTTTTCCCTTTTTTAACTATAAATAAACGCAATATTGAGATGAAGAACAAGGAAACACCCTTTTGCGAACCCGCCCAACGTACTGATGTGTACGTGACGGGTGAACAAAGGGGTGTTGACGCAGTTATTCGCTCAATAGTGCGTTTATTCCAACTCGAAAGCGCCGGTGTAGAGCTGATAATACCTCCCCCTCTGCGCTATCAACTGCTCGTGATTGCCGCGCTCGATAATCTCGCCGTGTTCGAGAACGCAAATCATGTCGGAGTTGCGTACGGTGGAGAGTCTGTGCGCGATGACAAAAACGGTGCGACCTTGCATGAGTTTGTCCATACCCTGCTCGATAAGCTTTTCTGTGCGGGTGTCGATGGAACTTGTCGCTTCGTCGAGAATGAGCACGGGCGGATTTGCGACTGCGGCGCGTGCGATTGCAAGGAGCTGACGTTGACCTTGCGAAAGGTTTTCGCCGTCGCCCGTGAGCATGGTATCGTAGCCGTCGGGCAAGTGGCGGATAAAGTAATCCGCATTTGCGAGTTTTGCCGCGGCTTTGACTTCCTCGTCGGTGGCGTCGAGCTTGCCGAAACGGATGTTGTCGGCGACCGTCCCCGTAAAGAGGTGCGTATCTTGAAGAACCATTGCCATAGAGTGACGCAAATCGTCTTTTTTGATTTTTGTTATATTGATGTTGTCGTATCTTATCTTGCCCTCGTTGATGTCATAGAATCGGTTGATAAGATTTGTGATAGTCGTTTTGCCCGCACCCGTCGAACCGACAAGAGCGATTTTTTGTCCCGGCAACGCTTCCATAGTGACGTGTTTGAGGACGGTTTTTTCGGGAACGTAACCAAAAGATACGTCCTCGAATTCGACCTCTCCTCTCCACTTGACGTAAGTCGTCGTGCCGTCGGCTTTGTGGAAGTGTTTCCACGCCCACTCGCCCGTGTATTCTTCGGTTTCTACGATATTGCCGTCCTCGTCCTCTTTTGCGTTTACGAGAGTTACATAGCCTTCGTCCTGTTCGGGTTGCTGGTCAATCAATTCAAAGATACGCTCCGCGCCTGCAAGTGCCATAAGAACGCCGTTCATTTGTTGAGCGATTTGCGAGAGCGGATTGCTGAATTGACGTGAGAATTGCATGAAGGATACAAGACCGCCCCACGTCATACCGCCGAATCCGCCGATTGCCATAATCGTGCCGAGAATTGCGGTTGCCGCATAGGACACGTAGGACAAGTTGCCCATGATCGGGAATAGTATATTCGCATACGTGTGCGCCTTGTCGGAGTGATGGAACAAATCCTCGTTGAATTTGTCGAAATCGATTTTTTCCTCGTCCTCGTGGCAGAACACTTTGACCACTTTAAGTCCGTCGATATGCTCCTCGATAAAGCCGTTTATCGCGCCGGTCTGGCGTTGTTGACCGACAAAGTGCTTGCCGCTCTTGCCTGCGACGAACTTCATAATGAAAAGCATTATGACGAGCATAACCACCGAGCAAAGCGTCAGCAGCGGAGATACGAGCATCATTGCGACAAACATACCGACAACCATAAGCAAGTTGCTGATAAGGTTGGGAATGCCGTTTGAAAGCAGTTCGCGCAACGTGTCCGTGTCGTTGGTGTAAAGGCTCATTATGTCGCCGTGGGTGTGAGTGTCGAAATATTTGACGGGCAATTTTTCCATCTTTTCGAACATCTCGTCACGCACGCTTTGGAGAGTTTTGGTGGTGACTCTGACGAGAATGTAGTTGTAAAGATAATGAAGACCTGCGCCGACGACATACATCGCTGCCATAACGCCTATAATTCCGCCGAAGCTTTGGATTGTAACCTCCGCCGCCCTTGCGATTATGTCGGCATTTGACGTAACATAAACGCCATGCTGGTACGCAAGAGGAAGGATATAGTTGTTGACGACAACCGAGCCGAGCATAAACGTACCCGCGATGTTGCAAAGCACATTTGCGATCATGCAAATCAATGCGCCGATAAGTTGACCTCTATACGGTTTCCAATACCCGAGAATACGCTTCAAGGTTTGCATAGGGTTCTTTGCCCTAAACTTGTTTTGAGCCGCCGCTTTTTTGACGTTTTGTTTTTTGTCTTTACGCATTGACGCTCACCTCCTCGTCGCTTCCTTTCTTTTGGGAATTGTACACGTCCCGATAAATCTCGTTGGTTGCAAGCAACTCTTCGTGAGTGCCAACGGCGTCGATTTTGCCGTCGTTCATAACGATGATTCTGTCCGCGTCCTCGACGGAAGAGATACGTTGAGCGATGATAAGCACCGTAGTATCTCCGAATTCTTTTTTGAGTCCGGATCTTATTGCCGCGTCGGTTGCGGTATCGACTGCGGACGTAGAATCGTCCATAATCATGATTTTCGGCTTTTTGAGCAAAGCGCGCGCGATGCAAAGACGTTGTTTTTGACCGCCGGATACGTTGACGCCGCCCTGACCGAGTTCGGTTTCGTAACCGTCGGGGAAAGACATAATGAAGTCGTGCGCTTGCGCCGCTTTTGCAGCGTGTTCGATTTCCTCGTCCGTTGCGTCTTTGTTGCCCCAAAGCAAGTTTTGCCTTATCGTGCCGCTGAACAACACGTTCTTTTGAAGCACCATTGCGACGGAATCTCTGAGTTTGTCGAGCTTGTAGTCCTTGACGTTGACGCCCCCGACCTTGACTTCGCCGTCCAAAACGTCGTAAAGTCTGGGAATCAGCTGGACGAGAGTGGACTTTGCCGAGCCCGTGCCGCCGATGATACCGATGGTTTCACCGCTCCTGATATGCAAGTCGATGTTTTCAAGATTGAGAACATCGCGGGATTTCGAATAGGAAAAATCGACGTTGTCGAAATCGATACTGCCGTCTTTGACTTCGATATCCTGTGAGTCTGGAGCGTCTTCGATGTCGATTTTTTCGTCGAGAATTTCAACGATACGATCGAGGGACGCACGCGAAAGCACGATGTTCATAAAGCCCATTGCGACCATGATAAGCGACATGAGAATTTGCATTATGTAGCTCAAAAACGCCGTGAAATCGCCGAGTTGCATTTTGCCGACTATTATATCGTTGCCGCCGAACCACGCAACGCAAATCATACACGCGTAAACCACGATTTGCATAAACGGAAATGCGATAACAATGATTTTTTCCGCGGAAAATTGAAGTTTTTGGACAGTTGAACTGACTTTTTTGAACTTGTCGATTTCGTTGTCCTCTCTCACGAACGCCTTGACCGCGCGGATACCTATGAGGTTTTCCTGCGTGGACTCGTTCATATCGTCGTATTTGCGGAGCATCTTTTCAAATCTCGGGAACACGACTTTCACACCCACGATAAGTCCTACGATCAAAACGGGGATCGCCGCGGCAAATATGAGCGACAAATCCGGGCTTATTGAGATTGACATGCACATTGCCAAAATCAACATTATCGGCGAGCGCACAAGCATACGGATGATGATTTGAAATGCCATCTGTATGTTGGTTACGTCGGTGGTAAGTCTTGTCACAAGGCTTGCGGTGTTGAATCTGTCAAGGTTTGCAAAGGAGAAGTTTTCAATCTTGTAAAACATCTTTTTGCGCAGATTTTTTGCAAAACCCGTCGAAGCGGTCGCCGCAAGTCTGCCCGACATCGTGCCGAAAAACAGCGATATCAACGCCATAACTATCATCATTGCGCCGCAAGTGACGATAAACCAGACGCGGTTGTTCATCGTAAACAACTCGAAGCCTTTGCTTCCAAGTTGAAGCGTAAACGTAAAAGACGTTGCGTCCTCAACCATACCTACGTTTACGATTTGCGCCATGATGAGCGGAATCAAAATTTCAAAAAGAACTTCCAGCGCAACCAAAACAGACGTGAAAATCGCGTGGACTTTGTACTCGCCCACGCAACTCGCCATCTTTTTGAGTCCGCCTTTGGATCTAGGTGCCATATTTTTTTCGTTTGCCATAATCACCTTAATGTCGCAGGATGCGACGATGAAAAACTGTGCAAAAGCCAAATGTTTCATCGACTGCAAAATCGGTTGCAGTCAATACTTTATTTACAATTTATTAAAAAAAATGTCAATTGATTATTAAAAATAATTATAAATATTAAAT